>Ga0065715_10000726_pt1 | contig 14712 bp, 13 predicted proteins | sample MisBulReplicate1_FD_59102 | JGI IMG/M metagenome (GOLD analysis project Ga0065715, IMG submission 59102) | Miscanthus rhizosphere microbial communities from Kellogg Biological Station, MSU, sample Bulk Soil Replicate 1 : eDNA_1 v2 (version 2) | ecosystem: Host-associated > Plants > Roots >...
ACTGATATCAGTCCAGGACAACACGCATTCACTGCTACGGCTGTAAATAATGGTGTAGAATCAGGTCTATCAAACGAGGTAACATTTACAATATCCTGTGCTCCAACAATTATTCAACCTCCTAGTACCATAACTGATTGTACAATAAATTTTGCAGTTAGTGGTACCTCGCCTGTTGGCACTGAATCTATAAATCTATACAAGAAAGACGCTCAAAATCAACTTACTTTGCTAGGCAGTGACAATAACATTGATCAAAATGGTGATTGGTCGGTTGTATTGGATCCCAATGACCAAAATCTAGGTGAAGGAACATTTACACTGGTAGCTAAAGCTGTAATAAATAATGTAGAATCTGCAGAGTCAAATATGGTGACACTCTCAATAAACTGTCCTCTAGTTCAGCCAACAATAACTGCACCTAGTACCATAACCGATTGTGTTAATACTTTTGATATTAGTGGTACTTCAGAGGCCGGTACTACTATAACCCTGTTCAAGAAAGTTGGTCAAACACTTACTCAACTAGACGGCACTGCCACTACTGATCAAAATGGCGACTGGACTATCACACTAGATCCCAATGATTCAAACTTAGGCGAAGGAACGTTTACTCTGGTAGTTACAGCGTCAAAACAAGGTGAAACTGATGTCACATCAGCTGAGGTTACACTTACTATAAATTGTCCCACACCACCATCTAACCCACCACCATCTAACCCACCACCATCTAACCCACCACCATCTAACCCACCACCATCTAACCCACCACCATCTAACCCACCAGCACCAGCAGCACCAGCAGCACCAGCACCAGCGGCAGGAATCCCAGTACAAATCATCGACAGACAAATCTTTCAAAGACCGTACGCTACCCTAGGGTGCAATCAATCTGTGGTAGAGCTTAAGAAAGATCTAATACCGACAACTGATTTCCCTTCCCTTGTTAATGAGACGATATCGAAATATCATGTTACAGTACTAAATGTCTATAATACTCCAGATTACAAAGCAATGCTATTAGCTGAAGGTGATGAGAAGAAGGTACTCAACGATCCACGCTTCTTACTAGCTGCTGCAACTTGTGGAGAAATGATTCTCGAGCTGGTACCGGATCTTGTACCGACTACTAACATATTTACTGTCGCCGATGGTGCGGTTGAAACATATCATGTAAAAGTAGTGGATGTATTCAACATGACAAACTATAAAGCAATCGCTATACTAGCAGAACCAGACAACCCAATATCTAAGGATCCAAGATTTGTTCATTATGGTGAAGAATATCAAGCTGCATCAAATTACACTGGAGGTGGGGAACTCGACGTAAGTTCAGGACACATAGCAGCTCCAGCTCCAGTTCTGAAGGAGGAAACGATACCTGATAGTATAAAAAGAACATTCACTACCAAGGACATTAAAGGTAACTCTAATTTCAGTAAAGGAGTTGACGTTGACATTGCTGTCTTGGATACTGGAATAGATTTAAAACATCCAGATCTAAACGTCTACAGGAACGTGAGCTTTATTCCAGGTGTGAAAACCGGGGATGACGACAATGGTCACGGCACCCACGTTGCAGGTATCGCAGCCGCCAAGGATAATGGAAAAGGTGTCATTGGTGCCGCACCTGGAGCAAGGTTATGGGCGATAAAAGCTTGTGATAGTGCAGGTGAATGTAAGATCTCTAACATGATAAAAGCAGTTGAATATATTACTCAACATGCAGATGAAATAGACGTTGTAAACATTAGCGTCGAGACGCCATTTTCCCCAGCTCTCAATGCCGCCATAAGTGCATCTGTTAAGGCAGGTGTAACATATGTGGTTGCCGCTGGAAACTACGGTCAAGATGCCTCCAAAACCTCCCCTGCTAGTGATCCAGATGTTATAACAGTCTCCGCTATTACAGATAGCGACGGGAAATGTGGTGGAACTGGCCCATCTCTAAAGAATGCAACTGATGATTCATTCGCACACTTCAGTAACTTTGGTCCGGCCGTAACTATCGCTGCCCCAGGTGTCGCTATCCTGTCAACCTATCTTCATGGAGGATATGCAATAGATAGCGGAACTAGTATGGCAGCACCGTCTGTAGCGGGAGCTGCTGCATTGTTAAAAGCCGGAGATCTAAAAATGTCTCCCGAGGATGTAAAGAAAGCCCTTCTAGGAACGGGCTCTACACCATTAACACCCTGTGTAGGTGGTCCGCAAGGATACTTTACAGGAGACCCAGATCAATACAAGGAACCATTACTATACCGAAAACTTGGTAACAAGTGACATGCTAACAGAAAAAACAATGTACTGTTGTGTTGCAAACCAACGTAGCGCGTTCAAACTTTTGCCTGTGTATTTGAAAGAAAAGCTGATATCCAGATAGTGAATAGCATGCACTACTTTATTTGGTTGAATAGCATGCTTCGTATCAGTTTCAGTAGAGATTTAACACATACTGCATGAAATATTCCTAACTACTTATGCAACTAATTACATTGACTATTCATAGATAAGTAAAATTTTCCTAAAAAAACTTTCATGAATCAATAATTTTCAGGGATTTAGCAATTGGCACATTGCGGTCTCATCTAGGTCATTATTTACTAGATTCAACGATACTGGCGGAATTAGGTAAGATGAACCCACTAAAACAAATAGCAATCATGATAACGCATAATATAGTAGTCCTAGCGTCTAGTTGACGATTGACCTTTTTACCGATATCTGTGTCTCATGGACCCGGCATTTTATTTATATATCTCTCTAAAGTGTAAAATTGTATGAAACGACTTAATTGGACAAGTTTTATTATGCTTTCCTCAATACTTGCATTAGTCATACAATTTCTTATCCTTAACTCGGTAATCGCCCAAGCTCCGAATCCATCTTTGGCTTACAATCCTAATACCAGTAGGATTGTGGATGTGAAAAACCATACTATAACAATAATAGATAAAAAAACTGATCAACCAATAAGCGTTTGCAAATTCACTCCAATAGAAGCTGCAAACATGACAACAAACAACACTCTTACAACAAATATAGCAAATGCAACAACTTGCGAAAATTTGACACCTGTAAAACCAATTACCAATGAAACAAACAAGATGATTATTCCTGGTAAGCCAGGCAACACAACTACTAATGAAACAAACAAGATGATTATTCCTGGTAAGCCAGGCAACACAACTACTAATGAAACAAACAAGATGATTATTCCTGGTAAGACAGGTAACACAAGCATTAATGAAAATCTCTCAGAAAGACTTGGTAAACTAGCCAAGTAGGTAACATATTTAGACATAATGAAAGTACATAATATCAGTCCTGATAAGGTATCAGGCATTCGTATTTCCTATACTCATGCCACATATCTTGTGCAGTAAAAACAAATGGATTTGAAAACATATACTTGTAGTTGGTCTTAATTGTATTTACCTATCTTTTCTACATTGGAATAAAGTAGACCGAAGATTTTTCGTATATCCAAAATAGCTTATTAAGTCTATATCTTATCTAGAGGAGAAGCATATTCGTTTAATTCTCAATTTTAACAGATCAAAATCTTAATTCTTATTAAATTTAAATAAGTTTGTTATTTTTGCGCCAAAGTTTATAATCACAAGAAAAATAAACCATGCTATGAAGGATCCAATCACCGTCGCTTGATAAGGTTCAAAAGATATCTGCATTAATTGAAAATGAATTGATACTTTTGAAATTGAATAGATTATTTCTGATATAGAAAAAATAGTAACCAATTTTATTAAATCACTTTTAATATTTTGATAATTCTTTCTCCCTGTTGAAGGTTCTCTGTATCTATTTTTATTATCAATATAAAATAGCAGACCAAATATTGGAATATATACAGCGTACTCTACGCCTAGAGTGGAAATGGAGTTTAGAAGATTATTCTCATTATGCTGAGCAAACAATTGAGTAAAGAAAATTCCTACTATAAGCGCAGCCGTTCCTGCGATAATAATATTTTTGTTAAAAAGAATATAGTTCTTGTATTTATTGTAAAACGTTTTTCTATAAAACATAATGATCTATTAATTAAAAGAAGGTTCTTCTACTATATTAAAATGTATACTTAAGATTAAAACGTACAAAGTTTCTTAATAGTAAATATCTCTAGTTAATGACTTTCAACTTGAACTGATTTGATAGTTATCAAGAAACAGGAACGCAATAAAAAAGCAAATAAAAGCGAATTTGTGAACTCAATATAAAACTACAATTCTCATATCAAATTACAGCTACTTAATATTATTATGCAAGAAAAATTCAACTCCTAATTGATGTCAGTTTAATTTCCAATTTTCTTCCACTTCTCATCAAATTAATCAACCGCTTCATCTTGAATTTGTTATCATTGCACGTCTTAATACTAGAGCAACCTTTGGGAAAATCCTTAGTGCCCGATTTTTTAGATTTAACTATTCCCTTGATAATTATTACTAAAAGTGGTAATAAACCTGATCTCCCGCCATAGGCATTATTATCTTTGATTAGCCAGAACATTTCAGTTTCATTGTAATTAGCTGGAAATATGAGCTTTCTTAGTTTTTGACCGTTATTTGAATAATGTCCAATGCAGTTTATTTGACCCCTGGAGTACTTGAAAGCATATTCAGCAAATATTGTACATGACGAACATCTATCATCATAAATAAGAGTCGGGCTACTTATGACTGGATCCAAAATAAATTACTACGTAATAGTAGTGATACAATTCAATGTAAATCTTTTGGATTACCTATTATTCGGAATTATAACGACGGGAATGAGTTGAATTAATTAAAGTCTAAATTAGCAAAACTGCCGCACTTACTACTGTGGTCCATAAGCCGTCCTTATGCCCTTCAGCCGATTGTGTAAAGTTTTGTGTTTTGTAAATTTTTCCAGACAGTCTCCATTGTTCTTGTCTTTCATCCCACGCTAATGAGGGATCATTTGGTAATCCCATTGTAGTAGCTAACATTTCCATAGCCATATCCTCGGCGTAGTCACCAGCTTTTTGGGCCGTCTCACCTGTAGAGTGATGTTCTGATAAATAACCGTACTGACCCTCATCAGCTGGATTAGCTAAACCAACAGAAGCCGCTATAAGCCTGTTGGGTTCGTTAGTGGATTGTCTGGCGATAATTACAAATACTACTTGTCCTGGCACAAGAAAATTCCTACCCTCCTGTAAACTAATTATCTTGCATTTTGGAGGTTTTATGCTTGAGACAGATACAATGTTCAGATCAGATATTTTAGCGTCACGCAGCGCTAACTCAAAACTTGTGAGATGATCCTTGTGAACTCCTTTGCCCTTTGTGAAAAACATAGCTTTTGGAACGTAGAGCATTGGATTTGTAAATGGTTGAGCATTCAAGATTTTTTCAGTCATTCAAAGTGAATCTAAACTAATAAAATATTAAGATTACTTTTTATCTTTCACAGTTTCTACCTTGAAACAGTACCTAAATGTTAGATTCATTCAGATTAATTTTTCACATTGCATCAAATTGAATTTTAATTTTTTTAACAAAAATGACTGATTATTTATTCGGTGCCATATTTTCGCAATTAGAATTGCTAATATCGCCTTCTGAAATATTAAAGCCAGTTATGGTATCAGAACTTGTACCACAATCAAAATAGTCAGCACCCTTGCCGCCATCTAGGTGATCTGCACCAGGGCCACCATAGAGATCATCGTTACCATCTCCTCCTGATATGTTGTCATTGCCTATTCCACCAAAAATAAGATCATTTCCAGATCCTCCAATAAGTCTATCACCGCCAACTCCTCCATCAATTTCGTCATTACCCTCATTACCCGTTATGTTATCAAATCCTGCTCCACCAAAAATAAAGTCGTCCTTAGGTGTTCCCTTAAGATTGTCAGGCTGCGCCGTCCCCATTATTTCGTTGGTCTGTGCCGTACCCGTAATATTGTTAGTCTGTGCCGTACCCGTAATATTGTTAGTCTGTGCCGTACCCGTAATATTGTTAGTCTGTGCCGTACCCGTAATATTGTTAGTCTGTGCCGTACCGTTTAATATTGAGAGTGCAGGTGGGCTAGACAGAGGAAGAGAACAAATTCCGATAAAAAATAAAAACAAAATAGTTGAATGATATATCCTCATATGATTCAAAATTATAAATTAAAAACCGGTATTTAATTTTAGCATTTATATCTAATAGAAACCAAGCAATTAGTCTATCGATTTGTATGATTTTTGAGAGTTTATGATTCAAATAATTTCAAAATAGGCACATTTGATACTATATTTGAGAATCTTATCGGCTGAGAAGCGTATACTATTATACTCTTTGTATTAATTGTATCTTGTCAAGATAAAAGGGAAAATTTTGAAGGAAATGATTGAATCTTGAAATTGAAACTATCGGAACCTTCTCAAAAAATTTGCATTCGCAATCATTGAGAGTCACTATAACCGGAATAGCTGCCTCAACGTCTTTTCTTTTAGCCAAAAATATCCGAGCTCGTCTTATCTGATTTAATGAAAATCTTGATACGTTAAAGTCATAAATTTTCATCCAATGCTTGCAGTCTATTAATAAAGCAGTTTTCTGATAAATTCCAATCACGTCTATCTGGATTCTGGGGTTATTGAATACAATATTTCTTTCTAGAGTATATCCTACAGATTTTATCAAAAGCGATGTAAATAACTCAAAATCGTTCCACCGTAATTTCTTTGATAGGATCTCTGGATTGCAGCCGTGTTCCATAACTAGGAGAATAATATCGAGTTTATCTTTTTCTGAAAATGACACAGAATCACTCGACAAATTTCCAATTCCTAATTTTAATAAATATTTCAATAATTCCTCTGTTGTCGTTCTGCTCTTAATTTCGCATAATTGCTGAAATTTATCGATACTTAGGTTATTCGGCATTGCCGCAATTGATCTGATAAGCAATTCATCATTAATGGAAATTTGCATCTTTTTACTCAATTTAGTATGAAAGATTAGATCTATGGATCAAGATTTATCTATTTCTGGTGGCAATAATATACATGATGTATGGATTATCATGGTTCAGGTGCGACCACAAATCTTTAAAATTTATAATTATTGGTATGTTGTTACTAGCTATTATACACATTTATCTTTCAATATCGTTTGTTGACTTTAATTCAAAGATTTTTGTCTTTTTGCACATTGTGGCAATTCTAGTATTGATACTAATGTTTCTCTCAATTGTATTCAAAGGTATTGTCCCAGTCGCTATTTCGTGCTTAGGACTCGTGCTTCTTTATGGCAGTATTGTGATACCTTCTGTTGCCTCTGATTCCCTAGGCCCTTTTTACTATAAAGCATCTATGGGTAACTTGAATTTTGATTCGATAAGTCGTGGGTCACATGGCTTTTTTCTCCTTGGTATAAGCATGATTGTTTTTAGTATAATTATAGCGTACAAGCCAACTATTTTATATATAAGAAATAGACCTGTACCTGCTGAAGACCTTTGGTCCGAGTATCCAAAGTGGGATGAAAAAATGCAGTTCGCCGGGACAAGAATGGAATCCCTGATTAGAATACCGCTTCTTTTGAGCGATACGGAGAAATATCTACTCTGGAGATATGAGTTTATTCTCGTTGTAATCTATGGCACTGTTTATCAGGTTCCTATTAATTCTTGTATCCCCGAAAGCTCAATAATATTGAGGGATCCAAAATCGCGCAAGATTATCGGCTATTCAAAGTATGGATATTTTATGTAATTTGAATAATTCCGGAGATCCAATTATCGCATTGCGAAGCTGCCCTTGGTATATCCAGTTTAGTTTTCACAAATTTCTTGAATTTTCTATTCACTATGACAACACGCAAGAAAAAATCCAAGGATGGGTTAGAAAAACGATGAACGTCACAGAACCTTTAATTAAAGGTAAATGGAGGATTTTTTAGGAATACCGAGTTGGCCGAACTTAGAAAAGATTACATACTTGAAAAATTTGTAGTTCTTCCTCCTGATTCCTATAAAGTAAAAAACGATACCAAACAATGTCCATATTGTCCTGGAAATGAAAATATGACACTTCCTTCTGTACTTTCACTAGTTGTAAAGGAGGGAATGCTCCAAAGGTTATCAGATAATGAAGAAAACATTATTGAAAACTGGGATGTACGAGTTTTTCCAAATTCAAATCCTGTTGTAACATCTGTCAACGAAAATATTTACAGAGACAAACCTCTCTATAGTGAACCCGCGTACGGATATCACTATATTGTTGTTGCAACACCAGATCATCAAGAAAACTTGCCAAAATTATCTATCGAAAAGTGGTCCAATGTTTTATTAGTCTTGCAAAATTATCTAAGTCATCTCTACACAAAGAAAAGTGTAACCTATGTTTCTATATTTGTAAATAGCGGCTTCCAATCAGGAAGCGATATTGAACATGCGCATTTTCACCTCATGACATTTTCTACCATCCCACCGATTATTGAATCCGAAGCAGAAGCATCAAACAGATACCTTAATGAAAACGGCAATTGTCCCGCATGTAATATAATCTCTACAGAAACTGGAGGTCCAAGACAAATTCTAGACACCGAAAGCTATATCGCCATTTCTCCTTGGGCATCAACTTATCCTTATGAATTTTGGATCTATCCGAAACGTCATACGACATCCTTTTCAAAGATTTCTCAGAAAGAGTTTAGAGACCTTGGACTTATCTTGAGATCAACTTTGGGCGGGATGGACAGGGTATTACAGAAACCGTCTTTTAATCTAATATTTCACTTATCACCAGAAAAGAAAAATAGTCGACAAATTCATTGGCATATCGAAGTTTATCCTCAAATTCATAACTGGTCTGGCCTGGAGAGAGGATTTGGTGTTTATGTTAATCATGTTTCCCCTGAGAAATCTGCAGAAGTTTTGGGATCTGCAGCCAGAAAAGAATTTGGAGATGTAATTGGAATCAAGTAAATTTAAAACATATTATCTCTAACACGATGTAAAATGATAAACCTTGAAACTGCACTATCCCTAGCTAGCTTAGGGTTAATAGTAATGTTTGTTCTTCTAATGTATTCATTCTTATCCTTCCTAATTGGACCAAAAGCTCTAGGTCAGGTAGTTCAGCCAGAGGGAGTTATAATACAAATAGTGTCGATATCCGCGGCACCGGGAATAGTACTAACAGGAATTACCTTTGTTATGGTGAAAAATTATGGATCAAAGTTAATTGGCACCATCATTTGTGCATCAGGCATTGTTCTACTAATTGGTATTATTCTCACCCAGAATATGATTGCGAAAATACCTGAGAGTCTGTATATACCCGGAATTGTTCCTGGTACATATGTAATTTTAGCTTCAGGAATTGGAATCATCATAATAGGAATTATTGCTTTTACGCGACAGGGCAAAAGAAAACCCCCGATTGGAGGAGAAATTTTTTGAGTGAAAAAATACCAATACGAAATATTTACTTTAAGAGGAAAATTCTTCCCATTGAGATTTTTCATAATGTTTTAGATGACAGCTATAAACTATCTCATGATTTGAATAGTCCTGTCCTTTCAGTCGTAATTGGAACAAAACCTGATTTTTATAAACAAGCACCAGTGATGATAGAAGCATTACAGCAAAAATTACCGGCATTTGTAATAGATACAGGACAGCACTTTGATGATCTTCTTGGATTTGGCATACAAGAATTTGAATTGCAAGATCACATTGCATGTAATCTTCAAATAAGAGGAGACTTGATGGAAAAAGCAAGCGAGCTAATTTTAAAATTTGGTTCATTCGGTAGGTATTTGAAAAAAAATTTTGGAAATTTCTCTCAACTTCTGCCAATAGTACATGGAGACACACTAGTCGCAGGAATTGCGCCATTGGCATGGGTCTTTGGAATGGGTCAAAAAGTTGCCCAGAATGAAGCAGGTCTACGGTCCATGAGTCCTGAATCAATAAAATATCTGAAAGTTAACGAGGATCCGACAAAAACCAGTGTTGAAAAATTTATAGATTCACAATTTGAGGGCAGATGGTTTTTGGCAAGAGAAGAACCATTTCCAGAACAAATAGATACTTGGATATGTTCTGCAGGAACACAATTCTTCTTTGCTCCAACACAACTCAACAAAGATAATCTTGTACGTGAGGGATATCCAGAAGAATTTATTCATGTTGTCGGGAATTCAGTAGTAGATGCGATTGAGATTAAGAGAAAAAATAAGCCAAAAACTAGTTTATTTGAGATCTATCCTAAACTGGAAACGGATGAATGGATCAGAATAGACATACACAGAAGAGAGAATCTTACAGAGCACAGATTTTCATCGATAATAAAAAGCATATCTTACTTGATTAAAAATACCGATTACAAGTTGGTTCTTATTATGTTAAACGCGATGAAATCAGCTTTGAGATCGTATCATCTCGAGCAAAATCTAATAAATCTGGCAAAAGAATATCCAGATAAATTTATTATTACTCCTTTGTGGAAGGAGTATTCTCATGTGATAGAATTCTTAGACAGTGGACATTGTTGGGCTGAGATGACAGATTCAGGTTCCATGCAAGAAGAATTATTATACTTTCCAAATGTTTTATCTCTTACAGTCAGGTTAAATACCGACAGACCAGAAACCATATTTGACGCGCGTGGTAATATTCTTATCCCACCAGTAAACTCCTCCTGGATCACCACACTGATAGATGAAGCATTCAACAGAAAAGAGGGGCTTGGTCTTGAGCTCAAGAAAAAAAGAAAGATTTACGGTCAGCCCGGCATGGTATCAAAGAACATAGTAAAAATCGTGAAAAAGGAGTTTGAAAATGGTGATGCAAATTTCTATCCATGGCTTCACCAAAGAATTGGACTCTGGAAAGAAAAGCAGATCATAGATTACATGTAACTATCATATGGTAAATCTCTATGGTCGTACTCCGCACTCTCTTCTTTCATCGGCTGTCATATCATAAATTACCCTTAGCATTGATTCATATGGCAAAGACATATTTACATTTCTTCTTGACATCATCCTTTTTTGAAATTTTATTGCGAGAGATAAATCCATTTCCGCATTTTCTGATCCAACACCTTGACCATGGATCACGTAGGAAGGAACATCATTAACAATATTGCCATAAACATGTGAAGATACACCAATTTTCAATCCACAATATATATTTGTACCAATCGCGGTTTTAGCCATATCTCCAAGAAAGGAACCCAACTTAATTGTCTTTGTATCTTTTTTTTCATTACCTGTCTTCATTGAAATTGTCCCATAGGTCATTTTGAGGTCTGAAGTAATTGTATTAGCTCCAATATTTACCCATTCACCTACATAACTGTGACCTAAGTATCCTAAGTGAGTTTTATTACTATAATCCAGAATGACTGAGGAATCTATTTCTCCACCTATACGACAATTGTTACCAATATATGAATTGTTGATGTTAGAATACGGTTTAACTTGACAGGAAGATCCTACATATACTGGACCGTAGATTGATGATCGCTCAATTACGGATTGAGGGCCCACGTAAATACCTCCATTACTTGCATCAAGAACAGTTCCTTCATCTATTTTCGAACTTTTGTCTACATAGACGGGATTTTTGCCAATAACTTTTGCTCCATTTGCAATTTTATTTTTGATTCTAAGTTGATCGCATAGCGAATCTTTGAGATGGGTTATAAGATCCCAGGGCCAACTGTACAACGTTCCATATTTATCTAGATTTTTGGTATCAAATATTTCTCTACTTAATTTGCGACTATTGATTACTTTATCATGTACTATAGATTCATAGAAATATTCGTAGTTAGATTTTTTTAACTTTCCCATTAGTATCTTGCCTTTAAGACAAAGCAAAAAATCCTTTTTAATCGTCCATTTTTTTAAGAATGATTTACAAGGAATGAATAATGAATTGATAAATATATCATCATTATTGTGTTCAAATTTATTTACGTCGCAATCTGGATGTCTTTGATGAGTTACTTTCTCTAGATACTGTCGTGTTAGAAATTTAGCTGATTTGGTATTGAAATGTTCAAAAGTTGTTAGCGAGCCAATTTTAATGTCAAACAATGATCTTGTGTAACTTAGAGGTACAAAATTTTTCCAACTAGTATCCTCAAAGAAGACGATACTCATGATTTAGATTTTTCCCAATCGCTCTAAATATTTTTTGTAGGTTTGAAGATAAGATTTTTTATCGCCAATATCAATAAATCCCGATTCTATTTTGTATCCATTTACAACCTTTTTCAATTCCAGAGCATTTCTAACCGCATCATCCATACCATACGCATTTGAGTCTGGAATCAAGTCAATAAATTCAGGTTCCATGACATAGCAACCTATATTTATCAATCCCTTTATCTCAGGTTTTTCGTTCCATGCAGTAACTCTACTATTTCCGTTTACATCTATAAAACCATACTTTAGTCTAGTATTGTAGGGTAACAGTGCCATTGAAATAAATGCTCCAAGTTTATCATGTTCATTTACCATTTCCGTAAGTGGGAACTCATATATTGAATCTCCATATACACATACAAACCTATCATCGATAAACTTCCTGGCCGTCAGTAGCTGTCCGGCAGTAGCTAGTGGTCGGTCAGACCTCGCATATTCTATCTTAATGCCCAGCCTGCTCCCGTCTTCAAAATAGTCTTCTATTGTTCTATGTAAGTAGCTTACGCAAATTATGATGTGTTCTATATTATTATCATCATTCTTCAGCCACTCAATTATATGTTCCAAAAGAGGTTTGTTTCCTAGAGGTAACATAGGTTTCGGAATGAAAAATGTATATGGTTGAAGTCGAGTTCCAAGACCGCCGGCTAATATTATTGCTTTCATTTAAAATTATAATTAAATTGAACTATAATATAAGGTAAAAACAATTCAAAACTTCATGTTGTCGAGGATTCTTATTACCTTTCCTACCACTTCTTGAGGATTTTCTCCAAAGATTAGAATCATTGGTTCCTTTCCAATATCACCTGTATGATAGATAATGTCTGCGCCTGGATTTTTAGATAATGCTCTGCTGACTCCCCACGAAATTGTTCTGCCTTCTTTGTTTTTTATCGTCTTTGGCTCTAATTTTCTTTCATAATGAGTTACTCTAAAAAGTCTCTTACACTTGTCCAAAATCCTTTTATCATTTTTTATGTTAATTGCAGATCTAACCAGTTGATTGGTTTTCATATATTCAAGAATCGAAGAAGCCACATGTATTGAAGCGCCAAATTTTACCCCAGATGTCGGGATGCTCCTAACCCCTGCCTTCACTATCCGTCCACTGACACCGGCTACATCTTCAATGCTTTGAGCATTGGGTATCGCATAGACAATATTTGATTGGCATTCTGGAATTAACTTTTCAAAATTTTTGATTTTAGTTAACTTTTCAATAGCATCAGCTAGTTCCTCTATGACCTTATATCTACAAGATTCTCCATACATTGATGATATGGGATTGTTAACAGGAATCCCCTTTCCGATTTTTACAGTACTTATGATCGAATTATGAACATATTTGTTTGCCATCACGCATGCCCTAACCACGGAAAACTTCAGTGCCATAAACGCGGTTACAGCGGCAGAAAAATTACAACCACTTCCATGAGTTTCTACTATTTTTATCCTTCGATTTTTTATAACCGTAAATTTCCCTTGGTCATTCAGTATTGTGTCAACAATTATCTCATCGTTATTATTAAAATGGCCCCCTTTTATTACAACATTTTTTGCTCCTTGACCTTGTATTTTCAATGCTGTATTTTCAATATCCTCTTCATTCCTTATTTTGATTCCAGACAGCTTTTCTGCTTCATGTATGTTAGGGGTAACCACATCACAAATTGGCAGTAGTTTGGTTTTAAAATCAGATAAAAATTGCCTTTGAAGTAATTGTGCTCCAGTTCCAGCAGAGAAAATTGGATCGAGCACAATTGGGATTTTAGAGTTCTTTAATGTATCACTTATGGCAGTAATTATATCATCATTGTAAACCATTCCAATCTTTATCGCATTTACCGGGATATCAGATAGTACCGATATTATTTGCTTTTTAATGATGTTAGCACTAAGCGGAAATATGTAATCTACGTTTAATGTATTTTGTGCGGTTATCGCAGTTACAACAGTACATGAGTAGATTCCCAATGCTGACATGGTTTTCATATCTGCCTGAATTCCAGCACCACCACTGGAATCACTGCCAGCTATTGTTAATGCAGCATGTACCAATACTAAAACTATTTAAAAATGGATTATTCAGTCTATCGGAATTTGATTGATTATCTATTATTATTATTATTTATCTATTCATAGTCAGTGAAGATGCTGTTGATGTAAGACAATAATTCATCACGTAATTGAATAACCTTTGTGCGTTTGTCGCCGTCTAAATCAGTTTGTAATAATACATCAAGACCCTGAACTAAATATTGAATATTTGGCAGAGTAAGTAGAGACTTAGAATCCTTAGTGACATCCTGATTACTCAATGAATACTCTAGTATCTGGTTGATGTTAAAGATTGTGGATAAGCAAATTTTGGGCTTCGATTGTAAAGATCACGGAACAAAGAATTCTTTTCCATAGACTATTTCAAATTTCTTCAATAGCTTCATACAACCAGCTTCAACAAACAGATCTCTCTTTTCATCATTACGATATCTGACCATGATT
>Ga0065715_10000788_pt1 | contig 14679 bp, 6 predicted proteins | sample MisBulReplicate1_FD_59102 | JGI IMG/M metagenome (GOLD analysis project Ga0065715, IMG submission 59102) | Miscanthus rhizosphere microbial communities from Kellogg Biological Station, MSU, sample Bulk Soil Replicate 1 : eDNA_1 v2 (version 2) | ecosystem: Host-associated > Plants > Roots >...
GTTTGAGCGGCGCTGCGCCGCCGAGTGAGACACCAGTTCGTCCATCGAATTTATCTTCGCAAGAGGTAACTCCCGATCAAGATCCCAAACCTGCTGTTGGACGGGCTTGACCAGGGCGATGGGATCAGACGCAGTTCGCAAAACCATTCGCAGGTAGCGCGAAGGCGATTGTCCGAAAGAGACATACATCTCCGGTTGCGGTTCCTGGTCCAGCCCGAAGTGCTTGATACTTTTCACCACCCCCACGACTTCGCGTGAAGCCTGTTCGTTCCTCACAAAAATCCTCTGGCCCAGCGGGTCACGATCTGGGAAGTATCGCCGCGCCATCCTCTCATTAATAATGATGACCGGCGCGCTCCCCTGAATATCACTATTGCTGAACATGCGTCCGCGCTCCAGGGGAATTCCCATTGCCGAGAAGTAGTCGGGCATCGCCACGCGATAGTTCGCCGCCGGACGCGAAGCTGGGTCAACTACCGGCTGCCCCTCGATCCGGAAAGAGAACTCGCGGTTGTCGCCACCCAGCGGCAGCATGGTTACGCCACCGACAGACTGCACTCCGGGCAAGGCTTTTAGCTTCATGACCAGACTGTCGTAAAACGAGGCTACCCTGGGCGGCTCAGGATAATTAGGCACCGGCAGACTCAGTTCGAAGGTCAAAACATTTTCCGGCTCGAAGCCAAGGTCGGTCTTTTGCAGGTTCACGAAACTCTTGATCATCAGCCCGGCACCAATGAGCAAGACGAGCGTTAAGGCCACTTCGAAAACAACCAGCGCGCTGCGGAGCCGGCCGCCGCCCGCGCTGCCCACCCCTTTGTTGCCGCCGTCTTTTAGTTTCTCGTTCACATCGAGCCTGGTTGTCTGCAAAGCGGGAACCAAACCGAACATCGCCCCGGTCAGGACGGAAATAATCAAGGTAAAGACAAGCACTGGGGCGTTAAGCCCGATCTGCTCGGCGAGCCGCAGGTCGGAAACACTTACCGACAGCAGGAAACTTACCGCAACCATCGCGAAGAGCAGTCCCAGAATCCCACCCGCGAGCGCGAGCACCAGGCTCTCGGTGAGCAATTGGCTGATCAAACGCCAGCGGCTCGCCCCCAGGGCCATGCGGACGCTAATCTCTTTCTGCCTTGAGACGGCTCGTGCCAACAGGAGATTCGCGATGTTTGCGCACGCGATCAACAAGACGAAGCCCACCGCCGACATCAGGATTACCAAAGCGGTTTTTACATCTCCGACCGCGTAGTCATGCAGTGCCACGACCCTGGTGCCGAGGCCTTTGTTAGTGGCGGGGTATTGCTGTTCCAGTCTGCCGGCTATCGTATTCATCTCGGCCTGGGCCTGGACCGGAGTGACACCTGGCTTCAAGCGGGCGATTATTTTCAGGAAGTGCGCATCGCGAGGGACCGTGGGATTACCGGTGATTACCATTGGCGCCCATAGCTCGCTCTTGTCCGGATAATCAAACCCGGGAGGAAGCACACCCACTACTGTGTAGAGCTCGCCGTCAAGCTTCGCGCTCTGACCGACGATGCCGGGATTACTTCCGAAGCGTTTCTTCCAAAGATCGTTGCCGAGAATAACGACGTTGCCGGCCTTCATATCGTCCTCGCTGAATGACCGACCGTAGATCGGATTAACGCCCATGACGTTGAAGAAGTCCCCTGTCACAATCGCGGCATCAACCTGGTCGGGCTCGGTGCCGGTTGCCAGTCCAGCCGCGCCGGTTCCAAACGCAGCGATACCGGTAAATGATTGGGCCTGGTCTCTCCAGTCGTAGAAATTCGCAGGCGCGATGTCACCCTCGTTATTGCCGGGCTGAGTATTCCCCTTCCAGATCTCAAATATTCTGACGAGCTGCTCGGGATTTTGATAAGGCAGCGGCCGGAGCAGCACACCATAGACGATGCTGAAAATGGCGGTGTTGGCTCCAATACCTATCATCAGAGTGAGGAGAACAATAGCGGTGACGCTCTTGTTCCTAAGCATGAGCCGAAAAGAATAAAGAAGGTCCTGCCGAAAGTTCTCCATCAAACCACCTCCTTAGACAGCTGGCCGACGCTCAGGCCGACACACTAGTCTTCCTAAATAATTATTACGAAGGGGCCAGGGAGCTAAGTCTACCGCACCTTCTTGAACGCGCGGAGCGAAGAATACATGAATTCAATCTTGCCATCTTCGCCCGTCTTCATTTTCAGCTCGATGGTCCCGGGAGAGCCCGGGGGCTGAATTTGGAATCGCTGGTCGCCGATCTTCGACATCGGCAGTTCTATGCCAATCTGCTTAAAGACTAGCTGTCCATCCTTCAGCACGATTTCGATCTCGTCGGGCGGATTGAAATACTGCCCCACATACTTTTGCATCTCCGCTTCGTCGATCTTAAGCGCAGTCTTCGGCTTCACTTCGAGCCGGGGAGTGACAAGCATGAACGTTTCGAAAGCCTTGTCCACCGTCTCGTGGAATCCACCAACGTTGCTGTTGGCGAGAATGATTATAGCAAAGCGATGCTCCGGAACCATCCTGAACCGCGCGCTGAAACCGAGCCAAACACTGTCATTTTCAAGTACGCGGACGCCCCGGTAATTGTAGATAAGCATCCCGTACCCGTACTTCCCTTCCTCCAGGACGTTGGTCCCGTAGACCTGCGCCACCGGAGTAGAAATCTTCGCGATGACGGACGGCGAGAGAATTTGCCGGCCTTCAAACTTGCCGTCGTTTAGAAATGCGATCGCAAAACGCGCGACGTCATTCAGGGTGGAATACATCATGCCATCCGCGCGGTAGATGGCGTTGTCGACGAAAGGCCGGATGACCACCGGAGCCGAGACTCCGGAAGTTTCATGTCCCTGTGACAGCGGATAGGTCATGGCGACGTCCTGGCGAAAGGTTGACCGGTACATTCCCAGCTTCTTAAAAAATCGATCTTTCATGACGTCGGGAAACGGCTTGTGTCCCAGTTGCTCGGCTACATAAGCAGCCAGCGCGAAACTCGCGCTCGAGTTTGAGAATGTCTTCCCAGGATCGGCAAAGAAATACTTCTCCGACAGCGCATGCACGTACTGCTCGAGCTCTTTGTCATCGTGGGGACCGTAGCGGTACCGCTCGTGCTTCATTCCGGCAGTGTTACTCAGAAGCTGATGAATGCTGACCTTCGCAACTCTCGGGTTGAGGCCGGGAATGTAGTCGCCGATAGGCTCAGTGAGTTCAGTCTTCTCTTCCTCAGCCAAACTGAGTAGCGCTGCCGAGACGAAGATGCGCGAGGTCACGCCCATCAGGAACAGAGTATCCGGCGTAACCGGCGCTCCGGTCTCGATGTTGCTGACACCGAACATCTTCGAATAAACAATGCGATCACCGCTGATGATGGCGACGGCTGCACCGGGCAGGCCCCGCTCTTCAAAATCTTTACGTAAGACCTCTTCAAATGCAGCGAGATCCGGCTTTTTCTCCTGGCCGTTGACTCCGGCAGACTTCGGCACCGGCGCGAAGACGAGGGCGGCACAAAGAACTAAGACTGGCATTTTCATGTTTCGCCTTTCATAGGTAGCGGCGACTTGGCGCACCGGAACGCGATGAACCGTTCGTACACACCTTTTCCCAGGATAAAGACACTTTTGTTGAAGAGTTGGGGGGTTGCTTAAGCGCTGGACGTGATTGCTGAAGTCTTGAAAGCCAGGACTCAAGTCTTGAAAATCAGGACTCAAGTTGTGGAAGCTACAACTCAAATCTTGAACCTCAAAACTCAAGCCGTGAAAGCCAAGGTTAAAATCTTAAAGGCCACTGCTCAAGCTTCGAAGGCCATGACTGAAGTCTTGGAAGTCTTTGCTCAAGTCTTGAAGGGCATTGCTGAAGCGTTGAACGCCAGATCTTGCAACTAAATTCTCTGTACCTCCTTCAAGTCCTCTGTGCCTCTGTGGTGAGTGTTTTGCCTAAGAGTCTATTCACCACAGAGACACAGAGGGCTACAGAGGACGCACAGAGAAAGCTTGCGAGCGCAGTTTGATCGAGCGTGAGCCTTACCCAGCCACACTCGATGCTTCATTTGTTTTTGAGTATCCAGGCGCGGTTGATCGTATTGTTGTCCTCATCATAACCACCCGAGATGAGCACCGTCGCGTTCTCCAGCACCGTGGCTGAGGGGAAAAAGTAAGGCTTGCCCAGATCACCGTCGGCAACTTCAAAACGTTTGCCAACTGGGTCGTAAATCTCCACCAACTTGCTACCGCCGACGATGGCGATACGCCCATCCGGAAGCGCGACGGACCGATGCTTGAAGTGAGGAGACTTCATATCGACCGCACGTCGAAACTCGCCCTTCTCCGGATCGAAAATCTCCGACGTCGCGTAAACACCCTTCCAGTCGTCCTCATCAGATCCGCCGGTTATCAAGACGTTGCCGTCCGGCAGCACTGATGCGGCATGCTTGTGCCTCCTGGCCGTCATGTTGCCCGTCAGCGCAAAGGTGCCCGTTGCCGGGTTGTAAAGCTCAGCGCTCGCGAGGACTGACTTGTTTTTACCAGTGCCGCCGGCGACGAGCACTCTTCCATTTTTTAGAAGAACGACCCCGGCCGGTCTACGCGGTTCCGTCATATCGCCCGTTGGAGTAAATTCTCCAGTCTTGGGGTCATACAATTCCGCGCTTGCGAGGCTTTGCGGCCAGACCTCAGAACCACCCGCGACAAGCACCCTCCCGTCTTGTAGTAAGGTTGCCGAATGGTCCGTCCGTGCCGTTCGCATATTACCGGTAGCTGTAAAGACGCCGGTTGCTGGATCAAATACTTCAGCGCTCGCGAGGTTAGTGTCGGGTTGCTGCGCTCCCCCAATTATCAAAACCTTGCCGCTGCGCAGCAGCGTCGCCGTGTGCCCGGCGCGTTTCGTCGTCATGTTCGCGGTCTGAGTAAATGTACCCTTCGACGGATCGAAGAGTTCCGCGCTCGCCAGGAACTCGGCGCCTCCGCTACCGCCCGCGACTAGAACTTTGCCTCCGGGTAATAGCGTGGCCGTGTGACCCAACCTTGCCACCCTCATGCTGCCGACCGGCACCAGCGCCTGGCTACCCGCCACCTTTACGTTAGCTGTGCTGCTATCACTGCAATTGGAAAAGATCGTCACGGCGAGTACCAGCACTCCGTATCTCAGTGTTTGCATCATCCCACCTTATCCCCGCGCGAATTAAGTCCTTTCTGCCCTGGTCCGACGCGCCCATCAGACTCGATTCTAGCTTTAGGCGTAGAGGCACGGGTTCTATTTCGCTGTTTTTTCGATGCTTCTTACCAGACGATACAATTCTCTAAACATTATCTCCAACAAAACCTTTTGAGATGACTGTAGAAAGAAGTGGTCGCCCGCGAGCATTCTAAGTCTAAACTCCCCGGAAGTATGCTCGCGCCAAGCTTCGAGATGCTCACGCCTGACGTGACTGTCCTCCAGTCCGCCGAAAGCAGAGATGTCGCAATTCAGAGGTTCTTCCGGGCGGTATTCGTAGGTTTCGCAGATCGCAAAATCCGCTTGCAACATCGGCAGCAGCAACTCGATCAACTGTGTATGTTCGAGGATGGCGGGAAGCGTGCCGTTTAGTCCGCGTAGTCTCTCGATGAATTCCTGCTGCGGGAGATCGTGGATCCTTTTATTCATCAGAGGAACTTTGGGAGCTCTGCGTCCTGAGACAAACAGATGCCGCGGCGATAGGCCATACTCTCGACGGAGTTCGCGGGCCAGCTCAAACGCGATTAGCGCTCCCATGCTGTGGCCAAAAAAGCAGAACGGTTTGTCGAGGAATGGAATCAGCGCTTGCGCCGCCGCCCGCACGAGCGAGGGTAGACTCCGATAAGGCGCTTCCTTCAAGCGCGTCTCTCGCCCGGGAAGCTGAACGGGCAATATCTCTACCAGCGGTAGCTCGGTAAGCCAGCGGCGGTAGATGACCGCGCCGCCGCCGGCATACGGGAAACAAAACAAGCGAAGGCCCAGCTCACTGTTGAGCTTCGGCTTTGCCAGCCACGGTGTTCTTACTAGCTCTGCTGTTGCCATAACAAACTATCCCTGACCTTCAGTAGTCTTCACTGGATTGAAGCGGCCGTGAGAAGAGCCACTTGCTCTTCCTCCAATTGCGAGTGGTCCAGTCGGCCGTAGTCCAGTTTGATCAAACGATCCGCGCATTGGAAATACTTGTCGTCGTGCGTGATTACGAGAACCGTTTTGCCGTTGTCTCTCAGTGTCGGCAGTATTCGGTGATAAAAGACCTCCTTGAAGAGCGGATCCTGATCGGAGGCCCATTCGTCGAAAACATAGCACGGCCTGTCTTCAAGGTAAGNAGTGAGGAGGGCCAGGCGTTTGCGTTGTCCCTGCGACAGGTNCGTGGTGGAGAGCTTTCCGTCTTTGACTGCAACCTTGTGGTCCAGNTTAAGGTGCTTCAGGTACTGACTCGCCTGAACGTCCAGGTCCGGGCTCGCCAGCCCCAGAAAACTCTCGAACAAAAAGAAATCTGAGAAGACGGCTGAGAAATGCTGGCGATAATAGTCCCGTTGCTTATCCGAGATCGTTATCCCGTTCAGCCGTATGTCGCCGGACTCAGGCACGTAGAGCCCGGTGATGACTTTCGCGAGCGTTGTCTTGCCGCTGCCGTTGCCGCCCACCAGAAAAACTACCTCTCCTGATCGCAAGCTCAAGTCAATCGGCCCCAGGCTGAAGCTGCCGTCTTCGCTGTCCCGACGATAGCTATGGGTAACACCTTCCAACTCCAGAAACATCGGCGCGCGCTCAGGGCCGGGCCGACCGGCCTGTTCAAGTTCGGCGGGTAAGCTCGTTAGCTTCAGCCCCAGTGTTTCAAGCTGCCGCAAGGCGATCCGAGCCCGCACGATCATCGGCAGAAGAGCGAGAATGATCTCGACCGGAGTTTTCATGTAGAGGATGATGAGGGTATAGCCTATCAAGGTCCGCGGGTCAGCGTATCCGGCGGACGGAAGCCCGAACAGCGCCAGCCCGATCAAAGCAAAGAAGAGAAAATGTCCCCAACTGTCCGCTCCTGCGTAAACCGTCATGCCTCTGGTATTGAGTTGCCGGCAGGCCTCCGCGCTCGGGCGCAGGATGTGACTGAGGAATTCTTCCCGCCGGTCTCGATGGAGCTTAAGTTCCTTGGTCCCTTCCGTCAGGCTGCGGTAGTGCTTGAACAACGTATCCTGCTCGAGGCGGGCTCGTCGCAGATAGCGTTGTGCTATGACCGCCACGCGCTGATAACTAATTATTCCTATGACCATGAAGCCCAGAAGTCCAAACAATACCGGCAGAGACAACCAGCCGAGATAAATCAGACACACGGCCATCGTTGTCAGGTTACTGCAAAGCGACGGGATGATGGTCAGTGCGCTCGAGATGGAAAAGGTGTCATCGGACAAAGCAACCAGCAGGCGTGGGCTGCCTACCTGTTCCAGCAAACGCAGCGGGGTGGCAAGTATGCGCTCGCTCAACTGCAAACGAAGCTGCATAACCGCCTGCTGGGAAATCCGGATGAGCAAAGTCCGGGACGCGAAATTCGCAAGCAGCATCAGCAAACCAACCACAGCAAACACGACGATTTGCCAGCGGATCGACACTTCGTTTCCGCTGATCGCATCGTTAGTCATAGCGATCAATGCGGCGCTCGTGCCGCCGGCCGCCAGGCCCGCCAGCGTCGCCAGCGCCACCATGCGCCAGAACTTTCTGAGTAACGATACAAGCAGCGCCATATGACACCCTTCAGGATCTGTGGTTGCCTACCGCTCGGTTTGTCTTGAATTCCCCACCAGCTTCGGACTCCCGACTTTGGAGACCTCGACGTGCGGCTTCAGCAGACGGGCAGCGTCGCCACCGAAGAGTCCCCGCGCCAGCGATGACTTGAGTTTGTTGAAAACTTGTCTCGAAATCACGCCCGCGGCAATCAGCCACAAGAGCAGATCTACTCCCAGGAACCTCGCGATTCTGTCTTGCTTTTTCGCTCGATCGACCGCCTCGGCGTAAGGAATCGTAGAATGGGAAATCATCGTGTAGAGTGGTACCCAGGTTCCGGGAATAAGATTGTTCAGGAGCAAGTCGATTTTTTTTCTGGCAGTCAGCCTCGGAGATCTCACCTTGTCCCGCAGTTCTACGAAGTTTTCTACTGACAACGTCGCAAGCGCATCCGTGTGGCGCTTGCGCAAATGCTGAAACTCCCTGAACGCGGTTTCCAGGTCCTGGCTATGTCGGGCTATGCACCCGTCCAGGACGGAGCAGTCTTCGAACGCCGCGTTCATGCCCTGGCCGTAGAAGGGGACAACGGTGTGACAGGCATCTCCCAGTAGTGTGACCAGGTCTTTATAGTGCCAAACGTTCGTCTTGGTTGTTACGAATTCCGAAGGCGAGTTGCGCATGAAGTTTTCGACGGCGTTCGGCATCAAAGGCATGAGGTCGGGAAATTGCCCGAAGAGAAAGTCGTGAACGTCAGCTTCTGTTCTCAAGGAGGCAAAACTCAGATCGCCCTCGAAGGGCAAGACACACGTGCAAGTGAAAGAGCCATCCCGGTTCGCTATGCACATGAGCATACAACTACCCCGCGGCCAGACGTGGAGCGCGTAGTTAGGAAGCCGCCAGCCGCCGCCAGGCGCGGGCTCGATGGTCAGTTCCTTGTAACCGCGGTCGAGGAACTCCTGCTCGTAGTTGGCCCGCTCGCCTCGGTGCATCTGCTGCCTCGTAGTTGAGAAGGTACCGTCTGCGCCGATGATGAACGCGCCACCAGTCAGCAAAGAATCAGCCCCATCATGGCCGGCGAACTTGATCTTTCGCGCCTGTTTGTCGAGCCCAATGCACGGCCGACGAAAATGAATCTTAACGTTGGGAAAAGTCTCGGCGTGGTTCATGAGCGCAATGTTCAGGTCTCTGCGCATTACGGCATGGATTACTTCCTTTTCATTCTTTCCGTAAGGTTGGAAATTAACCGCTCCATTAACTTCGTGGACCATGCGCCCTTTGACTGTGACCGTGAGGTCAAGCACCGATTGCAGTAGTCCCACCTCTTCCAGAGCGCGCAGGCCGCGCTCGGCAAGCGTCATATTTATTGAGCGGCAACGCTCGGACGACTCGTCACGCAAGTCCGGGCGCCGCTCGTAAAGCTCGACGCTGTATCCACGTCGAGCCAGAAAAATTGCCATTAAACAGCCGGCCAGCCCGGCGCCGACAATGATGACGCTATTCTTCTCCGTAGAATATGGCATGATTGATTTCCTTTTTTTGTTCGAGTTAATAAGGGAACTTTGATCTGCTTGCCGGCCGTGAGCGAGCCGTGCTGTCGGGGGAAACGAGCCGGGGATTGCTAAGTAGTGGCGCGATCCGCCGCTGGTTGTTTCCAGTATCTGGTTTCGGCCAGATAGTGGAACCTGCTGACGCTAATCGAAAGATCAAGCGCTACTACGTAGTGCCACCAAAAGATCGGTATATAGAGCATATCGCCTGCTTCCAGGACTGCCTCGTATGCTTCGGCATTTTGAAACAAAGGGTAGCGAGCGTAATCGGGACTTTCAGGATCGACCGGCGAAGCCCAGCAGGTCTCATTGAGAGCCGCAGCGTAAATGTGTGCGTGCTGATCCGGTGCAAATAGCAAGAATCTCTTGCTGCCATAAAGCTGTGCGTTCAGGTTATGATAATTGTCGTTATGTATGGTCGATCTCTGCCCCGCGGCGCCCATCCAAAGTCTCAGTTCGCCGTACACCTGATTGGGAAAATAATCAGGAAAAGTTAGAGCGGCTTTCAGAGGCTGGAAGTACTGGCGTGTTTCGGGATGATCGAAAGGTATGTTGCCGAGGTAAGGAGGCCGGCACCCCGGCTGCGGTGAACTGGATATAGCGTCGATGTAATCGCCAAGCTTCATGGCTCGCTTGCTCGCTTGCCCGAAAAAATAATTCAACTCGTCGTCGCTGTCGCGAACCTGCACCGTCACCGGGCCAAACATCTGTTTGATGATACCTGGATTCATTAGCGGAAATGCGGGCCAACCCTGAGCGATGCCGCTGAGTATGACGGGCTCGCCGCGACTGACATATTCGCGCTGAAACTCTTCGGCCGACGTAGGCTCGATCCTTTTGACCTTGGAAATGATTTTCATCTCCGGGTCGCTCCCGACATTTCCTGCAGTTCAGTTGTTTGCTTGTCTGATTCCGGCAATATCCAGGGCTGTGGTCGGGCAGGAAAAGTGAGCGGTGCTCGTCCCTGCTTCACACGGGCGTGATCGATTATTGATTTCAGTGATTCCAGATAGCGCTGTGCCATCTGTTCGATGGTCGAGCGACGGTGCAAATTCTGGCTGTAGTTCCAGGCCAGGCTCAACTGTTTGTCCGCGATGCCGCCATTGATCTCAAGAAGGTGGCTGCGTTGCCCTTCTGAGGTGCGCGGGTTGCCCGACGCTTCGGGGGCCGGACTAAAAGCCTTTGGCTGGTCCACCATCTGATCAAACTGTCCGAGGTAATTGAAGTTCACCTCGGCCGGTGGCATCGACTTGAACGATTCGTTGTCTTTACTCAGGTAACGCAACAACCCATAACCGATGCCCTTGTGGGGAATGGCGCGTAGTTGCTGTTTGACTGCGGCCAGCATCTCTTCGACGCTTGCCGCCTCGCTCACATCCAACAACACCGGATAGAGAGTGGTGAACCATCCCACCGTGCGAGATATGTCGACCCCGGGAATAATGTCCTCCCGGCCGTGCCCTTCGAGGTCAACCAGGAGCTTCCGCGAACTGGTCCATGCCGACAGGGCATCGACCAGCGCGGTCATCAGAACGTCGTTTATCTCGGTGTGATAGGCGGCAGGAACATCGCGGAGCAGAGCTTCCGTCTCTGCTTCTCCCAACTCGATAGTTATGCTCGTCGATGAGGCTTCAGTATTATTCGCCCCCGGGAAGTCAACCGGCAATCGTTTCGAATTCGGGTTTTGGGTGGAGAGCCACAATTCCGCCTGCTCTTTCAACTCCGGCGACTCCGCATACTGACTCAACCCCTCGGCCCACTCCTTAAAAGAAGTGGTCTTCTTCGGAAGCGCAGTTCGCTCGCCACGGCGCTCCTGGTCGAGTGCTGATTGCAGATCTTCTACCAGTACGCGCCACGAGACTCCGTCAATGACCAGGTGATGGAAGATCAAAAGGAGACGTTGCGGTTCCCCGACGCCCATTTCGAACAAAGCGACGCGCAGGAGCGGCCCCTGCGACAGGTCGAGGCTTCTTTGCAGCCGCGCCGCAATTTCCTCAATAACTGTCCGGTGTTGAGCAGCGGACAGCTCCGAGAGGTCAATGCTCGAGAAAGGCGTCTCGCCTTCCAGACCTTCATTGAACTGTTGCCAGGTGGCGCCATTCTTTCTGAATCGCAATCGCAAAGCGTCGTGGTGTTCTATAACCCGGCGGATTGCCGCTTCGAAGTCTGACGGATCCAACTTCTCTTGCAGCAGCAACAGCGCGGACTGGTTATAGAAGTGCCGTTCGGAGAAGTCTTGTTCGAAAAAGAGATGCTGGATCGGTGTCAGAGGCAGCGGGCCGGTAACAATTCCCTGCTCCGCTTTGGACTCGGTTTCGGTATCAATCACCGACGCAAGTTCAGCGATGGTCTGATTCAGAAAAATTTGCTTGGGGGTGATGCGCAGTCCTGCCTGTGAGGCGCGCGAAACAACCTGGATGCTCAGAATCGAATCGCCTCCCAGCTCGAAGAAGCTGTCAAATACACCAACCTTCGCCAGACGCAAGACCGACTTCCAAATTTCAGCTAGCTTTTTTTCCACTGCATTTCGCGGGGCCACCATTTCCACGGCCAGCTCGGGTCGGGATTGATCCGGCGCCGGCAACGCTCTCCGATCAATCTTCCGACTGGCCGTCAACGGCAAACTCTCAAGCGCCATAAATATCGACGGCACCATGTACTCGGGAAGATGCGCCTTAAGGAATTCGCGCAGTTCCGTCGTCGAGGGCCCGGGCCAGGCGCGCGGCACAACGTATCCGATGAGCCTCTTCTCTCCGCCGCCGCCATTTCGCGCCATCACTACGCTTTCGCGTAGAGCCGGATGCCCGCCCAATACCGTTTCGATCTCGCCCATCTCAATACGGAAGCCACGTATCTTTACCTGTTGATCCGACCTTCCGAAGAACTCCAGATTGCCGTCAGCCAGGAATCGCGCCACATCACCCGTCCGGTAGAGACGCTGTCCCACCGAACCGTTAAACGGATGCGGGATGAATTTTTCGGCAGTTACATCCGGCCGATTGAGATAGCCGCGACTCAGTCCGGCGCCTCCGATGCACAGTTCGCCGTATACGCCCACGGCGACAGGTTGAAGGCGGTGGTCCACGACGTAGAGTTCGGTGTTTCGCAAAGGACGGCCGATAGGAACTTGAGACAACGCTTCGAGATCATCTCCTGCTTCCGACAACTCATACCCGGTGCAGGCAATCGTCGCCTCAGTGGGACCATAGCTATTCAGCAGGCGTACGCGTTTGCCCAGGCGCTTCTGCCACTCTCTGACGCTCTGTAATTGCATGGGCTCGCCGCCGGCTATCCACAGCCGCACGCCGCCGGCGAGGTCCCAGTCTCGATCGGTCAGAGACGCAGTTATTTGATGCCAGTAGGCAGTCGGCAACGTAAGCATCGTAATGCCCAGCTCATGGCAGCGCGTCAGGAAGTGAGTAGTTGAGTCGAGCATCTCGGCAGTACGCAGGACCAGGCTCGCTCCGCACGACAAAGAACAGAAAATTTCTTCGGCGCTCGTATCAAAGCCGATTGAGGCAAACTGCAGCAGACGGTCGGCAGCCGTCAGCTCGTAGTTGGCAATGGCAAACTCAACGTAGTTAACCAGTGAGCGGTGTTGAATGGCGACACCTTTCGGCTTTCCAGTCGAGCCTGAGGTGTAAAGAATGACAGCATTGTTGTCAGGGGTTGTTAAGTTGACCGGGCTGTCCGCGCCCAGCGAGTCGAGCGTTTCCCGATCCTCGTCTACCTGAACCACCTGTGCGCCGTGTTGACCTAGCCGGTCCGCCAGATGTTTCTGCGTAACCAGAACATTTATCTGCGCATCTTGCAGGATGAACGAGATTCTATCGGGCGGATAGTTCGGATCGAGCGGAACATATGCCCCTCCTGCTTTCAGTATCGCCAGCAAGGCCACGACCATATCAAACGAGCGTTCAACGAGTAGACCGACCCGTGCCTCCGCCCCGACCCCCAGCTCCCGCAAGTGATTGGCAAGCCGGTTCGCCGCTACGGTCAATTCTCGGTAGGTCATGGATTGCTCTTCAAGGACGAGGGCCACAGCCTCGGGCGACTTTTCGGCCTGCGCCTCAAAGAGCTGGTGAATACACTGGTCGTCGGAATAAGCCGAGGCGGTCTGGTTCCACTCGGCCAGCAATTGCTCACGCTCCGGCTCGGTCAACAAAGGCACGTCCGACAACTTCAGCGCCGGATCGTCCGCAACCGCTGTCAACAACGATCGCAGGTGGCCGGCCATTCGCTCGATCCGATCGCGGTTGAAGAGGTGAGTGTTGTACTCAATCCACAAGACCAGATCTTCGTCACGTTCAATTAAGCCAATCGTCAAGTCGAACTGAGCGGTGACGCTGTCCACGTCGAGGCGAGTCATGGTCAAGCCGGCGGTCTTTATCTCGGGAGCTTCCGGCGTGGACGCAGACACATTCTGCAAAACGAACATTACCTGGAAGAGAGGGTTTCGGCTGGTGTCGCGTTCCGGTCTGATCTCCTCCACCAGCTTCTCAAAGGGCAATTCCTGATGCGCGTAGGCGCCGAGGGCCACCTCACGCACTCTTTCCAGGACTTCTCGAAAACTGGGATTGCCGGAAAGATCCGTGTGCAGGACCAGCGTGTTTACGAAAAATCCGATAAGCCCTTCGATCTCGGACTGGTCGCGTCCAGCTATCGGTGTCGCGACTACAATGTTCTCCTGGCCGGAGTAGCGGCAGAGCAAAACCTTGAACGCTGCCAGCAGCAGCATGAAGAGAGTGACTCCCGCTTCCCGGCTCAAGGCCCGTAAAGACTCGGACAACGATGGTGACAACGCAAAAGGCAGCTGTGTTCCAGCAAAGCTTTGCATCGCGGTCCGGGCCCGGTCGGTCGGCAGTTCCAACAGAGGAGGAGCATCGCGCAGTTGCTCTCTCCAGTAGGAGAGAACTTCTTCCATTCTGTTGCCTTGAAGGGTCTGTCTCTGCCACCGCGCAAAATCACCATACTGCATGAAGAGATTTCGCAGGGGCGAAGCGGCGCCGCGGGAAAAGGCGTCATACAACACGGCCATCTCTCTCAGAAAAATCTCCATCGACCAACCGTCAAAAACTATGTGATGAACGGCCAAAAGCGAGACGTGTTCTTCGGGCGCCAGCTTGATGAGCGTGGCCCGCAACACCGGCCCGCGCGCAAGATCGAAAGAACGCTGCGCTTCTTCATTGGCGAGCCCAGACAGTCGCTCCTCGCGCTCGTGCTTCGGTACTTCACTAAGATCAACCAGGGGGAGTTCGAGCGGACGCGCTGGGTTCAAAATCTGGACCAGCCGCCCCTCGATCATCGCGAAGTTTGTCCTCAGCACTTCATGTCGCCGGAGAATTTCACTCAGACTCCTTTCCAGGGCCGTTAGATCGAGTGGGCCGGCAAGACGGTAGCCCGTGAACAGATTGTAGGCTGCCGTACCGGG
>Ga0065715_10089086_pt1 | contig 14678 bp, 19 predicted proteins | sample MisBulReplicate1_FD_59102 | JGI IMG/M metagenome (GOLD analysis project Ga0065715, IMG submission 59102) | Miscanthus rhizosphere microbial communities from Kellogg Biological Station, MSU, sample Bulk Soil Replicate 1 : eDNA_1 v2 (version 2) | ecosystem: Host-associated > Plants > Roots >...
CAGCTCAAGCAGCGTTCGTCTACAGGTATGGAGTGTTCAGTCCGTGGAGGGCCACGAGGCAGGGCATCACGCTCATGGCTCAGACCATCACACTGCTCCTGCTCGTGCTGTTCTTCGTGTTTGACACGTTCGTCGTAGACGCTCACTGGCCAGGACGTGACGCCATCCTGATCACGTTCCTGGTGCTCCTCGCTGTCGAAGCGTGGATCGCACTGCTCGGCCTCCTGCTCGTCCAGCAGGCCAACCATCCCGTGTCAAATCGGCAGGGGTCTGGGTACGTAAACCCAGAAGAGATCGAGAAGGAGTAACACCTATGGAAATCCAGTTCGACGTTCCGCTTGCCGTCATCATCGGCATGCTCGTCTCAATCGTCCTGCCCCTGCTCGTGGGCCTGGTCACCACTCGTGTGACCTCGGCTGGCATCAAGGCTGTGCTGCTGGCAGCGCTGGCCTCGGTGACCGGTCTGCTGACCGAGCTGGGCAACTCGCTGGCTCAGGGAGCACCGTTCAACCTCGGCGTCGCTCTCGTGCTGGCCCTCGGCTCGTTCCTGATTGCCGTCGGCCTCCACTTCGGCCTGTGGAAGCCGACCGAGGTCGCCGACAAGGCCCAGAGCGTTCTCGTGACGGACAACGGCAATGGCAACCCTGCCTGAGCCAGAGTCCCCGCGTACCGGGGCAGCCTCGGCACAGGAGTCGGTGGCTTTCGTGGCCTGCTCCTTGCCCTGGTCGCCAGCACGGTAGGCCTTACCACAACCATAGCAAAGGACCCTCAGCGACGCTGGGGGTCCTCTGCTGTGCCTGGCTCGTTACTGCTTGACCGGGAAGAGCGTGTCGAGCTTGACGATGGCCACACCGGAGGCTGTCGTGAGCCTGCCTCGCTCGTGGTCAATCCGGCGAATGTTGTAGACCTTGGTGGTGGCTCCCTCGGGGTCGATCAGGAGCATGCCAGCCTCCAGGTCCTCGGCCTTGACTTGGCGGAAGGTTGCACGAGCCATGCTCAGACTCCCTCTCCGGTAACGTCGATCAGCTCTTCAGCGGTGTACCACTGATCGGTCTTCGAGGGCCAGATGTCCCACTCGACTCGGAGTGCTCCATCGACGGTGGAAACCTGCTTGACGGTACCGAGGCAGGCGAAGCGGTGGTGAAGGACTCGGCTGTCGGTGGTGAGTGTGGTGGCCATGATGTGCTCCTTAGATGCTCAGGTTGTGGGAGGTCTGACGCTCAACGTAGTCGTACTCGTTGTTCTTGCCGTTCGGGTAGGTCTCGATCCACTTGTCGGCCTTGGCACGGCTGGTGGTGTGGCCCTCGACGAACGCTTCGCCCTTGCAGTAACCTACGATGATGTGCATAAGTAGATTGTTGCTCACTCTCGGGAGGAGCGCAAGCCCTCATTCGAAATTGATGCCAGGACCTGAGCAGCGCTCACCAGGAGCTTGAGCCGAGTTGGCTCGTCGATGCCCCTGAGGCGTCTCTGCTGCTCCTCAGGGGTCATCTTGGCGAGTTGAGCTAGGGTCACGCTCACAGCCAGGCTCCCTTGGCAGGACGGCTCCCGAAGGCGAAGGCAACGTCGTCGCGGCTCGGCTCAAGTGTGGCGGTGAAGGTGATACGGCGACCCTTCAGCTCCTCGATGAGGTCGCTGTACTCGGTCTCCCAGATGGTGGTCATGAGAGCGGAGGGGATGCTGACCCAGACCTTGAAGCCCTCGTCGGCCTTGACGAGTGCCTTGTAGCTCGTGCCGTAGTCGCCTTCGACGATCTTGGCGGAGACGATCTCACCGGTCACAGCCACACGACCGGAGGGAGCCGGGGTCAGCTCGGCCTCGGCCTGCTTGGTGGCACGCTTGGCGATCTCGTTCTGGACAGCCGTGAGCATGTTCGCGGTGAAGGGCTTGCGAGCCATGCTGACGAACTGGACGTGCTCAGCCATCGCCCGGAGGAAGGAGCTACGCTCGTAGTTCGGGTTCTTGATGCCGTTGTAGTAGTCCTCCTCGGTGGAGAACTCCTCCAGGCTGATGCCGAGGAGGAAGGTGCGCACGTCCTCGGGGAGGCTGGCGACCTTGTCGGCCAGGGCCTGCACCTCAACCTGACGCTTGGCCTCACGCTTGCGGTCGGCCTGTGCGCGGCGGACCGCACGCTCGTGGCACCACTTCTGAGCGGCTTCGAGGGAGTCGAGCGGCTCACCGAGCTTCGCAGGAGTGTTCCCGCACAGGTAGCAGTCGCTCGACATGCCGTCGAAGCTGTAGTGACCGGTGCCACCACAACGACGGCATCCCTTGAAGTAGCTGCCGTTGTACTCGACGAAGAAGAAGCCCTCGTGCTCGACGAGGTTGGTGTGGAGGTTGTTGAATGTGCTCATGAGTAGATTGTTGCACACCTCGATCGAGAGCGCAAGCCCTACTTCGAGAACTCGTCCAGAGCAGCGAGGAGCACGTGAAGTCCCAGCTCGGGGTCCACTGCGTTACGCAGGACCTGTCGCTTGTTGCTGATCTTGGTACCAGTGAGGTCCACACCTAGGTCGTCGTAGTCGCTGATCTTGTTCTTGGACCGGACCTGCTTGGGAGCGAAGGCCTTGGGAGCAATGTCGAAGTTGGCCCAGACGAGGTGTCGCTGGAGGATCACCGTGGGCTGGATGAGAGGCTCGTAGTAGGGCTTCACGTTCTCGACAGCCCAGAGGCCTTCGAAGTGGCTCTCCAGGAACACGATGGCACCGTACAAGCCGGTCATGTCGGGGATCGCCGGGCGGAAGCCCTTGCCTCGCACACCGACGTTGTAACGGTACTGACCGTGCGTCGGGCAGGGAGGGCTCAGCCAGATCATGTCGAACTCGGAGTAGTGGTCGAGCATGTACTCGTTCACGTCTGCGACCACGACGGTGTCGTCGGGGTACAGCTCCTGGTAGACCGCAGCAATGGCGGGGTCCAGCTCGACAGCGACGATCTCGTGCTCGCTGCCCCAGAGTGCTCGGTTGCCGCCGATGCCAGCGTGTCCGTTGAGAATGCGCATGAGTGTGGCCTACTTCCTGACTAGACGGCCGACGGCCTTGGTGCCGTTCCAGCCTGCAATGTGGACCTGCTGGCTCACAACCTTGACGAGCTTCTTGGTCTGGAGCGAGGTGATGACTCGTGCCTCTCCAGCGGTCGCCCGGCGACCCTCGAACAGCCAGAGGGGCTGTCCGTCACGGCCGTAGGAGCGGCGGACAACGATGCTGTCGATGGTCTCAAGCATCTTGGCCTGAGCTGAGGTGAGAGTATCCATGGGGTTCAGCCTTCCACGAGAGGAGCGGTGATGAGGGCAACGTCGCGCTTGACAACCTCTGCCACGAGCGAGTCAGCAAGGGCCTCCTCGCCGAAGCTACGCATGAGGGCCACGAGCTGAGGCATCGTGTCGTGAGCCGAGCGAGTCATCGGGGCACCTGCCTGCATGCCCTCAAGGACCTTGCGTGCCGTTGCTACTGCGTTAGTCTGGAAGTCCATGTTGGCAGGCTTAGCCACGGCGACAATGAAGGGTCGGTTGCCCCGAGCCTTACGAACGGACTCGATGATAGCGTCGGTGTGGGGAGTGCGGTTGTTGTTCATGAGTTGATTGTTGCACACCTTCGAGGTACTCTCAAACCTCTTCTATCGGAGGTCTCTTGATGATCCTGAGCTGGCTGTCGATGTAGTGCTGGCCTCCTCCTCGCTTGGTCTGCACACCGAGCCGGAGGAGGTCGCCGTCCTCGGAGGGAGCAGCGAGGCTCATGATGAAGTCGGACCAGCCGTGGAGGGCTGTCGCTCCCAGGATGGACTCTTGCACCGTCTCACCCTTCTCGAAGACCCTCTTGCGAGTGTGGTGGATGAACATGATGGCACAGCCGGTGTTCTGCGCGATGAGCTTGAGCGGCTTGAGGATGGCGTACATGTCCTTCTGGTCGCTGACGTTGGCCTTGCCGATGGCCATGCTGAGAGTGTCGAGCACCACGAGCCTGAGACCGTACTGCTCGATGGTCTCGTACAAGCGCTGCATGTCGTTGCCCTCACTGAGGTCCACCGGAGAGAAGTGTGTCAGCAGGCTGAGCGGCTGAGCCGGTTCCCAGACGAGCTGCTTGCCCTCGCTCCTGATGTGGCCATCCCAGTGATACTTCGAGCGACCGTTGTTCATGCCGCTGCTCAAGCGCTCGGCGAAGAGCCTCTCACCGTCCTCCAGTGAGAAGAAGCCGACCGGCTGAGGCCTCCGGACGCTGATGCCGAGGGGTCGCTTGCCGGTAGCCAGGCCCAGAGCCATCTCCATCGCGATACGGGTCTTGCCTACCTTCGGGGGAGCCACAATGAGTCCGCAGCCTCCCTCAGGGATGATGCCAGGCAGGATCCACGAGATGGGCTTGCGCATGACCTCGGCGAAGGAGGCTACCGTCTCGAGTTCCCACGGTCCGACAGGCTCATCCTCGTGGTCTACCTGCTCGATCTCCTGCTGACGCTCTGCGTCCTTGGGAGCCGGTGCTGAGGGTTGCTGCTCATACGCTCGTGCTATGTCCTCCTTGAGTCGCTCAGGCTCGTCCTTCCATTTGTTCCATGCCGTAGCCTTGATGAGCTTGAACGTGAGGTCCTGAGCCAGTCCGAGTTCCGCAGCACTACGAGCGAACTTCCAGAGGAGCTTGGAGCGGTCGCCGTAGGGGTCGGCCGCTGACAGCTCGGAGGCCAGGGCAGGCGAGAAGCCGAGACCCTTGGCCACACGAGCCAGGAGCTGACTCCTCGTCCAGACCTGCCCCGAGCTGCTGATGATCCGGCCCTGGAAGGCATCGCGCTTGTGGTGCCAGGAGCCGGGGACTCGGAGGAGCTGGCCTACGTCGACGCCAGACTTGTCGCCTCCGAGGGCCTGCGTCAGCATGCCGATGAAGCCGTCCCGGTGGAACTCACTCCTGGCGATCTCCTCCCTGAGCAGCCAGATGGCCTGCTTGTGGCCAGGGCTGGTCTCCCAGAGGTACGAGGGCTTCAGGCTGAGCAGGAGCTTGTCGTCGTAGCTCTCGTCGCAGTCGACCCAGACAGCCTTCTGGGCAGGGTACTGCTTGGCCTTCCGGCTGTCACTGCTGCTCACAGCCGGTGTCCAGTACCAGTCGACGCTGTCCCTCAGCTCGGGGAACTCGGGCCTCCGAGCAGCCAGGGGCTTGCCCTCTCGGAACTTCTCCTCGTCCTTGACTCCGATCTTGTAGATGTGCGGAACCCAGACGTAGCCTCGCTGCCCTGAGTGTCGCCAGACTGCCTGCATCAGATCGAGAGGGTTGATATCCACTCTAGTACTTCCCGAACCTTGGGGTCGTGGCTGGTGAAGGTAACTCCTCCAGCCTCACGGAACTTCTTGAGATTGTACTGCTGTGCGCTGCTCGGCTTCTCTCGTGCCGAGCGCTTAGCCTCGATGGCGAAGAACCTGCCATGTGCACAACCGAGAATGTCGGGGGTTCCCTTCTGCTGAAAGGAACCCCCGTGAGTCCGTATTGCGTAGACTCCATCCACTCGGTTGAGCCGGTCCAGCATCCGCCGGACTACCTCAGCCTCGTTCATGTCTGGTCAGCGACGCTTGACCACACGACGAGCCGGTGCTGCTGCCTTGGGAGCAGGCTTCGCAGCCGCACGACGCTTCGGGGCAGGAGCAGGCTCCTCCTCCTCCTCGTCCTCGTCGTCGAAGTCCTCGTCCTCCAGGTCCTCGTCGTCCAGGTCGTCATCGTCGTCGAGGTCTTCGTCCTCGTCGTCGCCCTCCTCGGCCGACTCCTCCTCCAGGATGAGGTCGATGAGGTCGGCCTTCTTGACACCGTCGGTGTCCAGGCCGAGGCCCTTGGCACGCTTGCGGAGTTCGACGAGCGTGAGAGCCGTGAGGTCCTCTTCCTCGTCCTCCTCGTCCTCCTCAGCGTCCTCGTACTCCTCGTCGTCGGCCTCGTCGTCGCCCTCGTACTCCTCGTCGTCATCGTCCGGCTCGGTGCCGTCCTCGTCGTCCAGGATTTCGAGACCGTAGGTACCCTGCACGACCGAGCGTCCAGCGTACTGTGCGTTGCTCTCGTCCTCGATCTCACCGGCGATGAACTTGCCGACCGGTGCCTCGGGGTTGATGTTGGTGGCCTTCTTGGGCACGGTGATGCCAGCAGCCACGAACAGGTCCCGCAGCTTCCAGAGCTGGTTCTGCTGGAGCTTGCAGTAGAACGGGAAGAGACGCGTCTTGTACTTCGCCGAGTCCGGACGGAGTGCGTACACGAGCATCGCCGTGCCGTCCTGGGCCTCGGTGACCTGCACCGACTCCACCTTCAGCTTGTGGATGCCCTCGGGGATGGCCCGAGTGTTCCAGCCCGAGCGCTCTTCGACCTTGGAGAAGTCCAGGCGAATGGATTTTGCCATGATGTATCTCTCTTCTTTCTTGGGGTTTCTCGACTAGCGGGTCCAGCCGAGAAGGCTGTCAAGTCGGCCGATGCTCGGCTGCTTGAGGTAAGGGGGATTGCCGTGATACGTCTTGCTACGTGCTCCAGCCACAATCGAGCTGCTAGGCCCGAGCCAGAGACGACGCACCGGCTTGTCGTTGACGTTGGCGATGTACAGCCTGCCGATGAGGTCTGACATCTGGAGGAGTCCGCTGGCTGCTCCAGGGCTGAGGTCCACCGTGGTCATGACGGTCATGTCCTCCTCGTCGTCCTCGGGGGACCACTCCTCCTTGCCGTCGGAGCCGAGGCCCTGGCCAGGCATGATGAGCTTCTCCTGAGCCAGGATGATGGACTGAGTGCTCTTCTGGTCGCGGAGGGTACGCACGATGGCGATCAGAGCGTTGTTCGCCGAGCCGTACTGAGCCTGGCTGCTCGGGCCACCCTTGTTCATGTCGAACATCATGGTGGCATGCAGCGAGGTTGCCGTGTCCAGCACGATACGAGTGTGGCTACGCAGGAAGGAGCCGGTCGGGTTCATCAGCTTGTTGAGGTTCTTGGCCGACATGTCCTCCTCGACGGTGATGCCGGTCGTGTCGATACCGATGAGGCCCTGGTCAGCGCTGAGCACAGCCGTCTTGCCCTTGACTGCCTCCTTGAGGGCCAGCGTGGTCTTGCCGACCTTGGGCTTGCTGTAGATGGTGTAGACGGTCATGCCGCTCGCTCCTCCTTCTCGATACGTGCTCGGTGCTTCCACGGTGTGGAGACCGTGACCTCCGGTGCCAGCGTGATGATGCATGGCTCCTTGGGCTTGGCTCCACAGTAGGAGCAGGCCAGCTCTCTCTTCCTCACTTCGTGCCCTTCTTCTTCTGGTTCGGGTAGTAGTCCAGCGGATCACGAGTGTGGACGTACCGAGTACGCTGCTCGATCTCGCTCGTGCCATGCATGAGGTCGGCCACGGTCAGGTCCTTGTAGTTGCACATGTACCCTGAGCAGGCATGGAGGTTACGCTCGACACAGTCGGGGTCATCCCACTTGTACTGGAGGAGCCTCCGAGCCGAGGTCACGAACGCCTTCCGCTGCCTCTCGGCCTGCTCGGGGGTGAACGTGAGGTAGTCGCGCCGGAACTCGGTGCTGTAGTCGCGCTGCTCCAGCGCTACGATGAACTCCTCGACGTAGGCACGCTCGGCCGGATCCTCGATGGCGAGGAGGTCCTTGCCCTTGAGCGTGGTCAGCATGCCCTGTTCGCGCAGCCACTCCTTGAACACTGGGAGGGTCGTGCCTGAGGGCTTGAGCACTCGGCTGATCTTGCCCTTGGTCGTGAGCTGAGGAGTGTGGATGGCACTCGTCCGGCAGTAGTCGTAGATGAAGCCCTTGGGAGCCGGGAGCGGCTTGCCCTTGTACCGGAGGGCCTTGTACTCGGGTGACGCTGCGACTGCCCAGAGGTACGAGTAGTGCTGGAAGGCCAGCTCCCGGTAACGCCAGTCCGGCAGTGTGGCGTGAGTCTTGTGGTCACCGAGCCATACGTCGCCGTTACGGTCGATCCAGATGATGTCGATCCGGCCTCGGTAGAGCACCTTGCCGCGGAACATGTCGCGCTCGACGGTAAGCTCCACTGCGACAGGGGTCAGCTCCTCGTCGCGGTGGACGTAGTCGTAGCTGAGCACGATGTTGTAGCACTCCCGAGCCAGCGTCGAGACCTCCTCCTCGAACTGCTCAGCCTCGGCCTTGGCGGTCAGCTCAGCGTGGAGCTTCTTCCAGTCGCCTCCCTTGCCTCGCTCTTCGAGCAGCGAGTGGACCCAAGTGCCTCGGGTGAGGGGCTTGGACTCGATCCGAGGCCTGAGGCCCAGGACGATCCCGTAGTATGTCTCCCGAGGGCACTCGACGAAGCCGCTGACCATGCTCTGCGTGATCACGAGCTTGCCGTCGTCGGTTGTGGGCCATGTGCCCCGAGGGCCATTCCAGGCCTTGCTGCCAGGCTTCTTCCCGGTGCTCGGGAGCTGCTTCGCCTTAGAACTCTGCAAGGGGTTCACCTCCCCAGCAGCGGCTGATCGTGACGTCAGCCTTGAGGTAGAACTTGCGGTCGAGCGTGTCATCAGCCATCTCCATTGTATTCTTGACGATCCGTCCGACTCGACGAGCTGTACTGTATGGGGCAGTCAGGCAGACGGAGTCGTGGACGGTAGTTACAAGTTTAGCCCCTAGCTCAGGGAGCCGCAAGTCCCTGCTCAGCCTAGCCAGGCTAATGAGCATGAAGTCCGATCCGGTTGACTGGACAGGACTGTTGATGGCCTGCCGGAACGCGTTCTCCTGGACCCAGTAGTCCGAGTGGTACACTCGGGGCAAGTGGCGGAAGCGGCCGAACTCGTTGTGGACGCCACCGAACTCGATGGCCTCCTTCCGCTGCTCACGGTACCAAGGCTCGAGACCGCTGAAGTTGAGGAAGTACTCCTCCCGGAACGCCTCTCCCTCCTTCTGCGTGATCGTGATGCCGTACTCGTCTCTCACGTAGCTCACGAAGTGCTTCGGATGCATGCCGTACACGAAGCCGAAGTTGATGCCCTTGGCCAGTGTGCGGTCGCCCTTCTGGACCTCGCTCTCAGGCTTCTTCGTGACTCGGCTTGCGATGTACGTGTGGATGTCCTGGTCGGCCTCGAACAGCTCGATCATGGTACGGTCTCCGGAGAGCTGAGCCACTACCCGAAGCTCAAGCTGCGAGAAGTCCACCTCGATCCAGGCCTGGCCTCGCTCGCCGAAGAGGTTCCGAGTGCTCTTGTCGCGGGGTATCTGCTGCGAGTTGAGGCCCGGATTGTCTTCGCCAGGGCTGCTACTGCTCAGCCTGCCGGTCACCGTACCAGTGAGGCTGAAGCTCGTGGGGATGCGACCGTCCACGGTACGTGTGGCCAGATGGACCAGGAAGCCGGTGAGCTGCTTGTACAGGGTCGAGCGCTCGCTGAGGAGCCTGGCAGCAGGATGGTCGATCTTGGCGAGGTCCTCCTGTGCCATGCCAGGGTTGCCCTCAGGCCACGTCTTGGTCGGCTTGCCTCTCCTCGGGCACATAGCCCCTTGATACTCGTAGAGCCACCACTTGGTCCAGTTAGTGGCTCCCCACTTCGGCTTCGTCTTCTGGAGCCAGTCGGGCCAGCGTTCCTTGTCGGGGATGCTCTCGTCGAGCTTACGCTCGATCTCGGCGATACGTGCCTCGACCTCCTCCTTGACCTTGGCCACACGAGCTACGCGTACCGGGAGCCTGTTGTCCTCCATCTGGCGGAGTGGCTCGACAGCCGGGAGCATCACGTCGCGCATGACGCGCACAGGGTCCTCGCCTGGCTTGAGGTTCTTGCGGAGGTACTGCTTCTGCCACTTGAGCAGCAGCCGTGTGATGTGGCCATCTCGGCCTGCGTAGATGCTCAGCTCTCGCTTGGACTTGGCCCAGGCCTGCTTCGGGACGCTGGCTCGGTCCTCCCACATCTGGCCGAACTCGTCGCCGAGGTGCTTGACGTTCTCCTGCTTCCACGGCTCCAGATGGAGCAGCCGAGTAGCGAGGTCCTCCAGGCCAATCGGGTGATTCTCGTCTATGAGGTGTGCCATGAACATCGTGTCCCAGACGACGCGCACTCGTGCTCCATACGAGCAGAGCCAGCGTTCGTCGAATGGCGAGTTATGGGCGACCATGCGAGGTATCCGGAGCTTGGCGATCTCCTCTGGAGAGGAGGGCCACCAGACCATCACGTCGTCGCGGTCGTATGGTGCGAGGGAGACGCACAGGAGCTGCCCCTTGCCGACCGTCAGAGACGTGGTCTCAATGTCGGTGATGGTGGGAGCGCTCGACTGTGCGAGGTATGCCTGGACCTCAGCGAGGCTGTCGCTGATGAGTAGTTGCAAGGTGGACTCCTTGATGTTGTGAGTGGAACAGGCAGGATTCGAACCTGCATCCCACGTGTGTCGTGGTCACCGCTCTGCCGTTTGAGCTACTGTCCCGGTCGTGGGGTTTAGATGAGCCTGCCCCTGTGCCGGGGGAGGTTGGCACAGGGGCAGGGTTCGGGTCAGCGAGTGGGACGCTTGCGAGCGGTCGCGGCCGGAGCGGCCTTCGCGGCCGGAGTCGCACGCTTCGCGGGGGTCGCCTTGACCGGAGCGGCCTTCTTGACCGGAGCGGCCTTGACCGGCTCGGCCTTCTCGGCGCGCTCGATCTCCCAGCCGGAGGGCAGGCTGTCGACGTTGGCGATGGCCTCGTCGACGAGGTCGTCGAACGTGCCGTCGTTGATGGCGTTGACGAAGGCCTGGTAGGCGATGGCGCGCATGGCCTTGTACCGGTTCTTCTGGACGTCGATGCCGTGGGCCTCGATGACGCGGCCGATGGCCTCGTTGATGAGCTGCTTGGGGGTGACCTCGGCCTCGGTCTGGGCTTCGGCCTCGACGGTCTCCTCGACGGTCTCGTCGACGACGGGAGCGGTCTTGCGTGCGGTGCGAGTGGCCATGATGATCTCCTTGATAGTGGCCGGATTGTGGACTGTAAGCTTGCGAGCTGCTTGGGAGCGCTGTTCCCGGTTTCCCCGTGAGGGCCTTGGTGCTAACCTGCCTGCCTGGCTCGCTTGCCTGACAAGTACTACTATGCCTGATCGGGCAACTCAGCGCAAGCCCTGGCGGACATTTTTCCCAGATTGATTTTTACGCCTAGCAGCTCTAGAGGGCCGGATACGCTGGACTACCTTGCGGAGGTGTTCGTGGTCCTCCTGGAGGGTCGTCCACACGTCCTCGTCCACGCTACTGCGAGCGCACAGGAACCACACTCGGGGGTTCGCAGGGCTGAGCTTGATGCGGTCTGAGGCCTGCTTGAACGTGACGTAGTTGAAGTTGCTGGAGTACCAGATGAGGTCCTGGGCAACCGAGATGTCGACAGCCATGCTCACGGTCTGGGGTTGCACGAGCAGGACCCTCAGCTCCCGGTCGCGCTGGAACGCCTCGATAACGTGGCTCTTGTCCTTGGTGGCTCCCACGATGACAGTGTGGCCGATGCCCCTCCTCCGGAGGTACCCTCGAACGAGCTTGACTTCCCAGAGGTGCGTGCAAGCGATGATGATCTTGCCCTCACACCTCCGGAGGAGCTTGCCGAGTGCCCCGAGACGTGCCCGAGCTGCGTCGGGTACCGTGATGGAGTTGCCTTCGTCGTCCTTCCACCAGCCTGCCACGAGCGTCCTCATCCGGAGCAGCCGGACTAGAGGGTTGAGGCCGACCACGTCTCGGCCCTCGTACTCGACGACTCCCTCCTTGAGCATGGTCTTGTGCATCAGGGCCACACTCTCGGGCATGGAGTAGTACACTCGGTGGATCGGTACCGGCTTGCCAGGGCCTACCATCGTGACCACGTTCTTCTGTATGTACGCGTTCAGCTCGTACTGATTGCGAGGCCTGATCAGCTCAGGGAAGCCCTTGACCGTGCTCCACTCGCCGAAGTGCTCCCGGAAGTCCCGAGCTGAGGGCCAGAGGTCTCGGATGCTCGGGTCGAGGAAGGTCCACTGACCGTACACTGCGTCGACTTGGTTCGGGTTCGTGACAGGAGTGCCGGTCATGAGCAGCCGGTAATGCCACTTCGCAGCCAAGGGCCTGATGTTCCGGCCGGTGACGCTGCTCGGTGTCTTGATCTGGTGGCTCTCGTCGAGCAGCATCATGCCCTGCCCTTCGCACAGCTTGGACATCTTGTCCAGGAAGGGCCTGAGCCGCTGCCAGGGTGACTTCCCGAACTGCTCGTAGTTCACGAACATGAGCTGGATGCCAGGCCCGAGGAACTGAGGGTAGTCGTTGCCAGCCGTCAGTGGATGGAAGGTGTACCTCTTGCCGAGCCACTTCGCAGCTTCGCCCCTCCAGACTCCCTCGGCGATCTTGGGACCGACGATGATGGCCACCCTCGGCTCAACGTGCTCGATCCACTTGAGGGCGACAGCGGTCTTGCCCGAGCGTGGCTCAGCCCAGAGGGCTGCGAAGTGCCGACCTGGCTCGGTCAGCACCTCCAGTGCAACCCTCTGGGATTCCCTGAGCTGGAGTGTCATGCGCTGCGGAGGCGTTCCAGAGTTGCCTGGTGCTTCTCGTCCTCGCGACGCTTGAGCGCTGCTGCCAGCATCTCAGGGCCTGCCACGTCGAGGTCGGCTGAGCCGTGCTCCAGGAGGTCCCTCAGCCGAGGCCGGAAGTAGTTCGGACCCTTCTTGACTCGGCCCTCGAACACTCCGTCGGGGTCGTTGGGACCGGCGATGATGCCCTTGCCGTCGGCTCCCAGCTTGGACATGTTGCTCGCCTGTACCTCGTCGAAGAGGACCTGTGCGTCGATGCCCATCTCGGTGAGGAGGCCGAGGGTCACGTAGATGATGTCGACGCACGCGTCGGCTACCTCCACAAGGTCCTGCTCAGCTCCAGTGAGGTAGATCTCACCGTCGTCTGTGATGCCTGCCCCGAGCGCTGGCAGCAGCTCGTCGATGAACTCCTCTCGGATCAGCTCCACTCGGACCGGGATACGGTCTGCCGGGAGGGCCTTGGCTCGGTGCGCGACAGGCTGGCCCATCGCTCGGTGGAAGTCCACGACTCCCTGTTGCATGCTGTTCACTGGGGCTTGCCCTTTCTCTCTTTCCGGACGAAGCGCTGCTCTTTGATGAACGCCTCGGTGATACGGTCTACCTCGTCCCAGCTTACCAGCCGGGGGTCTTTCGGGTCTTCGCAGGAGAACGGACTGATGACAACGTTGAGGGCCTCTGCGAACCCTCGTGCCTCGTTCCTGATGGCCTCCTTGGTCTTGCTGTCTGGCTCCTCCTCAGCCAGCGTCTCGAGTTCGTTGTACGCGTTGTACAGCTTGCGGGTGATCTGTGCTCCGACCACGTCTCCAGCCTTGAGCACCGAGTTGAAGCGCACTCGCTTGTCGGGTATGTGCTGGAAGGCACTCGTGGTCAGGTACCGGGCGATGGCCTCGCTCGTCTCGTGCCCAGCGTCCAGCGCTGCCTCGATGGCGTCGGCGATGACGTCGACCGTGCTGGGGTTGCCGTCACGCATGCTCTCCCGGTCGTCGACGACAGCGAACAGGATGCCCTGACCACTGAACGTGGCTGGCTGCTTGGTGCTGGCTCGTGTGGCCTTGGTCTTGCTCACGGTGTGCTCCCTTCCGTACTTCTGTAGTATGAGGCCCTGGTCTCGGTACCTCGTCAGCTCCTGCTCGGCCTCCTCAGCCGTCGCCTCCTGCTTGCCTCGGTCCAGCAGCACTCCGATGAGGTGCAGATGCCCGAGGTGAGGGTCAGCCGATGTGCTGATCGACATACCGGAGGAAGTCCAGCAGCGAGGAGGAGTCCTTGACGAGGGCGACCGCTGAGGTACCCCAATCGAAGGCAGGGCTGTCGTGGTCGACGACCGACTCCTGGTAGCTGCCAGCCTCGTTCCGCACCTCCACGATCGTGATGCTCTTGAAGTGCGCGTAGTCCCACACTCGGTTGAGGTTCATGAAGTGCACCGCCATGTAGTAGTACATGGGGTTGACCCGAGCGATGGGAGTGTCGACTACCTCCTCAGCCGTGAAGTTGGCCAGCTCGGGGTGATGCAGGCGGATCACGAGGTGCGTGTCCGGCATCGCGAACACGGTGCGAGGCCTCTCGTCGTTCCACTCCCGGTCCGGCAGAGCCAGCCGGTAGACCATGTGCGTGAACCAGTCGATACGGTCGAACGTCTGGACCAACTCCTCCTGGCCTCCGAGGGAGATGCCAGCCTGCCGATGGTTCTTCTTGGTGGCGTTGTAGATGGGAGCCTCGAAGCTCGTGAGGGCTGCCGCTGCCGTGCTCTTGCCGGTGTTATCCGGGCCTTCGAATGCGATGAGCATTAGATCTTCTCCTTGATGTAGTGGACTACCTCGGTCATAGGTATGATGTCCGGGCCTGTGTTGTGGTCCTTGTAGAACCTCTTCCAGTTTACCCCGATTCTCATCACGCCTCCGAGCTTGTTCTTGACGCTGGCTCGGAGGTACGGGTGGATCTCGGGGTAGTACTCGGGAGTGTCCTGGAGGTGTGGCCTGCCGACCTCGTCCATGGGGTCGAGCGGGATGGTGGTCTTGACCGAGCTGTTCTGGTCGTAGGCGACAGCCGGGAGCTGGAACGCTCGCTGCTCCTGCGTGAGCGTGTCGAGGAACATGGCCAGGTCCTCACCGTGGAAGTGGAACGGCTCGGGCATCTCCCTCATGCTGAAGCGCTGAACGTCGATGAGCATCACGCATGCCGGGAAGCTCTGCTTGTGCAGCATGGCTCCGATCCTCGGGTCGGCCACTGGGCCAGCGAAGAG
>Ga0065715_10089087_pt1 | contig 14648 bp, 18 predicted proteins | sample MisBulReplicate1_FD_59102 | JGI IMG/M metagenome (GOLD analysis project Ga0065715, IMG submission 59102) | Miscanthus rhizosphere microbial communities from Kellogg Biological Station, MSU, sample Bulk Soil Replicate 1 : eDNA_1 v2 (version 2) | ecosystem: Host-associated > Plants > Roots >...
CTCGACCTTTTCTCTCTCCGGTTGGGGGGCCTCGTGATTGAAGTCGCGCAGGCCGAAAGCCTGGAGGCTGTTCTTGATGCTCGCGGCGATTCGATGGCCGCGTGTTCGCTGCCGTGGTTGACCCGTTTCGCCGACGTTCCCGAGGATGCTGCGGCACCGTTGGCGATGTCCGGTCCGCATCCTCGGGCCGTTGGTTCGTATGGTGCGGAGTGCATTGCGTGGGCGAAGGCTGAACTTGGTCTGACGTTGCGTTGGTGGCAGGCGCTTGCGATCACTCGCCAGCTTGAGCATGACGAAGATGGCGCGCTGGTCTGGCGAGAGATCATCGAGACTGGCACTCGGCGCATTGGCAAGTCGGTGCGTCTTCGTGTCGTTGCTTTGTGGCGCACGGCCAATGCTGAGCGCATCGGTGAGACGCAACTGTCGATGTTGGTGTCGAAGGATCTTGCTGTTGGCAAGGAGATTCACCGCGGCTCGTGGCGTTGGGCCGAGTCGAAGGGCTGGAAGGTCATTCGTCTCGGTGGTGCGCAGGAGGTTGAGAATCCTGCCGATGAGTCGCGTTGGTTGCTCCGTGCCGACTCTGCTGTCTACGGCTATGACGTGGGCTACGGGCAGGTCGACGAGTCCTGGGATGTTGACCCGCAGTCGATCACGGATGGTCTTGAGCCTGCGCTGCTGGAGCGTTTCTGGCCGCAACTGCATCTCACTTCTACGGCACACGCTAGGGCTACGAGTCTCATGCGTCGTCGCCTTTCAGCCGCCTTGCGTAACGCCGATCCGGACACGTTGCTTCTCATGTGGGGTGCGCGACCGGGTGCCGATTTCGCTGACGAGGCGACGTGGCGCGCGGCCTCTGCGCATTGGAGCAAGGACCGGCACACTCTCGTGGCGCGCAAGTATGCTGCGGCCCTGGCTGGTCAGGATGAGCCGGAGTTCGATGATCCGGACCCCGTGCGTGGTTGGGCGGCGCAGTACTTGAATGTCTGGCCGTCGCTCATGGGCGCGGCCAATAGTGGGATCTTCACTCAGTGGGTGCACCGTGGCACCGAGTCCGACCCTCCTGCGCCTGCCGCCATCGGTATCGCCGTGAGTATCGACCGGGCGTGGGCGAGCATCGGCGTCTCGTCTGGTGGTGAGTTCCCGCACCTCGGTTCGCACAAGCGAGCTCGTGGAACCGATTGGGTGGTCGCCGAAGCGGTCCGCATCCATGACCTGCACAACATCCCGGTTGTGATCCATGGTCGCGGTCCCGGTGCCGACCTGATCAAGCCCATGCAGGACGCGGGCCTTGAGCCGATCGTGGCTGGCATTGATGACTACCAGGACGCGTGCGCCAACCTCTTCGATTCCGTCGAAGCGGGCACGGTCGAGCACGGCAACTACGACGACTTGAACGAGGCCGTGGCGGTTGCTGGTTGGACGTCGGGTGAGCGTCGTGTGTGGACCCGCAAGTCCGGTGATGTGTCGATGCTCGAGGCCGTAACTCTCGCCAAGTGGGGCGCTACTCAGGCCGTCGAGTACGACGTCCTGCAATCAATCTTCTGAAGGAGGCCGTGCGATGTGGACCAAGCTCCTCGATCTTGCCGGTGTCGCCTGCCTCGCCACGTTCGCATGGTTCTGCTGGGAGCCGCTGCCGTTGCTGGTTGTCGGCGTAGGCGCGCTCGCGACCTCTTGGCAGGCCAGTAAATGAGCCTGTTCTTCCGTGCTCGTGAAGAGTCTCGCGCCGTCACGTCCTTGCCGTGGTCGGCCGGTGGCGAGTCGCCCATCCAGACTGGTGGGCAGGCTGCGCTGAATCTGATCCCGGTGTACGCGGCCGTTCGCCTGATCGCGGATTCGGTGTCAACGCTGCCGATCCAGGCTGCGGTGAAGCGTTCGGATGGCACTCGTCAGCCGATCGATGTACCCGAAGTTGTGGCGAATCCTGCCGCGCGTGGGACGCGCGTCGCGTGGCTGCATCGCCTCATGGTCTCCGCACTGCTCGACGGCAACGCATTCGGTCTGGTTGTGGCGCGCGATGGGTTCTTGAAGCCCTCCAAGATCGTGTGGCTAGATCCCTCGCTGGTCAACATCACGGACAACCCAGACGGCCCGCGCTGGTTCTACAACGGCCGCGAGCTCGACCGTGACGACGTTCTGCACATCCCGGCGTTCTCGATTGCCGGCCAGACGCGCGGGATCTCACCTATCACCGCTGCCGCCGCTGCCGTTCGGTCGGGTGTCCGGGCGCAAGAGTTCACCGATGAGTGGTTCAAGAACAAGACCATCCCGTCCTCCACGTTCAAGAACACTGCGACCATCCTCGACGAGGCGCAGGCTGAGGTCATCTCGGAGCGCATGATCACGAAGCTGAAGTCGGGCAAGCCGCTCGTGATGGGCAAGGACTGGGACTACAACCTCCTCACGATCAGCGCCGAAGACGCCGGATTCATCGCCTCCTCGCGTGCCACAGCCTCGCAGATCGCCTCCATCTTCGGCGTCCCCCCCGAGATGATCGGCGGCGACACCGGCTCGTCGCTGACGTACTCGACCGTGGAAATGAACACCATCAACTTCATCACATACACGCTCCGCCCGTGGCTGGTGAAGATCGAGGAAGCGTTCACGCAGGCGTTCATGAAGCCTGGTGAGTATCTGCGCTTCAACGTTGACGCCATGATCCGCACGGACCTGAAGACCCGGCACGAGGTCTTCCAGATTGACCGTCAGATCGGTCTCAAGAACATCGACGAACTGCGTGCGCTGGACGACCTCGAACCGCTCCCTGATGGTCAGGGCGAGGACTACGCACCTCTCAAGCAATCAGCGCCCGCCCCGAAGGAGTCCCGATGACCGACAACCTCGAACGCCGCCTCACGCGCGGTGCTGTCGAACTGCGTGCAGCCGATGGTGGTACGAACCGCATCGGTGGCTACGCGGCGAAGTTCAACAAGCTGAGTCAGAACCTCGGCGGCTTCGTGGAGCAGATCCAGCGGGGGTTCTTCGACAAGTCGCGCGATGCAGCGTGGTCGGGCGTCATGGCTCGCTACAACCACGAGTTGCTGTTGGGCACGATCGCTGCCGGGTCGCTTCGCATCGCCCTGGATGAGACCGGCATCGACTACGAGGTCGACCTCCTCGACGATGCGACCTCCGAGCGCGTGCGCAAACTGGTCGAACGCGGCGACGTGAGCCAGTCCTCGTTCGCGTTCTACACCCACGAGGACGACTGGGCCATGACCGAGCAGGGCTTCCCGATGCGGACACTGGTGTCTGGCACCCTCGTTGACGTCGCGCCCGTGGATCAGCCGGCGTACCTCGACACCTCGACCGGTCTGCGGTCCCTCGCCGAGAAGCGGGACATGTCCGAGACCGAAGTGACAGAGCTGGCCGCACGCGGTGAGCTCTCCAAGATTCTCACCGTTGCACCAGTGGTCATTCCGCTGAGTGATGGTGGTTCCGATTCCGAAGCGCGCGGCGAAACCGGCAGTGCTTGGGAACGGCTCCGTGTGATGCGGCGCGCACTGGAGATTGAACAGGCCGACTGACCCGGGGCGAAACCGCCGAGTCAATCCATCCATTCACCACCCCCGCAGTCATCGCGACTGGTCGGGGTTTCCGCATGCCCAGCATGCAGGAAGGAGAACCTGCCATGAGTGCAGAGTTCGCCAAGTATCTCAAGGAGAAGCGCGCCAGCGTCCGTGAAGAGCAGAAGGCTCTCCTCGACGTCGCCATCGAGGCGAAGCGCGATCTCACCGCTGAAGAGCAGACGTCCTACGACAAGATGGACGCCGACATCGTGAGCTACGGCGAGAGCGTTCGCAAGCTCGAGGAGTCCCTCGCTGAGGATCGCTCCATCGCTGACGCGTTCGCGAAGATCGCCGACCAGCCTGGTGCCGGTCCCGATGCTCGCAAGGCCGAGCGCAGCGAGCAGCTTCGTTCGTTCCTCAAGGGCAACGGTCAGCGCGAGTTCGACATCCCCGTCGAGGTTCGCGCGGACCAGACGACCTCGAACGCTGCGGGCACCATCCCGTCCGGGTTCTACGGTCAGCTCTGGGAGTACATGATCGAGAACTCCTCGGTTCTGCAGCTCAACCCGCAGATCCTGCGGACGCAGACCGGCGAGACGATCAAGCTGCCGCGTGCCACTGCGCACTCGACTGCGGGTGCTGTCACCGAAGGTGTGGCGATCAGCGCCAGCGACCCGACCCTGAGCTCGGTCAACTCGACCGTGACCAAGGAAGGTTACCTGACGCAGTTCACCAAGGAGCTGCTTGACGACACCGGAGTCGACCTTGAGGGCTACCTCGCTCGCTCGGCTGGCACGGCGCTCGGCAACGCTGTCGGCGCTGCTGCTGTCACGGCTGCCATCGCTGCGGCTTCGGCGGGCAAGACGGCCGGCAACGGTATCGGCGCTGTCACCTCGTTCGGCACGCAGTCGACCGAGGGTGAGGGCTTCGATTTCCTGATCGACCTGTTCTACTCGGTGATCGCTCCGTACCGCAACAGCAAGTCGTGTGGCTGGCTGATGTCGGACCTCGGCGCGTCGCAGGTCCGCAAGCTCAAGTCGGCCGATGGCGTGTACGCCTGGGTGCCGTCCGTGATCGTGGGTCAGCCCGACCTCGTTCTGGGCAAGCCGGTCGTGACCGACACCAACGTCGCCGACCCGGCCGCGTCGGCGAAGTCGATCCTGTTCGGCGACTGGTCCTCGCTGGTCGTCCGCATCGCGGGCGGCTTCCGGTTCGAGCGCAGCGATGACTTCGCGTTCGACGCCGACATGACCACGTTCCGGGCGCTCACGCGTCACGGCACGGTCTCGGTTGACGCGAACGCCCTCAAGTCGTTCGTCCACGCCGCGAGCTGATCGGTTGTGGCTGGGCTTTCGGGTCCAGCCACTTCCGTCCAGTCCGCGACCCCCATCACACGAAGGAGACCCCATGAAGGTCGAAATGAAGATCCGGATCGCGGGCAGCCGTAACGGTGTCCGTTGGCCCGAGGCTGGCGCGGTCGTTGACCTGCCCGAGGGTGAGGCTGTCGACCTCTGCTCGCAGGGTGTCGCGGTTCCGGTCGTGGAGTCCAAGCCCGAGAAGGCTGTCGCCAAGAAGACCGAGAAGCGGGGCTGACGCATGGCCACTCTCGCCCCGATCTCTTCGCGCGTTCGTCCCACCGCGGCGAACCTCGCAACCGCCCAGGTGGGCTCCGGTGCGTCAACGAACATCGTCGACCGTGGCCGTGGCTACGTGTCGGCGCTGCTGAAGATCACGACGACCATTGGCGCAACCCCGACTTGCACCTACGCGATCGAAGGGTCGGCGGACGGAACGAACTGGTTCCCTGCCGCCTATGCCGACTCGGCCACTCCGGAGACGGTTTCGGTTGCGACGTTTGCAATCACGACGGCGACCACGGCGTACAAGATCCTGCGCCCGAATCACCCATGGCGCTACCTGCGGGTCACGCTGTCGGCGAACACGAACGTCACGAACACCATCGACGTCTGGGTCTTCTGACTCATGCCCGACTACTTCACGCTCGCCGAGCTGCGGGCACTGCCCGATGTCGACGACACCACGAAGTATCCCGAGGCGCGCGTCGAGGCTGCCGCGGCGCACATCGTCGGGGTCTTCGAGCGTGAGGTTGGTACGTCGTTCATCACGCGCACGATCGTTGACGAGGCTTACGACGGCGGCTCGGATCGCATCCCGCTTCGGCGCGGCTACGTCCAGTCGGTCGTCTCTGCTACCGAGGACGGCGAGGCCGTCACGGACGACCTGATCGTTCGCAACGGCACGGTCCTGAGGGTTTCGGGCACGTCGCTGATCCCTTGGGCCGCGGGCTACTCGAACGTCCTTGTCACCTACGAGTACGGCTACTCGACCGCTCCCCCGGCCGACGTGAAGCGTATGGCCCTCAAGGGCACGCGGCTGGAGTTGCTGGCCTCTGCTGAGACGTCAAGCGCGAACGCTCGTCGCACGTCACTGTCTGGCGAGATGGGCACGGAGTCTTGGGTGGTCGCTGGCGAGAACCGGCCGACCGGCTACCCCGAGGTCGACGCCTGCATCCTCGGATACAAGTCGCGGCTGAACGTCGGAAGCTTCGCCTGATGGCGGGCTCGATCGTCGTCGCTGTCCGTTCCGCACTAATGGCGGCGCTAGAGACGGCGATCAATGGCACGACAGGCATGGAGGATGTCGAGGTTGGCTTCCAGGCTCCGACCGGCGACCGTAGCGAACTGCGCGAGGTCGTGTGGTCCAAGGGCGCGCAGATCGACCTCAAGTCCGCATCCATGCGTGCGGGTCGAAACTTCCTCGACGAGACCACGACGTTCGAGGTTGTCGTCTACGCATGGCAGCCCGCACAGACCGCCGAGGATGCAGCACAACGCGCGGTCGACATCGGCGAAGTGATCGCTGCATGGATCGGTGACAACAAGAACGGTTCAGCCCTCAACGTCACCGGTCTCAAGTGGATCGTCGTCGAGGGCGCCGGCTCGCAGGACGAGTCGCTGTCCGGTGATTCCGTCGCTGGCCACCTAGTCATTCCCATCAAGTTCAACGCCCGACTCACGTAGGAGAAGCCATGTCCACCACGCCCGTCACATATGTCGGTCGCTATGACGCCGTCTATGTCCCCGTCCTGGGACTCGATGTCGCGAAGGACGAGACGGTCGACGTCGACTCCGAGATCGCCAAGTCGCTCCTTGAGCAGCCGGACAACTGGAAGCCCGGCAAGAAGTCCACCACGAAGACTGAGGAGAACTGACCATGGGTGCATACGATTTCCAGTTTGGCTTCAAAGATGAGGTGACGTACAACACGCCCATCACGGTCGACAGGTTCAGTGAATACAACGAGCCGTCGACCCCGATCAAGGGCGTCGCGGGACGCACCGAGGGCAACCCCCTCCGTGTTGGCTCCCGCGCCCGTAGGGGTTCCCGCGTGGTCCCGTTCCTCGACCACGCCGAGGGCACCATCCCGATCGACATCATGGACAAGGGTTTTGGCTTCTGGCTGAAGCACATGCTTCCGAACGTGGCGACGACTGGCGCTGGCCCGTATACGCACACGGCGACCGAGGGTACGAGCTCGCTGGCGATCGGCAAGTCGTTCACGGCGCAGTTCAACTACCCGTTCAACCCGGCCGGCACGAACCAGGCCGTCACCTTTGCTGGCGGCAAGGTCACGAAGTGGACCCTGTCGAACAGCGTCGAGGAGATGCTGCTCGCCGAGCTCGAGTGCGACTTCGCGTCCATGTCCACCGCTATCGCCTTGGCGACCGCCTCGTACCCGTCGACCATGACCAACCTGTCGTGGGTCGGCGGCGTGGTCTCCATTGGCGGTTCGTCGATTGACATCACGGATATCAAGATCGAGGTCAACTCCAACGCGAAGACTGGTCGTAAGGCGATCAAGGGTTCGGCGACGCAGAAGGAGCCGACACCGGGAGCGCTGGAGATTGCTTTCACGATCGAGGCTGACTTCGATGCGCTGACTCAGTGGAACCGGGTTCACTCGACCACCGTTGCGAGCCTGTCCGCTCAGATCGTCTGCACCTGGACGAGTGGCACCAACACGCTCGTTGTGACCATTCCGGCAGCACGCTTCGATGACGTCGACCTTGATGACGACACGGGCCTGAAGCAGACGCTCAGTGGTGTTGGCGAGTACGACGGCACCACGACGCCGATCACCGTGGCGTACACGACATCTGACGTGACGCCGTAGTCACTCGGTGGGCTTGACGGTTACCGCGGTCCCCATGAGCGTCGTGCCCACCGCATCACCAAACGCGCCACCAGCGGATGCGCCGAAGTTGGCGATCCGTAGGCCGACTATGGCGTTCGCACCCTTGCTGGCCGCTGATCGTCGCATGCCGAGCATTGCCTCTTGGAATGACTCGATGGCTTTGCTGCGGGCGACCTTGCCGGTTCCGGCTGCGATGTCGGCGGCGATTCCATGCACGGCGACGATGGTGTGACCGGGCAGTTCGGGGAGCGTCGTCACCAACTCTGCGTCCACCAGGCCATCGTCCATAGCCGTGAGACTACCGCAACGCGCGGCGATTGGGGGCTTCTATGGCTCGGATGACCGGCAACGACACCATCCGTGTCGACGGCCTCAAGGAGTTGAACTCAGCGCTGAAAGAGTACGGCGGCGATTTCAAGGGCGAGATGCGGCGGACCCTCAAGAACATCGCCGACTTCGTGGCGGAGGACGCAAGGGGCGCGGCGTCCGCTCTCGGCAGCACCCCGGCTCACGTGGCGCCCACGATCAAGGCGTCGGCTGGTGCGCTGTTCGCTGGCGTTTCCATGAGCGACCCCGCCGCTGCGGGTGCCGAGTACGGCGGTCGCCGTCGACCAACGACGCAGCAGTTCCAGCCGTGGCGCGGCAACGGCGAGGACGCGGGCTACTTCCTGTGGCCCACCGTCCGCCGTGATGCCGCCGACATCGAGGAAGAAGCCAAGGCCGGCATCGACCGACTCATTAAGAAAGCGGGATTGGCATGAGCAACACCCAACGTCCGACGATCGCGAAGAAGCACACCAACTCTTCCGAAGCCAAGCGGAAGAAGGAGCTCGACGAGTCCTTCGCCATCCGCGTTGACGGTAAGGACTACGTGCTCACGCCGTCTGATTTGACGGGTGTTCACGAGATGCGGATTCGCCGCGAGACGGGTCACACGGTGACCACACTTGTCCGAGCGATTTCGGTGACTCCTGGCATCGACCTTGTGGCGATGTTCATGTGGGCGTGCGACCTGTCGCAGGGCAAGCCCGCCGATCTGATGGAGACGCTGGAAGGCATCTCGTATGCGTCCGAGGTTGAGGTGCTCGAGGAAACGGAGCCCGCCTCCCCAAAAGCCTGAGGCGGCAACTGCTCGCGCAGTTGCCCTCGCTGACCAAGTTCTACCCCGGCATCACCCCCGCCGTCATCGACACGATGACGTTGCGCGAGGTCTCTGAGTACCTCGTCCAGATGGACAAAGCGCTGGCATCCAACGACTGAGTAGGCGGTGACCCCCAGTGGCCGGAAGCCGCAAGATTACGATCGAGTTCCTTGGCAAGGATTCATCCTCGGCAACCGCCATGGCGGTTGAGAAGCGGTACGGCAAGCTGGGCTCTAGGTTGGATCAGGTCGGCCAGCGTGCGGGCAAGGTGCTGGCGGTGGGGTTCCTCGCAGCGGGTGTCGCCGCTGTCAAGATGGGCAAGGCGGCAGCGCAGGACGAGGCCGCGGCGTCGAAGCTGGCGCAAACGCTCAGGACCGCGGCCGGCGCGACGAAGGGCCAGATCGCCGCCACCGAGGACTGGATCACCGCGCAGGGCAAGTCGCTGGGCGTATCAGACGACGAACTGCGGCCGGCCCTCGGTCGACTCGTTGTGGCGACGCACGATGTCGGCAAGGCGCAGCGACTCGCCTCGCTGGCGATGGATATCTCGGCTGGCTCCGGTAAAGACCTGGGGGCCGTGGCCTTTGCGTTGGCGAAGGCGCAGAACGGCAACGTCGCAGGATTGGCCCGCCTTGGGGTCGCCACTAAGGATGCCAGCGGCAAGACGCTGACCCTTGACCAGATCACACAGAATCTTGCGGCGACCTACAAGGGTGCTGCGGCCACGGCTGCCGATACGACCGCGGGCAAGCAGCGGAAGCTCTCGGTTGCGTTCGGTGAGTTGCAGGAAGAGATTGGCACGAAACTCCTGCCCGTGATGCTGAAGTTGTCCGAGGTCGGTATGAAGATGGTCAACTGGATCGACCACAATCAGACCTCGACCCTCGTGTTGGTCGGCGTTCTCGGGACGCTGGCGGCGGGCTTGTACGCGGCCTCTGTTGCGATGCGTGTAATGGTGGCGGTCACCACGCTTCAGGAGATGGCGGCGAAGCGCGCGGCAGCAGGGCAAGCAACCTTTAGTGCATCAACACTCGCGCTGAGGGGTGGCGCGCTGGCTGCTGCGGGCGGCCTCGCCGTTCTTGCCGCCAAGGCCGGTGGCACTCAGACCACTCTCGGCGGTCTGGCTACGGTCGGCGCGGGGTTGGCCGCAGGCTTCGCCCTGGGTGGACCATGGGGCGCGGCCATTGGTGGCGCTGGCGGGCTGTTGTCGGTCTTCGCTCACCGGGGTGACGCGGCTAAGGGCATGGTCCAAGGATTGACCGCCACGCTGGATCAGCAGACCGGCGCTGTCACGGAGAACACGCGCCAATGGGTCGCGAAGCAGCTTGTCGACTCGGGCGCTGCGGACACGCTCAAGGAGATGGGTGTCAGTCTCACCGAGGCTACCGATGCCGTGTTCGGCAATACCGATGCCGTTATCAAGCAGACCGCCGCTCATCGCGACCTGAGCTTCAAGCAGGCGGCGGCGCTGAGCTCGTTGAACGGCCTGTCTGATGGCGTGACCAAGGGCATCAAGAATACGAAGGCACTAGCCGGGGTCAGCAAGGAGGCCGGGACCGCGACGGGTGGCGCGTCGACCATGTTCACGCACCTGGGTACATCGGCCGGTGCTGCGGCGACGGATGTCAAGACCTTGCAGGACGCGCTGAGCGGGCTGCTTGATCCCCTGTTGAGTCAGGAGGACGCGTCGAATGCATGGCGGGACTCCATCGCTTCACTGACGGCCGACTTGCGCACGAACGGCGCGACACTTGCGGACAACACCGTGAAGGGCCGCGCCAACCAAAACGCGATCCGTGACCGCGTGAAGGCGCTGAGGGATTCTGCCAATGCCGATGTCGCGGCGGGCGGGACGCAGGAAGAGTTTACGGCGAAGATGAAGCGCGGCGCTGCCCAGATCCTCGCTGCTGGCCACGCGGCTCACATCTCCGAAGACAAGATGCGCGGCTATCTCAAGCAGTTGGGTCTGACGCCGAAACAGATCAACACCGCCATCCACGCCGACACATCGTCGTTCGCCGCGAGCCTGCGGTATGTCTACGCCAGCATGGCCAAGGTCGGCAGGCTGTCGGCGACGGCGAAGATCAACATGCACGCCAGCGACTACCCCGGTAACGCCGCGGGTACGGACAACTGGGGCGGCGGCATTACGTGGGTCGGTGAGGAGGGACCCGAGCTCCTGAACCTGCCGAAGGGTTCGCAGATCATCCCGAGCCACAAGACCGACGCGTACATGGCGTCTCACGCTCCATCTGTGTCGCCGATGGGTGGCGGCTCGAGTGGCGGTGGTGGTTCACAGCGCCCAGTCGTTGTGTATCTGACGCTTGACGGCAGGGTCGTCGCGCAGTCGTTGGTGAAGTTCGAGAACGACACGGGCCGACCGATTGGGTTGCGTGCGCGCTGATGGTCACTTCCAGCATCATGCCGAACGTCACCGTTCATATCGCGTTCAACGCTGGCTACTCGACGGCTGCAGCGTCTCGCACGTGGACCGATGTCAGTGACTATGTAGAGCTCGACGAGGGCGGCATCAATATCACGCGTGGTCGTCAGGATGAGTTCGCGACGACGGAGCCGAACAAGTTGACCCTGACACTCGATAACCGTGATGGCAGGTTCACTGCGGGTAAGACGGGTGGCGCGTATTACCCGAACGTGAAGATTGGTCGCCCGATCAAGGTGACGTCGACTCCTGTTGGCGGTGCTGCGTCGATCCGTTTTCTGGGTTATGTGGATGAGTGGCCGACTGAGTGGAATGGTACGGATGCGCAGGCGTTCGCGAAGATCACGGCGTCGTCGCGGTTGGCTCGTTTGGGGTTCAATGCGGAGTTGCGGTCGATCGTTGAGGAAACGATTCTGGTCGACAATCCGGACGTCTACTACACGCTCGGTGAGGCCGAGGACTCAACACTGGCCTCTAACTCGTCATCGTCTGTTCGGCCGAGCCTTGTGCCGTATGGGACCGGCACCGCTGTGGCGTTCGCGGCGGCTACGGGGGTAGGCACGGACGGACTTTCGGCGCCCGTTTTCCAGAGTGGTGGCAAGGCGCTAAAGGCCACGGGCATGACGGATATGGGTGGCTCGGGAGACCTGTACCTCGAGTGCTTCTTCAACGTGTCGGTTCACGCAGGGGACTTCTTCTACCTTGCCGGTACGACCGGGATGAATCTCCACGTGAGCGCGGCGGGCAAGTTGGCGACAGAGAACTTCGGCGGTCTAGCAAGTGCGGCCTCTGTTGTTGACGGCCTGACACACCACGCGGCGCTTGTGTATTTGGACACGTCGGCTGTCCTGTACCTCGATGGCGTCTCGGTAGCCTCCGCGGTAGTCGGCGCGGGGAGTGGCACGACTGCCGGAACCGTCTTCGCCGGGCCGGCCACACCCCTCTCGTCGGGGTCCACGTACTCGGTGTCACATATTGCGGTGGGGACGACGCTCTCCGCCGCGCGGGTTGCCGCCCATGCAGCCACGCGCACGGCAACCACGACCACGGAGACCGCGACCAATGCGATCATCCGGCTAGCGTCCTACGGCGACATCCCAAGCGGCGAAGTCTCAGGTGACGCCGGAACCAACTTCGTCTACTTCATCGACCCAACCGGCAAGTCCGTCGTCGAGGTCATGCGCTCCGTTGAGGAAACAGAGACCGGCGTCCTGTTCGACGCCCGCGACAACACCCTCACCTTCCACGGCAGGGCACGCCGCTACAACAGCGCATCCGCACTCACCCTCAACGTCGCACTCCAAGAAGTCGAAGCGGGCATCATCCCGAAGCTCGACAGGTCCGCGCTCGTCAACGACGTCACAGCGACCGCATGGGACGGCACAACGGCGAGGGCCGCGAACCAGACCAGCATCGACGACTACGGGTACGCGCGCGCCAGCCTCGACATCGCAGCAAGCAATGACGACGCGTATCAGGCCGCAGCGTGGAGAGTTGGCACACACGGCGAACCGGCATCGCGCATCCCGTCACTCGGCGTCGACCTGTTGCCACTGACACAGGTTCGTCAAGACACCGTGTTCACGCTGGACATCAGTTCGAAACTCACCCTGTCGAACCTGCCCGCACAAGCCCCCGCGACATCGGGCACGTACTTCATCGAGGGCTACACCGAGTCGATCGGTGACATGACCTACACCTTCGACTTCAACGTGTCACCCACGACCGGCTACGACGTGTGGGTCCTCGAAGACGCCACCTACGGCGCTTACGACACCTATCCTCTCTCGCTCTAGGAGACCCGATGCTAGACGCCGAACACGCACTCGACGACCTGCCCCGGAACCAGACCGCAGCACAGGCGAACCTCATCCGGTTCTTCCGTGGCGACGCGCAAATGATCGGCGTCGCACTCGCAGCGACGACCGCAGCCAAGGTGTCCGCGATCCCCGCCGTTGCCAACCACGGTCGCTGGATCGTCGAATGCCCAAGCGGTGACGGTGGCGCACAGTTCGCCTCACGCACCGACCCGCGCTTCATGTGCCAGGAGTGCTTGAACGCTGCATCCGGTGGCAGGTGGCTTCCCGTCACATGGCCGGTTGACGCGGCCAAGATCGACGAAATCCTCGACGCTCGCCCCGAATGCGCCAACCGCAACTGGCGACCCGGCGAGACCGTCACCGACCTACGACGTGAAAGCGCGGCCTACAGACGATGACTTGGACAAGCCCTCGCACATGGGTAGCGGCCGAGAAGCCCACCGCGGCGACGTTCAACCTCCACGTTCGCGACAACCTGCTCGAGCTCTACGCAGGCGGTGGCGGTGGCTGGACGTCCTACACGCCCACCATCGTCGGCACCGCAGCACCAACGCTCGCCTGCCAGTACATCAGGCGCGGAGGCAAAGCGGTCGCCGTTGAGGTCAACATCACCATGACCGCCGTCCTCACCGCCACCTTGACGATGACGCTTCCAACCACGGTAGGGAACACAGCCCGAACCAACCTCGGCGGCGTCGCCATGTACGACCTCTCATCCGGTGCGGAACGGCACGGATACGCCCGCCTCGACTCGTCCGGCAACCGTGTCATGTTCGGCTACGAGCCTGCTGGCGCGGCGGTCGCATATGCGGCTGCGGCTGCACCGTGGGCCGCTTGGGCTGCTGGCGACCAGATCCTCGGCGTCATCGAATACCGGGAGGCATGATCCGTGACCGACCCCGAGCCCACCCACGCGCCAGACAGCGCGCCCGTTCAACTGGCCCGCATAGAGGGCAAGTTGGACTTGATGCTATTCCAGGTCACCGACCACGCGGGCCGCATCAAGTCGCTCGAGGAGCGGGACCGGACTCGCGAGTCCGAAACGCAGAAGCTCGCGTCAGATGCTGTCGCCCGCGACCTGACCGTGGAAGCCACAGCGAAGGCGCTGCGCGAGGCGAAGGAATCCGAAGAGGCTGCGACTCGTGCAGAGGCGGCACGCTCGGACAAGTTCTGGACGCCGGTCAACGGCGTCCTCGGCGCGGTCGCCGTGTTCGCGTCGCTGATCTCGGCCTACCTCATCCAAACGCGTTAAGCCACAGGAGCGAACATGACCCTCGTCCACTTCGCCCCCATCGGCAACGGCACCACAACACCCAAGGGCTACATCGAGGGCCGCATGATCGGCGCCGAACCACTCGCGGATTCGTTCCGCGCAGTCCTCGTTGACGGCGAAGTAGAAGTCGACCTCGACCCGACCACCGTTGCGCAGGCGTGGAACATCATCGAACGCGTCGACTACGGACGCAACGAATACGTACAAGTCGACGGCGATGACGCAACGGTTGAGTACGACGACCAGATCG
>Ga0065715_10000774_pt1 | contig 14646 bp, 12 predicted proteins | sample MisBulReplicate1_FD_59102 | JGI IMG/M metagenome (GOLD analysis project Ga0065715, IMG submission 59102) | Miscanthus rhizosphere microbial communities from Kellogg Biological Station, MSU, sample Bulk Soil Replicate 1 : eDNA_1 v2 (version 2) | ecosystem: Host-associated > Plants > Roots >...
AGGGCTGACAAAAAGGGGGCAAAGAAAACCGCCTTCCGGGTAGAGGAAGTCACGATTGCCGGAGTGCATCGGGCGTTTCGCGCCAAGAAGCTCACCGCAACGGAGCTCGTCAATCTTTATCTCGCTCGCATCAAGGCCTATAACGGACCCTGCGTGCGCGGTGATACCGACCCCGTTACCGGACTGCAGCTGGGAGACATCACGCCGATCCCGAACGCCGGGCAGCTCAATGCTTTCATCACGCTGAATCTAAAAGAAGACAAGCGCATCGCGCTCGGTTTTCCCGAAAAACTCAAACGGACTCACACCGGGCACGACGATGCAGAGCATCCCGACGCGCTCGATCGGGCGCGCGAGCTCGACCGTTACTTCGCGCGCACCGGGAAATTTGTCGGCCCGCTCCACGGCATTCCGGTCGCGATCAAGGACAACTACGATACGTTCGACATGCGCACGACGGCGGCAGCGGCGGCGGAGTACGCCGACGATCGCCCGCCCGACGATGCCACCATGGTCGCGAGGCTGCGCGCTGCGGGAGCGATCCTGCTCGGCAAGACCAACATGGACGAGTACGCGCCTGCGGGGATCGCGCGCAGCGCCTTCGGCGGCCAGACCTGCAATCCTTACGATACGACACGGATACCGGGTGGATCGAGCGGCGGGTCGGCTGCTGCGGTTGCGGCTAACCTCGCCATGTGCGCGTTGGGCACGGACACCTCCGGCTCGGTGCGCTTTCCGTCATCGTGCTGCAGTCTGGTCGGCCTGGTTGCGACCCAAGGGCTGGTGAGCCGCGACGGCATCGTGCCGCTGTCCTTTACCAGAGACCGCGGCGGTCCGATCTGCCGCACGGTAGAAGACACGGCGATTCTTCTGGGAGTTCTCGCGGGCTACGATCCTAAAGATCCGATCACCGCCGCTTGCGCCGCGCGGCCCAAAATTTCGTATACGCGGCATGCCGGAGAAAAATCGCTGCGCAGAAAGAGGCTCGGCGTGCTGCGTGATCTGATGATCGAAGCGAGTCGCGCTGATCGTGACAATGTCCGCGTCGCCAACGAGGCGCTTGCCGCGATGAAAAAGGCCGGCGCCACGATCGTCGATCCGGTCAACGTCGACAAAACCATCGCCGATCTGCTTCCTTATCTCGAGCCCGGCTGGCTGAAGAGAAATTGTCCCGCGGCGTTTCCCGACTCCGAAAAATCGATCGACCGAATCGTGTCCATGGCGTTCGATCACGGCCTGATTCCTTCCGATGTCCGCGGCGTGAACCTGCGGATGCTCGCCGCCCAACCGCGCGGCAACGAAGCGCACTACGCGATCAATCGTTATCTGCGCGAGCGCGGCGATGCTAAGTTCAAAGATCTGCAAGACATGCTCGCGATGCCGATGTTCTCCGGCAACCTGGATAATCTTAAGAGAGCCTTCAGCCCTGACGCCAGTACTCTGGATACTCAGACAGAGACCGATCATCTGCTACGGATGGAGACGTTGCGGCGGATTATTCTCCAAGTGATGGCGGAAAATAATCTTGACGCGCTGGTGTACGCTTATACAACCATCCCGCCGCACGTTATCTTGACCAACCGCCTGGCGAAAACCGCGGAGACCTACACGGAGCCCAGAGTTTTAAAAGCCGGAACGGTGATGTCCAATCCGAACCTCCTACCCGGCGAACCGGTGCTGCAATCCGATCTCGACACGTGCAGAGGCTCCGGATCGAGTTTTGCGGTCAGTCTCAGCCCGCAAACCGGCTTTCCGGCCATCGTCGTGCCGGCCGGATTCACGCGCGAAGTCTACGATCGCGTGCCGGACGACAGCGATCCGAACGGCTGCCGTCTGGAGGGGCCGAAACAAGTTGCACTACCGGTTGCGCTGGAGTTCCTGGCGCGCCCGTTCGATGAATCAACGCTGTTCGAGATCGCGTCCGGCTTCGAAAGCATCACACGGTATCGCCGGCCACCGCCTGCTTTCGGCGCGCTCGTAAGATAGTACGGATCGTATTTTGACAAGCTCGAGATAACCACGACGGTGCACGAAACCGGTGCGTTGCGATGAGTTCGGAAAATCCGGAAGTTAGTCGAATGCCATCGGAGGAAAGGTAGCCTAACAGTCTCATGCCGATTCAGATTGATCAGAAAAGAACAGAGAACCTTGCGCCTCAATTCGACGAAGCGCTCGAACTCGTGCGCAACGAATTTGCGGGGCTCGACCTGCATCGCCAGTACCGCAACGCCTTCGCTAGGCTACTGAAGCCGGATCCGCTTGGGCGAGTGCTGATGATGGGCACCGACCAGCGCGACATGTTTGTGCCGGAGCTTCGTCGGGTCATACAAACGTCGGTGGCGAGTGACGGTCACATCTTCGACTTCGGAGCGGGCGACGGTCAAACGTTTGCGCTAGTCGCCGATTCGGTGCCGCAGGGCACCCGCATCTCACTCGAGGAGCCTAATCCAGAATACCTCGCAAATTATCGTGCTTTTCTAGAAACAAAGGTGCATTTGCGTCCCGGTTTGGCGTTGGCTGCAGAATTTGATGCGATCGACGCAGCGGCCGAGCGCTCGGGAGAGAAGCTACCGTCGGATGGCAGCATCGACCTCGCGCTCGCGCTGCACATGATCTATTTCGTCAACGACCTTGCGAGCAGCGTCACGAGGATGGTGCGGTTCTTGAAGCCCGGCGGTGTGCTGTTCGTCGTCGTGACCGACGAAACGGTCGGCTATACCGGTCTCGCGCTTAAAAGTTTTATCGAACGCGGCGGTGAGACCGGCGACAATGCGCGGCATCTCTCGGTCATAGCCGAGCGCCGCCGCTTGCTGGGAGCACCCGCGGAAGGTGGTGGCGCCATTGCCGATGTGCTCGGTGCCGCGGGAACTCCGGTGAAAATCGACGTGGGGCGCCAGCCGAGCCGGCTCTATGGACATAATCTCGCCGACCTGATTGCGCTCTCCTCGATTGCACTTCTCGCCAGCGTCGAAGGCCTGGAAAAGTTCGAGGCGGCCGCCGCACTGCTGCGTCACGATCCCGAAGCGGTCGACCTGCGGATCGAAGACGACGGCGCCCGTAAAGCTATGTGGAGCGTCACCCAACCGCAATGGGTTGCTGCCTTGCTTCGAACACGCTAGCAAACTTGCAACGGAGCCGTCGGCGTTTGTTATGACTGGTCGATACGGTCATCTACGAACGAGCCAGTCCATAGATTTACATCCTTCCTACGCAGTCGATCTCGTATCGCGTGTTCTAGCCATGGCTGCCCGCCGCCTGCCTTCGGCGCGCTCGTGCGAACGCCGTCAAAGAACAGCAATGAGNGTGCTAATGAAAATGCTAGCGTAGTATGACATTGTCTGGTTGCAGGATCTCTCCCCAGCGCCTCATGGCATCGCAGCGACTCGGATTTTGGGCTACGCTATGAAAGGTGCAATGAGCGGAGGTCACGATGACATCAATTATAAATATAGGAACAAACTGCTGGGATGTCGCTTCGGCAGAGCAAACTGGCCTGCTGATCGACGGTCGCAACTACTACCGGGCCTTTTATCAGGCCGCGCGGGCGGCGAAACGCTACATTTTGATTTGCGGCTGGCAGTTCGACAGTGACGTGATGTTACTGCGTGGGGACGATGCCGCAGACGGCGATGAGGTATGCCTGCTCTCGTTCTTGAACGGGCTTTGCGAGAAGAATGAAGACCTGCAGATCTACATTCTTGCCTGGAATTTCAATGCCGTCTACGGAATCGATCGCGAATGGTTTCAGAAATGGTATTTCAACTGGACCACCAACGACCGGCTCACGTTCTGCTTTGATGATTGCCATTGTTTGGGAGCCAGCCATCATCAAAAATTCGCCGTGATAGACGGCACGATTGCATTCTTGGGCGGATTGGACCTGTGCTCGAGTCGTTGGGATGATCGCGATCATTGTGCTGATAATCCTCAAAGGGTCAATGCGGATCAGAATCCCTACACGCCGTTCCATGACGTGCAGTCCTATCATGTCGGAGCCGTAGCCGAAAAAGTGGCGGAGCTATTTAAACATCGCTGGAAGCTTGCCTACTGTAAGGACCTCGATCTACCCGAGACAATAGAAAGACAGCGGATTGATTTTTTAGGAAGCTTCCCGATTCTGTCCTCCCGTGTCGGAATCAGCCGGACACAGGCAAAAACAGAGGACGGCAGACAGAGTTCTCACCAAGAAATTCGCCGGCTTCTTGTCTCCGCCATTGAAAGTGCCGAAAACCTGATTTACCTCGAGAATCAATACTTCAGCTCGAACGCTCTCTTTCGAGCACTGTCGAGGCGAATGACGGATTCGGGTCGGCCCCCGCTCGAGATCGTGATGATTTTGGCCAAGGATGCGAACGCGTTTTTCGAGAAAATCTCAATCGGTTTGATGCAGGCCAAACTGATTGCTCGTTTAGAGGAGCTCGCCTCGGAAACGGGCCACAAGGTAGGAGTTTACTATCCGGCCTGTTTAGGTACGGATGGCCAGGAGGTGACTACCTATATTCACTCGAAGCTCTTCCTGGTCGACGATCGCTTCTTGAGCGTGGGTTCGGCGAACATGAACAATCGGAGCATGGGACTCGACACCGAGGTAAACGTAGCCTGGGAGGCCACGCCCGAGGAACATGCCATGATCGAATCCATCCGGCGTGTACGAGTCGATCTTTTAGCCGAACATACGGGTGCAACAGATGCAGCGAGCCTCGGTGAGCTTACCGCTAGGAAAGGACTGGTTGATTATCTGGAGCGCTTAGCAGGAAGCGGCTCAAGCCGGCTTCGCCGTCATCCGTGTTTGGATGTTGACCCGGCAGAATATGAATCTTTGACATCGATGCTCCCTGCTGGATTTCCATTCGATATGGAGCAACCGGAATCCGAAAATGTTATCTACGAAACGATTTCCGATCAATCGGACGGGCTTTTCGCTAAAGGAATCGCGTCACTCAAAAACATGTTCAAAACCGCAGGGGCTGATTGAACAAACCGCACCCGTAGACTTAGTAGGAAACACGCTGCACACGGACCAGCCGCGATCCAAATATTTCCTATTACCGCCGGATTGAACCCGTCCGCTTAGAGCATCGTTACTCCGCGGCGCGGCGGTGTCCTGATTCTGCTTTTTGATCTTTTGGCGCGCTACGAGGATCAAGCAGTAGGCAAGTGAAAAGAGCCTGTCCGTATCAATCTCTCGAATTGCAAGACGCTGTTGCTTGCTGGAACAGCTACTAATTCATACGACCATCATCGGGCAGAACGACCGAATCGGTTTGACGCCTTCAACCGTCTGAGTAAAATAAGTCGCGAGTTCACCACACTTTATAACACAGCCCCTTGACGGGCTCAGGAGCGAAAAAGTGCCGATCTACGAATATCTTTGTCTCGATTGTAAAAAGCCTTTTTCGTGTCTCGTAGGGGTCGTTGCCGAGAGCGAAGAACCTCGCTGCGAGCGCTGCGGCGGAACGAAACTTCGTAAGCTCATTTCTCGAGTAGCGCGGGTGCGCTCTAAGGAATCGTCACTGGAAGATCTCGCCGATCCGAGCAAACTGGGCGACATGGACGATCCCAAAGCAATGGCCCGGTGGGCCAAGGAGATGGGAAGGAGCATGGCCGACGAAACCGGTGAGGAACTTCCCGAGGATTTCGATGAGATGATAGAAAACGGCCCGCACGGAGAAGGTGAGGAAGACTAAGCACACGGCCCGATTCGATCCGCCATTTCTAATTGCGCCGCCCGGTCGCGAGACGGGCATTAAATCAAACTAATCGCGTGTCATTCCGCGGGCTGATTTTTCAGGGAATAGTCGCTGCAACGGCAGATCGCAATGTTGTTTAACGAAGTATTACGCCACTGCTAATCTAGTTATCCAAATTGCCAAGGAGCCAGTAATCGTCAATTAGACGAGCGCGCTATGAAAATCTACGCATTTGATGTCGATGACACATTGGAAGTGTCCGGTGGTCCGATTGGTATTGGCAGCATTGATGATCTTAAACCGCACGGCGATATCGTTGGGCTTAACGGCAACTGGGCGGTGGTTGTCCAAACCGTGCCGTCATGGCATCGGATTTTCAGTTTCATAGGCCCGATGGAAATGTCGAAGGAAATTTTTCTCAAGCAACTAAAAACTTATATTCGGGCGGACGACTACATTATGGTCGGAAACATCAAGGGGGTCAGTGGGGCATCCGACGACCAGGGCGCAGCCGATCTAGCCGGATGGCGGTTCATCAAAGAAAGCGACTTCGCGGCAGGAGAACGTTAGTAGTGCTCGTTGACACCGCAGACGTATGCGACTAACCGATGAGCCCTCGCCGATGGCATGCGTTGTACGCACGACTGAAACCCTTGCTGCCTTGATCGAGGTGGACTAGATTCGGCGACGATCCAAGAACTTTAGAAACTGGAGGGGAAAATAAAATGATATCGCAGATTCGTATTTACACGATCAATAAGGGTGAGATGGATAATTTTCTCGAGCACTTCAAAGACGACATCATTCCGATACATAAAAAAACGGCGTACCTATAGTCGGTACCTGGGTGAATCGACCGCAAAACGAATTCATTTGGGTCAGGACCTATAAAGACAAGGCGGATGTCGAAGCGAAAACCAAAGAGTTCCAAGCCGCCGTCGCCGCCGCCGGAGTCAAACTTGGCGGCAATGTTGCGAAGATGGAAGTGCGCGAGGCCGAATCGGCGTTTGCGTAAAAGCGGATTCGACGCAGCGCAAGTGCATAGCGGGTGTAATGAGTCGCATCCAAAGGGGGCTGTCTGGATAAAAAATTACTGCTTGTGCTGACGGCGTTAGCTCTGTTGGTTTTCATCGCAGCGGGAGGGCAGCCGGCCTACAGCGCGGCGCCGTTCTACGAAGGAAAAGCAATTCGAATTATTGTTGGGACAGCGCCGGGAGGCGGGTACGATACGTATACTCGTCTTATCGCCCGCCATTTCGGCAAACATATTCCAGGAAATCCGACCATCATCGTCGACAATATGCCGGGCGCCGGGGGCTTGCTGTCCGCCAACCATCTCTTCAAAGTCGCCAAATCCGACGGGTTGACCATCGGTCATTTTGTCGGCGGGCAATTTTTACAGCAGCTCCTCGGTAAGCCGGGCATCGAGTTCGATGCGCTCAAGTTTGAATACATCGGCGCGCCCGCTCAGGATAATTTCGTCTTCGGCGTCGCCAAGACGACTGGCATCACAAGCATGGAGCAATGGTCGGCATCCAAGACAGCAGTTAAATTTGGCGCAATCGCAGCCGGCGATGGGACGTATGATACCGCAAAAGTTGTCGAGGTCGCTCTCGGCCTGCCGATCCAGATTGTATCCGGATACAAGGGCACTGCGCCCATTCGCTTGGCGTTCAACAGCGGCGAGGTCAGCGGCCTAAGTAACTCGTGGCAGTCGTTTCGGTCAACGTGGCGAAAAGAGCTTGAAACGGGCGAGGTGGTGATGGTGCTGCAGTTGAGCGCGAAGTCCCACCCGGATCTTCCCAAAGTGCCTTTGGCAGTAAATCTGGCGAAAACAGACGAGGAGCGAAAGCTGATCCAAGCCGTGGCTCAAGCTCATGGTGCGGCGGTGCGGCCCTATGTTCTGCCGCCAGGAACGCCCAAGGATCGCGTCGAGATGCTACGCAAGGCTTTTATGGAGACTGTCAAGGATACGGAGCTGCTCAATGAGGCGAGTAAGGCCAATCTCGAAATCAATCCGGGATCGGGCGAAGAGCTCGAGCGCAATGTGAAAGACCTTCTTCGTCTCGAGCCCGCTCTGGTCGCACGGCTGAAGGAAATTTTAAAGTAGCCAACCAGGCTGGTGGGCTCGCTAATCATATTCGAACAGAACCTGATCCAGATTGCCGGGGTGATCGACGCTCCCGAGGCGGAAATGCTTCAGCAATGCGGCGTTCGCTATCTAGGATTTCCGCTGCGGCTTCCGGTTCACCGCGAAGATCTCACCGAGGAAGAGGCAGCGACGATCATCAAGAGCTTGGCGCCGCCGGTATTCGGAGTGCTGATCACGTATATCCATCAGGCAAGCGAGATCGCCGCTTTATGTCATGCGCTCGGCGCCCGAATCGTGCAGCTCCATGGCGACATCGGCCGGGACGAAGTGAAGCGTCTAAAAACCCTCGCTCCGAGCTTGACCGTGATCAAAAGTCTGGTCGTCGGAATGCGGGACGATAAAGCTCTCGAAGCCATGGCCCGTGAGCTATCGCCCTTGGTCGATGCGTTTATCACCGACACCTTCGATCCAAAAACCGGCGCATCGGGCGCCACCGGCAAGACTCACGACTGGCGCGTGAGCCGGCGCCTGGTGGAAGCAGTCGATCGCCCGGTGATTCTCGCCGGTGGATTGACGCCGGAGAACGTCAAGAGAGCGATTCTGGAAGTCCGGCCGGCAGGTGTCGACTCTCACACCGGCGTCGAGGACTCCAGCGGCCGGAAGAGCCGCGACAAAATCTGCAAGTTCCTGTCGGAAGCGCAGGAAGCTTTTGCTCGTTAGAGCAAAGTAAAGATCAGCAACTCAGCCTTGCGGCAATGCAGGACCTGAGGCTGATATTGTGACTTGTTTGTAACGACTTTCACGCGATGGATACTCGACGTCATTGATAATAGCGGCCTGATCGATTCCGACTTGGAGTTTCTATTTTTCTCAGCCACACTTCCCCTGAGAACGCTGAGATTTTCGCCAGGGTAGTGACCTCCGCTTGCCGTGTGGAAGGTTGGCAGTCGCCGGTGCAGCCGAAGTTACTGCACACTCTTTTTAACCGGCTGCTCGGTCAGGACCTCGATTTCGAAAACCTCGCCCCAACGTCTCCTGCTGAGGTAATGGCTGCGCTGCGCAGCGAGGCTGAGCGGGACGAGGCGATCCAATTAATGGTTGCGGTTGCTGGCGCTTTTCGAATCCGGTCTCATGCCAATGAGCCTCGTTGTCAGCGAGCAGGCAGGCCACAATCTATCGGCGCCAGGCGGCATTGAACGCTTGGCGGAAGCCGTCGCTCGCGGCGCCGCTTGCAACACGGATCTCGTGCTCGACGTTGATTTTTTTCAGCACGCCAACGAACCGTTGGAGGAAATTCGTGCACGGTTTAATATCCAACCGAAGAGAAAAAAAAGTTTAGAGCTCGATCCGTTCGGCCCATGAAATTGCCGCCGGTGAAGTAACTCTCGTCGTCGCGGCAGAGCGCTATAGGATTACACTCACGGCTCCGTGCTCGCTCAGCGCTTCCTGGTCGAGAACGGCTTTCCTGTGCTGGATCTTCAACTCTCCGTCGATCTGTTTCAGCCTGTGCTCGTACCAACCCACGTAAGGGCTCGATTCTCCCATGCGGAAACGGTAGACGAGAAACGAGGAAGTCACGACGATGGCGCCGTCTTTTACTTTGATTCGTATGTTAGAAATGAAGCGCCGGGTACGCGACGAAGGATATTCTCTGTGTCCGTGGCGGCTCTTCAGTCTTTCAACGCGAGCGCGCAGTCGTACCATGTCATCGTCGATAAAGACCAAGTCCTTTCGGGGATCTCCGTCCGGGAGATCCGTGGTCGGGACGAGATATCTGCCGTCGGCGGTAAAAAGCGCCAACCATTCATCCAATCGCCATGCGTCCAGAAGAGCCGCCTCTCGGTAAAGAAATTCTTCCACCATTGCGCGCAAAGCGGGTGCGCTGCCATCGTTTCCGGCGGAGCTTGCTTCCGGCATGATGGCTTTCGCTGTCAGCGGGCGAGGGCTGCCCTCTGTCTGATCGCCGGGTCGTTCGTTTCAACGTGTCCCAGCCCCGACAGATGGCCGAACCACTGACGCCAGAACGCCCGCAACTGAAGCTCGTCCTCGGCGATCGCTTCACGGTGCATCCCTCTGGATAGTTCGGACCATTCGACACCCTCGGCTTTATAACCCGCTTGACAGGATTCGATCGCTTCGACGTCATCGGGTGTCGCGAAACCTCCCGGCCCGTGGAAGGTAAGGAAATTGTCCAGCCGGCGGGCGAGGAGCTCGGGTTTCTCTTCCTTTGGAGCCAGCTGCCAGGCGGTCACGTCCATCAGGTCCGGAGCTAACGGCCAGAAGATTCTTACGGTGATGTCGATGGTGTCGATGATGAGGAGATTCGGATAGATGAGGAGATTTCGGCTGATATCGGCCATATGCCGGGCCTTCTGCTCGCCGAACTTTCGCACCAGACCCGCACGGATCGCGGCGATCTCCTCCTTGTTCTCTTCCCCGAAGAGGGGGCTCCAACGAGCGATGGGCCGGCCTCTGATGCCGTCGTGTTCTTCCACCGCATGACCGTTGCCGAGGACGAGCGCCGGCCGGCTGAATGCGGTTTGCACGCCGCTGGTGTTGATCCCCAGGCTGTTCACATATTCGAAGTAAGTCTTGTGCGTCGGCCTGACGTGATAGCCATCCAGGCTGTTCTCCACTAGCAGCTTCCAGTTGGCCTTGATCGAGTAGCGATTGGAACCCGGGATGATCCGCATGCCTTTCTCGGCCTGGTCCACGACAAGGTCCAGATACTCCCGAGCGCCCGCGAGATAAGTCACGAGTTCTTCGACATCGGGATTGAAGCTCACAAAGACAAAGCCGCGGTAACTCTCCATCCGTGGCGGCGGCTTGAGCCCCATCTCCGCTCGGTTGAAACTATTGGGATAGCCGGCCTCATCCGGCACGCCTACGAGATCGCCGTGATTGTTGAAGCTCCAGGCGTGATAGAAACATTGCAAAACGTCGGCATGCCCCTGGTCGTGCCGGCAAATGAGCGCGCCTCTGTGCGTGCATGTGTTCAGAAAAACCCGCAGCTGGCCGTCGCTGCCGCGGATGAAAAAAAGCGGCCTCCCGGCGACGTTCCGGCGCCGGTAGTCGCCCGGGTTCTCTACTTCGGACTCGTGGCACAAATACAGCCAGCATTTGTTGAAGATCCGCTCCTGCTCCATCCGAAATATTTCAAGCGATGCCATGGCGGAGCGATGGACTCGAAACACGCCCTCGTTCGGGCTATCTATAATCAAATTTTTAGGATCGAACATCGCGCGGCCCTCGTAGATCCCGAGTCACGAATAGTGCGGTTGCTCTCTACCATCCTATTCTACCCCGGAGTGTTGTAGCAAGGACGGCTTTGTCTCACGTTGTTCCAAACTCAGCGTGCTCCGCGTCTCCGTAGTGAATTCCTTCTTTCCCGAACTCTGTATCTCCGTGTCTTTTTCGAAAATACCCGTTGTGAATGAGCGGCCTGACAAGAGAGGGATCTTCCAAATCCGTCATACCTGCGAAAGCGGGTATCCAGGCCCATTGATTGGCGAAAACAATCTGGATTCCCGCGTGCGCGGGAATGACGTTCCGAGAAGAATCCGTGCTCGAGTCCCACCTTTCAATCTCTGTCGGCGAGCGTAAGCGCATGAAGCTCTGTGGTGAGTGTCTGAAATACTTTCCGGTATTTTTACCATCATCACTCCAGGTTTGGTGCAAACAGTTCGTCAGGGCTCACGATCCGGGGCGAGAAACCCTGTTCGTAAACATATTGGCCGATCGCCTGCAACGTCGGGCGATTCGGCTCCAGCCCGTAGGCCCAGAAATCCTTGCCCAAGACCCGCCAGGTCTCCTCGACGTGATGGATCAACCAGGGAAGCGAAAGACGCAGCGCGTCCGTATCGTAGAGTCCGTCGACCGCCAGATCCCGAGCTTCGCAGAAGGCGCGATAGACGCTCCGGGCCGCCCATGGGTGCTCGCGATAGATATCGTCACGCAGCGCCACCGTATGCATAATCGGGAAGATGCCGGTGCGGCGGTAATAATCCTGCTCGGTGTCATAGTAGTTCGGAAACAGTCGCGCGATACGCGGCGAGCCCTTCTGAAAGATGGACGGAATATAGATCGCGAGCAACGCATCGAGCTCCCCGCTCTCCAGCATTCCCTCCAGCGTCCGGTCCGCCGGCAGAAACTCGACCTTGATCTTGCCGGGCAGCTTCAAAGGAATTAACGGTCGCTGGGTCGCGGTTGTCAATCCGCCGATGAACCACTGAATGTCCTCCATCATCACGCCGTATTCGTGTTGCAGGATCCCGTTCATGAAGATTACGGCGGTAGAGCCGAGCTGCGTTGTTCCCACCCGTTTGCCCCGCAGGTCTTGAGGCGTCTCGATCCCGGCATCGGTCCGTACGTAAATGCACGAGTGTCGAAATATCTTGGACAGCGCGACCGGCACCGCAACAAACGGGCAAGCGCCGCGGCCTTTCAGACTCACGTAAGAGCCGAGCGATAGCTCCGAAACCTCAAACTCTTTGTCCTCCAGCATTCGGGGAAAGGTCTGGCGCGGACGCATGATCTTGATCTCCAAATCGATGTCTTCGGCCTGGACACGGCCATCGATGAGCGGACGGGTTCGGTCATAGTCCCAGCACGCGAGGGTGAGTTTGAGTTTCGACATCCGTGCAACCTGTCTCCGCGGAAATTTGGTTCAATGTGGAATAACACACCGCAACGAGCTGTCAAGAAATTCAGTGGTGGTTCAGTTTGAGAACGAATTCCGAATTGCCCGAGTAGACCTGGGGCAGCACGCCGTATCAAGGGGAAGTGTGGTAGGGATTCAGCTTAACAAAGAATGAACCATTGAAACTCCATGGTTCACGCAGTTCATAGCTCCGTCTGCTTCGATTCTCGAAAAGTAGCCGTTTCTCGAATCATCGATTCTCAATCTGACCTGACGCGCAGGCCTTAGGCCGCATGACCACGCTTCGGTTGCCCGATCGGGCCCGAGACTAAGCTTAAGCTTAAATGGTTTGAGAAGCCGGTTTAAAGTTTCCTGCCCTTGCTTACCTAGCTCAAAAGCCCTATTGTTGATTTTCCCGCAAATCTCTCAAACCCAATCCGATTCCGTAGTGACGTTCGATTAGGAGGTTTCATATGTACAGAATTTTGTGTGACCGACAGCCGGCTCGCGAACTCGGTTCAGGCCTGACCTGGTTCATGGAAAACGGCAAGATCGTCGAGTTCGCTACGACCGAAGAAGCCGGGGCTATGGTAAAAAAGTTAAGTGAGGGGCCCAGAGCGGCGACGGTTACTTACACGGCCAAAAAATATAACCCCGACGATTAATTCAGCCAAATACGGGCCGCGCTGAGGCGGTGCCGCATGTGGCGGAAAAATGGACAGCCGCATCGAGAGAAGTGTGATTGAATTTAGATCAAGGGATGTATTTTTCATCTTGCAGGAAGAGCTCGGTTGGAATTTCAATCCCTAATCCCATCTCCTTGCAGCGACTATAAACAAGATGGCCAACGGCGGTAAACTGCACACCATCTCCCCTCAAGACAAGTCCTGTGATCTGGCGATCGGAAGTCCGTCCAGGGTGTTTTCCCGCTATTACATCGCCCAACAGTGTTAGTTTATCCCACTCGATACGCGTGGCTTGCGTATATTGATCCTTGGAATGTTCTGGAATCGCTTCGGCACCACCTATCGCATATCTCATCCAACGCCTGCCGTGGCGATTCATCGTCAGGACGTCACAGCGTTCCCAGCCTGCGAGCTCCAGCTCAACATCTGAAACGTTGCTGACAAAGTGACCGGGCTCCAGCCATTCACCCATCACCACCGGATCCTTGGAGTTCGTCGCCATATAGACGATATCAGCGCCTTGAACGGCCTCACGGGCAGAAGGCACCGGGATAATTTCTATTCCGGCTTCCTTGGACATCTCGTTTGCAAACGTCTCTTTCTTGCCGGCAGTTGGGCTATACACTTTAATCTTCTTTAAGAGGCCGAGCGCAGAGAAACAATGAACAGCGCCCTGGGCCTGCCAACCTGTTCCGATAAGCGCCATAACCCGCGAATTTTTTCGCGCCAGATATTTTGCTCCGACCGCTCCCGTGCCGGCCACGCGGAACTTCTGAAGATAGCCATCGTGGATAATGGCCAACAGTTCGCCGGTGCGAGAGCTATAGAGATAAATCAGACCGCAAAACTTTCCATCTTTGCGGCCCGGTACCCGCCTCTGAAGGGTTCTTCCGTCCTGTTCAAAATACGTGATGATATCGGAATCCACACGGTCCGATGTGACATCCAGTTTGGCAATTGCTCCAGTCAATGACGTATATGAGTGGTGCGTTGGATTGCCTCCGCCCTCAGGGAACTTGGGGTGGTCGCGGTAATCGTCGGCGTCCCTCGGCGTGAAAACTCTGTACGGCGGAGCATTGATGGCGCCGCCGGTCGCCAATTCCAACGCCGCCACCTCCAAGGCGTCGTTTATCTCTGCCGGCTTGAGAACTTTCTCCACGGTCGGATTGTCGATAATGAGTGTCATGTAACCTCGTCAACCGGCAGCGCTGGCTTAACGGGCACGGAGTTCATTTGCGTCATGTTCTAGCGCAGTTATTTAGGTAGTGAAGACTTTGCGCGTGGTCAGCTCTACTGTCGTCGCATGAGCCTTCCGCCCCAAGAGCTTTGAGTGAAAGCGTCAACGGCGATTCTTTGACGTTCGCAAGAGGATTGATTGAGGCCAAACTGCGAATGTCAAAAGCAAAAAAGGCTGTTGAAAAAAGCTCACCGGCGTTGCACTAGATCGCCTCGCTATGACGTCGCCGCTCCTGTCCTGAGCAAAGTCGAAGGAGCGATTTCTAGTGCGCCTCGCATCTGAGGCTTTTTTGAACAGCCTGG
>Ga0065715_10089088_pt1 | contig 14644 bp, 20 predicted proteins | sample MisBulReplicate1_FD_59102 | JGI IMG/M metagenome (GOLD analysis project Ga0065715, IMG submission 59102) | Miscanthus rhizosphere microbial communities from Kellogg Biological Station, MSU, sample Bulk Soil Replicate 1 : eDNA_1 v2 (version 2) | ecosystem: Host-associated > Plants > Roots >...
AAAGGCTGGAAATACAGATACTCAAAAAGAGATTAGAATAACTACCAATTGAATTGAATTAATGATATGAATAAGGTCATGGTAGAAATACATGCGCTGACAATTCTGTAATGACTAGTCACCGGCCATTTTTCTTTCCCTTCTGTTGACGTAGCCCCACATGAATAAGTCAGAACCCGCAATTAGAAAGAGAAGGCATGCGAACTCCATATGATAAACAGAGAATGGACCAAAGTTAGTTTTTGGTAAAGAGCCAATTCCACCTATATTTCCACTCATTTCGTCCTTTATAACGAGAGAACCAAAATAGATGATACCAGTTATACTTAATGTAGTAATGATTGCTCCAGATATCGTCATTACCTTTGCCCTCTTTCTGATTTCAGGCATGTGATTCTGATTTTGATTTTTTATGATCTCTACTCATAACTTATTCACCTGAGATTTTCTTATCTAGTATTGCTTGAAACGAAGGAAATGGCTGAGCTCCAGCCAGTAATTCTACATTTGTTCCGTCGCTATTTTCAATTATGAAGGAGGGTGTCTCTTTAAATCCAAAAGATGAAGCTATACTGATATCATTTTGAATAAAGCTCTTATATTTTTCATTATCAAAGCATGAATTAAACAGTTCCTTATCAAGTCTTGGAATCTGTGAAGCAAAATTCTTCAGATTCTCTTTGCTCACCCATCCGGAATCTATAGATTTTTGGTTATTATAAAGTAGATTATGAAATTGCCAAAATTTGCCCTGGTCGTTGGTACACTGAGCAGCAAGAGCAGCACCCATTGAATCTAGTCCTCTGTTAGGAAGATGTTTAAACACTATAGCTACTTTTCCTGTTTGAACATATGTTTGATTTATCGATGGTTCTGTATATTTCACATATCTGTTACACAAATAACACTGAAAATCTCCAAAATCAATTATTGTAATAGGTGCAGACATATTACCTAAAAAGGGAGAACCATTTTGAATCAGATAGTGCAAAGATAGATTTTGTTGTTGGTTTGATTTCTCAGCGTATGTATCAATATAATAGGTCCTATTTTCTGGATGCATATTGAAGACAAAAACAAGAGAAAGCCCAACGATGATGGTAAGAATAGATAGTTCTTTTCTATACCATAAATTTATGATCACTATTATTACAAAGTTAGCAGGCTATAAACGCCTTGTCTTGGAGATTGTAGTTTGATGTAGTAGACTGTAACCTCTAACCTAAGATTGCATTTGTTATGGGAGAATAGAAAATTTTAATTCGCACAATCATACATTCGGACTCCCTTTCTATATCGGAATATTAGATATTATACATATTTCATGAAGTTTTTATAAATCTGTGAAAGTAAGCCTATATAGGATACTTAAAAATATAAATAATTCGGAAAAGAATATAAAATGATGAACCACCATTACTTAATGCAGACGGTAGGTGTTGTAACTCTAGTCATCTTTATGGCAATGGTTGCACCGACATACAGGCCCATAATGCAAGTGTTCGCGCAGGATGGCGGGAACACGACTCAGCCGGTAGTAGGACAGACTATAGCGTGGCAAGGCACTGTATCTTCCTTCAAAGACCCACTTAAAGGCCATGAGTCACATCAAGTTGCAGTAATACTACCACCAAGGGATGATCAGGCCATCTACACAGGCGTTATTAGCTTTATAGCTAGCAAGCCAGTTGAGGTAGTGACGTTACATGACTATACTCTTGGTAATACAACCATCCCCGACAAGTTTGGAGTTGTCATGAAGGCACCCACACCGTGGCGACAGGGCGGTGAAGTAGCCACAGCCATGATGGCATTGGATTATCCAAAGAATACGCCAACTTTTTCAGCCAATGTTCCATTTGCAGGGAACGCTCTTGGTCTCCATACTACAAACGGTGACCAATTTGTAGCCACCTACACAGTTGTTGCCCAAGTATTGAAAGCAAAAACTATGAATAATATAGAGAGCGCGGTAAATTCTACTAAATAGAAGTGAGACAGCAAGGCGATACAGGACATCAACTAAGTTGCATGAATTAACCTAGAAAACCCCACTTTTTTTATTTTGACGTATATAACCAAATATGGTATGCAAGCAGTCAAATAGTATGATAATGAAGTGTGTGCTTCCAAATTAATCTAAGGTGAGTTTGAAAAAAATCTATCAAATATGCAATTTCTGGTTCCTTATCATATCTTTATAATGGATGATGCCTCGAATTATGGGTTAAAATGAAGTGACAAGACAGGACAAGACCTATTTACCGTAATAAAGATCATGACAACCACACCTACAAGAGCCATTTTTAGAGGGTTCGTATGTTAATGAATTATGTTTGCAGTCATCACAAATTAAAATACTATCATGGTTTGACCCGTCGTCAATCCCTAGTTTTTCCTTTTGAGGTTGGCTCTTTTTCCGCACTATCTAGGCTGATGATGATTTGGTATCTCCCAATTAAATTATTTCAATCTCGAGTAACCTTAAATAATAACATACGAATGGTCGGTCTAACGAACAAAAAAATTGATTGTCCTGTTTGCCGCTGTATGGATGTCATGGCTCATCAGAGCAAATAAATAATTATAAAGTGATTAGTTATGGTGTTCATGCCTGGTAGAGACATAACACCAATTTGTATTAAATGCGGTCATGCCAAAGATCTTCACAAATTTTCAACTATAACCAATGATTATTGTGAATGTACCTCGGCGACTACTAAACAGTTGGAAGATGATGTTTTTATCAATATAGATACACCATGTGATTGTAAAAAATATTCCAACGAAGGTAATGGATGACAATAGAATAGCATTTATTAAAAAATAAATGGAAATTGACTTTATTCTAGGTTACGTTATGTATGTTCTACTCCGAAGGCTATCTTTACTCCAACTTTGTATTCAGTAATCTTGCCAGTGCCTGGATCAACCTTTGCAGTAATATCATTTACTTCTAACCCAGTAATTCCATGAATTGTCTTTCTGGCTTCATCTAGTGCTGCCTGTGCGGCCTCACTCCAGCCCTTATCTGATCCTCCAACGATTTCTACTATTTTTGCTATGTGAGTCATTAGATATAGTAGCACATGCAACTCATATAAGGAAATCAGTATTGCACATCATATACAAACATAGATTTGCTTGGGTCCTCAGCAAGACCCATTTTTCCATTTATGAATAATTTGTTCTAAGCAAAGTTATCCAGTTATTGAGTAATTCCTTGAAATAATTAGTGTCATCGTGCTCAGAACTCCTTCTATACTCCTCATCTCCATATTTGTTCGTTCTAGGTCTTGCTCGGTTGTTCCACTTATCTTTGTAACTATATCATAAATGCCATTGACCAATTCAACTTCTTGGACGCCCCTAATTTTTTTCAAGTCCGTAACGAGTTTTCCTATAACGCCGAACTCGCTATTTATCATAACATAAGCGGATGGCATAAAACTAGCGGTACAATATACTCCTTACTAAAATAAATATATTTATCTTTCCCTGTAATGTCTATCATCTGATGAAAAGGCAAATGTTAATTTTCTCAATAGTAGCCGCATTGGTCTGCTCAATTATTTTTGCAACAGCACAAACATCATATTCTCAAAACGCTACTAAAAATGGAAATGCATGCATGAGCTGTGGTCCAATCGCAGGAACAAACTTGACTAATACTACCAAGGGAGGAAATGTAACCAACGATAATTTATCTAATCCTCTGCTTGATAAAAAAAGTGGCTGATAAAATTTTGAAAGTAATTTATCATCAATTATCAATTTTGTTTCTCATATAACTTTGTATCTCAATTGATATATTCAACCAGAAACCAAAATTGTTGTTCCCCAAGCTCACCTTCAAAAACCCTTAAGACAGAATTCCTGTACTACGATGTCTTCAGTTTATTTTCGTTCCATATTATCCTGTTTCTGACGCTAGAAACACATTTTTCTCAATCCTTGGCAAACTGCTAAAGAATTTTGGGTCCTTAGAAAAGACTGAAGCCAGCACCTCATTAGAATAAGCGCTAAGACTTCCTACAATTCCAATAAAATTTGGATTCTCGTTTCCAAAGAATGAAGCAACGGTGCCGCTATTTACGTTGTCAGGATTTTCTAAATAGTGAAAATACCCCTGGGGAACGAAGAAGACCTCACCCTCCCCGATCTCACCTGTTTCGGTGTGGCCGCCAGGACTGAATACTGTGTAACGCACTTTTCCATTGATTACATAATTTAATTCGGCGGCATTAGGATGGGTATGAGGTTCTATCATTCCGGTTGGTTTCAAGTCTACTATGAATACGGCCAAGCCTTTCAATATATGAAAATTGGCAGATGTTCCCAATACAGCCGTCCCAGCCTGATTTTTAATTTGTGGAGTTATTTTCTCCAAGCTAAATTTATGCGAATTCGTAACTGAACTTTCAATCCCACTTCCGGTATAGACAGCAGGCCGCGGACCTACAATTACATCCTGACTTGATCTATAGTTCAATTGATCAAAGAATCCTGGAGGATTTATTCCAAAAAATCTATCCAAAACCCGAGCAGACATGGAACCAATTGAGCCCGATATACCGAGGTCTTCTGGGAGGTCGTTGTTATATACTATAATCAGTTTTGCCTCTTCGGTTCCAATATTTTCCACATCGTGAACATATCCGCTGGGGACAAATGTGATATCTCCACGACCTACGGTAAAAGTATCATGACTAGCGCCTGGACTATACACAGTCATCCTAACATCTCCAGTTAGACAGAGACATAATTCGGCAGCATTTGGGTGCCAGTGAGGCTCCCTTGTTCCCCCTTTTTGTAGCCGAAGCAATACCGCACCCATCCCTTTTAATATTGGAAAGTTATCTGCAGTCATGATTGTTCTGCTTCCCGTAGGACTGAAGAATTGCGGTTTTGCACCGTCTAAATTGAAAGAATTAGATCCAGGATTCTGATCATTAGTTACCCCACTAATATTTCCCGTCTGATTGGTGCTGGTCTCATTTGCGGTAACTCCGAATACTTTACTGAACGGGACTAGAGTAGGCAAAGTTGCCAGGGCACCTGCGGCTCCAATTAATTTCATGAAATCACGGCGCGTAATTTTACCATCTTCTTGTTTGTCTTCAGCGGAGTTTGATGACATGTATGAGAAATTATGAATGATATTTATAAAGTTTGGGCAGATTTTAATAATATGTTCAAATGGGGGAAATATTAACTTGTATCCTAGTCCATCGATTTTTTTGAGTTGCGTATTGTCAACAATCCCAATCCAATTAAGACAAATGGTAGAATGATTTGAGCTTTGTTTTTAATGGGAACAGCATTTAGAGAATGTTTTACCGAGAAATACCGAATTAGTTGCTTAGCGGTTTTTTACTTTATCAATAACACTTATGGCATGAGATCTAACTGCTTCATTCTTCGTACCAGCAATAACATAACAAAGAGCTTCCACTACGACATCATCATCGTAGTACTCCGACTTTGACACTATTTCATCGACAACTCTCACTGAAAGAGGTTCGTATCTTACTAGTTCTATTTCTTCTATCAGCTTAGGAATATGCCTCTTCATAAATATCAGGCTCTACTATTGCTTTTAAGTGTTAAACAGGCAAGAATCCAAAAATAACCTGTCGTTGGTTATAATAGCCAAAAGATGGAAGGATTAACCTCTTTTGATATTATTTGAGTTAGGGAACTGAATTAATCATTCATTATAAGCATATAACGTACTAATGAGTTGACGGCTTGCATAGCTAAGAGGAATGAAGGTTAGTTCCCTATCTCTGCCTTCATTCCTCTTCTACAAATTAAAAAAGATATTAGTGTAGTATATGAATAGAATCTAAAACGTGACGCAAAATAGAAGGATCTATATGACTTTCGTTCCTATTAATGGTCAAGACATACAATTCTTTAGATTTTGTGTTTCCCGCATCGCTATAAACAGTAGCAAACAAGTTTCTTATTATTTTAATAAAGGTCAAATCTGTAAAAGCATCTGCCCTTATGCTTGGCAAATGATCCAAGAACTTTCCATCGCCGATGACGCTTGTAGGGAATTCGTAAAGACTTGGGATGTTTGCTAAATTCGGGATTGATATATCATGGATAATTATGGCTCTCTTAACGTCTTCCAATGTGAACGAAGTCCTATTATCGGCTTGTAGGGCGGGTCTTTGAGATATAATGATACTGCTCGATTTTCCATCAGTTAATATCACATTGAAGCCTTCAATGGAGTTATTATCTATATACCAGTTACTGGGATAATCGATACTAGTGCAGGTATTATTGTCCAAGTACCTAACGTATCCAATTGTAGGTGGGGTAAACTTCTTGAAATAGTCAGCACATTCAACTAAACTAGCTTCTTTACCCTGTTCAACTTTCTCTTTTGACTCGTTTAGCTTTTGTTCAATATCAGACGTACTATTTGGTGGAAGTTGTGCCAAAATTTGATTTCCTACTCCGAGGATTAAAAAGACTAAGGTGAATAAACTAACCAGATGAAAAGCAAACAATATTCTTTCGTTTTACAAACTAGCATGTGAAGATTATGAATGTTGCTTACTCATCAAAGGAATCAAAAATATTTTATCAAACGCGTACAACATCTTGGTAAGTGTGCGTAGGTTTACCATATGATCCATAGCAGCACAATTTAAGTAAGTTATTAGACAACATAAATTATGACCGCCACCAAAGTCAATGATGAAATAAATGATGAAGCTATTCGGAAGTTATTTGAGGAAAAGAACTTAGTCTTTTTGGCCACATTGATGAAAGATGGTTCTCCTCACAATGTCTCCACATGGGTGGATATCGAAGATGGAACGATTCTTATTAACACCGTGTCTAGTAGCACGAAACATAAGAATATCTCTCACGATCCCCGTGTAGCTTTGGCAATTACCGATCAAAATAATCCATCCCATACTGTTTCTATAAGAGGAAAAGTGATAGAGCAGATAATTGGTGATGAGGCCGAAAATCATGTTGATAAATTGGCAAAAAAGTATCGTGGTGTAAATGAATATCCAGGCAGGGAATTAGATCCAACACAAGAAAGGGTGATATCGAAGATTAAACCCGAAAAGATAGTCCATATGAACTATAAGCGTTAATATTGCTTAAACTTTAATTGGTACAAGTTAGTTTCTTTATTACTTTCTAATCTTTTATCTGCCAGTAAGATTGCCGCTAAGCGATTGATTTGATTGGTTTCCTTCTGTAAACTGACCGCCGGAAGGCGACTGGAAAAATGGAAGACTGCCGCCTCCAAATGCGTAAGGTAGCTGGCCATTCCATTTGTTTATCGCCTGCCACTGAAGATACTGGGGACTAGATCTTAATTGGCTCGTGATTATCTCTATTGCTTGTGATTCTCCATTAGCTCTTGCTACATTAGCCTTCGCAGCTGCTTGAGCCTGTACCACAGTTTGATTAGCTATCACCTGTACCGACCTAAGAGTGTTCTGCTCAGTAAGATACTTCTGAAATGCGACTACCTTCTGTTCTATCTGGTTTCCGAACGCTTGTGAGAATTCAAAATTTGTAATGAAAACATTTTCGCTCAAGACATCGTTAGAAGCCAAAGTATTCTTGATTGCTTGAGCAATAACTCCTTTGGCAATCTCTCTCTTTGTTATAAGATCTTCAGCATTAAATTTGGCTACACTTGCTTTGACAGATTCTTGTATCGTAGGGGCGATAATTCTGTCCTCGTAATTAGGTCCGACATTCTCATACAGAGTATCTGCACGGCTAGGGTCAATTCTATAATTCAACGCTATTACGGTTCGGACTTGCTGCAGATCATTTGAGGCTGCGTCTGCCTCTGCTTGATATTTTTGAGTACGTACTTCCATCTGGACTACTTGCTCAGCAAATGGAATGACAAAATGCACTCCTTCCCCAAGGACCCGGTTTTCCACAGCCCCAAAATAAAGGACAACACCACGGTGTCCGGCGTCAACAATTACGGTTGCTTGGGACATTATAATTATAATAATGATTAATGCTACAACTCCACCTGCAATCTTTACCATATTTGACCGTGGGAACCTAGATTTAGGCCAGTTATATGACATTCTTAGCCAGAACCACCAATAATATCACTAGATTCATTCTTTATATAATCCATGGGAAAGTTGATCTTTGTAAGCTCCACTCCACAACTAGCATGAACAGGAACGGTGAACGGCGCACGTTAATTGACTAGAAATTATTATAACGACTATCATAATAAATGACGGTGTGTCTTAGAAATATAGAGAGTATTCGATTTTAGTTTTAAATTAATCGCCGTATAAATTAGGACTTCATTCATAGGCGGTTTGATGATGAACTAGTAATCGTTATCCATCCATCGTTATGAAAGATTTCTGAAGACATACTATTGTTATCATAGAAAAATAGTTCTAGGACATTCAGATGATATAGTCATTAGTAAGTATCGATAGTGACATGCTCTATCTTATTGTTATAACTGATGTTGTCACAACTTTTGCAATGAAAAATAGTAGTGGACAAATATCTCATATGGTTATGGTCAGGTTGACTTCTCTGCTGATTGTACCCGCTTTAATTCTTAGTTACTATCCTGCATCTGCAGGAGTATGCAAAATAAGTTGCCTTGCCAATCCCACTGCTAATAATACTACGAATGATGGTGGGCTTAATGTTACCAATACCAATAACACTCAGCTAGGAAAAGTCGGATTCAACCCAACAATTAAAAACGTATCCGTGATGTCACCTGGTTCTGTCAGCAATGTCAAATATAATACTGCCACGTCCCAGCCTTCTCACATAACCACTACCTCTCTGCCACTATCTTCTAACACTAGTATTTTGCCACATTTTACGAATGCAACTTTAAATGGCTCATTAGCTGGCCAAAATAATCTCGCCTTCAATAGTACTAGTAACCAGTCACTAGCAACACTCTACAATAAAGATCCAAACTATAAAAATAGCAATGACAACTCAAATGGACGGCATAACAACGATCATATTGATGATAGCAATGACAAGTCCCATTCTTCAGATTCGAGCGGCGGAAATGACAATCATCATCATAAATCACACAACAATAATAACGCCAAGCATGATAGACATCATGACAAGGATAAACATCATACAAAAAATAGCCAAAGTGAAGATGGTACTGGAGATAATAGTAAGGCGGGTAAATCAGGTGATAGTGGAAAGGCTGGGGACAACGGCCCTATTACTGTCCATGGGATTCACTTTAAATTAAAAGGTGGTCTTGTACAACATCTTCTACGACACTTGTCACCATAGGTATTCAATAAGCCTGGTCATGTATCAAACATAAGGCAATATTACAAACAATCTTTCTTTTTTAATGTATCGAATCAATATTGGTGCAATTCTTAAATAGATCTTCATGATAATATCATTATTCCACGGGTTGTTTGATTGCAGTGGCTCGAAGAATAAAAAAATATAATAATAACAAGGAGAATTCAGGCCTCAACGGACCAGGCGGTAGTTTTCAAAGAATTAATGGAATTAAGATTGACAAACTCGATGTCCAATTAATTGAACTTTTGCTCGCAGGACATGACACTAAGCATATTGCCACGAAGACAAAGACACCGCTTAGTACAGTCCAGCGGCGATGTAGGAAATTATTCGAAAATAATTTGCTAACAAGCAAGGTAGAACTAAACTATGAAAAACTCGGCTACAAAAGAGGATTTTTGCACATCTATGTCGCCAACGGCCAGGTTGACAAGATTGGAGAGACGGTAGCAAATAGACAGGGCATTATTTCAGTCGCCGTTCATATAGGGAATTCGGATTTGGTAGCCTTGTTTATTTACAAAGACAGCAAGCAGCTATTAAATACAATTAGCGAAACGAAACTAATAGAGGGAATAGATAGAGTGCTTTGGTCTGAAGAAGTTTATTTTATTCCTATGAAAGAAGGCAAATTCAATATCTTGAATATTTGACGATAGTTGTTTTTTGCTTCGCTAGCAAAATTTACAAGCCTCTCTTATTCACTGGAGTAAAAAAGACTGCTTATTGAAATTAAGTTTGACAGGCATAACTTTTGTGGCGTATGGTCTCATATTCTTTTCTTAATTGGCGCGGGGTGTCACAGTGGATAATGGTAAAATAAATTAGTTTTTCGCCGATCTTGATGTTTCGTACCATATGATACAACAGTTTAATAGCTTAGAGACTAATTATATGTCATGGATAGAAGTTAAGTTGCACTCATCTGTGACAGAAAATAATGATAGAAAAAATAAAGGTTTAGTTGATATTGTGCGTTCCTTGAGCAAAACTGAGCCTGGTTCTCATCAAATTGTCGTCTATCCTGAACTGGGCATGCTTCGAAAAATTTATTCAAATTACATTCATGAGCAACTTGAAAATAATGAAATTGTTTTGATGCTACCATTCTACGAAACAGTGGACAGCGTAAAGAAAGTATTAACAAATTTTCGAGATAAGAATAACCAAAAGATCAACGTAGCAGAGCATCTGGATAAAGGCTCGTTGTTAATATTGGATGGTTTTGAAGCTTTTTTTAATCATGAATGGGAGATTAATGAGCGGACAGAAAGCGATGCCAATGGGGAAAGTTTGGCTAATAATAATCATGGCAATATTGTTTCGTTAATGCGTATAATGCAGAATCAAATAAAAAAGTTGAACAAAGACGGGATGACTTTAATTTTAGATATGGGATGCTTTTTTCAAAATGGAGGGGTAGAGTATATTTTAAGATATGAAAGATCCGTTCCCCAGATTTTTAAAGATTCCAATCTTAAGCAGCTTTGTATATATCATCAGAAGGATTTTGAAACAAGATTTAATAAATCCAAAAAGGCTGTTCTGTTAGACCATCACGGCAGGTCGGTACTTATGCTTGATGCATAAATGGATGGATTGTTTGATCGGTTGGGCGTACGAAAAGCATCAAAAAATCGCTTTTTTTGAAAAACTTTAGTCAAGTCGCGCCAGATCTGATTTTGAAAACTATAATTTAGGACTTTTCGATTTTTAGTATCATAATCTTGGTTATTTTCTCAACTTAAAATATATTATTTAGAGAAAATCTTATTAGACGCAATATTTCTTGTACATTATGAGTACTCAAACTCAATGTGGGGGGGTAAAGTAATGTATAGTAGCAGGAATATTAGTAAAAAGGGGGATCAGTCTCATGAGATTTCTCTTGACGATTTAGACTTTAGAATTATTTCACTTCTAGTCACAGGTTCGGATAATAAGCATATTTCAGACGAGCTTAAAGTTCCTTTGAGCACTATTCAACGAAGGACTCGAAATATTCTCTTAAGTGGTATAGTGACCATGAGAATTGAGCCCAATTTCAGAAGACTTGGTATTAAAAAAGGTCTTCTCCACGTATACCTGAGCACAGGTGACATAAAGGAATGTACCTTGAAAGTAGCCAAGATGGAAGGGATGTTGTCTGCATCTGTACATGTGGGTAACTCTGATATTGTTGGGGAATTCGTATACGAGGATAGCGAACAACTCGTAGATACAATTTCAAATATTAAGCATCTTGATGGTGTAGACAGAGTAATGTGGTCTGAAGAAGTCTACGCCGTTCCTGTGGAAGCTGAAAACGTTCTAAGCGCATTTAAGAAAATGTGGGAAAAGTCTGGGAAGTATTCAGAAAAAAGTAACAATAATAATTTAAATTATGAAACAAACAATGGTTTTAAAAAGTCTAACCATCGCAACAATTCAAAAAGGGTTAGAAGTAATAGGAAACGTTACTATTAATTATAAACTTTAGTTAGTGTAGATCTGCACCAAACTTCCTGAAATTTAGGTCGTATCTAATTTTTTGAATGGTTCTTAGATGCAGAATCGGAATCCTTAACATTCTTGATTGCAAAAATAACTATTACTATATATATTATCATAACAGATGTAATTCATTGATCTTCGGCTTGTGTCGTGAATGAGTACTCAAACAATATTAATAATCGATGATGATCCTGTTGTTGCGGATATGTTTGGTGAAGCTTTCAGTCTAAACGGGTTTAAAGGAGATGTTTTCATTGACTCCTCGGAAGCACTATCTGCATTCAACAGTGATTCAGATAAGTATCAAACTGTTATTTGTGATATGCGTATGCCTGGAAGATCTGGAATTGAAATAGCCGTAGAGATAAAAAAACTGAATCCGTTAGTCAGGGTTATACTTATGGCGGATGACAAAAAGGATTATGATAATGCTAACTCACCTTCTGAGATCTCGGATCATTTTGTTACCAAGCCTGAAGATGTGCGTGGAGTATTAAAGCTAATATCAGATATTAATAAGGCAAATTAATTTTGTCTAAATATCTAATCGTAAATTAATAGATTACCTCACTGTGTGAGTTGAAATGCTTGCAAACCATCATTCAAATCACACTTTCACATAAACTACCGAATATTGAAATTAGAGCTTGGTCAGCCCATAATCTGTGGTTCGATCAATAATTTCTTAACCGATTCAATTAGCTTAGATACATGCATTGGTTTTCTCAAGTAATCCTCCTTGTTAATTTCCTTTAGTTGATCTTTATCAAGTTCAAATGCTGACATGACCACTATCTTGATTTCTTTATCCATCTGTTGAACAAGCTTTGCCAATTCCAGTCCATTCATTGACGGCATTCGCCAGTCCGTTATGACCATACTAAAATCGTGGTGATGACTGTTTAGATGGCCCATTGCTGAAAGAGGGTCACTAAAAGCTATGGCTTCAAAACCTTCAGAATTCAAGACATCGACAAACAAATTGGCCAAGTCAACTTCGTCATCAACAATAGCTATGTTATGCCTACGCCCGCCCATTGTAAGACTTTTATAAGTTATAATAGTATAATAATCTTTTACCAAGTTTGAGAATCATTTGTGTTGATTATTTCGAGACACTAACATATTTGACATATAAAATATTGAGGTTTTGGGATGACAAAACTGCCTTTGTGATTCTATTATCAGCTATTTGCTAAACAAATTGCTTTGTCATCAGATCGCAGGTTAAGCAATGTCTCGCACCTTTAATTTGGGGTTTATTCCCAAATCCAAAATCTTTACACAGTCTGTTATATGGTATGGAAAAGGTCGAAGTTAACCTACCTAGTGAAAATTTAATAATCTAATGAGGCATCTTGGGTAAAAGTCAACAAAAATGGTTATGAATCAAGATCGGGTAATCCAAGTTAGTCATTTTAGCCGGCCTTGGCTTGGCATGTTAGCTGGCAAGTAGTATTTTATAACCTATTTTTGTCTGAAGTATGAAACGCTAGTTAAGGATAACTGATTCTTTGTGGTATGATAAGAGCCGAGTGGCATGTTCTTCCGTTAACATTGTCTCGATATCACGTTCGTTATAGAGACACAGTCCCTTCCACCTTACTGTTTCAAGTGTCTTGTGTAGATTTCCTTCATAGTCTAAAAGTTCGAGGGACATTTTCAAATTATGGAATACAGACATGTCTGCGATTACGATTAATGTTTTGTCGTGATTCGCATCGTAGACTTGACTAATGAAGTTCGGCAGTCTTTCCAGGTGTGGGACCTTGGTGCCCGGGCTAGTTAACGCCTTCATAACATCAACTATGATTAGGGAACCTCGTTTTTCGTGTGCTTTTACATTGATGCCTGTTGGGACAAGCACTTCTCTTACCTTATCGGAGGTTTCATAATAGGGAAGAAAAAGTATTGTGGCTGTAGGGTCTTCGTCATCCAACTGTGCCTTGATATAATTCGAATATACGATTCTGAGCCTTGCCAAGTCGGGATAGAGGATGATACTGTGGTGCCCTATGGGAACTTGTAAAAGTCTATCTGAGATTTCATCCACGCGGTCCCTTGGGTTAAATCTGTCCTGATTCCTTGGGTCGTAAAACATGGAATCCATGTAAAAAAATGTGCAGCATGCTATATTAGAAGTCAAGTTTCAAAGCCAAACGTCAGGGGCTTTCATTTGATTTGATTTTTATTCTATTCCCCAAGTATTGCTGTACTTTTCCAATCAGGTTTTTCATTGATACGGGCTTTTGCAAAAAAGTGTCGAAACATTCACAGTTTTTGAAGGTATCATCGTCAATTTGGAATGCGCTGATAAGCATTCCCGTAACTTCTGAGTTAATCTCTTTTATTTTTGTCAACAACTGTATTCCATTCATCGACGGCATTCTGTAATCTGATATAACGCATCCATATCTTTCGTGATTGACACGATAGTGTTCTAGCGCTAGTAAAGGATCCGAAAATGCAAAAACATCTATGCCGGGTATCTGACTTAGTGCGTCTCTAAATAGCAATGCTAAATCAAGCTCGTCGTCGACAACTGAGACAAACACTGGAAAGTTTTTTTGGCGATCCAATGCAGAAGATTGTTTTTGAACGACAAATATTTAAATTTTATTGAATTTCATGTCATTTGCTTAAACTATAAGATTTTCCGTGTTTATTTCAGGGAAATAATGATTACAAATATCTGCAAGATGGGTTTACTAATTTACGTGACAGAAGTCGAGCCATTTTTATTAATTGGATTTCCCAAAGACGCTTCCTCACATCTGGGCGTGTTATTTGATATAAGCTCACAGTCAGAAATAAT
>Ga0065715_10089089_pt1 | contig 14635 bp, 25 predicted proteins | sample MisBulReplicate1_FD_59102 | JGI IMG/M metagenome (GOLD analysis project Ga0065715, IMG submission 59102) | Miscanthus rhizosphere microbial communities from Kellogg Biological Station, MSU, sample Bulk Soil Replicate 1 : eDNA_1 v2 (version 2) | ecosystem: Host-associated > Plants > Roots >...
CTTCCGCAACGCGCGGCCGGTGTTCGCGACCGTCGTCGCCCTGGCCCGTGCCCTGGACGTTGACCCGCTGCGGCTCCGGTTCGGTCCTGATCCCACCAAGCGCCATCGAACGCGCGAGAACGCGGAGGCACCCGATGCCAGAGGTCCGCTGCTACACCGTCGTCGAGATCCTCGAAAAGCTGCAGATGGCGAAGACGACGTTCATGACGTTGAAGCGCGCCGGAAAGTTGCCGTTTCTCGAAGAACTCCGGCCACGCCTCGGCCGCCGCGCGCGCTACCGCGCTGACCTGGTCGATCGCTACCTCCGCGGGGAATGGCAGCAACCGGCGTTCGGGTTCGGCCGCCGGCGTGGTGCCTGAAGGGAGAACTCAATGCCGACCGAGATGGCCCCGATCATCGATGCGACGACCGTCGAACGCGTGCTCCTGCATGGCGATCTGCAAAAGCTCACGTCCTCGCAGAAGGTGAGTTACTACCGGGCGGTCTGCGAGTCAGTCGGCCTGAATCCGCTCACGCAGCCCTTTCAATACCTCGTCCTGAACGGGCGCGAGATCCTCTACGCCAGGCGCGAAGCCACGGAGCAGCTTCGGCACTTGCACCAGGTGAGCATCACGATCGTCGGCCGCGAGCTCGTCGAAGACATCTACGTCGTCACCGCGCGCGCGACGCTGCCCACGGGCCGCACCGACGAGAACATCGGCGCCGTCCCGCTCGGCGGGCTGAAAGGCGATGCCCGCGCGAACAACATGATGAAAGCGGAAACCAAGGCCAAGCGGCGCGTCACGCTCGCGATCTGCGGCCTTGGCCTGCTCGACGAAACCGAAGTCGCCGCAATCCCGGCGTCGGCGATCGGCCCGGCGCCCCCCGAGGCGGCGCTGGCGCAGGACGATCCCGATCTGCTGCCCGGCTTCGTGCGGATCGCCAAGATTGACGCGGCGCCGACGAAAAACCCGGAGGTGACGCGGTACAGCCTGACGCTCAGCACGGGCGAAGTCGTGACGACCATCAATTCATGGATTGCGTCGTTGGCTGAGGGCTATCACGCGAACCGCACGCCGGTTCGCATCGACACCAAACAGACCCGCTTCGGCGCGCAAGTGGTCGCGTTCCATACGGCGAACGAGCCGCCGGCCGAGCCGGTGCCGCTCGACGCGGAGATGCCGTTCTGAGGGTGCGCGCATGGATCCTCGAGTGAAGCGCCGCATGGCGATGTCCCGCCGCCTGCTCGACCGGCCCCTGGCCGTCGTCCCGCCGGCGGAGAAGGGGCCCTTGACGCGGCCGTTGACGCCGGCCGAAGAGATCGAGCTCCTGCGGCACGACGTGCGGCACCTGACCGGGGAGCGGTCGCTGCTCGAGCGGGCGCTCGAGGACATTGACCGGCGCATCCGCCGCGCGCAGCAGGACGTGACCGTGAAACGGCAGGACCTGCAGAAGGCCTGGTCAGGGCTCGTCGCGCTCGAGACCGAACGGCGGCAGATCCTCGCGGAACAGGCGACCGCTGATCGACAGAAGGAGACACGCCGATGAGAGCAGCCGTCGCCGTCAAAGCCAGGACGCAGGTTTCACGTCCACTCCCTGTCCTGGTGCCCCTGATTCAACAGGAACTTTCTGCCGGCAATAACGCCGGGATTGAGCACTATCGCCGCGCCGGTGAGATGTTGCTTGAAGCGCGCGAACAAGTCGCCGCCTTCAAGTGGGGAAAGTGGCTCTCAAAGAATTTTGAGTTGAGTCGTTCAACGGCCGGCAACTACATGCGCCTGGCGCAACGCCTCGCAGATGATCCTGACCTTGTGCAACGCGTTGCACAACCATCACTGCGCAGTATCGTCACACCCAATGCGCGACCGCTGCATGCTCACTGGCAGCCGGTATTTGAAGCCGCAAAGAAAGTAGATATTGACGAATTTGTCGAAGTGCGACAAGCGCGCGCCGAAGAAATGCAGTTACACCGTGACCTCGCGCTCGAATTGATCGACATCGGATTCAAGGCGCTGGCGACGCGCCTGCACCCCGATCGCGGCGGTTCCAAGGATGCCATGCGGCGATTGAACCGTGTCCGTGACGAGTTAAGAACCGTCGCCAAAACGAGGAGGTTTGAATGACGACAGCAATCGAGACTCGGAAGAGCAGTGGTCTGGTGAAGAGCACTCCGATCGTGCGTGAACTGAATCGCCGTGTGGAGCGTGCATGGCAAGCCCGGAACGAGAAGATTGCGCGGGCGGATGCCGATTACGTCGAAGTTCTTCGCCGCGCCCTGGCGGCTCTTGAACCGACAGCGGCACCCGAAGCATCGGAAACCCAGTCTGCGGTGGCCGTTGACACGCAGCCGTCGGCCTAATTGATGGCAAGCCCAGTTTCGAGCGCCGCTGTCTTTCTCGTGCCGATTGATTCGGTGGTGGTCGGCGTCCGTCGACGCTCCAAAGTCGGCCCGTTGCAATCACTCGAGCGCAGCATTGCGACACATGGATTGATCCATCCGATCCTGTTGCGCAATGGCAATCAATTAGTCACGGGGCAGCGGCGGCTCGAAGCCTGTCGGCGTTTGGGCTGGAGGAGGATTCCGGCGCGAGCCGTCGACGATTTAACCGACGAGCAATTACGTGCGATCGAATTCGACGAGAATCGCCAACGGCAGGCGCTCAATACGTACGACGACAGCAAACAACGGCTCGCGCAGATCCGGCAGGCGGAGGCCGACCTCAAAGCGAAGGCGCAGGCGGAGTTTTCGGGCGCGTTGCCCAAAAACTCCAAACGTGGCCGCAAAGGTGAAGGGCGTCCGCGTCAACCTGTCGCGCAGGAAACGGTCGCCGAGGAAACGGGCGTGTCTAGGCGCGAACGGGCACGCGTCGAGCGCCACGTCGAACTGGCCGAGCGGTATCCCTTCATGCAGCGCGGCGGGTGGGTTCAGCATGCGGTCTTAGAAGCCGGAACATTCCTCGACCAATTGACCGAACGCGATCGAAGTGCAGTCGCGGCGCTTCTTGATCAGGACGGCATCCCGCCGAAGAAGGCCATCAGCATTCTCGAAAACCTCGTGACCTTATCAGGGACAGCACGACAGGAGATCTTTCGTCTCGCCCAATCGACTGATCCCCATGAACGACAAACCGCTTTGACGAACGCCGCGGCGCTCCCACCACCCGTCGACCCAGGCTTGCTGATTCTGAGCGAGGCCGAGGCGCAGTTACGAAAAGCGGCGCGGCTCTGTCGTACCGTCGAATTTCGTGCGGACCTTGCCCACTTAGCTTCGCTGGCGACCGAGCTCTTGACCTCTTTCTCGGAGGCGAATCGCAATGCACGACGAATTGTTTCCCAATCCGCAGCGCCGGTCGACGCTCCTTCTCAAGCTTCGTGATCTGTTTCGAGAACTCGGCGGGAACCTGCCGATCCGCGCGTTCGCCAGCGAAGCTGTTGATCGTGGCGTGATTTCATCCGAGGAATTGGAACGCTGCCAGATGGTCGGCGTTCAGGCGCTCTGCCGGCAAGCCTTGAAAGTCAAAACGGAAGCCGGATTGCCCTTCGCGAAACCGACGACGGAAGACGGTCGCAACTGGTCACAACTTGAACTCTTCACGTACGGCCAGGCTGAAGCCTTGATCGAGCGTGAGGCTAAAGCCTTAATGGCCGACTACCAGGAACTGGTCCTTCTGAAACGTTGGTGTCTCGAGAAGTTCGGCCGCGCGCCGGAAATTCCCGAGGTTCAAGAAATCGAAACCGCCTAAGTCTATGCGCTGGTTCCAACTAGACGCTGACGCCCCCAATGATCCGCGCATTCGATCGATTCTCGCGCGGTTTGGAAACGAAGGCCTCGGCATGTTGATGCGACTGTGGTGTTACGTCGCCGCGCACGGCACCAAGAAACCGGGCTGGTCGCTGGATTCCTTAGGAAAACCGATCGACAAGGCGGTGTTGGTCGAAGCGGCGGGCACCACGGAAAAGAAATTTGACGAATTGATGCGTGAATGCACTCGCAACGGACATGTACGAAAAATTTCGTATGTCAAACGCGGCGTGATTGCGTTTCCCGCAATGTCTAGACGGGCCGACACTTACACGAAGCGGAATGTTCGAACAAAGTTCGAAGTCAGTTCGAAGTTTGTTCGCCATAACAATACAATACAAGACAATACAAAGAACAATAAAACCCCCCTACCCCCCTTTACGAAAGGGGGGCGCCTCACCCGAGCTCAACTGAAAGCGGCTGAGCTAAAGCGGGCGCGCGTCCACGGCGGATGCCCCCACCACCCCCGTTGCCACACCTACGCCGAGTGCATCGCGCAGCTCGCGCTCGAGCTGAAGGGGCGGGCATGAGACTCAAGAACCCCAAGGCTAAAGGCGCCCGCGCCGAGCGCCGCACCCGGGTCGTGCTCCAGGCGGCGGGGTACTACTGCCTGAAGGCCGGCGGCAGCCTCGGGATCTTCGACCTGGTGGCCATCGGCTTCGGCGACCTCCGCTGCATCCAGGTGAAGGCCGGCACGCAATACTGCTCAGGCATCGAGCGCGAGCAGATTCAAAGTCTGCCTCTGCCGGTCTGGGCCACGAAGGAAATCTGGCGCTGGCCAGACCGGGCGAAGGAGCCGATCATCGAATGGATCCGGTGAAAGTCGCGCGGCGCTCGTCGGGGTGGGGGCTGCTGGCCTGGACGGCGGTCGTCTTCGTCGGCACGGCGCTGGCGGTCGCGCTGGCGGTGGCCGTCCTGCTCGGCCTGCTGATTTGGCTGAGGTCGCTATGATTGCGATCGGGCCGCTGGTCTTCGCGCGCGCCGAGCGGACCCGCTTGGAGGTGTTGCGCGCCTTGTTGAAACCCATGCAGTACTGCGCCCAGCCCGGCTGTTCGGTTCTCGTGTCCCGCGGGCGGTGTGCCGCCCATGCCGTCCAGCGCGAGCACGCGCGGCCGAACCTCGAGGCGCGGAAGTGGTACGACACGATGCGCTGGCGGCGCCTGCGCGCGCGCGTCCTGCTCGAACAGGCGTATCAGTGCGCCGAGTGCGGCCAGGTGCAGCGTCAGCTGCAGGTCGATCACATCGTGAAGCACGAGGGGGATGCGGGCCGCTTTTGGGATCGCGGGAATCTACAGGGGTTGTGTGCCGCCTGCCATACGCGGAAAACGACGCGGGGTGAATGACCTCACGAAAGGGACGAACCAATGGAACAGCACTGCTTTTATCAGACCCCCGCCATGCGGGTGATCAATCCCGACTTCGTGCTGCCGGGCTTGCTCGTCGAGAGCGGGGAGAACGTCGCGATTCAGAAACCGAACGGGAAATTTCTGACGGTCCTGCACGACGGGACCGATGCCGAGCACGACGTGGTGCTCGATCAGGAAACCTTCCGCCCGCCGCCGGCTCGCTTTGCGACGCCGCACGCGGGTGTCGTGGTGGCGGATCGCACGATGTACCCGGAAGGCCAGGCGTACACCGTCAGCGTGTTTCTGGTGGAGCCGTGACGCCCGCGATCGATACCGCGCGGCCGGGCGGGGTGCTCGGGCGTCGTCTGGCCATGCCGCCGGAGATTCCCGTCCCGGTCGCGCGGGCGCCGCTGCCGCCGTTCGATCCCGATAGCATCGATCACGAGACCGGCGCGTCGCTGCCCGTGCACACCACGCTGAACGGGACGATTCCGCCGCTTGAGGATCCCGACTATCTGCGGGCGAGTCTCTGGTCGCTGACGCTCGAGGGCTTGCCGGCGATTCCTGGTGGGGCCGGCGGCGCCGCGCAGTCCCGCGTGCTGACGTACCTCTTCGAACGCTATCCGCCCGACTGGCAGCAGCGCATCCTGACGGCCTACGGCCAGGCGGGCTATCGGCAGTTCTGGCGCTCGTGGCCGGACGAGCGCGCGGCGAGCGGCCGCACGATCGCGCAGTACGTCGATGACACGAAGCGCGTGCAAGATGCCGGACTCGTGCCCGCGCATTTCTTGCGCTCGAAGTACTACGATGATCCGAACGACGTGACGAACTGCGATGCCGTCGTCGATGCGCTGCTCGCGATCGACGGGATTCCGTGGGCGGCCCATGCGTGGGAGGCGTCGCTCTGGATGTCGCCGGCGCAGTATCGCGCGGTGATCGATCACGACGCGACCCGCGCGCCCGGCGTGCGCTGGTGCATTCATCTGCAGCAGGCGTATGCCGACTTCGGGCCGGACGGCTCGGATCATTCGGTCGACTTCTGGGAGAAGAATTTCGCGGTCGGCGTGCGGCGCTTGCTCTACCAGTACGTCACGACGACCAACGGCCCGAACGAACCGTGGAGCGCCGGCATGCTGCAGGCCCGCGGCAATGACGTGTCCGTGCGGTGTGGTCCCGGCGGCCCGTGGGGACTCTCGCAGCGGTTCGACTGGTTCGCGTTCGAAGTCGTCGCGCAATTGCAGTTCAACAACCAACGGGACGGCGACGGCAACATCGCGGACGAACTCCACGGCGACCTGAAAGGCTACGAGACACTCGCCACACCCGGCCCTGTTCCACCGAAAGGCTACGGCAACGGCGCGCGCCGACCGGATGGGAGCCACGTATGATCACGCTGACGAACCTGTTGATCCTGATCGCCCTGGCGCTGGCGATTGCCGCCGGCATCGGGCGCGCGCCGCTCTGGGTCGCCGTCGTCGTCCTGGCGCTGGCGATGCTCGTGGTCAATTGGCCGCTTCGGCCCTGACAGAAAGGGGACCCGCACCGATGACACCGAAACCGCCGCCCGCCTTTCTCGCCAAGGTCCGCGTCGCCCTCGAGGAATATGCGGCCAGTCTGTACGGCCACTTCGAAGGGGTACGCCACGGCGCCACTCAGGTCGACTACGTGGCCGACCGGGTCGGCGTCTCGCGACACGCCGCGCAGGAGCTCATTGCGCTGATCACCGACGAAGACCGCGCGCGGCGTGACGCGCAGTACATTCCCGGCGCCGGCGCGTGAGTCAGACGTTCGAGGATCTGCAGCAGCGGGCGATCGTCTTGTACATGGCGATCGTGACGCGCGACGATCCGCGGGAGGCGATCCTCACGATCGTCTCGGCCTTCGTCGAGCTGCAGGGGACCGTGCAACGCGAAACCCTCGACGCGCTGCAATTCCAATTGCGCCACGGGCACCACGGGGAACCGCAATGATGCGCGGCGCTCGTGGGACCTAGCGGCCCGTCCTGCCCCTGGTGGCGCGCGTGGTGGCATCGGCGTTTACGGCGGCAGGATCTGACCGTGACGTGGGTGGCGCTCCGCGAGACCGGATCCACCCGCTATCCCGACGACGAGGAGGCCGCGGTGCTGTTCGCGCTCAAGGCCTGGGCGATCTTCATTCAGCAACCCGGGCAGGAACATTGGCACTGCGCCTGCGCCGAGCGCGACGGGGATTGACCTACATGGTCCTCTGTCAGTGCGGCTGCTTCATGCGCGTGAAGCGCAACAGCGTGACCGTGGAGGAATGCCTCGACGACGGTGCGCCCTACAAACTCTGGTCGGCCGACCTCTGGGCGTGCCCGACGTGCGGCGCCGAAGTGATCACCGGCTTCGGGCGGGCACCGCTCGCGGAACACTGGCAAGCGGACTATGCCGCTACACGCGAGCGGCGGCGGCCGGTCTACCTATCGCGCCGTGATCAGAGGGGAGTGGACATCCCGTGACTGAACAGGCCGCGCAATGCGTCTGATTCGAGTATTCCCGCGTCGGACGAAGGCCACGCCGAACGATGCCCTCGCCTACGTGGGCGAGCCGGATCTGTATGCGGAGCAGTCCGAGGCCGAGGAAGTCCATGTGTCGGTCACGTTCAGCTACGACAAGCTGATTGCCGAACGGCTGGCTGAGAAGTGGGCGCGGATCGCGCCGGTCAAGATCGGTGGAGTCGCCTACGACGACGACAGCCTGGAGTTTATTCCTGGCCGTTACATCAAGCCTGGCTACACGATCACGTCGCGCGGATGCCCTCGTCGCTGCTGGTTCTGTGGCGTCTGGAAGAAATGGCCCGAAGCGAACCCGATGCCGATTTACGACGGCTGGAACGTGCTCGATGACAACCTGCTCGCCTGTCCCGAGTGGCACGTCCGCGCCGTGTTCGACATGCTGAAGCGGCAAGGTCGGCAGATCGAATTTACCGGAGGACTGGAAGCCCTCGCCCTTCAGGACTATCAGGTCGATTTGCTGGCGAGCCTTCAGCCTCGGCCCAATATGTTCTGGGCCTACGATCCTGGCGATGCATTCGAGACACTGGAGTCGGCGGCACGTCGGATGCTCGCGGCGGGATTCACGGCGGCATCACATCGGCTGCGCTGCTACGTGCTCATCGGGTATCCGATGGACACCTTCACGCAAGCCGAGGCCCGGCTGAATCAGATGATCGGGATTGGCCTGACGCCGATGGCGATGCTCTGGCAACCAGACAAGCCGAGTCAGGAGAAGTGGCGTCCGTCCCCGGAGTGGAAGCGGTTCCAGCGACGGTGGGCACGTCCGGCAATCATCCATCGCGTGACGGCGGCAGACGCAGCCCCGAAAGCCCGCGTGTTTCTGATGCGAGAACTCTATGACTGATCCCACAGACGCGCTCCGTCAGCAGGAACCATCAGACGCTGATTTGGCGGCGCACTTGCGTTATGTGCGGGGGTTGCTCAGAAAAGCATCTGCGTCAGGGGCTTCGTTCGTGGATGTAAACGCGGCCAGCCTGCGGTATTTGGCGGAGAATCGCCGCCACCTGAACGACCGGATTCGATGGGCAGATCAACGGTCGGAAGATCTGAGAATCGAGAACGCCCAGTATGTGGAAGAAGTCGGGCGCTTGCGGGCCGAACTGATGCGGCGACAAGGGATCGAACAGCCGCAAGCCGTGACGGCTCTCGATGTGGCGATAGCCGACGTGGTGGCGTGCTTCACCAAATGGGACAAGTCGCCAGACACCGCGTTAGACATGGGAACAATCGACGCGCTCCATGACCTCGTGGCCGCATGGAAGGCACATCGGGAACAGCAGATCGCCGCCCAGGAGACGAGCCGATGAACCTCCGAGACGAACTCCGCGCCCTGCTGGAGCAAATCGAGCGGCATTGTCCGTGTGGTGCGCGTCCAGAATCACCGTCTACGCATCCGCACGTTGGCGGGTGCCCTGTTGCGGCAGCTGCCAGCCGTGGGACTCGTCTAGACGAGCGACCAGATCAAGGGCTGCAGCAGCGAGCAGCGACGACCGACCTGTCCTACGGTTGGCAACCGAACCATCGGCAGGGCTGCGAATGCCTTTGCTGTGACCACTCCGAAGGCAGCGAGTGCGCGTGCGAGTGCCATGCCTCCGGCGCGTGCTCGTTTACGGGTCGGTCAGCATGAGGATTGCGTATGCGGACCCACCATATCTCGGCTGTTGCTCGCGCTACGGCCATGAACACGGCGACGATGGCCGCTATTGGGATAGTCCATTGACGCACGCGGCCTTATTGACGCGCCTGATGGTGGAGTTTCCTGACGGGTGGGCGCTCTCGCTGTCGGTGCCTTCGCTGAAAACGATACTCGGATTCTGTCCTAGTGACGTGCGAATCGCGGCGTGGGTGAAGCCGTTCGCGGTGTTCAAGCCGAATGTCAATCCTGCGTATGCGTGGGAGCCGGTCATCTGGCGCGGTGGACGCACGGATCGCAGCCGTGAGGAATTGACGGTGCGCGATTGGGTGAGCTGCGAAATCACGCTCCAGAAAGGGCTGACTGGTGCGAAGCCGGAAGGCTTCTGTTGGTGGTTGTTCGATCTGCTCGGCCTGCAATCGACAGACGAACTGGTTGATCTGTTTCCTGGCAGCGGCATTGTTAGCGAAACGTGGCACCGATTTCAGCGACAGCGAATGTTGTTCGACAAGGAAGCCGAGACACGGCGATGACTGATCCCACAGACGCGCTCCGTCTCCTGCGCGGCTTACCTGCTGCCGTGAGCATTGTGGTTGCCTTCGCCCTGATCAGTAACGGCGACAAGGCGACTGTGCTGTTCGTCGTCGTTGCGTGCTGCGTCAAGTTGTCTATCGACTGGATGTGCGAGACGCCTGAAACGTTCGAGTAGCAGAGGGGAGTGGACATCCCGTGACTGAACAGGCCTGCTCGGATTACGTGCAGCACAAAGCGGGGCCGATCTGCTGGCGGTGTGGGCGGCTCAAGAGCGATCACGGATACATCGATGGAGATACACCGATGCCAACCAAGAGGGACGATGGGGGGAGGGTGTAAGTTTGACATCCAGACCCTCTCAGACCCGTGCCGGGCGACAGACAGGTTTTCGCGAAAGTTAAGGGAAATTGGGCAATAAACGGTCGGGTCGGAAACCTATCCCGAAAGCCCTAAAGATCCTGCGGGGAAACCCTGGCCTCCGGCCCCTGGACCCCCAGGAACCCCTGGTGCTCGAGGGGTTGATTCCCCCGACGCCGGTCGAACCGATTGCGTTTATCAACAGCCTGACGCACGCGAAGGGGACGTTTGGCGGCCAGCCGTTCAATCTGCGCCCCTGGCAGATCCGGCTGTTGCGGAAGCTCTTCAAGAAACGGCCAGATGGGCTCCGGCAGTACCGGACGTGCCTGCTGATGCTGCCGCGCAAGAACGGCAAGACGGAGCTCGCGGCGGCGATTGCGCTGTACGGGCTGCTGGCGGATGGCGAGATGGGCGCCGAGGTCTACAGCGCGGCGGCCGATAAGGACCAGGCCGGTCTGGTGTTCGGCGTCGCCGCGCAGATGGTGCGCAATTCGGCAGACTTGCTGACGCGCTGTGACCTCGTCGATTCGACAAAGCGCATCGTCCACCGGCCGAGCGGGTCGTTCTACCGGGCGATTTCGGCCGAGGCGTACAGCAAACACGGGTTCAATGCGTCGATGGTGATTTACGACGAGCTCCACGCCGCGCCGGACCGGCGGCTGTATGACGTGCTCTCGACCTCGATGGGGGCGCGGTCTCAGCCGCTGATGTTGGTGATTTCGACGGCCGGGTTCGACCGCCATTCGATCCTCTGGGAGCTCTACGCGCACGCGAAGAAGGTCGCGGAGCACCCGGCGATCGATCCGACGTTTCTGCCGATTCTGTACGAAGCGCCGGACGACGCCGACTGGACGAGTCAGCGGGTGTGGCGGAAGGCCAACCCCGCGCTCGGCGATTTTCGCAGCCTCGAGGAGATGCAGATTGCGTGTCGTCGGGCGCGCGAGATTCCGGCCCAGGAGAATACGTTTCGCCGGCTCTACCTCAACCAATGGACGGAGCAGGCTTCCCGATGGCTTCAACTCCCGGCCTGGGATGCCTGTCTGGCGCGCCAGGACGCCCTAGGAACGACGAACGGTACCCGCCGCACACTCTATGTCGGCCTCGACTTGAGTGCCACCCAGGACCTGACATCGATTACGGGCGTCCTGCCCGATGAGACGGGGTTCGATGTGATCAGCCGGTCGTTCGTCCCGCAGGAGCGGATTCGCGTGCGGAGTCTGCGCGACCGGGTGCCCTACGAGGAATGGGCGCGCACCGGCGTGATCACGGCGACGCCAGGCGAGACGGTGGGGAAGGAGTACATTCGCCAGGTCTTGCTCGAGTGGGCGAGCGCATTCGACCTCAAGATCATCGCCTACGATCCCTGGAACGCCCTGGATTTCGTCAAACAACTCGAAGGGGATGGGTTTACGCTGGTGCCCATCCGGCAGACCTTCGCGGGACTCGCCGCCGGGACAAAATCGCTGCAGGAGGCGATTCTCTCCAACCGGTTACGGCACGATGGCGATCCGGTGCTGCGCTGGTGCGTGAGCAACGTTGCGGTGGAACAAGATGCCGCTGGGAACCTCAAACCGTCGAAAGTCAAATCCACCGAGCGGATTGATGCCGTCGTTGCATTGATCATGGCGGTCGATGTCCTGGACCGCCATGCGCGGACGCCGGTGCCGGATTATCCGATGGTGGTGTTCGGATGAAGCGGCCCGGCCGTCCGCCGCTCGCCGCCGACGATCCGACCGTGCAAGTCTCCATTCGGCTGCCGTCCAAGCAGTTCGACGCCACGCAGCGCGAGGCCGACGCGGCGCGGATGACGATGGCGGAATGGATTCGCCGAATGCTCGATCGCGGCATTTCGCATCCCAAAAATAGGCGTTAGTCAACCCCCAAGATATGGTGGCGCTTCATCCATGGAGCGCGCCTATTCGCTGCTCGACATCAAGGCCGTCGAGCCGGCCCGCCGGACCTTTTCCGGCCTGGCCTCGACCCCGGAGCTCGATCGCCAGGGCGACATCGTCGACCCGGCCGGCGTCCGCTTCCGCAATCCGCTCCCGCTGCTCTTTCATCACGACACCCAGCAGCCGATCGGCCGCGTCACGCTGACGCGGACCGCCGAAGGCATTGCCTTCGAGGCGTCGATTCCGATCGTCGACGAGCCCGGCCGCTTCAAGGATCGCGTCGACGAGGCCTGGCATTCGATCAAGGCCGGCGTCATGACCGGCGTGTCGATCGGCCATCGCATCCTCGAGGGCGGCGTGGAGTATCTGAAAACCGGCGCCCGCAAGTTGACCAAGACCGAAATCCTCGAAGTCTCGTTAGTCACCATTCCGGCCAACGCCCAGGCCACCATTCGCACCGTTAAATCGCTAGCCATGCCGCGCAGGCAGGAGACGCTCGCCATGAAGCAGACCACCGCCGAACACATCCAGAACCTGGAAAACAAGCGGGCGGCGCTGGCCGCGCGGATGACCGAAATCATGGAAGTCGCCGCCGGCGACGGCTCGACGCTCGAGCCCGAACCGGCTGAAGAGCACGATGGCCTGACCGTACAGGTCAAGAGCATCGACGCCGACCTGGCGCGCTGGCGCGAGATGGAGCGCCTGCAGATCACCACCGCGACCGCGGTGCCGCCGACACCGGCGCTGCGCACGCCCACGCTGCCGGTGATCTCGGTGCGGCCAAATGTGCCCCCCGGGACCGCCTTCGTCCGCGCCGCCTGCGCGAAGCTGGTGTGCAACGGCAATCTCCGCGATGCCGTCGAGTACGCGAAGCGCTGGGACGACTCGACCCCGGAAGTCGCGCTGTACCTGAAAGCGGCGATTGCGCCCGGCACCGTCACCGATGCGACCTGGGCCGGCCCGCTCGTCAATCAGAACATCGCGAACGAATTCATCGAACTCCTGCGGCCGGCCACGATCCTGGGCAAGATTCCCGGGCTGCGGAACGTGCCCTTCAACACGAAAGTGCCGGCGCAGACGGCCGGCGGCACGTATGGCTGGGTCGGAGAGGCCAAACCAAAGCCGGTCACGAAGCTGGCGTTCTCGTCCACGTCGCTCAGCATCACGAAAGCGGCCGGCATCATCGTGCTGACGCAGGAGCTGATCAAGCTCTCGAATCCGAGCGCCGAAGCGCTCGTGCGGGCCGACATGATCGCGGGGATCGCGCAATTCCTCGACGCGCAGTTCATCGATCCGGCCGTCGCCGCCGTTGCCGGCGTGAACCCGGCGTCGATCACCAACGGGGCCCCGACCGCCGCCGCGACGACCAATCCCATGGCCGACATCATGGGCCTGATCAGCCATTTCGCCGCGAACAACATCGCGGTCGACGGCGTCACGTTCATCATGTCCGCGGCGAACGCGCTGTCGCTCTCGTTCCGCAGCAATCTCGACGGCTCGCCGCAGTACCCCGGTCTCTCGATCAACGGCGGCACCTACAAAGGCCTCACGTTCATCACGAGCCAGGCCGCCGGCGGGAACGTGATTGCGCTGCAGCCCTCGCTGATTCTGTACGCCGACGATGGCGGCGTGACGATCGACGCCTCGCAGGAAGCCTCGCTGCAGATGGACAGCGCGCCGATGTCGCCGTCGGACGCGACCACGGTGTACGTGTCGCTCTGGCAGACCAACTCGGTCGGCCTCCGCGCCGAGCGGTTCATCAATTGGAACAAGGCGAACGCGAACGCCGTGAAATATCTGACCGCCGCGGCCTGGCCGGCCCCGACGGGCGTGTCGACCACGGACAACGGCGTCAAGAAGTAAGGGCGGTTCGTGGGTCTGTTCAGCACGATCCGATCCCGGCTCGGCTTCGCGACGGCGCGGCCGGTCGGGAGCAGTGCCTGGTTGCCGATCACCGTCCGTGAGCCGTTCACGGGGGCGTGGCAGACCAATCAGGAGATCCAGGTCGACACCGCGCTGTCGAACCCGACGGTCTTCCGCTGCGTTTCGCTCATCGCCGGCGATGTCGCCAAGACGCCCCTACGGCTCGTCGCCCTGGATGCCGCCGGCATTTGGACCGAGACGACGAGCCCGGCCTTCTCGCCGGTGTTGCGCAAGCCCAATCGCTATCAGACCATCGGGCAGTTCCTCGAGCAGTGGATGTTTTCCAAACTGCTCTATGGCAATACCTACGTCCTGAAAGACCGCGACGCGCGCGGCGTGGTGACGGCGCTCTACGTGCTCGATCCGACGCGCGTGACGGTCCTCGTGGCGCCGGATGGCAGCGTGTATTACCAGCTCCAGGCGCACGACCTGGCCGGCGTGCCGCAGGGCGAGCTCGGCGTCCCGGCGCGCGAAATCATCCACGACCGCTGGAATTGTGCGTTCCATCCGCTGGTCGGGCTGTCGCCGCTCTATGCGTGCGGGGCCGCGGCGCTCGAGGCGAACACCATCCAAAGCAGCAGCACGGAATTCTTTGCCAAGGGGGGCCGGCCGAGCGGCCTGCTCGTCGCCCCC
>Ga0065715_10000403_pt1 | contig 14632 bp, 10 predicted proteins | sample MisBulReplicate1_FD_59102 | JGI IMG/M metagenome (GOLD analysis project Ga0065715, IMG submission 59102) | Miscanthus rhizosphere microbial communities from Kellogg Biological Station, MSU, sample Bulk Soil Replicate 1 : eDNA_1 v2 (version 2) | ecosystem: Host-associated > Plants > Roots >...
TAAGCCAAGCAAAGACTACGTAGGACAGGACAGCTTTACTTTCAAAGCAACCGATGACAAGGGAACTGATAGCAATATTGCTACCGTAACTATGGATGTTAAATCTGCTAATCAAGCTCCGGTAGCTGAAGATCAGAGTGTTTCAGTTGATAAAAATAAACCTCTTGAAGTTACTTTGGCAGCAACAGACGCGGAGGGCGATCCTATAGTATTTGCATTGGAATCGCAGCCAACAAATGGAGTCCTAAGTACTTTTGATGCTAACCAGGGTACCGTAACCTATAAGCCAAGCAAAGACTACGTAGGACAGGACAGCTTTACTTTCAAAGCAACCGATGACAAGGGAACTGATAGCAATATTGCTACCNTAACTATGGATGTTAAATCTGCTAATCAAGCTCCGGTAGCTGAAACTGGAGGCAACCAAGAGGTTGAACAAGGTACTACCGTAACTTTGGATGGTTCAAATAGTACTGACCCAAATAATGATTCTCTCAGTTATACTTGGGAACAACTAAGCGGACCACTCGTAACCCTTGTCAATCCTGATGCAGCGATCATGGAATTTGTTGCACCCCAGGTTAACGAAGATACTACTCTGAAATTCAAGTTAACTGTAACTGACCAAGATGGAGTTAAGGGTAGTAAGAAGATCGATGTAACAGTAAAGAATAGGTCAAATGAGACAGCAACAGAACTTGATCCAATTAGGGAGATCCCCAAAAACAATGAACTAACCTTACCTGAAAATCAAAGTCCCTCAGACGGGACTGTTGGAATTCCAGTAAAAGATCCCGATACATTAACGGCTCTAATAACACAGAATGAAACAGGACTCCAGCATGAGATGATACTTAAATCTTATAGTAACATCGATGCCCAAGTGGATAAATCTGCATCAAGCTATCCTAAACGTCCCTCTATAACTTTACAAAATGGATTCCCTATAACTTTAGTGTCCAATAATCCAGATTTTACAATCTCATCTACGGAAGTAATATTGTACGACAAGAATGATGCTCCTGTTTACCTCCAGTCAGCAGGAGGAAATAACTGGATCCTCGATGTACCAACAGGCACTTACAAATTAGAAGTTAAAACCGAATATACACCTAGTAATGACGATGTTGCTACATTCATTGATACCATAAGAGTTAAAGAAGGAGACGTGAGTGTGAATAACCTTATTGACAAAAATCAATTTGGTGTGGACTTAGGAAAACTATTCAATAGAAAGTGAAGTTAAAATAGGATTAAACTGCACAGGACTATTGAAGAAATATGAATGATAACAGCTTGGTTCATGTTACCGACAAATCTTGGGATAGTGAAGTTCTAAAATCAGAATTGCCCGTGTTTGTAGACTTTTGGGCTGAATGGTGCGGGCCATGCAGAATGGTTGGTCCTGCAATCGAACAACTAGCTCAAACAATGACAGGGAAGGTCAAATTTGCTAAATTGAATGTCGATGAAAATCGAGAAATAGCAGCCAAATACGGAATTCAATCGATACCCTCACTAATACTATTTAGACAAGGCAATGAAGTTGCACGCACGATTGGAGCTGCTCCGAAGGAAACATACCAAAAGTTCATAGAACAGTCTCTTGCAAAGTAAAGTTTAGGCAAATGCCAAAGGGATAATGATCATCAAATTCACTTTTAGCGATAATGGATTACAAAGGCGTTAATAATCTGCCTCAGGGGGTGTATATGATTGCAAAAACAAGATCTAATTAATCTCTTTTCTTCAAACTCTGACAAATATTATAGAGTTTCACTATTTGATAGGAATGGTTTCAAAAGACAGAGTTGTACGATCTGTCGAAAATTTTTCTGGTCAATTAACGACAGAAGATTTTGTCCTGATCATGAGAACTATAGTTTTATTGGCAATCCACCTACTTCAAAGAGGCTGGATTTTATCTCTGCTTGGAATGAAATTAAAGAGTACTTTAGTGACAACAATCATACAATAATTAGAAGGTACCCTGTTGTTTGCCGATGGCGCGATGATCTCTATTTTACTATTGCTTCAATAGTTGATTTTCAGAGATTAATGAGAGGAAAAGTTGTTTTTGAATTGCCCGCCAATCCTCTAGTTGTTCCACAGATATGTCTAAGATTCAATGATATAGAAAATGTCGGCCTCACAGGTAGACATTACACTGGTTTTTGTATGATAGGACAAACTTGTGATGCTGATGCTCATGGAGGATATTGGAAGGATAGGTGTATTGAGCTTGACTATGGAATGCTCACGAATAAACTCGGAATCAAAGCAGATGAAATTACTTTTGTAGAAGATGTATGGATGGGAGCGGGTGCCTTCGGATGTTCTTTAGAGTACTATGTACGTGGACTTGAATTGGGAAACGCAGTTTTTACAGAATTTGAAGGAAGCGAAGGCAACTATCACGCTATGAACAACAAAATAATAGACATGGGGGCGGGCCTTGAACGACTCTCATGGATTACTATGGGAACTCCAACCAGTTATGATTGCAATTTTGGGAATGTCATAAAAAAACTAATTGAGTCGGTAGGAGTAGAAGAGAATTCAGAATTTCTGTCAAAATATTTCGGAATCCTTTCATCTAAATATACTGACTATGAATTCGATATAAAATCTCTTAAGAATATCCTGGCGAGGGAACTGAAGGTATCTACCGAGGAACTGTCGAAAATAGTTTCACCCTATGAAGCCATTTACACCGTGGCAGATCATACCAGGACTCTTCTATTCGCAATTTCTGATGGGTCCTTGCCCTCCAATGTTGGAGGAGGACATAACCTGAGAGTCATACTCCGGCGAGCACTTTCCATCCTGGATCGTCTAGGATGGAATATTGCGCTGGAGGATATTGTAGACATGCATATTGATTATTTAAAGTCGATGTACCCAGAACTTCAAGAACATCAAGATGACGTTAGAACTATTCTTCAGATAGAATCGAGCAGGTACGTTGGTTCACGTGAACGAATGGACTCTATTGCGAAGTCACTAATAAAGGGTAACAAAACCATTACTGTTGAAGATCTTATCAGAATGTATGAGTCTGACGGAATAACACCAGATTTCCTGATGGAAATGGGTACGATAGATAGTATCCCATCAGCATTTTATACCAAATTAGCTGAGCTACACAATTCCCAAAAAACAGTGCAAGAATTTAAAGCATTTGAACTTGTCGACAAAGTACGACCAACAAAACTTCTGTATTATGAAGATGAATCAATACGCGAATTTAATGCGCGGATCCTCAAAGTTATAGACAATCATTACGTTATTCTGGATCAGACGGCGTTCTATCCAAGAGGTGGTGGACAAGAGCCAGATGGTGGAGAGATAGAAGGAGTAAGAGTGACTGACGTACTAAAACATATTGATGTTGTTATTCACAAAATTGACTTCCCCCACGATAAAGAAATTTTTGTCGAAGGCAGACAGGTTCGAGCAGCTGTAAACGATCGTAGGAGAAGCTCAATAACCAAACATCACAGTGCAACTCATATCCTGAATAGTTCTGCAAGAAATAATTTAGGTTCATGGGTATGGCAGAATTCTGCCTTCAAGGATGAAAATTATGCGCGGTTGGATATAACTCATCACTCCGCATTGACCAGGGAAGAAATCGAGCGTATTGAGAAGACGGCTAACGATGTTGTTAGGAAAAATCTTCCTCTTACGATAAAAATTTATGAGAGAGGTGAAGCCGAACAAAAGTACTCTTTCAGGATTTACCAAGGAGGAGTAGTACCATCCAGTAATGTTAGAATTGTAAACATAGAGGGATGGGATATTGAAGCATGTGGAGGAACTCACGTAGGCAAGACAGGTGAGATCGGACTCATAAAAATAGTGAAATCAGAAAGGATCCAAGATGGAGTTATTAGACTCGAATTTGTAGTCGGAGATAGTGCAATAAGACTTATTCAGACCCAAGAGAACTATCTAAATAAGATCGCTAATGTTCTTGGCTCAAGTAAAGAAAAAGTGACGGAGTCTCTTGAAAAGTATATTGAAGATTCAGACGCAACAAAAAGAAGATTTAGAGCATTGTTGAAAAAAACTTCCAACATAATTGCAGACAAAATTGCACATAACGCAAAGAATCTGTCAACAGGGATTAGATTATACAGTACTCAAGATGATGTTTTGGGAGAAGAATATTTTATTGCAGTTGGAGAAAGAAGTATTGAAGCAGATCCTTTGCTTATCTTTATTGCTCTCGTTATGAATAATAATGGAATAAGAGTAATCGTCTTCGTTGGATCCCAAGCGCAGAAAACTATAGGCGCAGGACGAATTGCCAAAGAAATTTCGGCTCAGCTTGGTGGATCGGGTGGAGGAAATGACAGGTTTGGACAAGGAGGAGGGAAGCTAGTTGATAGTATTGACAAATGTTTGAAGAACATAGAAGATACTATAATTAACATGTCTTCCAAAAATGACAAAAAAGAAAAGTGATCAGAATGTCACACAAACTACATCAAGACGCAAAGGATCTTGATTGGAACTCGGTAGAGGAAAAATGGCGAGGGCGATGGGAGGCAAGCAAAATATTTGAAACCGAATTAAATTCAAAGAAACAGAAGTATTTTATAACTGTAGCTTACCCTTATCCTAATTCACCACAGCATGTAGGTCATGGAAGAACCTACACGTTAGCTGACGTTCATGCTCGGTACATGAGAATGAAAGGATATAATGTATTGTTTCCAATGGCGTTCCACTATACAGGAACTCCAATTATTTCAATGTCTCAGAGAGTTCTTGGAAAAGACATGGAATTGCTTAACACATTCCGCACAATATATAATTTGTCTGATGAGGTGATATCTACTTTTGTAATTCCAGTAGAAATTGCTAGTTTTTTTCACAAGGAAATAAAACAAGGCATGAAGGAGATGGGTTATTCCATTGATTGGCGAAGAGAATTTACGACAATAGATAAAGGGTATTCTAAATTCATTTCTTGGCAATTTCGACTTCTTCGCAAAAAGGGTCTTGTTGTACAAGGATCGCATCCTGTAGGTTGGTGTCCTAAGGATCACAATCCTGTGAGTCAACACGACACCATCGGCGACGTAGAGCCAGACTTTCTCGAATACACACTAATCAAATTTAGTACTGATGATGGTTATATCCTTCCTACTGCTACATTAAGACCAGAAACCATCTTTGGAGTAACAAACCTTTGGATAAATCCAGATATTGTTTATGTTAAGATAGTAATTGATGACGAGAAATGGATTGTAACTCAAGAAGCAGCGAAGAAATTGGAATTTTTAAATCACAATGTCAAGATAACGAGTAGAATAAAAGGAAGTGAGCTTGTAGGCAAGTTTGCTAAACATAGTTTTGTAGACGTTGGCATTCCGATATATCCTGCTTCATTTGTCGAACCTGACAACGGTACCGGCATTGTGATGTCGGTTCCTGGTCACGCTCCTTATGATTATCAGGCTATAGAAGACTTGAAGAAGAGAGTTGACTTACAAGGCAAATATCACATGGATTTCACTGTATCTCCAATAAAGATAATACAAAGCGATAACTATCAAGGGAATTCAAATGTTACTCCAGCAGAGATTATAACAAAGGAATATGCTATTACGGATCAACAAGATTCAAAGCTTGAGGAAGCGACCAACAAGTTGTATGGTGATGAATTTTATAGTGGGGTACTTTTACCAATTACTGGTCGCTTTAGCGGACTTTTGGTAAAGGAAGCGCGGTTCAGAGTAAGAGAGGACATGTCTGCTAAAGGCTTGATCAGTATGATGTATGAACTTGAAAACAAAACGGTAAGATGTAGATGTGGAACCACCTGCGTGGTCAAATTATTAACAGATCAGTGGTTTCTGGACTATGGAAACGAAGCATGGAAGAAATTGGCACACGAATGTATTAATTCAATGGACGTAATACCCGAAGAAATTAGACTGGAATTCAATAATGTAATCGACTGGCTTAAAGAGCGAGCTTGTGCAAGAAAAATAGGCCTTGGGACAAAGGTGCCTTGGGATCCTGACTGGATAGTAGAAAGTCTTTCCGATTCTGTGATTTACATGATATACTACTTAATATCCAAATATCTTACTAACGATAAGGATGATACTAATTCTGAAACGTTGATACATTCAGATAGCCTTAGTGATGAATTTTTTGATTATGTTTTGTTGGGAAAAGGCGATCCCGAGGAAATCGCAAAGATATCAAGAATTTCTCCGAATGTCTTGAATAAAATTAGAAATGATTTCCTGTATTTCTATCCGGTAGATTCCCGACATTCTGGTCGGGATCTGGTACCCAATCATCTTTCATTTTTTATCTTCAATCACGTTGCTATCTTTGGAAAAGAGTTTTGGCCAAAGCAAATTGTAATAAACGGATCTGTGCTTATGCAAGGCAAAAAAATGTCCAAATCGTTAGGAAATATAATACCTCTTCGAACAGCTGTTAAAGAATACGGAGCTGATGCTATTCGTCTTGCTATGCTAAGCACCTCAGAGCTTCTTCAAGATGCAGATTTTTCTTTTGATTTGGTCAAGGGAATTAGAAGCAAGTTACATGAGATATACAAAACCACGCTAGACCGTGCAACATTACTTCGAGATCCTATGGCCAGTGGGATCAAAGAGGATATGTTTCAAATGGAATTGGAAGAGAGATGGCTGCTAAGCAGATTGCAACATGCTATTTCTGAAACAACTCGGTCTCTTGAAAGATTGCGGGTCAGAGAATCATTACAAATTGTATTATATTTTATGGATAGGGATCTACAATGGTACAAGAAAAGAAAAAAGGCAAAGAAAGGGGATCCATTAAAGAGTAAGGCTTTTGATGAATTTTTGAGTATTCGAGTCAGATTACTTGCACCATTCGCTCCATTCATCAGTGAAGAGATTTGGGAGGTAATAGATAGTAAAGGTTTTATAACTTCTGTTGCTTGGCCCCAGGTAGACATTGGAAAGATTGATCCAACACTCGAAGAAAATGAAGATCTCATTGAAAATACGATACTTGATATTCAAAAAATTACAAAAGTGACAAAAATTGTCCCCAAGAGAATTTTAATCTATACTGCATCAAAACACAAGTGGATTCTTTACAAGAAGATCCTAAGCGCGATGCAACTAGAATCACAGGTTAATTTTGGCGATTTGATGAAAGTATTGATCAACGATAATGAGGTAAGTGATATTGCTAAAACTGAGCCAGGGTTGATTAAGAAGATTATTGCTGACATACTTTCCTATTCGACTGAAGTAAGAAAACGAAAGTTAGGACTTGAATCTTTTGATGAAGGAATACCGTTGAGGGATGCGCTAACATTGATTATGGAGCAAATAGGTTTTGAGGAAATTACCATCGATATAGTTTCTGAAGATCAGGATGACAGGTACGATCCAAAGGGCAAGTCCAGATTTGCAAGGCCATTTAAGCCTGCCCTTTACTTGGAATGAACGTATTGCATAAAAGTTAGATTTGGTTTTGAATCTGTCAACATGATACTTTTAAGATAACACAGATCGGAAAAAAATTGTGTGAAGAGCTTTTTAGATTTCGACTAAATTTATTTTTCATTGAATCTGTCAATGACGAAATGGTTACTTTCTTTACATCTCGTTTCAGTCCAACACGTATTTTGATAAGATTATGAAGTACCAATCCGAAGCTATTCCTTGTAGTCTAAATGGAAGTTGTTACGTATGTTGCTACTGATTTTTTTGTGGTACTCCAAGGTTTTGTTACTGAACTGATGAATTCTAAAATTTCCTTATTTGTTGGGATCGAGCCTATAGGAAATTGCCTATGCGCGATGTGCACTTTTTATGCAATCTCAAGAGATTAAATATTCTCATTCCATTGTTCCAAAACATAAAATCCGAATGGCGTTACGGGGGAATTCAAATATTTTGAAAGTTTATTGGGAAATTGAGGCTTTAATCCTTCGGTAGCCACAATGGTTAAAATTGGATCAATAGCTCAATTATTAATTATCAATCCTGTATGTGTCATTAATCATGAATTTAAATACGGAGGAGGCAAATAAACTGGCATTCTATGCCTTACTATACTCTAGTATGCTCAACTTCTGATATAGCAAGCTCTACTGTCAAAGATTTTCTTATCAATTTACATAATTTTGCAAAGATCGATGAGTCGACCTTTTATTCGAAGGAATATCCTAATGTACAATTGCATTTAACCACAAAATCATTGCTGTATGCAGATGAATTAGATGAAATCTATGCCGATTCGGATTGTTTCATTTTTATTTCTCAACACAGATCGGCCAGCAATATACCTACTTTGACTTGCCACACAACAGGGAATTTTGGTGAAAATTTATACGGTGGCAGATCTAAGGAGTTGGGGATATGTTATCCATGGATCCAGAAACAATATCTTGTAGAATTGAACGCCATGAAAAACTATGTTCCTAATTATGATATCACTATAGAAGCGAGCCATCATGGTCCAACTTCATTAAACAAACCCACCATTTTCATAGAAATTGGGTCGTCGGAAATACAATGGACAGATAAAACTGCGGCTCAAACCGTATGTACGGCCCTCTTAAGAGTTGTATCCACAAAACCCGATTATTGTAAAAAAGTAGCAATAGGCCTGGGTGGAACACACTATCCAACCAAATTTAATAAACTTCTTTTAGAATCAGAATACGGCCTAGGCTCAGTAGCCGCAAGACACAATCTCCCGCTTGTCGAGGAATCAATGCTTAAACAAATGATATCTCGGAGTATTGAAGATGTTTCTTGTGTTGTAATAGATGCTAAGGGGATGGGTGGTGAAAAGCATAGACTCTTGCCGCTTATAGAAAAAACAGGACTTGAACTTGTCAAGTTATAGACGCATAAAATAATGAATNTGACCACCCANTTGTGAAAGACCTTGCCAAAATTGATTACCTGTACTTTGCNAAGCTAATAGAAAATGAGGGGNGTGAATAGCAGCGGTAGCCGTATAATAGAATTCGAGACGAGNGGAATTAAAAATTGTTAGGTAGTCGAACTATGGGATCTCGCTTGCTTTGCTAGTTCTCTCAAGTGACTAGAAGAGCGAACCTGACCGCCCTTAATCTTTTTGTACATAACCCAATACACTTCCCTGCTGATATCATTCCGATCCTTTAACACCCTGAGATGGCGTCTTAAAGATCTAACTTTAGCTACATAGACTTCTTTTTTACCAGTTCTAGCAGTTTTCTTGCCCTTCTTAGAACCTGAAGCCAAGCCACGCTTATGTCGTGTTTTCCGTTTCGCTTCAGCCCTCGCCCTCGACGTTCCTTTTTCTTTAACCGTCCATATGGTACCATTCTTTATCAACGAGCGCATATCTTCCCGCGTTATCGCGTCACCGACATCCTCAAGCTTGTCAGGTTCGAATCTTACTCTATTGAGCCCTAGACCCAGTATACGAGCAATTAACTCTCTTTTTTTTCTGAGATTTACGACCATCAGGAGTTCGCCTCGTTTGGTTCACTTTCTTGTTTAGTGGTCTGTTCTACTTCAGGCTTGATTTGTTCTCCTTTTGCCTTACGTGGATTCAAAATCTTTAGCTTCATTCTGAGGGCTTCCGCCATTATTTCTTCTCTTTTTCTTCTTCCAACGGTACGACCAATTCGAACCGCGTCTTTCCCAGGATCGATTTTTGCCAAGTCATTTTTGTTAAAGACCATGACTTCGATATAGCCCGAGGGGTGTAATCCTCTGGCAGATCGTGGGCCTCTGTAACCTATCTTAACCAATCGAGGTACGCCTGACACTTGAAGCCTCATCTTGTTATCCTTGCCCTTAGGCTTCCTCCAATTGGGTGCTAAACGATCATATCTCCAGCTTTCTTGTCGTACAAATTTTGGTCGTGTACGAGATACTTTCTTCCTTGTCTGGAGTAGATCCTTGTTTATAACCATAAATCTTGCAGTGTCAAAGTGACCAGTTTTAAATAAAAACGTTTCTAGCGGGTTTAGAACCCAACTAAAGGGGGAAACCTTCAGGTAGATAAGCATAGTGCATAATAAACCAAGATCAGGTAGCGCAAGAATTAATAATTTCGAAGATTAGAACAATGCATGAAAAAGTATGAGCTACCCGCGGTTCCGTATCCATATGATGCATTAGAACCGCATATTGATGCAAAAACAATGGAAATACATCACACGAAACATCATCAGGCTTACACGGACAAACTAAATGCTGCACTCGAAAAATGTCCTCCTGAAATTCAAGAAAAAGACATAGTAGAAATATTATCATCTATTGACAAAGTTCCTGCTGAACAAAGAAGTGCTGTCAATTTTAATGGTGGAGGTTTTGATAATCACCGAATATTTTGGAACAACATGAAATCAAACGGTGGAGGTGAACCAACCGGGACTATAGCTGATGCAATTAAAACATCTTTTGGAAGTTTTTCAGACTTCAAAGAGAAATTTTCTTCTACAACTGCAGTGATCCAAGGTAGCGGTTGGGGATGGCTTGTCTACAATCCATCTACCAATAAAGTTGAATACAAATCAATGCCAAATCAAACAAGTCCACGAACCGAAGGGTTGATCCCTCTTCTCGGATGTGATGTATGGGAACACGCCTATTATCTAAAGTATCAGAATAAAAGACCTGATTATATTTCCGCATGGTGGAATGTTATAAACTGGGACGATGTGTCTGCTAGGTATGATAAGTCAAAAGGAAAATAGCTAAATATAGTCTACGAATGATGGCTGGTCCACCATTTGTTTGACTTATTTTTTATTATCCCTTAATCGATCCTGTTGAAGACATTTATGAGAAAAGGAAGAAAATAGTTTTTTGTTAGTAGCAGTGCAACTGATTGCAGAAATTTGGGTCTTTGAGATCAAGCCGTTACGAAATAACGATGCATTACAATTAAGGTAGTGAAAGATCAAAGATTCTGTACTATGTTAATGAATCCGAACTTTTCCCTTGTTGTTCTATTAACAGCCATATTGTAATCAAAAATTTTTTGTGAATATTCGCTTAGGACCTTCATCATCGGATCCACTGACTTGTCTGTATAAAATCCTGGACAATCCCCTGTTAATTGAAATGAGGCATGAATGACTGGTCTTCCGTCCGAACTTACTTCCGTCCATGATGCGAATGGATAGAGCGAGCACACCCCAGGTTTTTCTGGATGTAACTTACAGCTTCCTTGATCGTCTAGGAATCTGCACGAGACTGGGACCCCATCCTCGGCGTCAGCTTCATTCAGTTTTCTTTTAAGTGAAATCATACTTAGGGTTGTGATCACGTTACCATTATTCCCAATTTCTTGCCAACTAGAAATTCTTGTTTCGTTTTTCAAAAAGTTGCTTCGTGTAGCGTAACCTAGCTTTTGGGATATAATCACAAGGTCATCTTTAGTAAGGGGAAGTCTTCCCTGACGATCACAACAATTATGACAATCCGGCCATAAGCACTCCCAGAGGACAAATAAGCCATCATTTAGTAATTTCGGGATATGAAATACAACATTATCAATTGTGAGGGGAACATCTAGGACGTCATTTCTCATTCCGATATGGAGATCATATATACACTGTTCTATCTTCCAATTTTTTCTTAAATTGTTAATTGATTCCCTCACTTCATCAATATCATCTTTCAATATTATAGGAATAGAAGTCAAAACCCAAGTTTAAATGTGCCTGAGGTGCCACATAATTTGGAAGTCACTCCGAATTGGCGGCTCAGTTCAGTAGCAATACAGATAGACAGTTGAACCCACGGATAAAGGGAAAGCATGCATCATCTACGGAAAATCGTAGAATGGTGTGGGAAAACGTAATCTGGCCATTAATATTGGGTCTGAACCGATCATTTTTTACTCTGAAAGAATATCAGGAAAGGAGGGATCATTATTGTCGCCTGCATAGAATCACACCCTCCAGAGTAGCAGGAGGGTTTGTTTCACTTTTAGTTAAGGGCATAGTGGTAAGAGAGAAGGAAATTTACTCTATTCATTATAGACTTATTCCATATATGAGGAAAAGAGCCCATTTAGAATACGGTCAGGTCATCAAGGAAATAAACACGAAACGGTGAAAACGATTGGGGCACATTAACAACCATCAAGATTTTGACGGGAATAAACGATAACCTTCGTTATTGATATCTGATGGGCATTTGTATTTCATTACTTGTCAGTTATCAGCAACGTTACCCTGAGTTAACGAGCAAACTCATCGCCTAAGGCCTTGACTAGATCTTGCCACCATTTATATAGTACAACAAAATCCCAAATTTTTCAAGAATTCCTTAGAAAAATAAAATCATTTNGAGATTCAACTCTATCCTTTAGTATTTTGTCATGTATTGAATTATTATAAAGCGCTTGCTCAAATCANTACNTGACACGAATTGGACGGTATGTTAAAATATGCTATGCGCTTCCCTAGTTAGCTACTTACCATACCCCATAGAAAGGCAAATCATTTGAAAGAAAATCATGATGGCTCAGTTGAAGAGAATAACCCAAACCTAAGTGATCCTCCTGACAGCAATAGCCATGTTCACAGGTGCGAGACNATAGATGATGGGACCGAAGCGTTCATGCATTGGATGAGTTCGCCTGATAGGAAGTCTCTTACTTCAGATAATCCAATAATCCTAATAAAATTCGTCAACGATGTGAATACAGTGCTTTATGATACATCCTTATCTAAGGAAGTTGATGTTAAATTTACTGGTGGCATACCGTACTGCAATTACTGTAAATCCGATGAATGTGCACATGTTGGTTTTACCATATGTTTGGAACAACTAGAAGGACATAGACCTAGTGGCGAGGAAGAAACTGTAGATGATATTGTCGACAGTTGAATTTTAAACATGTATTCAATTCATCTTTTAGCGGCTAACTATTAGATTACTTCTTCCTTCTCCAAAGGCGAATAGAAAATCTTCTATCTGGAGTAGAGGCATAGTCAGCGAATTTCCACCCCATCTTTATTAAATACGGCGTAATGAATGTCGTAATAATTGTCATTGCTCCAACCATTGGTAACACGAATGAGCTTGTGGCCCCCACATCCGTTCCACCTTTAGCAACAACTAGAGCAAGTTCCCCTCCTGAAGAAGAAAGGCCAAAGGCAGCTCTAAATGCTGTTTGAGTTTTATATCCTTGCGACCTAGCGGCCAGATATACAGTAAAGAATTTTGCGCCTATCGATACCAAAATCAGTATAATGGCCGGTACTATAAAGAGTGGCAATTGTGTAATGTCCATCAAAGCTCCGACAGAGACAAAGAATACTGCACCAAACATGTCTTTAATTGGAGTAGTTAATACTCTGGTAACAGAATGNGCCTTTGATTCTGCTATTAAGACGCCTGCAAAGAAGGCTCCTGTGGCTACAGATATACCGATTTCAAATGCNATAAATGAGAGACCAAANGCAACTCCAAGAATCGCCACTATGAGAACATCATGTTGGTTNGTTTTCCCNATAATATTTACAAACNTTGGTACTGCCTTCGAACCTATGAATAAAGCACCTCCGATAAATGCTAAAACTGTACCAACTGAAGTAACTAGTTCTATTCCAGACAATTGACCGCTTGAAGAAACTGACTGCAATATGGCCAGCATAGATATGATTATAATGTCCTCGATTACGGCAACGCCCAGAATTATGACCGACGCTTCTTCTTTTATCATAGCTAGCTCTTCTAATATGCGCATTACAATCACCGTGCTTGTTACTGAAATGGCCAAGGCCAAGAAGAGGCTGTTCGATAGCGAGTAATTCAATGCTTGACTTACCAAGAATCCTATGGTGAATGTACCCAACGCCTCGCATGAAGCTATGACAAATGCCCTCTTGCCAATTTTTCTTAATTTTTCTATTGGAAACTCCATACCTACAACAAACAAAAGCAAAATAACCCCTATCTCGGCGAACAAATTCAAGACATCAAAATTACGGATTAAGCTGAAAGGTGGAGTAAAAGGTCCTATTATCATACCAGCGATGATATATCCAATTACCATTGGTTGCTTGAGTTTGTATGAAACCATTGCCATTACCGACGCGACGATCATGATTATCGTGAAATCTTGTAAAAAGGGACCAATTTCGACTACCATACTATAACATTTATCCTTATGAATTTACAAATTCCATTTAATAAATGTCTTACAATTTTTAGCAGAATAATGCTTTTCAGCCATGGATGGCTTGACTACTAAATCCCGCTACTATAATACAGACCAACTATGACCTCCTATCGTCAGATAAAATGGAAATAACCAGACTTCGATTTATTAGCTTGAGCTAGGATGATTTGGAGAACTTTGTGGATTAGCTTTGTCTATATGTGAAACAATCCTGCAAAGTTGTTACACTACTAGCATGCATTATTTTTCCTCAAGGCCTGGATGAACAGACTTGTGGTCCTTAGAATATATATGAAATTCCAATGGGGTTCCATTGAGGTGAGCTTGTCTTGTGCCGAGTACATTGATGTTTTTTCGATGGCTAGAACATTAATGGAACCCAAATAAATCGGTAAAAACAAATAACCCACTCATCAACTTTTGGTGTAGCTCGTGATTAGCCCGGTCGAACCTAGCA
>Ga0065715_10001180_pt1 | contig 14623 bp, 11 predicted proteins | sample MisBulReplicate1_FD_59102 | JGI IMG/M metagenome (GOLD analysis project Ga0065715, IMG submission 59102) | Miscanthus rhizosphere microbial communities from Kellogg Biological Station, MSU, sample Bulk Soil Replicate 1 : eDNA_1 v2 (version 2) | ecosystem: Host-associated > Plants > Roots >...
ATGCCGCCGCTTCGCGAATACTGGCCGATGCTCAAGCAGGCGGTCGTGGCCTGGAACGACGACAGCGCGCCCAGCATGGGCGCGGCGCTCGCGTACTACACCACGTTCTCGCTGGCGCCGCTGCTGATCATCGTGATCGCGCTCGCCGGGCTGGCCTTCGGCGAGGACGCGGCACGCGGCGAGGTGGTCGCGCAACTGGCCGGGCTGATCGGCCCTCAGGGCGCCAGGGCCGTGCAGGACTTGCTGGCGAGCGCCAGCAGGCCGAGCTCGAACATCCTCGCATCGATAGTCGGCCTCGTCATGCTCCTGGTTGGAGCCACCTCTGTCTTCGCCGAACTGCAGAGCGATCTCGACCGCATCTGGAGGGCNCCAGCGCTTCCGCACGTCTCCAGCGTGATCGACCTNCTTCGCTCGCGGCTGCTGTCCTTCGGGATGGTGGTCGCGATGGGCTTTCTGCTGCTGGTCTCGCTGGTCATCGGCGCGGCCCTCTCGGCGCTCGGGCAGTGGGGAGGCACGATGATCGCCGGCAGTGCGGACATGCTTCAGGTGTTGAACACCGTCGTGACCTTTGGCATCACGACGCTCCTGTTCGCGACGGCGTACCGCATCCTGCCGCGCGTGAGGATCGCATGGTCGGACGTGTGGATGGGCGCGGCAGTCACGGCGATTCTGTTCACTCTCGGCAAGTACCTGATCGGTCTCTACATCGGTCGAGCTGGTGTGAGCTCCAGCTTCGGCGCCGCTGGATCGCTCATCATCGTGCTCGTGTGGGTCTACTATTCGGCGCAGATCTTCCTGCTTGGCGCAGAATTTACCTGGGTGTTCGCCCATCGCCACGGGTCGCGCGCCGGGGTGCCGCCCGTCGAGCGGCGTCATCCTGCGCCGGGCAGTGCCAGGAACCGTGCCTGATTCACTGCCTTCCTTTTCGAATCTCTTCGAGCAACCCGGCGGCCGACTGATCGCCGGGACTGAGCGCGACGAGGCGGGAAGCGAGATCTAAGGCGCGGACGAAGTCGCCCCGCTCGCGCACGTAGGACACCAGCGCGGCCAGCACCTGCCGGTCGCCGGGATGTGCGCGCCAGGTCTTGTCCAGCAGGGCAATCGCGTCGGCCAACCGTCCGCTCGAGTACAAAGCCACCGCGTAGGTGTACTGGGCGTTGGCGTCGTCCGGCGAAAGCTCGGAGGCGCGCTTGAGTTCGACGAGCCCGCCGGCGAGATCCTTCCGCCTGACCAGCAGCAGACCGAGCGAGTGATGGAGATCGGCCGCCTCGGGCGCGAGGATCAGCGCGTCGCGAAGCACGCGCTCGCCTTCGGCATCGCGATCGGCCGTTCGATAGAAATCGGCCAGGTTCACTGCCGCCGGCGCGAAGTACGGCTCGAGCTTGCGCGCCGTCAGATACTCGGCTTCAGCGCGGACGACGTCGCCACGTTCCGCATAGTAGGCCCCCAGGTTGACGTGCGCACCTGCCGAGTCGGCGTTGAATGCCTGGACGGCCAGCCACTCCGCGACGCCCTGTTCGCGCCGCTCGTCATCGCCGGCGTCGAGCGGCGCGGCGGCGAGCGCACGGGCCGCTTCGATCCGCACGGCGCGCGATGGATCGGCGAGCAGAGGCGTGAGGGCCCGAGGGCGCATCGCTTGTGGAAGCGCGCTCAGCACGTCCACCGCGGCCATGCGGACGAGCGGCGCAGGATCGCGTGCGGCGCTTTCGATCACGGGGCCGGACACCGGGTCCAGCCATCGCGCCAGCAGAGTGGTGGCCGTGGCGCGGACGATCGCCGGCTGGGCGGCGTCGTTGACGATGGCGATCAATCGAGGCTCGGCGTCAACGGCCGCTGACCGTCCGGCCGCGATCGCTTCGCCGTAATGCGGCGTCGCCAAACGCGCGGTGCCGAACCACGTGACTGCCTGCGCCGCGGCCCACGACGCCGGTCGATTGGCGTGGCAGCCCGTGCAGGCGTTCGGCGTGCCAATCTTCGCCGTGAGATCCGGCCGGGGGACGCGGAAGCTGTGGTCGCGTCGCGCATCGACGGCCATGTATGTCCGCGCGGGCATGTGGCACGACACGCATTGCGCGCCGGGTGAGCCGGCGGCATGGTGGTGGTGGGACGGTGTCGCGAACTTCGACGGCAGGTGGCATCGCTGGCAGACGGCGTCTGGGTTCGACGCAATCTCCGGCCGGTGCGGGTCATGACAGTCGCTGCACGTGACGCCCTTGGCGTACATCCGGCTCTGGAGGAACGATCCGTACTCGTAGACCTCGTCCTGAATCTGTCCGTCCGCAAAGTACACCCCGTCGTCCAGCAGCGACGGTCGATGCGTCTCCGTGAGCGGCAGGCCGACGTGGTAGTCGTCGGTGAGCACCGCGCGTCGCGCGTGGCAGCGCGCGCACATCTCCACTTCGACACGCGACGTCCGAGGGCGATCTCGATGCGCGATCCCCGTCGCCACATCGAACTTCCACGTGGCGCCGTCCTTCGACCCCAGTGGCACCAGGCCATCGTCCTCATTGGCCGCGAGCGGCCCGGTAGACGTGCGTCCGCGCGCCCACGCGAGGTGCCGCGACCCGGCGCCATGACAGGACTCGCACGCCACGCTGATGTCCGACCAGGTTGTCTTGTAGCTGTTGCGCGCCGCGTCGTAGCCCTTGCGCAGGTTGGTCGAATGGCATTCCGCGCACCGCGCGTTCCAGTTCTGCGACGGGCTCGTCCAGTGCTGGACGTCACCGGCGGGAAGCGGCGCGTTCGGGTACAGGTGGAACCACCGTTGGCCGCCGACGGCCAACGCGCGCGTGTCCCACGAGATGCTCAGTGCCTGATAGCGTCCGCCAGGCATCGGAAGCAAGTACTGCTGCAACGGCTCCACTCCGAACGTGTAGGAGACGTCGAAATCCTGCAGCGTCCCCTCGGGGCCGTCGGTGCGGACGACGAAACGGTTGCCCTCGCGGGAGAACGTGGTGGTGACTCCGTGCTGCGAGAAGCGCTCGCCGGAAAACGGTGCCTTCACGCTGTCGGGCGTCGGCGCCTCCATCGCGCGCGCATGCATGGACTGACGCCATCGCCCGGCTTGAGCAGCGTGACACTCGACACACGTCTTCGCCCCGACGAAGCGCGCTGCCACGTCGGAGCGCATGGTCGAAGCACTGATCGGCGCCACATCAGCCGTGTGCCCCGGCGGTGGGCTGGGACTCCGAAGCGACCACATGCCGATCGCGATCGCGACGCCGACGACGAGAAGCAGGAGCACCATGCCCTGGTACGGTGGCCGTCGAGAGGGCGGCGCGTGGCGCCGTCTGCGCTGTGACATGGGAACGACGGATGTGGTTTCTCAGCAGACGTCGAACCACCGGCTGTCGTCAAGCCGAGGGAAATCGGCACTCACGGTTGCGCTTGCTTGATGTGGTGTGAGAAAGCGTGACCGTGCATCATTCCAGGCCCGAAGCAAAGCTCTTGTGGACGGGGGATGTTTTTCGGCAGGTCTTGACGCCCAATGGCGTGGCGCAAATCCTGCAACCTTGGCCGTAGGCCTGCTGTTCGGTGCCCTCCCCGCGAACGGCAGAGTTCCTGGAGTCATCCATGAGGAAAAGCATACTTGGGCTGTGCTCCGGCATCCTGGCGCTGACAGCGGTTGTCTCTGCGCAGACATCGCAGTCTCCCGCAACTTCCTCCACTCCGGTCACGACCCGCCAGTCAAGTCAGACCGACGTCGTCACCGGATGCGTCGCGGCCGATTCGGCGTCCGAACCGGGTGCGACATCGGGCACGAGTCGCCGGTTCATCCTCTCGAACGCTCAGTGGTTGACCGAGGGTGACAACGGGCAGGGACGCCAGACGGCGGCGACGAGTTACCTGCTGACGAACTCCGATCTCAACCTGGGCGACCACGTTGGTCACAAGGTCCAGCTGACCGGATACGTCGACTCGTCGAGCACGGGCGCGAGTTCTGCCTCGTCGCCGGGTAGCACGTCCTCGCAGTCGATGCGCGTGTTCCATGCAACATCCGTGAGGATGCTGTCCCAGACCTGTCCGTAGTTGGCGAACCGGCTACGGATGGCCGCAGGTCGTCCACCGACGGCCTGCGGCCCTGCTTGCGCGGTGATGGCTCAGGTTCCCACCGGCCGAGCGGCGTGCCGTCCGGAGAGCCGATCGACCCGCACGCGGTACAGCACCGCGACGTGGTGCTCTGGCCCACCAGCGAGCTTCGCGGCGCCCGGCAGCCACCATCCGGGCTGCCCTTCGAGCTTCGACTGGATCATCGTGCGCAGAACGCGCCCGGCCGCCGTATCATCGACCTCTTCGTATCGCCCGAACACGAGGACAGTGCGCCAGTTGTGCTGGCCGACTATCTCGTCCACCTCGACACATACCTTCGGGTTCCCGCGCATCCACTCGACCTTCTGGCCCAGCGTCGAGAAGCTGAACAGCGAGTCCTGCCCGGCATCGTAGTAGAAGAAGATTGGCGTGATGTACGGCTGATCCGCCTTCGCGCAGGCCAACCGGCCCAGGTGCGTCCGCCCCAGCAGTTCCCGGCACTGCGATGCCGTCAGGTCATGGATCACCATGAGACGCGGGCATTCTAACAGGCTCGCGCCCGAATCGGCCCGGTTGCCTCTATGGTGGCTTGGATCCTGCACCTCTTCGAACTAGAGCACGTCGTTCTCGAATAAGGACGGCGACTCGTCGTAGTGGGAGGGTGTAATCATGCAGAACCTACTCGCAGTGTACTGTGGGCTCGTCGTCTCCATGGCGATCGTGGCCGCGCAGACACCGTCGCCGACCAGCTCGGGCACGGGCTCGACCAGCCCGCAAACGATTACCGTCACGGGGTGCGTCACCCCGGATACGATGGCCACCCCGGGCACTGGCTCGCCTCGCTTCGTCCTGTCCAGCGTCGAGCCGCAGGGCGGCGCGCGGAGCCGGAGCACGGTGACCGGCTACACGCTGACGCCAGCCGCGGACGTGAACCTGAGCATGCACCTGAACCACAAGGTGCAGATCACGGGCACGGTCGACACGGCGGCGACGTCCAGTCCGACGTCGGCGCAGCCGTCCTCACCGAACACGTCGAGCGCGATGCCCGCGTTCCGCGTGACGTCGGTCAAGATGGTTTCCTCGACCTGCCCATAGCGATCGATGAGGCGACGCGTCGCCAACTTCCGCGCGCACCCGCACAGTCGCGGATGCCGTGGAGGCAGCGGCTCCGAAACGCTACGCGACGCGCCGCTTCTTCGACCGGTGTGACGCCTTCCGCGTGCTCCTGGTGGTCGTCGCTCCCCTGGCCGCGCGCCGCGGCGACTGCTTCGCGAGGCTCGCCTTCAGCCGCTCCATCAAGTCGACCACGTTGTCGGGCGCTTTCTTGTCCTGGAACTTCAGGCGAGGCTTGGAGCCTTTCAGCTTGCTGTTGATCACCTGCATCAGGTTCTTTACGTACGTATCCTCGTAGCGCTCAGGAGCCCAGGGCGCCGTCAGGCTGTCGATCAGCGACGTGGCGAGCTGGACGTCCCTGGGTCGCGCGCTCTTCGACTGCGGCACGTGAAACTGTGACGCGTCTACCAACTCGTCGGCGAAACGCATCAGCGTGAGGACCAGCAGTTCGCCGGTGACACCCAGCGCCGCGAGATGCTGCACGTCGCGCAGCATCACGCGCGAGATCCCGAGCATTCCGCTCTGGCGCAGCGCGTCGCGCAGCACGACGTAAGCGGCGTCCGCGTTCTTGCCCGGCATCACGTAGTAAGGAACGTCGAAGTACCGGGGGTCGACCTCCGCAGCCTTGACGAAGTCGAGCACGTGGACCGCGCGCGATTTCTCGAGCGCGGCGGTCTCGAGGTCGTCTTTCGTCAGCGTGACGAACTGGCCAGGTTTGTACTCGTAACCTTTCACCAGATCGTCCCACGACACGGCCTTGCCGTCGCGGCTGCAAACCTTGCGGTACTCGATTGGCGACAGATCCTTCGCGTGCAGGAGCCGGAACTTCGGCCGGGCTGCCCGGACGGCGGTGTGCAGTTCGACGGGGATCGTCACGAGACCGAAGCTGATGGTGCCCTTCCAGAGTGCGCGTGCCATACGTCATTCTCTCGCGGCGATCAGCGTTCCGATGCCTCGATGGCGTCGAGCGCCTCGGTCGGCAATCTAGCGGCAGTCCTCGGGCCGAACACGGCCAGCGCAGCGGGAACGGTCGTGGCCACCCCGATGCCAATCAGGCCGAGAGCCAGCGCGCGCCGGCGTTCCGCGGGAATGTGTTCAGCGACGAACAGGCCCACGCCGAAGGCCAGCGCGGCGCGGGTGCCGACGACAAAGATCAGGCTCAACGGACTGAGCTCAACAGGTTTCATCATTGCGGCCTCCTAACTGTCGAGCAGAGGCAAGGAAGGTGCCAGCAGGCCCGGGTCGCCAGGTCCGATGGGCTGCCTGGCGCGCCGCCCTGAAACGCGATTCGATGCGAATCCGATACACGGCTGCCGAGGTGCGTCGCCCCAAGCTCACGCAACGCTCAGGCGCCCGCCGCGCGCCCGCCGCGCCAGTTTCCGCAGCTCGAGTATGGTGACCGGCACCAGTGCGGGCAGGACTGTGCGCGCCATGTCCGCTGCCGAGAGCGCACCGATTTCGAAGAACACCTGTGTGGCCGGGATGTGATGGATCCCGAGTTGCACGAGCACCGAGATTCCGACCACGCCCAGCAGGCGCACGTTGGAGAAGGCCCCGACCTCCCAGAACGTGCGCGTCACGCTGCGCGCGGCGAAGGCGCGGCACAGTTCGCTCAACACAAGCACCGCGAATGCGAGGTTCCTCGCTTCGACGATTGGGCGCGATTGCAGCGTTGTGATGAACACGCCCAGGCAGACGGCCGCTTCGAGCGCTCCCGTGACGACAATCGTCCGCCACTCCACGGGCCCCAGCATCGGCTCGCCGGGATCCCGCGGCGGTCGGGCGAGCACATCGTCGTCAGCCGGATCCATCACCAGGGCGAGCGCCGGCAGACCGTCGGTGACGATGTTGATCCAGAGCAGGTGTAGGGGAAGCAGGGGGGCCGGCCAGCCGGCCATCGCCGCGGCCAGCATCAGGAAGAGCTCGGCGGCGTTGCCCGCGAGCAGGTACACGAGCGACTTCCGGATGTTGTCGAAGATACCGCGTCCCTCACGGATGGCCGACACGATGCCGGCGAAGTTGTCGTCGGTGAGGATCATGTCAGATGCTTCGCGCGTGACCTCGGTTCCGGTTCGGCCCATGGCGATGCCGATGTGGGCTTCGCGCAGCGCCGGCGCGTCGTTCACGCCGTCGCCGGTCATCGCGACCACCGCGCCACGTCCCTTCCAGGCTCGCACGATCGTGAGCTTGTCCTCGGGCGTCGCGCGCGCGTGCACGCGCATCGCGGGATCCTCGCCCGGCCCGAGGATGCCCAACTCGCGCGCCACGGCGCGCGCAGTGACCGCATGGTCCCCGGTGATCATCACCGTCGTCACCCCGGCCGTGCGCGCGGCGGCGACAGCGTCGATCGCTTCGGTGCGGGGCGGGTCGGCGATGCCCAGCAGGCCGAGCATCTCCAGGCGCTGCTCGTCGAGGCCCGGGCCGATTGCGACGGCCAGCACTCGAAGGCCGTGCGCCGCCATCTGCGCGTGGGCTTCGGGTACGCCGCCGGTGCCCGCCGCGCACAGGGGCAGGAGCGTGTCGAAGGCGCCCTTCACGTAGATGAACCCGTCCGCCCGGGCGATCGACATCCGGCGGCGGTTCGTTTCGAATGGATGCACGAGCACGCGCGGGTGGCGCCGCTCGATGTCGGCTCGGCGAATGCCCCGTTCGGCGGCCGCGAGGAGAATCGCGACTTCGGTGGGATCGCCGATGCCGGCACGCTCGTCGCTCGACAGCTCCGCGTCGCAGCACGAGGCTGCCGCCACCAGCAGTCGCTCGTGATTGGGGCCCCACAGCTCGCGCACCGCCATCATCCCCGTCGTCAGCGTGCCGGTCTTGTCGGTGCAGATGACCGTCGCGCATCCCAGCGTTTCCACGGATGCCAGACGCCGGATCAGCACGTGCCTGGCGGCCATCCGCTGCACGCCGATCGCGAGCGCGATGGTGACCATGGCGGGCAGCCCCTCGGGCACCGAGGCCACGGCGAGCGACACGGCCGAGAGCAGCACCTCGAGTCCCGGCCGGCCGTGCCACCATCCCGCGGCCGCCACCAGCGCCACGATGCCAAGGCAGATGACGAGCAGCGTCCGGCCGACACCGTCGAGCCGCTGCTGAAGGGGCGTGGCGGCCTTCTCGGTCGTCGCAAGCAGGTGGGCAATCGCGCCCAGCTCGGTGCGCATGCCGGTTGCGACGACCTCGGCGAGCCCCGTGCCCCGTACCACGAAGGTGCCCATGAAAACGGTATCGATCCGATCCGCGAGAGCCGCGTCGCTCGCGATCGGCTCGACCGACTTCTCCGCGGGCAGGCTTTCTCCTGTCAGCGACGCCTCGTTGCAGGCGAGGACGTTCGCTTCGAGGAGCCTCGCATCGGCGGCGACGATGTCGCCCGCTTCAAGGCGCAGCACGTCACCGGGCACCACGCTGGCCGCCCCGACCGTCATCGTCTCGCCCTCGCGGACGACACGAGCCCGCGGCGCGGTCATGGATCGCAGCGCCTGTATCGCGCGCTCGGCTCGGTGCTCCTGAAGAAATCCGATGATGCCGTTCAGGCCGACGATCGCCGCGATGGCCACCGCGTCGGCAGCCTCGCCGAGCGCGACCGACACCGCGCATGCGCCCATCAGCAGCCAGATGACCGGGCTGTTGAACTGGCCGAGCAGCAGCCACCAGACGGGCGCCGGATGCTCCCGTTGAATCTCGTTCAGGCCGAACGCGACGAGCCGATCGGCCGCGTCCTGCCGTGAGAGTCCGAGCGCCGGAGTGGCCAGTGACAGCACGCCATCGTAGTGGCGGGCACGACCCGTGCCACCCGTTGTGCCGGTCTGACTGGGACCTTCGAGCCGCTTGAAGAGCGATCCATGGAGAATGGTTCGCAGGGCCGGGGAAATTCCCGTGGTGCACATCAGGATCCGGAGTCGATGTCAGGCAAAAGGGACGCGGCGCTGATCGCAGCGGCGGCCTTCGTCAGGTCGACGACGATCGGGGTGACCGGCGTCACGCTGGCGATCCATCTGGCAGCGCTCGGTCTCACCGCCGCGGCCGTCGGCGTCCTCATCGGCGCGGGCCTTGCGGGCGCTGCAACGGCCACGCTCGCCCAGAGCGTTTGTGCCGACCGGATCGGCCGCCGGCGGACGCTCATCGCCCTGGCGACCCTCACGGCCCTCGGCTTCGTGGCCATCGCGCTCACGCGGACGTCCAGCCTGATGACGCTGGCCCCCATCGCGTTCTTCGGGATGCTCAACGGGATGGGCCGCGACCGCGGCGCTGCCGCCGCGCTCGACCAGGCGATCCTTCCCGGTACGACCAGCGAGGGCCGGCGCACGTGGATGCTGGCGTGGTACAACGTCTCGCTCGACGCCGGTCACGCGCTCGGCGCGCTCGGCGGCGCGGTGCCGGGCGTGTTGTCACACTTACTCGGCATGTCGGCGCTCGATGCGCACCGGGTCACGTTTCTCGTCTGCGCCGTCGCGATCGCCGCGAGCATCGTCTGCTACGCGTTGCTCACGGATTCGGTAGAACTGAAGCACAGGACTGAAGTCCTGTGCCACACGCGTCCAGGGCAGGCAGAGACACCAGTGGAGCAGAACTTCAGTTCTGTTCATCACGCGCAGCCTCACGAACCCGCGCAGCCTCACCACGCGCGTCCAGGGCCGGCAGCGACACCAGTGGAACAGAACTTCAGTTCTGTTCAGCAGGCGCAGCCTCACGAACCCGCGCAGCCTCACTCGCAGCGCGCCCACGCTCTAATCACCCGCCTCACGCTCCTCTTTGGCCTCGACAGCCTTGGCGGCGGCTTCCTCAACACGTCGCTCGTCGCCTACTGGTTCTTCGAACGCTTCGCGATGTCGGAAGGGCGCGTGGCGCTCCTCTTCTTCGCGGCCAGGGTGCTGAACGCGGCGTCGCACGTCGCGGCTGCCTGGCTGGCGAAGCGGATCGGGCTGGTGAACACGATGGTCGCGACGCACCTGCCGTCCAGCCTGTTCGTGATGCTGGTACCGGTCGCGCCTTCGGCCGCTGTGGCGAGCGCGCTGTTCCTTGTGCGCGAAGCGCTCGTGGAGATGGATGTGCCGACCCGCCAGTCGTACTTGATGGCGATCGTCCGGCCCGAGGAACGAACATTGGCCAGCGGCGTCACCAGTGTCACCAGAAACCTGGGCTGGGCGGCGGGCCCTTCGCTGGCGGGCGTCCTCATGCAGCACGTGGCTATGTCCGCGCCGCTCTACGTCGGCAGCGCGCTGAAGATCGCCTACGACCTGATCCTCTACCGTTCCTTCCGGAACATCAGGCCGCCCGAGGAGCAGCGTGCGAAACGTAGGTAGGGCCGAACTCACAGGCGTACATAGGGCCGAACTTTAGTTCGGCCAAGCGGATAGGATGACGCCGTGACGAAGAAATTGTGCTCGATAGTCGCGACCGCTGCGCTTGCCTCGGCGCAGCTTGTCGCGCAGGGACCGCCGCAGCTCGACCCCCTCGCCGCGCGGGTTGACCCTTACTCGCCGAAGCCGCGCATCATCGTCCTCACCGACATCGCCAACGAGCCGGACGACCAGATGTCGATGGTCCGCTTCCTCGTCTACTCGAACCAGTTCGACGTCGAAGGCCTGGTGGCGACGACGTCCACGTGGATGCGGAATCGAGTGCGGCCGGATGTCATTCAGTCGGTGATCGACGCCTACGCCGAGGTGAGGCCGAACCTGCTGAAGCATCAGCCCGGATTTCCAGAGGCCGCCGCCTTGAAAGCGCTGGTGGTGCCTGGACAGTCCGCGTACGGCATGAACGCCGTGGGGCCCACACTCCATTCGGCGGGCTCGGATTTGATCCTGGAAGCGGCCAACCGATCCGATCCGCGGCCGCTCTGGATCGCGTGCTGGGGTGGGACGAACACGCTTGCCCAGGCGCTGTTGACCGCGAGCGCTAAGAAGTCGCCCGCCGACCTTGACGCGCTCATCTCGCGGCTTCGCGTCTATTCGATCTCCGACCAGGACGATGCAGGGCCGTGGATCCGCCGCGAGTATCCGCGCCTGCACTACATCGTGTCGCCGTCCACACCGGATGGCGCCGAGTACTACTTCGCGACGTGGACCGGCATCAGCGGCGATCGCTTCTACCGCAACGGCGTCGGCGCCGACTTCACGACGTTCACCGATGCGTGGGTGAACGAGCACATCCGCGCGAAGGGACCGCTCGGCAAGCTCTATCCGCACCCCTGCTGCATCCACGAAGGCGATACGCCGTCGTTTCTCGGCCTCATCGACAACGGCCTGGCCAGCGCGATGAGCCCGACCTTCGGCGGCTGGGGCGGGCGTTACGTCTGGCGTCAGCCGTCGGGTGAGCCGCGCGCGATCTGGACCGAGGGCGGCGACTCGTTTCCCGGCAACGACAACTCGCGTGACACGGTGACTGGCGTGGATGGGCAGGCGTACACGTCGGACCAGGCGACGATCTGGCGATGGCGGACGGCGTTCCAGCACGACTTCGCGGCGCGCATGGACTGGACAATCGCCGATCCCGCGCACGCCAACCACAACCCCGAGGTCGTCGTGAACGGCCAGGCCGGAAAGGCGCCGTTGATGGTGGACGCGGTCGTCGGCACGCCGCTGACGTTCGATGCGTCGGGCACGCGCGATCCGGACGGCAACGCGCTCACGTACTCGTGGTTCTATTATCCGGAAGCTGGAACCGGCATCCCCGGTCAGCCGGTGTATGCGGGCGGGCTCCGCGCCGCATTCGCCAACCTTGGCCAGGGCGGCATCCCTTCATCGCCCGAAGGCGGCCCGCCGCAGCCCGCGCCGCGCGTGACGCTCGAGAACGCAGGCACGGTTCGCGTCACCGTCACGCCGCATGTGGCCGGCACGGCACATGTCATCCTGATGGTGACCGACGACGGAAGCCCGACCTTGACGTCGTATCGTCGGGTGATTCTGNGGATTGGTCCCAGCTAACCACAGATTACACAGATTACACAGAGTGCACAGATTGAGAAGCCTCAGCCGCGACTCAATCTGCGTGCTCTGTGTAACTCAATCTGCGTGCTCTGTGTAATCTGTGGTTCCCTGATCTTGCGCGCCTCGGCCTGATGCCCCAACCGGGCGCCTCAACGGGACAGACCAGCAATCCGCGCTTTCTTCGACGCGCACGATCATCTTCGTGGTGGATCCCGCGACGCTGGCGCGGGGCGACGGCATGCAGGCGCTCCACGCCGCGGCGCGCTTCATCGACCGTCTGCCCGCAACGGACCGTCTGTCGGTTGCCGTCCTGCCGCAATGGGAAACGGCCCTTCGTTTCGACGAGAGCAGGGAAGCGTCGAAGGACCGACTCCTTCGAGGATGCGGAACCGGCATCGCCAACACGCCCCTCGACGGCCGCCGGAGGCAGGAAGTGGGTGCGTCTGCCGGATGGATGGCCATGAGCGCCGACCAGCGCGAGTCCTCGCTCCCCCCATTCACTCGCGCGTCCACGACGGAACGACTGATCTCCACTTTGACCGGCGGTCTCGCCATGTCCCCGACGTCGGGCGACACCTTCTTCGAGCGCTTCGAGCGCGAGCAGGCGGGCGGCTACGTGCTGGCGTTCGAGCCGACAAGCGCGGATCGAGATGGGCACGCGCACGAGATCCGCGTCACGATCGGGAACCATCCTGGGACGACGATCCGGACGCGGCACGAGTTTGCCGTGCCGGCGCCCTCTCCAAGGGCAGAGTAAGCCTTACGGTACCAATACAGCGGCGCCGCTCAATCGTCCGGCACGCAGATCTTCGAGTGCCAGGTTAGCATCCGTGAGCGCGTAGGACCGCACCTGCGTACGAATAGGCACGTGCGCAGCGAGCGCCAGGAACTCCCGCGCATCTTTACGGGTCAAGTTGGCGACCGATCGTACGACGCGCTCCTCCCACAGAATCCTGTACGGAAACGACGGGATGTCGCTCATGTGAATGCCGGCGCAGACGACGATTCCTCCGGGCGCCGTGCGGGTCAGCGCTTCCGGCACGAGCGAGCCCACTGGCGCGAAGATAATCGCAGCATCCAGCGGGGACGGCGGCGCGTCGGTGGACCATCCCGCCCAGCAGGCCCCCACATCGAGCGCGAATCGCCGCGCCTGGTCATCACCAGGGCTGACGAAGGCAAAGACGTCCCGTGCCTCGTGCACGGCCACTTGCGCGACGATGTGCGCCGCCGCGCCGAACCCGTAGATGCCCACCCGACGGCACGTTCCGGCCGTGCGATACGCGCGATAGCCGATCAAGCCGGCACACAGGAGCGGCGCCGCGTGAAGGTCGTCGTACGAATCCGGCAGGTGGAACGCGAACCGCGCGTCGGCTGCGGCGAACTCCGCGTAGCCGCCGTCGATCTGGTAGCCCGTGTACCGCGCCTGCCGGCACAGGTTCTCGCGGCCCGCGAGGCAGAGTTCGCACTCGCCGCACGCGTGGCCGAGCCATGGGATACCAACCCGATCGCCATGCACGAAGCCTTCGACCTGCCGGCCGATGTCGACAACGCGGCCGACAACCTCATGCCCGGGCACGATCGGAATCTTCGGATCGGGCAGCTCGCCGTCGACGACGTGCAGGTCCGTCCGGCAGACGCCGCACGCAGCGACTGACACCACGAGTTGGCCGGGACCGGCCACCGGTATTTCGCGCTCGACCGCGTCGACCTTCCGAGCGCCCAGGCTCGTCAGCGCCATCGCTCGCATGTGAGGGTTCAGTGCCATGAGCAGTTCCGGAAACTGAAATGTATCCCGACCCCGATTGCAATAACATGCGGTTCATGAGCAGTCATCGTACCGATCGACGCGGGTTCCTGAAATCATCCTTCGCCACCGCCAGCGCCGCTGCGTTCACCTTGCGCGGCACTGCAAAGGCCGATGCCGCTCAGGTCGTGCCGTCGGGCCCGCCGCGCATCAAGTTTGCCGCCATCGGCCTCAACCACGACCACATCAGCGGGCAGGTGGACGCCGTCATTCGCGGCGGGGGAGACCTGACGGCCTTCTTCGCGACGGAGCCGGATCTCATCGAGAAATTCTCCAAGCGCTACCCCGGGGCGAAGCTGGCGCGGTCGAAGGCGGAGGTTCTCGAGGACCAGTCCATCAAGCTCGTGGTGAGCGCCGCGATCCCGGACGAACGCGCGGCGCTCGGCATCGAGGTGATGCGGCACGGCAAGGACTACATGGCCGACAAGCCCGGCATGACGACGCTCGAGCAGTTGGCGGAAGTCCGCAAGGTGCAGGCCGAGACGAAGCGGATCTACTCGATCCTCTACAGCGAGCGGCACGAGAACAAGGCGACGGTCCGCGCGGGTGACCTGGTGAAAGCGGGCGCGATCGGGAAGGTGATTCAGACCATCGGTCTCGGTCCACACCGCATGAACCCGGAGAAGCGACCTGCGTGGTTCTTCGAGAAGGCCCGCTACGGCGGCATCATCTGCGACATCGCGTCGCACCAGTTCGACCAGTTCCTGTTCTTCACCGGTTCGACCAAGGCCGAGATCGTCGCCTCACAGGT
>Ga0065715_10000585_pt1 | contig 14517 bp, 13 predicted proteins | sample MisBulReplicate1_FD_59102 | JGI IMG/M metagenome (GOLD analysis project Ga0065715, IMG submission 59102) | Miscanthus rhizosphere microbial communities from Kellogg Biological Station, MSU, sample Bulk Soil Replicate 1 : eDNA_1 v2 (version 2) | ecosystem: Host-associated > Plants > Roots >...
CTTCGCTGATGCCCAGGGCCTTGGCCTGTTCGGGAATCTGCTTTTCCACCAGCGGCGTGCGCACAAAGCCGGGGCAAATGACATTGGCCCGCACGCCGTGCGCGGCGCCTTCCTTGGCGACCACCTTGCACAGCCCGATCAGGCCGTGTTTGGCGGTGACGTACGGCGCCTTCAGCACCGACGCCTCTTTCGAGTGCACCGATCCCATGTAGATCACGCTGCCGCCGCGCTTTTGCGCGTACATCAGCTTGAGGCAGGCGCGGGTGGTCAGGAAGGCGCCGTCGAGATGGATCGCCAGCATCTTCTTCCAGTTCGCGAAATCGTAGCTCTCGATCGGTGCGACGATCTGGATGCCGGCGTTCGACACCAGGATATCGACGCCGCCAAACTGCGCGGCGACGGCGGCAATGCCGGCCTCGACTTCGGCTTCGCTGGTGACGTCCATCGCCACCGCCATGGCGCGCTGGCCGGACGGGTCGAACTCGAGTGCGGTAGCCTGCGCCGCCTTCATGTCGAGGTCGGCGATGACGACCCTGGCGCCATTGTCCAGAAATACCTTGGCGATGTTCTTGCCGATGCCGCTGGCGGCGCCGGTGACGACGGCGACTTTATCTTGCATGCTCATGCTGTTTGCTCCTCTTGCAGGTTGGACGCGGCGGCCTTGTGGCCCCGCGTCAGGAAATCGTAAATGGCCGGGCTTTGTTCGATCGACGGCAGCGCCAGCACCTTGGGGTGAGACAGCGTTACGCCGGCATCGTCATAACCGGCGCGCCAGTGTTCGAGCATGGTGCGGCGCGAAAATTCAAAGTCCTTCGACTGGCCCTCGTAGTTGGGCGAGCGGTACACCAGCTGGACGATGTTGTAGACCGCCTGGTCCGACGCCTTGGCCAGCAGCCGCGCCTGCGGCGAGGCGGCCAGCTCGGCCGGCATCTGCGCCAGCAGTTCATTGAAGGCGGTGCGCAGCTTCTCGAGCTTGCGGAAGTTGTCGGTGGCGGCGCGCGTGCGGCTGGAAAACTGCACTTCCTTCATGCGCACGGCCACCGCGGCGAGGTCCTGCGGCACATCGCCGGCGGCGCTCCACAAGTCCACCTGCAGCACCAGGGTATCGAGGCCCGAGCGCGCCGACAGCACCCAGTCGAGCGGCGTGTTCGACACCAGCCCGCCGTCCCAATAGTGCTCGCCGTCGATCTCGACCGAGTCGAAGCCGGGCGGCAGCGCGCCGCTGGCCATCACGTGCTCCGGGCGGATGGTGTCGACCGCGTTGTCGAAGTAGGCGAAGTTACCGGTGCGTACGTTCACCGCGCCCACGCTCAGGCGCATCTGCTTGCTGTTGATCAGGTCGAAGTCGACCAGTTCTTCGAGCGTCGCGCGCAGCGGGCTGGTGTCGTAGTAGCTGGGCGCGCCGCCCTTCATCCACGGCAGGTAGGGCGGCGGCATGCGCGGCTCGAAAAATCCGGGCACACCCTTTGCCATCACGCCGCCGGCGGCCATCTGGTTGATCCAGCCGCGCATCGTGTCGCTCATCAGCAGCGGCGCCCAGAGCTGGCTCGCGCCAAGGTCGTCGGCGGCGCTGACCTTTTCCCAGAAGCTGCGCAGGCGCGCCACCCGGTCGGCGTGCGGATTGCCGGCGATGATCGCGCTGTTGATGGCGCCGATCGAGATGCCGGCCACCCAGGTCGGCTCGATGCCCGCCTCCAACAAGCGCTCGTAGACGCCCGCCTGGTAGGCGCCGAGCGCGCCGCCGCCCTGCAGCAACAGGGCAATGCTTTCAAACGGCGTGGCGCAGGGCTTGGCGACTTCGGGCGTCGCGGCATCGCTGGCGCGGTCGGTGGCTGCCGCCGGCGCGCGCTTATTCACGTTCTGGGACCGGCACGTTGAAGCCGTTGAGCGTGGTCGACACCATCGAATACAGGCTGACTCGGTACATATCGTTGTACAAGGGCTGTTGTTCGGATGTGAAGTCACGCGGGGAAAACGGCGGCATGCGCATTGGAGTCCTGTTGTTGAATGGAGTGGGCGGCGCCGGCGTACGTACGCACGCGGAAGCAGCGGCCGCCTGTTCGCGGCATCAGCCACGATACCCCATCCGCGCGAAATGCATGCGCGCTCAACAGAACGCGGGGAAGCTTTGAAGCAGGACCGTCCGGGGGGGAGGGCGGCGCGGCGCCAGGCCAGGGCAGACGCGCGCTACACCGTCCTGATGTATCCCTGACTTTCCGCTCCCGCTGGCCGGGGACTGGCTAGTACGATTGCTGCCGGCTCAAGCCATGCCCGCGAGGGCCTGGCGCACCGCGCCGTGCGCGACGACGACGTCCGGGCCATCGTGCAGCAGCACCTTGTATTTGCGGCGGAACTCCGCGTCAACCTCCTTGCCGGGGCCGATCAGCGCTTCGACCTCGGTGCGGAAGTCGGCCGCCGCATCGCGGTCGAATGGAAGCTCCTTCTCGTCGAGCCGTTCGTCCAGTGCGGCCATCAGGGCGGACAGCTTCTGCAGCCAGGCGAAATGCGGGTGGGTCGTAATCAGCTGAAGGTGCTCGAGAGGGCTGCCGACCGTGCCAAAATACTGCGTCTCTACGTCGATCAGCGCCTTGTGCAGCTTGCGCAGCGCGTGGGCGAGGGCAATCGCCTTGGCCCGCAGCGTAATGTTTTTTTCGGTAGTGGTCATCTCGATTCCTCATCATCATGAAAAAAGAACGGGCGCCGTGAATGCGGCGCCTCCCTGGCGATCGCTATTTGATCAAGCCTTGCGCCGCGCGTCGACGCTCCATGCGCCGGCACCCCATGCGGCCACGCTCAGCAAACCACCGACGACGGCGATATTCTTGAAGAACATCAGTTGCTGCACGAATTGCTGCGCTTCCGGCACGGCCCAGAAATTATGGAAGAAGAACGACGCCACCAGCGTAAACAGCGCCAGCGCGAGCGCCGCTATGCGTGTGCCTGCGCCCAGCACGAGGGCGAGGCCGCCGATGATTTCCAGGCTCAGCGCAAACGCCGCGGCCAATGTCGGCGCCGGAAGCCCAACCGAACTGATGTAGCCAACCGTGCCGGCAAAGCCGGTCAGTTTGCTGATGCCGGCAGGCAGGAACAGCAGGGCGAACAGCAGGCGGCCTGCGAGCGACAGGGGATTTTGCAGTGACTTGATCATGATAATTCCTTTATGTGTGATTGGTACAAAACGTTCTTGCTTATGCCGCCAGGTCGAACACCAGCACTTCGGCGTTGTCGCCTTCAGCCAGCGTGATCAGGTTTTCCTGCTCCATCAACAGGGCATCGCCGCCCGCCAGGCGCTGGCCGTTGACTGTCAAGGCGCCGCGCACCAGGTGCACATACGCCTTGCGGGCCGGGTCGAGCGCCAGTTCGGCCGACTCAATGCCGTCGAACAGGCCGGAGTACAGCGCCGCATCGGCATGCACCGTGACCGAATCCTGCGCGCCGTCGGGCGAACCGATCAGGCGCAGCGCACCGCGTTTCTGGGCGGCCGGAATGGTCTTCTGTTCATAGCCCGGGCTGATCCCTTTGACGTTCGGCAGTAGCCAGATCTGCAGGAAGTGCGTGGTTTGCGATTCGGCGTGATTGAACTCCGAGTGCACAACGCCAGTGCCGGCGCTCATGCGCTGCACGTCGCCGGGCGGGATGCCCTTGACGTTGCCCATGTTGTCCTGGTGCGCCAGTTCGCCCGTCAGCACGTAGGAAATGATTTCCATGTCCTTGTGGCCGTGCTTGCCGAAGCCGGCGCCGGGGGCGATGCGGTCTTCGTTGATGACGCGCAGGTTGCCCCAGCCCATATGCGCCTGGTCGTAATACTCGCCGAACGAAAACGAATGGTCGCTTTTGAGCCAGCCGTGGTCTGCATGGCCGCGGTCCTGCGCTTTGCGTAATGTGATCATGATCTGGACTCCCGCTTAGTTGAAGAGTCCATTGTGGGTGCGCGGAAGGACTTGGCGGAGCAGCCGAATTGATGGCATCATTCAAATAATTTGAATGAATGGGGCCTTTATGATCACGCCACGCGATGCATTGACGCCGTCCTCGCTGGCCATGCTGCAGGCGGTGGCGACCACCGGCAGCTTCGCCGCCGCGGCGCGCGCCATGCACATGGTGCCGAGCGCGCTGACGTACCGGGTGCGCATCATCGAGGACGCGCTCGACGTGCTGCTGTTCGATCGCAGTTCGCGCCAGGCGCGCCTGACCGAGGCGGGCAAGGAGCTGCTGCGCGAGGGCGCCCGCCTGCTGGTCGACATCGACGCGGTGGCCAACCGCGTCAAGCGGGTCGCCACCGGTTGGGAGTCGCAGCTGACGATATCAGTCGACAGCATCATCAGCCGCGTCACCATGATGGAGCTGTGCGAGGCGTTCTTTGCGCTGAACCCGCCGACCCGCCTGAAGCTGCGCGACGAAACCTTATCCGGCACGCTCGAAGCGCTGACCTCCGGCCAGGCCGACCTGGCGCTCGGCGTGGTGTTGGATGCCAAGGTGACGGTCGGCCTGCAACGGCGGCCGCTCGGCACGGTGGGTTTCGTGTTTGCGGTGGGCGCGAATCATCCGCTGGCGAGGGCCAGCGAGCCGCTCAGCGACGATCTGATCCGCAAGCATCGCGCGGTGGCGCTGGCCGACTCGGTCGAACGCGGCGGCGGGCTGACGGTCGGCATGCTGACGGGGCAGGACGTGTTTACTGTTTCCGACATGGCGGCCAAGGTCGATGCGCAGATCCGCGGGCTGGGCGTCGGCTTCATGCCGGAGTCCCTCGCCCAACCGTATATCGANAGCGGCAGACTGGTGGTCAAGCGGGTCGANCGCGCCGCCCATGAGCTGCAGTTTTGTTACGCCTGGCGCGACAGCGGCAAGGCCGTGCAGGGGCGGGCCCTGCAGTGGTGGCTGGAGCAGATGCAAAGTGCGGTCAGCCGGGCGGCGCTGCTCGACGCGCGCCGGCTCGCCGGCTAGGGAACGCGGAAGCTGATGTTCGCGATATGGTTCGCCGGTTAAGGATTGCTTATTGACTGTGGCTTGAGGAATGGCCACCCACATCGCCTCCGCTCAACGCGCAGGCGATGTGGCGTTCAATCACGCGGCGCGCTGAAGGCAGAGCGCGATGCCTTGTCCGCCGCCAATGCACAGCGACACAACGGCCTTGTCCTCACCAAGCCGCTCCATGGCGTGCGCCACCTTCGTGATCAGAATTGCGCCTGTGGCGCCGATCGGATGGCCGTGCGCGATCGCGCCACCGTCCACGTTAAAGCGTGCGTCGCTGATCTTCAGTTCGGATTGGACGACCAGCGCAATCGCCGCAAACGCCTCGTTGACCTCAAAGCGGTCAACGTCATCGACTTGCCAGTCCGCTCGTTGCAAAGCCTCGCGTATGGCCGGGATTGGACCGAGTCCGAACATTCCTGGTTCGACCCCGGAGACCGCGACGCTCTTGATGGTGAGCATAGGCTGCAAGCCAAATTCGGCCGCGGTGGCGCGCGTGCACACGATCATTGCAGCTGCGCCCGCATTGACGCCCGGGGAATTGCCCGCGGTGATGCTGCCGTCCGGCCGAAATGCCGGTTTCAAGCGCGCCAGCGATTCCACAGTGGTGTCAGGTCGAACGGATTCATCGGAAGAAAAGACCGTGCTTCCCTTCTTTGTCTGCAAGCTGAGCGGCTCGATCTCGTTGGCGAAATGGCCTGCCTGCTGCGCGGCCGCAAAGCGTTGCTGGCTGCGGGCAGCAAATGCGTCCTGTGCTTCGCGGCTGACCTTGTATTGGGTGACGAGGTCTTCTGTATGCCAGCCGGAATGTTTGCCGGAGAACGCATCATTCAAACCATCGCGCAGCAAGGCATCGATGCACGCCGCATCGCCCATCCGGCTGCCGGCGCGCATCGATGGCAGCAAGTAAGGAGCGCGTTCCATGTTTTCCATGCCGCCGGCGATCACGCAGCGCGACAGCCCGGCGCGAATCTCGGCATAGGCCGTCAGCACCGCCTGCGCGCCGGAGCCGCACACGCGGTTGACCGTCATCGCCGGCGTTGAGACCGGCAGTCCGCCATGGATGGCGGCCTGGCGCGCGGTATTCATGCCTGCGCCGGCCTGCACCACGTTGCCGAATACAAGCGAATCAATTTTCTCCGGGGCCAGGCCGGACCGGCGCAAGGTGGCGGCGATGGCATGCGCGCCCAGATCGCTGCTCGAGGTGTCTTTCAAGCTTCCGCCGAACGTGCCGATGGCGGTCCGGACCGGGGAGCAGATGACAATGTCGTCTTCCATTTCATTTCCAATCAAAAAAATTTACTGAAAAGGCCGTGAAGCAAGCGCGGCCCGGGTTGGGCCCTGTGCGGACAAGGTTTTAGACACAAGGGATTTAAAATTACTCCATGTTTAAACGCTGGGCTTCAGCGCGAGGGCAGGGGCTAGCTGGCGACGGATTGCCAGCGCCATCAGCGCAGCCAGCATGCAGGCTGCACCGGCGGCAAACAGTGCTGGGTTGTACGTCATCATCAACGTGCGGATCCGTCCGGCGCCATAGGCGGCTACCGCGGCGCCCAGCTGGTGACCTGCGAATACCCAGCCGAACACCATGCCCGCGCGTTCCTTGCCGAATGTCGATGCCACCAGCCTGACCGTCGGGGGAACCGTCGCGATCCAGTCGAGTCCGTAAAACATCGCGAACATCGACAGGCCGTACAAAGTGAATTCGGAATAGGGCAGCCAGAACAAGGAGAGCCCGCGCAAGCCGTAGTACCAGAACAGCAGCTTCCGGTTGTCGTAGCGGTCGGACAGCCAGCCGGAGGCAATCGTGCCGATCAGATCGAATGCACCCATCATCGCCAGGACCGATGCGGCGGGTATCGCGGACAAGCCCGAATCGCCGCACAGGGAGATGAAGTGCGTCTGGATCAGGCCGTTAGTACTCAGGCCGCAGATAAAGAAGGTGCCGAACAGCAGCCAGAAGGTCTGGTTGCCGGCGACGCTGCCGAATACCGCGAACGGGGTGGCGAAAGTCATTTTTGCAAGCACCGGGGCCTGCACCTGGGTAGCTGGATCGGCGCCGACCGGCAGCAGGCCGAGATCGCCCGGACGGTTCCGCATCAGCAGAAACGCGGCCACGGCGACAACAGCGCAACTGACCAGGACGGGCGCCAATGCCATGCGCCATCCGAAGCGCTCGATCAGCCAGGTGCCGAATGGAAGAAAGATCAGCTGGCCGGTTGCCGAACTGGCGGTCAGCAAGCCAATCACCAGTCCGCGGTGGGTTTCGAACCAGCGGTTCGCCACGACTGCGTTGAGCACGAGCGCGGTCATCCCGGAGCCGACGCCGAGGACAATTCCCATCAGCGCGACGAGTTGCCAGAATTGCGTCATTTGGGTGGACAGCAACAGGCCGCCCGCAACCAGTCCGAGCGCGGTGACGATCACATTGCGCAGGCCGAAACGTTCCATCAGGATGGCGGAGAATGGCCCCATCAAGCCGAACAGCGCGAACCGCACCGCCAGTGCGGTCGAGATCTGGTCGACGCTCCAGCCGAATTCCTTGCTGAGCGGTTGAAGCAGGGCGCCTGGAAGGCCGAGTGCGGCCGAGGACGACAGGGCGGTGAAAAAGCTGATGGCGACGATCACCCAGGCATAGTGAATGCCGCGGCGGCCGAGCCAGGTGGCCACGGGTTGAGAAAGCATGAGATTCCTTGGAAAGAGATTGAGGATCAGTTAGCAGAATCAGGTCGATCGGACGATATGCTCGCGCACGACAGTGAGGAATTGTTCGGACAGGTCGTCACCGCTGGTGGCGCGCGCCAACAGCAGCGCGCCGACCATCGCCGACAGTTGAACGATCGCCGTGTCGCGGCGCTCGCTCGGCTGGTCCGCGCTCGACAGCGCGCCAATCTGGTCCAGCAATCCCTTCACGCCGTCGATATAGGCGGCACGCAGCGGCGATTCGGCTGGCTCGCGCGAAATATCTGAAGCGAAGGCAGTCGCGGGGCAGCCGTCGCCCAGGTTGTCGCGCCTTTCGATCGACAGGTAGCCCTCGACCAGCGAACGCAGCGCGGCGGGACGATCCTGGGTTTTTCCGGTCCGCGCTTCGATACGCGCCCTGGACTGATCGAACGCCTTTTGGCACGCGACCCTGGCAAGCGCATCTTTCGACTCGAAATGCCCATAAAAGCCACCATGGGTCAGCCCTGCTGCCGACATGAGCTCATTGACGCTCACCGCCTTGAAGCCCTGTTCGCGGAAAAGGCGCGCCGAAGCCGCCTCGATCACATCATGATTCTTGCTGGCTTGTTCTTTTGATACACGAGGCATGGTTCTTCCTTTGCTGGATTCATGCCTCAATAATAGATGATGATCATCATGAATACAAGGAGGTGGCGGGATTTTATTTCGCGCCAGCGCGATCATCGACCAGAAAAAACTTGCGGCCGGCAGCTTCTGGTCTTGGCGAAACGAATCCTTGAAGACTTGGATTTCAGTGGCTCTGAGGGGGAACTAACAGACCGTCGGTCGAATAGTCTACAAACTTCGCTTATGCCGTGGATAGCTCTGTTCGACGGCCCATTACAACCATTTCCACTATCGGAGGGTAGTTATGAACAATTTAATCTCAGCAGCTCGAACCGTAGTCGTCATTGGCGCAATTGCCGCCGTTTCAGTTGGATGCACGCAAGCAACTACTCCAGCACCGGCCGATACCGCCACTACGTCGGTGGCACCAACAACGACGGACGCAAGCGGCACCAGCCCAACATCCGGGCGCGCCACCACCGCAGCAACCCACTCGGCGACCGCCGGGAACGCGACTGGTTCGAGCCGCGCTGGTGCGACGGACTCGGGAGCGGGCGCTACCGACGGCAGCAAGAACATCCAGCCGGGCGTCAAAAATAACTCCGGCGAGACCCAGGGAACCACCCCTAGCACTTCACTGCCCGTGTCGGATGGCAGCCGCTAAGTAGCATTCGCAATCGGACGCTGCGTCGGCCAATGGCCGGTATATGGCCAGTTCGGTGGCCATGCGCGGTGGGCAATCCGATCCGCTACACCGTCATCGGCAGTTGCTCTGATGCTTCGGCTTGAACATACAGCACCAAGTCTTCAAGCGACATCGGTGTGGCGTACAAGAATCCCTGGGCGAACTGCACGCCTCGGTCGCGCAGAAACTGTGCCTGCGCGTCCGTCTCCACCCCTTCGGCGATCATCGCAAGATTCAGCGATTTCGCCATTTCTATAATGTGCAACACGACGGTGTTGGTGGGCGCCGTGGTCCCGATGGTGTCGATGAAAGATTTATCGATTTTCAAGAAGTCCACCTGCAACTGAGTCAGATAGGAAAGGGAGGAGTAACCTGTGCCAAAGTCGTCAATCGCGACCCTGATTCCTGCCGCCCTGATATCGTGCACGATCGGCGTGGCGAGGGCAACGTCGATCAGTCCGCGTTCGGTTGCTTCTACCGTGAGGTTTTCGGGCTTGATTCCGGATCGGTGCATGAGGTCATTGAACCTTTTAACGATATCCCGCGATTGCAGGTCCCGTGAAGATAGATTGATGCTGACGTAGAGGCGGGGAAAGGCCATTATAAATTCCGGTGCCTCACGTTCAATCAAGTCGAGTATGCGTCGGGTAATGCTGGTGATGATCCCGCTTTCCTCGGCGATGGGAATGAACAAGTCGGGCCGAATCAAGGTGCCGTCCCTGCGGCGCCACCGCAGCAAGGCCTCGGCGCCTACGCATTGGCGCGTGTCCAGTCGCACTATCGGCTGGTACACCAGGGAGAACTCGTCGCGCCGCAGCCCGGCGCGCAGCAATGCCGGCACGGATATCTGCCGGCGCACGACGAAGTAAAAGACGGTCGCTAACGCTAGTCCACCCAGCAGTCCGAACGGCACGAGGAAAACTATCAGTTCGCGCGCCAAATGGTTTGCCGACGCGACGGGAATTGCTGCGACAGAAATCAGATCGAGAGTTTTCGAACGGCGCTGTGCGATGATGAAATCGCCGTCGATGCGCGTCTTCGCTGCGCCTTCGGCTAGCGGACCGAGCCAGCTCGGATTGTACGTTCCGCGGGTTGCGATGACTCGTTGGGTGCTTGCGCTAATCAATCCCAGCGAGATTTCGTTGGCATAGTCCTGCACGTCGAAAATCAAATCCCGGTGGACGATCGCGGCGTAGCCATGATCCTCGGAAATGACGAAGCGCGATTTAGGCGCGAGCGGCAACGTTACCGCAACTCTCACGGCGATTCCACGACTGGACACGTAGTCGGGCGGGCCCACATCGAAGCCGGCACCATGGTCGCCGAGCGACGAGCAGATCAGCCGATTCCCCTGAATGCGACCAACACTTTGCAAATAACTGGAGCTGAGCGCCAGTTGACCCATCAATGCAATTTCTTCAGGTGAGCATGCGGCGCCGGCCCGGTTTGCATTGAGAAGCTTGATCGCGGCCCGTCCCTGTTGGCCGGTTTCTTCGGCGCGACGCATTACTTCATCGGCCAGCACCGATGCCTTCTTCGATTCGATGTGCAGGCTTTGTCGATTGGCCACGAACATCGATAGCATCACAGGCACCGCGATCAAGGCGAGACCGGTCAGGTATGTCAGCGCAGTCGCAAGACCTTTTTTCACGGCGTGTCCGCTTACTTCCAAATAGGCATGGGTTGGCCGCGCGCGGGGAAGGGGGGCGCGGCGTGATATTTGTAATGTAGTCCTATTGAGCGCTGTTGAACACTTGCAGTGCACAAGCGAAAGGCGTAGGTCGTCCACCTGCAGCGTGCGAAGCACCTGGAACTACGAACCACGAGGTGTTCGGTTTGCACGGACGTCGAAAAAAACCGCTTCCCCTTATCGAGGAAACGGGTTTTTCTTGTCGGTAATGATGTAAGCGACGGCCACACTGGTCGCGACCCGCGCAGGCTACTAGCGCTGCATCCCCCAGCGCCGTACGGTAAGCCGTTCGACTGACTGAAACACGATGTTTTCGACCAGCAGGCCGATGCCGATCACGGCGGCGAGACCGGCGAACACCTTGTCCGTATAGAGCTCATTGCGGCTCTGGAAAATATACCAGCCCAGCCCGCCTTTCCCCGAGGTTGTGCCAAACACCAGTTCGGCGGCGATCAGCGTGCGCCATGCAAACGCCCAGCCGATTTTCAAGCCCGACAGGATCGCGGGAAGAGCCGCGGGAATCAGCACCTGCAGCACCAGCCTGACGCCGCCGAGTCCGTAATTGCGACCGGTCATGCGCAGCGTTTCCGGCACTGCCCGAAAGCCGGCGTACGTGTTCAGGGCGAGCGGCCACATCACCGAATGCATCAGCACGAACACCAGGCTGCCGCGCCCCAGTCCGAACCACAGCAGCGCAAGCGGCAACAGCGCAATGGCCGGCAATGGGTTGAACATGGCCGTCAGGGTTTCGAGCAGGTCGCGCCCCAGCGTGGTCGACATCGCCAGCGAGGTGAGGAGGAACGCGCCCGCAATGCCAGCGGCGTAGCCTTGCAGCAGCACCGCGAGCGACACACCTACGTAGCGCGGCAATTCGCCCGAGACGATGCCGGCCGCCAGCGCGTGCGCAGTCTGCAGCGCGCCAGGCAGCAACAAGTCGTTCGCCTGCAAGCGCGCCACCGCTTCCCACGCGATCGCCAACAGCAGCAGCAAAGCCGACTTGCGCAGCCAGCCAAAGCGCCATGCGCGCTGCGCTGCGGAGAGCGGGCGCACGGCCTGGACGGCGCCAGCCGGCGAAAGCGCCAGTTCGTATTCCGGCCTCACCGGTGGATCCCATTGGGCGCTCATGATTCGACCCGCTGTGCAGGCGCAGCAGCGACGATAGGCGTCGGCGCGTCGAACAACAAGCCGTGAATGCGTGCTGCGGCGGCCTGGAATTCGGCGCTGCCGGCGCTGTGCAAGCCGAACTGGTGGCAATTGAGTTCGGCGCGCACCCGGCCCGGATGGGGCGACAGCAGGAGGATGCGATTACCCACCACCAGCGCCTCTTCGATCGAATGGGTCACAAACAGCATGGTGAACTTGATCTCTTCCCACAGCGCTTGCAGTTCCTCCTGCATTTGCCGGCGGGTGAGGGCGTCGAGCGCCGCGAACGGTTCGTCCATTAGCAAGATGTCCGGCTGCATTGCCAGCGCGCGTGCGATCGCCACGCGCGCCTTCATGCCGCCCGACAGGGTGTGCGGATAGGCGTCGACAAAGCCGGACAATCCTACCTTCGCCAGCCAATGGAGCGCACGCGCCTCCGCCTCGCGCCGTCCCATGCCGCCGGCCAGCAAGGGAAACATGACGTTGCGCTTGACCGTCTTCCACGGCGGCAGCTGGTCGAACTCCTGGAACACGACGATCCGGTCGGGGCCAGGCCGCGTGATCGGCAGTCCATTGAGAAACAGGCTGCCGGCGCGCGGGGCGATGAAGCCGCCGACCGCCTTGAGCAAGGTGGATTTTCCGCAGCCGGAAGGACCCAGCAAGACAAAGCGATCGCCCCGATACACGTCGAAGCTGACGTCGTGCGTGGCGCGCACGGTGCTGTGCGCGCCGGCGTATTCGAGTGTTACGCCTTGTGCCCGCAGCAGCGGATCCGTCGCCACAAGCTGGAATGAGCGCACTGTCATGCTAGCTCCCGGTCGCGAGCGCAGGATGCTCGAAGAAATAATCGCGCCAGCTTTTCGGCTCCTTCTTGAGCGCGCCCGCCTTGAACATGAACTGCGCCAGTCCCAGCGTGTTCTGCGGCGCGACCTTGAACTGCACCTGCGGATTCTTGATCACCTTCAGCAGGAAGGCGCGGTCGATGCTGCTCTTGTTCACCCGTAGGTAAGCGTCCGCGGCCGCCTCGGGATTGCTGGTAATGAGCGCGGCGGCTTCGGCCAGCGCGTCGACCAGGGCGCGGTAGGTCTTCGGATTCTCTTTCAAGTATTTCTCGGTCGCGTACAGCACCGTCGACGAACTGGGGCCGCCCTGCACCTCATACGAATTGAGCACGATATGCGCCTTCGGGTTGCCTGCCAGTTCCTGGTCCTGGAACGGCGGCGTCGCGAAGTGCGCGTTGATCTCGGTCTGGCCGGCGATCACGGCCGCCGCCGCGTCCGGGTGAGGGATAGCCTGGGTCAGGCGGTCGAGCCGCTTGAATTCGCCGATGCCCCACTGCTTGGCCGCCGCCATTTGCAGGATGCGCGCCTGCACCGACACCGTCACGGCGGGCAAGGCGATCCGGTCGGCCTCGGTCAGATCGGCGATCGTCTTCACCTTGGGATTGGTGCTGACCAGGTAATACGGGAAGTTGCCGAGAGAAGCGACCGCCCGCACATTCTGCTTGCCGTCGGTGCGGTCCCAGATGGTCAGCAGCGGCCCCACGCCCGCGCCGGCGATGTCGATCGAGCCCGATAGCAGCGCGTCGTTGACCGCGCCGCCGCCGGAGAGCTTGACCCAGTCGACGTCGATGTCGACGCCGTTTTTCTTGCCGTGCTTTTCGATCAGCTTCTGGTCCTGGGCGACGTTGAGCAACAGGTACACCACGCCGAACTGTTCGGCGATGCGGATCTTGCCTTCAGCGTGGGCGGGCGCGGCGGCGACCAGTGCCGCCAGGGTAAAGACGGCGAGTTTGGATAGTAGATGGTTCATGAGGGTGCTTTCGTAATCGGTGTGTGCGGTCAGAACGGGGCGTCGCCCTCGATGGTGGTGCGGTACAGCTTACGGCGCTGATCGTCGGGACAGCCGGCGGCAAGGTGCATCAGAGACCGGTTGTCCCAGAACACCATGTCGCGCTCCTGCCACTGATGGCGGTAGATGTGCTCAGGCCGCGTGCTGTGGGCAAACAGCGCATCGAGCAGTTCGCGGCTTTCGTCCTGCGGCAAGCCCACCACGCGGGTGGTGAAATGCTCGCTGACGAACAGCGCGCGGCGTCCGGTTTCGGGATGGGTACGCACGATGGGATGAATCGCCGGCACCACTTCATCGATCTGCGCCTGGGTCAGATTTGGACGCCACGGATTGCGCTTCTGCAGCTCGGCGTACTTGGCCAGGTAGCTGTGTTCGGCGCTGGCGCCGTCGACCGCGCGCTGCAGGTGGCGCGGCAGCGATTCCCAGGCCGTATGCTGGTTGGCGAACAGCGTATCGCCCCCTTGCTGCGGCAGTTCCTGCGCGTGCAGCATCGAGCCGAGGCTGGGCACGGCCTTGTACGACAGGTCCGAATGCCAATAGTGGCCGGCATCGCCCAGGCCGATCGGCTCGCCGTTTTCCTTGATGTTGGAGATGATGAGCACCTCGGGATCGCTCGGCAGCTGGAACTGGCGCAGTACATGGATCTGCAAGGGGCCGAAGCGGCGGCTGAACGCCACTTGCTGGGACGGCGTGATGCGCTGGTCGCGAAACACCAGCACGTGGTGGTCGAGGTGGGCGCGGTGCAGTTTGGCGAAGTCCTCATCGTCGAGCGGCTGCGCCACATCGAGGCCGATCACTTCGGCGCCCAGCGGGGCGTCGAACGGCCGGATAGTAAAGCGGGAGCGAGGTTTGAGTAGCGCGGACATAAGCTCGCATCGGAGGATTG
>Ga0065715_10089095_pt1 | contig 14488 bp, 10 predicted proteins | sample MisBulReplicate1_FD_59102 | JGI IMG/M metagenome (GOLD analysis project Ga0065715, IMG submission 59102) | Miscanthus rhizosphere microbial communities from Kellogg Biological Station, MSU, sample Bulk Soil Replicate 1 : eDNA_1 v2 (version 2) | ecosystem: Host-associated > Plants > Roots >...
CGAGCTATTCGATGAGATCGAAGCCTCTGAGAGAAACTATTTCCGGTTCCAGTTGAGTCCGGAAGTAATAATCTCGGCTGGCACGCAGGTAAAGCAACCGGGTGATCAAATGTGTGGCGAAACAGTCGAGCTGGTTGCGCGCCACACGAGCGCGCGCGAACAATCACCTTACGAGCGACTGCTGGGAGACGCGCTGCGCGGTGACAACTCGCTATTTACTACCGACGCCAGTGTAGAAGCCGCGTGGCGCGTGGTAGACCCGATTCTCGACCATTCTGGATCGTTAGTAGAATATGAATGTGGCACTTGGCCCACCGCAGCCGATTCGCTGGTCGCGGGTGTCTCGGGCTGGCACGAGATGACGACCGACCATTAACGTTTTGTTTGCACTGAAGCCTGCTCGCCGGGGGGGTCTTACCTAAAGGGTTTGTAGGTTCGAGTCCTACCTGCGGAGTCACGATTTGGAAGGCCGCTGGAAACAGTTCCGGCGGCTTTTTCTTTGCGAAGTCGTGTTCGTAATCACAAAGTAGATCAAACGGTTGCGAAACGTCGCGGTAAGAACGTGATCCTTCCATGTTCAGTTCGAACACACGAATTGAGCAACTTTCGCTTTTCGCTTGAATCTTGCTGTTTGTACAGAAATAGGCCTTTTTTGAGAGTTCTAGTAGGGCAATACCATCTGCTGCTGACAGAGAGCCACTCTTTCCAGGCAAAGCTGCTTGAAAATTTGCTGCAAAAGGTAGACCGAAGGCTGAGTAAAACTACTCAGCACTTCGCTCAGTTTCTGACTGGGGAATATATCAGAAGGTATTTGATACCGAGTTGAGTCTCCTCAATTCCCACGTGTAATACCTGGTAAGTGAACGCCGAAAAAACTTTCGATCTCGGCCTGTTGCCGACCAACATAGGCCCCGATCCAGTTCTGCAATATCTTGCCCTCAGGAGAGACAACGATCGTTTGTGGAGTGGTTCCGAGTTTATATTCCTGCCTCGCTTCTTCTGACAGACCGATGAATATAGGAAGATCTAGCCTGCTTTGAGTCGCGTACTCTTTTACACCGTTGTTTGCTAGAGAAAGCGCGATAAAGCGATAGGCACCCTGTTTTTGAGACGCCAGCGATTTGATGTTGTCGAGATTTCGAGTGCACCAGGCGCACTCAGGGGTAAAAACGTAAAGGACGATGGGCACCTGACTATCAGCGTAGGAAATCACTTCTTGTCGACCTTCCAGGCTGTTTACTTTAAGAGGCTGGACGCTTGTGCCAACGGGCAAAGCGGGCGGCGGCGACGGCAACGTCGGTACATTTGCGAGAGCGACGTTAGCCTTCCTGATTCTGTACGCCAATACCAGATTCGTAATCAGCGAAATCCCAAGAATAACGGTCATTGCCCAGAGCACATGTCGTAATCTACGCAGGTTGTCACCGTCGTTTACGCTCGTCTGCATCGCTGGTGAATTGCCTAACACGGCTTCTAAGGGCAATCAACGCCGGGTATACAAGGATTTTGACAGCTCGGGTTGATCGTCCCGCTATCACCTGTACCACACAGATGACCATCGCACGTACATTGGCAACTAAATGAGTAACCACCGATGCCGTTCTGATTAGTGCCGCAAAAGAACGAAGGCGTCGGTGCTGGCCAGCAGCCAATGGAATAACAGTAATTCGATGCCCAGTATTGCGCGTTCGAGCAGTTTGCTATACAAGGGGCTTGTGCTTTGACCGGCCGCGTTAAAATCATCACACTGAACATCACGATGATCAGCGCGATCCCGCTAACCCACGGTATTCGTTTCATTTCTTTTACCTCCTTAGAGCTAGAAGGACATAGGCGAGGGAAACCCACTCACTTCTGAAGTGTGGTGAAACAGCAAGAGTGTGTACGTAAACTAAACCTCTTAAGGTTTGAAGTCAATAGAATCAAGAGACATAGAATCAAGAGACTTTCTATAGGTTGTCAATATCATCCGCTCCATAACCTTCGGCTCGCAGTTGACTCATCGTGGCGCGTGTTGAGCATCCTGATTCCAATAGCTCAATAGCTCGCGTGATGCGGGGCCGATAGGTACAAAAGCTGTGAGTTCGACGTTGTCTACCGTGGTCATTGATCCCAGTCTAGGCTAGAAATGTTCTTTGCAACTGTTCTAAGGACCCGAGCATTTCTGGCGCTAGCCTCAGCAAAAAGTTGCGAAGATTGTCCAGTGTGGGGACACGGCGTGGCCCTGATGCAAGGCTTTACGGAGGCATGGCAGAGAAGGACAAAGTTTGGTGAGTACAGAAATATTCAGGTACAAGTCTCAAAAAGAACGCCTGAAGAGGTCTGCCTTTTGCTTTGCTTTCTCTGGCAATCTGTAATAGAGTGCGCCGTGTTCTTCCTGACTCCCACTGCATAAGGAAGCTCACATGATAGCCTTACCACGTACACGCGGCTTCTCTGCGGGTAACCGGCAAATACTCCTAACTAACAACCTGAATGCGGTCCGCTAATTGGCATGTACATGGCGCTCACGTTCTTTGGGGCGAGCAGACAGCCGGGTCCTTTTTAGGAAAGCCGGTTTTATCGGAATGGGATAAGACAGCGAGGCGGTGGTTCAAGACGCCACAAGTGCCGTGAATAAACAGATTGGCGGATGGAACCGCTCATTTTATGCGGAAGAAAACGAAGGGTTAACACCGCGAGGGGACGTATGAATTCTCAGCTCAAAGAAAGAATCTCAAAGCTATCAGATGAAGAACTCTTGGAAATGGTGCAGAGTGAAGCTTCGGACTATGGTAGCGAATTCCTCGGCTATGCTGCTGAAGAGCTAGAAGCAAGGGGCATCCCATTTTCTTCGCAAGCGAGTGACATTCCTTACGAATGCGGAGCATGTGGGGCTGACGTTTCGTTCGAGGATCAGATTTGTCCAAAATGCGGTGCTGACATATCTGAAGTTGGCGATAGTGCTACGGACGAAAATACAGGAAGTGGGAATCCAGGTAGGTATCCAGCTTTGCGCGTTATCTCGGGGATTCTTAAGGTACTCGCAGTGCTTGCCGCTATTGCCGGGCTGATCGGGGCGCTGGTGGGATTGATTCAAATGTTTGGAAATACCTACGGAGCACCTGCCGCTGGTGGACTGATTGTTTTGGTATCGCTGCTGTATGGCGGACTAGGTTGTCTTTACGCGCTTGCCATATCGGAAGGGATTAGCGTTTTCATTGATATAGAAGAGAACACGAGGTTGACCAACAACCTATTAAGAAAGCTCTTGGATAAATAGGTGTGGGGCGGGTTTGGGGGTGCGCAGTGAGGATTTAAATCGTCGAATGAAGCCGAAGCATTGTTGGGATTACATGCGTGTGAAACTCATGAAGGTTCTTTTAGAAGATTAGCGGCGCTGACTGATGAAAAGTCGCCGTAGATTGGCAAAAAAAGAGGGAAGCTCCGCGTGGCGCTCCCTCTTTCAAACGTGTCGCCGTTCGTGGAAAATTCTATTTATGAATATGCGCAGAACCGGACTCGTTCAATCCTTTTTTAGGTTCTTTCGTCCGAAATGCGACATCGGGTTGAGTGACACCCGCAACTGAACCTGTAAGCGGTGCATCCATCTCCGTGCGGATGACCGTAGCGATCCACTCGGGTTTCGATCCACCAGGACAGTGGGCCCAGCGCATAAGAGGTTCAGTTCCAATCATGAGCATGCCCGAGTGATTGTTTCTGTCGGCATCTTCCTTCGGATCGTTGTAGACGAAGCCAAGCGACTTCCGCAAATTCAGAATATCTTCTGGCCTTCCGGTCAGAAACGTCCAGCCCGGCCCTGTTCCGTGCTTTTTGGCGAAAGCTTTTAGGTCGCGAGGCGAGTCTTCCTCGGGACTTAGGCTGATCGAGTAAAAGAAAATGTCACGACCTACGCGGCCATCTAACATTTGTTGCACTTCTACCAAGTGGTGAGTAACCACCGGACAGATGTCCTTGCAACGCGTGAACATAAACTGGATTACTACGCGCTTGTCCTTGACGAGATCGTCGTAGAAACGGACCTTCTTGCCGTCCTGCGTAATTAGCTCAACATTCGGAAGATGGCGACGCTGTAAAAGCTCACGTGGTGAGCTGTTCTTGTAGTCGTAGTGTTGCTTGCTTTTCGGTGTTGCTTCCTGGCCCAACACAGGCAGCGTGCCGGTCAAAGCACCAGCACTGACTGCGGCAGTAGTGGTTCCAGCAGCCGCCAGCCATTTTCTTCTTGTCATTCTTGACATAACTGTTTTGCTCCTTTCGATTTGTTCGCCTTGTTTGGCGGCTGGTTTATGGTTCGTAGGTGTTATCGATCACGCCAGGCTGCATTTGAAACAGCAGCATCATTGCGTGATCTTCATGGACCGTGTTGTGGCAGTGCATGGGCCAGTCTCCCGTGAAATCGCGAAAGCGGAAGAAGATCGTGGCGTCCTCATCGAATTGAAGTGTCGTCACGTCTTTACGTGACACCTCCACATTGGGAACACCGGGCCGCGTTGTGCTGATCCCAGCTCCACCGCCGGGCCACGGGCAATTGGCGCCAGAGTGAGTACGTGTTCTGCTATCACCGCTGTAACTATCATAGCGGGCATTATTATCGACGCGGCTGAGAATCTGATGCTCTTCCAGATGGACGTGAATCGGGTGCTGCCAATTATCACGCGGATTGGTCAATACCCAGTTTTCCGCCGTGTTCTGCGTCACAGTAAAGCGAAGCTCGTTGCAGTTCGCGAACCGTCCATTGATGACCCACTGGCCGTTATCGCGATCGAATTCAAAGTGGCGCGTGATGCGCGGCGTGATGACGGATGGAAGCGTGTAGAACGACGGTTGAGTAGCCGGGTCAACGCTGTTGTCTGTCACCGCAGCGCCGATGCGGAACTCGACACAATAAATGCCTTGCCCTGGATACGCCACGTCACAGGTTGGTCCTTCTCCACTATCCTGTATCATTCGGTTTTCGAGCCGAACCTTGGTATGGCTTCCGATCAGGCTCTTGACCTGATTGAAATCGATGATGATGTCATAGCGCTCCGCAACGCTGATGCGGAAGCTGGTGACTTGTTTTGGTTTTGGCAGGAGGTTGCCGTCATTAGCGATCACCCAGAACGGGATCACGGTGCTCGGAGAAAGCGGATCGGTAAGGAAGAGCTCGTAAAAGCGTGAAGGCCCGCCGTTCAACACACGGAAGCGATAGCGGCGCTTATTAACATTCAGATAAGGTTGAATGATTCCATTCGCTAACTGAATATCGCCGATTAGCCCCTTGAAGTCGAAAGTATCAAAACAGATCTTACCAGTGTCGGGATCGATCAGTTTGTCGTTGAGGATGATCGGGATATCGAACTGCGGATAGCTCGGGAGTCGGAAACCTGTCGTTTCGTTTCCGGTATCGAACTGGTTGAAGATGAGGTGAAAACCCTCCAGTCCTTTGTAAGTGTTCTCGGCAGTGTGATCGATGCGGTGGTCGTGATACCACAACGTGCTCAGCGATTCGTTGATGTCACCGTTAGGTTGGTGCGTAGAGGCAAATCCGGCTTGCTGTGCGGTGAAGTAGTAATCGAAATACTGTCCGCGGAAGAACCAGCGACACGGGCCACCATCGCTTTCGGGCGCGGTGTGGAAGTTGTGCAAGTGCGTTGACATTTCCGGGACTCCGAAGCCGCCGTTTTGACTTTGTGTTGGCAGTTCATTGAACCGGCGAATGAGCCACGGTTCCTGATAGCGACTCACTATAGTTGGTCCGGGAAATGTTGCGACGTCACTCGCGAGTGTGCCGCCCAAATTGAATCCCCAAATCAACTGTGCCGGGATGTTTGTATCGGAACAGATCCTGAAGTTGTTATTGGCTCTAATGCGCTCCACGAAATACTTTTGCGGAGGATACTGGTTGAAGAACTGGAAACAGTCCGACCCCGGTCGTACAAGACCGTTGAATTGGCCCCGTCCTTCAAATGGAAGATTGTTGTTGTTGGGATTGGGCGCATTGTTGGGACATATCTGCGGCGGAGCGCCGAATGTCAAACCCGGGTCGGTCAATGGGCGGGCGGGTAGTTCGGGAGGAATCGGCATTGGATCGACGAAGACCTGAGCGGGCATTGGGCTATTACCAAAATCACACCCACTTCTGCTGTGGTATTGGACTGCGGGATGTGTTAAGCCAACCTTAGGAAACAGAACACCGGCGCCGCTCATCAATCCCATTTTCATGAGGGTGCGCCGGGTGAAACCCTCTTTAACGAGCTCAAGTCTGTTGTTGAGGGCTTGTTGTTTTTCTCTTTCCCATCTTCTGTTTCTTTTTGAGATAAAAATCATAGGAAGCTCTCCTTTGGACGCGCTTGGCCGGAGTAATCTAGCCAAGGGATGATTGATTGGGTACCTGGCTTGAAATGCGGTAATGCGGGAAATGAACCTAAAAACAAACCGGTTGGCACCACTGGTCAGCGGCGCAAACTACGGCAAAGCATAGAGCCAAAAATGCCAGGGGGAGTTAGGAATCTGGGCAAATGAAATTAAGCCGCAATGCGCGTAACCCTATTCCAAACAACCGGAATGTCAACTTACTATCGTTGGCCGTTTTTGCTGTTTATTAGCGAAATTTGCTGGCGTGAAATGATTCCGTAGAAGTGTAGAAGTAGGAGGTTTGCCATTATCCCTGTGAGAACCCTAGAGAGTTTCTCGCATCTGCTGGAAGAAATTGAGCATTTCTGTCGTGGGCGTCAGAAAAGAAGTTGCGAAGATTGTCCAGTGTGGGCTATCTCGGTTACGCGTTGCACTCTTGGGCGCTTACGCGCCAATGCTCGCGACTCTGAGGCTTCTCGGAGGTGTTGGAAGAGACTGAGCATTTCTGAGGTTGCCGTTAAGAAAAAGTTGCGAAGATTGTCCAGCGTGGGGAGCATCCTTAATAAATCCAACTTGAGGCCACCTGCGAGTGGCCTCAAGTTTTTTATGACCTGCTGTGCTGTTGATTTGGCGGTATGTCAATCCGAAGAGTGTCCCAACTGCGCTCCTATCGTGATCCGCAATTGTTAGATTTCCCCACAATCTACGACTCGCGAAAGGATCATACCTATGCGTGCTCAGTTTCACCGCGCCTTAACTCTTGCCTCGCTCTGTTGCCTCATTAGCTGCATGTCAACTGTTACCTTTGCCCAGACGGTAAACGCGAGTTCTGACCTCTGGGATGTGGTGCAAGCAACACCTTCTCGAGCCGAACTGGAAATTCAACTCGATGACGGCACACAGTTGAAAGGCAGATTACTCACTGCGACGGCCGGAATGCTGAGATTGTCTCGCACGGATGAGATTGCAGAGGTGCAGCGCGATCGTGTAGTTAAAATCTATCAACTTTCTCCGAGACCGGACGAACTTCGCCGACTGCTGCGCAACGCTGGCACTATAACCGGCGTTGCAGCAGGTCTTGAAATCGCAAAAGATAAACGGGCTGGTTTCTTTCTAATTCCGGCTGTCGGGGGAACGTTCGGCGTCTTTGGGGGCTATGCGCTCGGTAATCGCATGAGGACACGCATACTAATTTACGACGCTAAACCACGGCAGGTGGCAGAGACTCCGAACGCTAAACCTGACAAGCCGCAGGCACTCACACGACCCAGAACTATTGAACAACACCGCAGAAGTTAACGAGAACGGGGAAACGCCTTTCAAGTGAATCGATTCGCCTACTTCTACCTGCAAGCACAGTAGTCATTGGTATCGTTTGCCACACTGAAAACAACTACTTCGCAACAACCCTCAAGACACGTTTTACTTCCCTCCCGTCATAACACATAGAACGTAACTCCCAGACTGTAACTGCGCAGTCGGGATTTAGCACAAGGTGATGACGAGGATGCGCGTCGCAAACTCGCTATGCCGCTTTGCGGTCGTGGCCTGCTCGTCCAACTCCCCCTTTGTGTCCCCCGCTTGAAAACAGATCGCCGCCCATCGCTGCGCTCACAATTACCCTTTCAACGACAAACGATCGGACGTCCTCGACTAATAGTCCACTACACACCGCCAGAAGTATTTCCGTTAAGGAGGAAGAAATGACACGCAATCCAAATGACGCCAGCAAAGGCCGCTTGCGCATTCAAGCAGAGGCGCTTGACCTTCGTAAGGACGAAGCTGCGCCAACTCTATTCGCATACACGTTTGGACAAAGCGGCAAACTGCTCGCACGAACAGAGCTTAAAGAAGGCAGAGGCGAGCTCGAACTGCCGGAATTGAAAGAACCTGAGAATGTGCGAGTCTTGGTTGGTCCACACATCGAAGGTGAAGAGTCAACGACAATCTTATCCGCGCTCACACGATTAAACGCACCGGATGTTAGCGTTCGTTCCGATCAGATCAGGGAGGCAATACAGGTCCCGATCGACCGCCGCCTCTGGTTGTGTTGGCTTCGCTTCTGTGCCGTGCGCGGCACGCTGTTGAAGCGCACCACAACGGGCGGTCTACACGTGGACCTGCCTGTCTGCGGAGCAGAGGTTGAAATCTACGAGGTCGATCCGATCTTCGTGATCTTGCCGAAGATTCCGGATTTTCTTATCGAGCGAATCCGCGATCTGGTCCGCAAACCATGGCCGCCGCCACCGCCTCCCGAAGAGCGATTTTACGGCGGAATACCATTCCCACCCGAGCCACCTGGACCACTGCCTTTCCTCGGAAGTGGACCCACGATTCAACGCGCGCCGTCGCAGAAAAGGGCGCCAGCAGCCGGCATCCGCGAGGAAGTCCTCTCGATCATGGCCGAGCTGCGTGGGGAAGATGCGGCGCCATCCGGTCGCGAAAACGAAGCGGCCCAGGGCGAGACAGCAATGCGGCTCTTCAACTTCCCTGCTTCGGAATCAAGCGAAGTCGATCCCCAGGAAGCTTTGGAGTCGGTGAGAGCACTTGCTGAAGTACCCGAAATCAAGAGTGCCGCAAACGTAGGCCTTTCGACGTTTAAGTCTGCCCTGCTGCTGAACCCTGAGTTAATACGACCACTCTTTTGCTGGCTCTACCCACGCGCCGTGAATATGCAACTCGTTGCAACGGCGACGACTGACGAATGTGGCAGATTCAGGGCGAGATTCTTTGTTGGCTGCTCGTCTGATATACCTGACCTTTATTTCAAGGCGTATCGAAACTTCGGATTCTTCCGCATACAGATCTATGGCCCGCTGCCCATTGCGTGTCACACATGGTGGAATTACGTTTGCGGCAGTGAGGTAACACTCATTACCACGAGTCCGTTTGCAGTGACGTGCCCTCCGTGCAAACCAGTAATCGCACCGCCTCATTGGGTACTCGCAATGGCTGTAGGAAACACTTCACTCGCGGACATTCGTGGCACGAGCACTGTGCTCCAACCCACAACCGACGCTTCGAATATCGGACTTACAAGTGGCGGTGCGCCATTTGGCGGCCACATTAGATTGCGATTCGAGTTTGACAATACTTTACGCACCGATCTGAATGTGCGCTATTACCGAGTTCGCTGGCTCAAACTCGGTACGCTAAATCCCTTCGTAGATCTGCAGGAGGATGTGTGGCGCCATTATGCGCATATGGTCGGGACCACATTGATGATTGAGCCTTATAAGCTTGGTCCACAGCCGGTTGGTTCAACTCCACATCTGTACGAGATCCCGCCGGCGCTTCCGCCGGTTGGTCAATGGACCATTCCGGATGCGGTTGGCGACACTATGAGCACTGCATTTCCGGTTTCACTGGCGCCTGCGAATGGCGGCGAGGGAGACTATCGCTTCGAGCTGACTCTATTCGACGCCGGCGGTAATGCCGTAAATGCAAATACGCTCGGAATCAATTATGTAATTCCGACCACGCTCGATCTCACTGCGACGATCCCGACCGTCAACGCTTCGCTGTTGGGGTTAGTCACAGCATCGGGAAAATTTATTTTCCAATTACACGTGGACAACAATCCCTGCGTTGCGGCGCTTGGTCCGCCCGACATCACGGGATCCATTTCGGCCGATCCGTGTGGCTTGCTTCGTTATGAGACAGGAGATTCGGTGACGCTGCATTGGACCGCCGCTCACCCGCATCAGTTCGCGACCTTCAAGCACTCGGTCGTGAGAGGTGCGACGGAGTTGCCGGCGCCAATGACTACGCTTGGAACAGTGACGCCCGCGCCCGGCACACACAGCGATACCCATGCAGTTTCCGATCTGCTTGGAACGTGCACAATCGCAGGCTTCGCCGAGACAGTAAGTGCGTGGGCAATGGCAACGGATGGCTGGTCGCGACAGGGGCAGTATGACCGTCACGCGATCCAGGCATTCGCTCTCGCTCCTGAGGACGCTTAGTTCGAAGGAGTAATCGCTACAAAGGCACAAAGAGCACAAATGCTTTCGGAAATTTCATTTGTGCTCTTATGCCGCAAAGAAGCACAAAAGGCACAAAAATTAGCGGAAAGCCTTTTGTGCTTTTTGTGCCTTTTGTGGCTTACTTCGGCTTGCAAGTCGGGCCCGGCGATCGCGTTCTTTATCTGAATCCTGCCGTTGAAAGGATCCAGGACTATGCAGCATTTTCTTTCTAAATCCTCGATTAAAGCTCGCTCTACGAAAGCTCTTGTTGCCGGTGTTTTTGCATTGATCGTGTGCTCGAACCTGGCTCTGACCCGCGGTCGCGCAAATAACACAGATATAGCGCGGCGACGACCAGAGACCCAAGGCTCAGTTGACAATCGGTTGACTGCGGCTACCTCCAGGTTCGCATTCAAGCTTTATGACCAAATCCTGAAACAACGCACCGATAAAAATACTTTTGTTTCTCCAGCGAGCGTGATGCTGGCGCTGGCAATGACTTATAACGGTGCCGACGGAACGACTCGCCAGGCGATGGCTCGAGCCCTCGAAATTGAGGGGATGAGTCTCGAAGACGTAAACCGCGCCTTTGCCGATCTGAAATCTGCGCTGGCTCCAACCGATCCCAAAATACAAATCAAAATCGCCAACTCACTCTGGGCCAGAAACGGATTCGTTCTTAACCCGGCTTTTATCAAGCGCAACAAACAGCATTACGGAGCTGAAATAACGAGTCTCGATTTTTCGGATCCTGCAGCACCAAACACTATCAATGCATGGGTGAACAGAAATACCGAAGGTAAGATTCAGAAGATTGTTGACCGGATTAAACCCGAGGACGTTCTGTTTCTCATCAACGCAATTTACTTCAAAGGGCAATGGCAGTTTGAATTCAAGAAAGAAAACACGAAGCCAGACGTGTTTAGACTTGCCGGCGGGGAGCGAAAGCAACTTCCCATGATGTCGCAATCCGGAAGCTACTTCTACTATAAGGGCAAAGGTTTTCAAGCTGTCGCTCTGCCGTATGGTACGGGCACAGTGAGTATGTACGTTTTCTTACCTGACGAGCAGACCGGCTTGGACCAGTTTGAGCAAGACCTCACACCTGAGAATTGGGATATGAGGATGAAGAGTTTCCGCGTCACACCTGGTGACGTGAGATTGCCGCGTTTCAAGGTCGAGTGGGAGTCGAAACTGAACGATGCGCTGAAGGCCTTAGGAATGGCAGAAGCTTTCGATTCGAGGCGTGCCAACTTTTCTCTAATGGCGGAACTGAACTCCGGCAATAACCTCTACCTCTCTGAGGTTAGGCACAAGAGTTGGTGCGAAGTGAACGAGGAGGGGACAGTCGCGGCAGGGGCCACGTCCGTGGTCGGATCTCTGACGTCAGTTCAGCCGGAAAGATTCTTCATGAAGATAGATCGTCCGTTTTTCTTCGCTATTCGCGATAATCCGACCGGGATCCTGCTTTTTATGGGTTCCGTCACAAACCCGGGGTAGTAACAATCAACTTCAGCCACGGATTTGCACGGATGAAACGGATCTCATCCTCTTGACAAGAGTTACGAACGGGAATAGGTTTCACCACCAGTCCCCTATTCAATCGACCAGCTCACGGTTGACTTGCGCTTAACCCGCGCACCTACGCCGCCGCCTTATCGCACCTGGTTGATCGTGGAATTACCTCGGAAGGAGCCGAAATATGCGAGATAGATCGAAACACATCATGACGATTCTTAGCGTGATGGTAGTCACCCTGTGCGCGATTATATATGGTGACGCGGCTATTACCGCGCCTGGACCATCGCAGTTCTATGCCCAGCACAATCTTGTTTCGGATGGCTTTGTGCCGGCGGATCATATTAATTCCGATGTTGTTAATGCGTGGGGCTTAGTGTCTGGTCCAACAACACCCTGGTGGATCGTTGACAATGGAACCGGAAAGTCTACGCTCTACAATGTTGCGACCGGCACCTTTCCGTTGACGGTTACGGTTCCCGGCGTTGGTGGCGAGCAGGGAAATCCGACTGGCATTGTTTTTAACGGTGGCAACGGCTTCGTCGTTAATAATGGGCAAGGCACGAGCCCGGCACGTTTCATCTTCGCCAGTGAGGACGGCACAATCTCAGCCTTCCGCGGCGTCCCTGTCGTTACCGTCGTGCCCAATGCGCAGGCCCCGGCTCATGGGGCTGTCTATAAAGGTCTGGCCATCGATAGTGCCATCAATGGACAGTTTTTGTATGCGACAGATTTTCATGGTGGCACTGTTGATATCTTCGATGCCTCTTTTCATGCTGTTTCAATACCTGGAGCTTTCACCGATCCGAACCTTCCGCCGGGCTTTGCGCCATTTGGTATTCAGAACATCGACGGTACGATCTATGTGACCTACGCGCTCCAGGATGAAGATAAAGAGGATGATGTTGCGGGTCCGGGAAATGGTTTCGTCGATGCCTTCACTACGTCGGGCGCGTTTATCCGTCGCGTCGCCTCGAGGGGCGAACTAAACTCTCCGTGGGGGTTGGCTCTGGCGCCTGCTGATTTTGGAAGGTTCAGCGGCGATTTACTGGTTGGCAACTTTGGCGATGGTCGTATTCATGCGTTTCGCCAGGACGAGGACGGCGAATTCGAAGCTGTCGGATTGCTTCACTCCGCGGCGGGAAGACCGATCCAGATTGACGGCCTTTGGGCGCTTCAATTTGGTCATGGGGCCAGCGCCAATGGACCGACAAACACGCTATTTTTTACGGCTGGACCTGCCGACGAAGAGCACGGCTTATTCGGGTCGATAGTTAACGTTCCACCACCCGGCCGGCAATGATCGAGAACAATGACTCCGGACCGCCCCTGCGCCTCAACCTCAGGGACGGTTCGGAGGGCCCCTTTATAAAGAACGCTTAATTCGGTAATGCCGGACGATACCGATAGACATACTATGGAGCGAGCGCTTCGGGATGGATGTGTTCCCCAACTCAGACGACTCGGCTTCAAAGGATCATTTCCCGACTTCTATCGCGATTCCGGTGGGTTCATAGCGCTTGTCAACTTTCAGTTCTACTCGGCGGGCGGCAGTTTCTGTATTAATCTCTCGTTCACCGACTCTAATCGAAATAATGTTAGTTTCCGGCCAGAGACCGAGACACATAAATTGCGCGTTTCACAGACGAGGGAGCGACACAGACTTGGCGCATCTGGCGGGGATGACAGGTGGTTCTCCTTCGGCAAGACAAGCTATGGTACATACCGGGGTACTCCCAATACTCCTGACGAGTTGGTCTTAACCATCAACGAGTTGTTTGTTACTGACGGAGAACCGTGGTGGAACGCAAAGAGCAAGATGCGAAATAGGGAAGAGATTGCGTGAGGGCGTCTATGGTGAATTGCTATGCGCGTTGAAGAGCGAGAACGCAGTTCGGTTAAAAGAAGATTGGCTGGCGAAATGGGCCGCCCGCGGCCCAAGCTTCCGCACGTGTCCGAAGAGATGAAGCGACTCGCCCAACTGCTCGAAGCCGAGATTCTCACGTGGCCCAACGTCACTTCCCGTCCCATGTTCGGGCTGAATGGGATCTATCGCGGCTCGAACGTTTTCGCAGTGTTGCCCCGCACGCGCGCAATGGATGTACCTGACAGTATCGCCTTCCGACTCTTAAAGCGCCCGCCACACATTATCGCTGAACTCCACAAGGATAATCGGATCGTAGCGCCAACTCCGGAGGCGAAATGGATCTCGTTCGTGATCCAGTATGATTCAGAAATTCATGGTGCGCTAAACTGGCTGGCGTTAGCATATCGTCAGGCAGCGAAATCTTAAACTCTTTGCTAACGAGGCAGGTATCGGTGTGACGGCCATCCGATATGGATATGTGGTCCTGTCGCTACGCCAGGAATAGCGTGTCGAAACACCAGGTATGGAATATTTTCGGTTCGTAAGAAGTCAACAAGGGCAACACCCTCCAAACTATCCGGATGAAGCCCAACATCTAACCCCTGGCGGTGATCGAGTCCCCAACGGTCGTGAATGTCGGATTGTCCAAACGCCGATGTAGGTAATGGACGACCGAACTTAGTGAAGAAAAAGTTTTCCACCTTCTTAGCATCGGCTAGCGACCAACGTGGCGAAGTTTGAGGAGCCTCGCTAACCCGCTCGGTTTGGCCGGACGATGATCTTTCTATCCGCGCAACTCGCG
>Ga0065715_10000658_pt1 | contig 14472 bp, 9 predicted proteins | sample MisBulReplicate1_FD_59102 | JGI IMG/M metagenome (GOLD analysis project Ga0065715, IMG submission 59102) | Miscanthus rhizosphere microbial communities from Kellogg Biological Station, MSU, sample Bulk Soil Replicate 1 : eDNA_1 v2 (version 2) | ecosystem: Host-associated > Plants > Roots >...
AGCTGCTGGCGGCGAGCATCGAGGCCGGAGTAGGCGCCTCCGAAGCGGACGGGGGGCTGGCCGGCGGCGGGTGGGGCCTGTGGGTTGCCGGCGCCGGAAACCGCTTGAAGCGTTCCCAGAGCCAGGGCGAGGTGGACCAGCACTCGTCGGGATCGCAAATGAGGGCCTCCCACCAGTCGGCAAACGTGCCGAGCTGGCTCTCCAAAACGCGCATTCTACGCTGTAACCACGACTGGCTCGACCGCGTGCGGAAGCTCAGCTAAATCGGGGACTGTCCCCAAATGAGTTTTGTGTGCTGAAATGAGACACCCGCCGAAGAACCGATCAGTGTGGCGCCGTCAGCGCTGAGTTGCTCACGAACGCGATCGACGTGCTGTCGGGCGACCACGANGGCACGTTGATAGTCCCCTGTCCGCCGTAGACGTACGCAATCACCTTCGCCTCGGCGCCTTCCAGGTTCATCTGGCGGATNTAGACCTGCTTGTAGAACGGGTGATCGGACGGATCGACGTCCGAGAGGAACGACAGCACGACCATCGACTTGCCGTCCGGCGCGATGTGCGGGAACCAGTTGTTGAACTCGTCGCCGGTGATCTGCTGCTGCTCGGTGCCGTCGGGCCGCATCTTCCAGATCTGCATGCGGCCGGTCCGCGCGGAGTTGAAGAAGATCCAGCGCCCGTCGGGCGTGGACTCGGGCCCATCGTCCAGACCCTTCGCGGTGGTGAGCCGGATCTCGTCGCCGCCCCCGGCGGGGATCTTGTAGATGTCGAACTCGTCGTTCCGCTGCGCGGTGTAGAAGAGGAGCGTGCCGTCAGGCGACCAGCCGTGGAAGTAGGATGGCGAGGCTTTCGTGATGCGCGTCGGCACGCCACCCGTCGTCGGCATCGTGAAGACAACGGAGCCGTCGCTGTCTCCGGCGCTGCTGCTGATGCCGAGCATGTCGCCGGCGAAGTTCAGCACGTGATCGTTGTTGTTCCGCGTGACCGTGGCGGTGTCGATGAGCGTCGGCGTCTTCGTCCCCAGGTCGAACCGGTAGAGCTTGCCGTCTGCGTTGTAGATGAGCGACTTGCCGTCGCGCGTCCAGTTCGGTGCCTGGAAGGATCCGGGCGCGGTGTACAGCACCTTCAACGCGGGACTGCCGATCTTCATCACCTCGAGGTTGCTGCCGATGTAGTCGCGATAGGGGCGCCACCCGGCAGGCGGAGGCACGACGATGCGGACGTTGCTGAAGACGGCGCGCTCGGAGACCTTCGGGTTGTGGGCGCAGACGAAGAGCCCGACGTACACCGCGTCACCCAGATCGAGCTCGGTGAGCTCGGTGCGCGTGAACGGCTCGCCGTAACGCGCGACCGACATGATGAACATCTTCCCCTTGCGCTCGAGCTGAATCACGTCAGGCGCAACGACTGCCGAGGGCAGTTGCATGGTCGGGCCGCCCCTGACCGCACGGTACTGCAGCGACGTGAGGCCGTTGCCGTGGATCGCGGCGTCCACGTAGGTGGCGTCGGCGTCCAGGCTCGTGCGGATGATCCATCCCAGCTTGCGATGCTCCTCGACGCCCTGCCCGGGAAAGGCGGCGTGCGTGCGCAGGATGAAGTCGCCGGACAGCTTGCGCCACGCGAACTGGAACTCGTCGCGCGTGGCCCACATGTTGGTGCCGGAGCCGACCATGGTGTACGTCTGCGCGGCGACGTCGTACGATGTTGTGCCGGCGATCGCGGGACTGCCAACGTCGCCGCTCGCGTCGAAGTAGCCGATATCCGTGGCCGCGCGGGCGGGCGCCCAGGCCACTATCGCGAACGCCGTCAGTCCGGCCATCGTCAGCGAAGGGCGTACGCGCAAGCGGGCCATCAGTACCTCCAGATCACAGGGTTGGCAGGGGCAAGGAGTGGCTAGAGTGTAGATCGGCCCCGCGGCGCTGCTGAAGCTGCGCCCTGCGTACGTCGTTGCCAGCTTCGTGAATGTCGTGCGTAGGGCCGAACTTCAGTTCGGCCGATCGAAAACGCGAATTTCTGCAGGTTGGCCGCCGCGTGCTGGAACCGCAAGATACAAGCGGCTTTCGCTGGGCACCCAGAGGCCCGTGCGCGCACCGTCGCGCGTGGCCACACGGTCGATCCGCTGCAGGGTGTCGCCATCGCGCTGGATCACGTCGATGAAGCCCTCGCCGCCGATCACGTAGAGCCTCTGGCGGGTCCTGTCATAGAACAGGTCATCGGTGTCGCCAACGATGGCGGTCGAGCCCACGGCGCGGCCGCTCCCCGTATCCAGCACTGCCAGGTGGGCCGGACGCCGGCACCCGATGAACAGCCGGCCGCCCGCCTCGTCCAGCGCCATCGGGTAGTTGGCCTGGGCGGTGACGGTCCAGCGAGCGGTCACGCGAAGGGGCGCGCGATCGGCGGCGATCACCTGGCGTGCTGCAGGCACGTTGGCGAACAGGCGCGTCGACTGCGACTCGAGCTGGAACGACTCCGGATGGCCGCCGACGTCGAGTCGGCCCACCACCTGGCCCGATCGCGGATCGACAACGGCCAGGCCATCGGCGGCCACGAACAACTCCTTGCGCGCCGCATCGTATCGGACGTTGTCGGCGTCTTCGCCCACGGCCGCCGTCCATCGCGTCTTCAGGGAATCCGCTTCGACGAGCTGCAGCGTGCCGGTGGCGCCGTTGGCGATGGCCACGGCTTTCATGTCGGGTACGACCGCGATGCCCTGAGGCTCGTGGAACCCGGACAGGGAGCGGACGTGCAGATTGCCGGCGGCATCGATGACCTCGACCGTGTTGTTTCCGAGCGCGGCCACGAACAGGCGCCTGGTCGCCGGGTCGAACGCCAGATGGTCGATGCGCCCGGACACGCCCGGCAGCGGGACCGTGGCCACGCTCCGCAGCGCCGGCGGTGAATCAGCGGATGCACCGGCGACGAACATCGCAACCAGAAGGGCACTGGCGATTCGCGTGACGATCACCAGTGCCCCCCGCGGGAATACACTTCAGGGTATGAAGTCATCTTTCGGAATCACTTTACACCTGGAGAATGCCATGCGACTGACGGGGTACCTCGCGCTCGCCCTCATGGCGGTCGTCGGCCCATCCACCGGGACCGTGCGCGCGCAGGACATGCCGGCGGAATATCAGGGGGTGCTGACGTCGCTCAACAAGAAGGGCGACTTCAAGGATGGCGTGCTGAAGGTCAACATCCCGCGCGCCGACCTCCACGTGACGATCGGCGGGCGGGCGGCGCCGACGCCGTTTGGCTTTGGCGGATGGCTTGCGCTCGCGAAGGGCGATGCCGGGATGCACGTCATGATGGGCGACCTCGTCCTGACCGAAGACGAGGTCAACCCGGTGATGTCCGCGCTGCTCCAGAACGGCATCGACGTCACCGCGCTCCACAACCATTTCTTCCACGAGCAGCCGCGCGTCTTCTACATGCACGTGCACGGCATGGGCGATCCGGCGGATCTCGCTCGCCGCGTGAAGCCGGCCGTCGACCTGATCGATCGGGCGGCCTCCGCAGCCGCACCGGTGGCCGGCGGGCCGGCCCCGCTCATGACGCTGGACGTCGCCTCCCTGGCGGCGATCATCGGGCACCAGGGTGAGCAGTCAGGGCCGGTCTACAAAATCACCATCGGCCGGACCGACATCGCCCTCCGCGAGCATGGCGCCGCCATCACGGCGCGGATGGGACTCAACACGTGGGCCGCCTTCGCGGGAACGGACGCCGACGCGATGGTTGCCGGCGACGTGGCGATGCTCGAGCCCGAGGTGACGCCGGTCCTCAAAGCCCTCCGCGCGCACGGCATCGAGGTGGTGGCGATCCACCACCACATGACGGCGGTGAATCCCGTCATCATCTTCCTGCACTACTACGGCACAGGATCGGGGAAGCAGCTGGCCGAGGGCGTGCGGTCGGCGCTCGACATCCTCGGACACAACGTCGTCGCGAATCAGTGAGACGGTTTGCGGGCGGCGCTGGCTTCGATGAGCGCCAGCGCTGCCCAGTTCGTCGCAGCCGCCGAGATGAACTGGCTGCTGCCGTGAGGGAAGCCGGCGTCGAAGTACGGTTGAATCGGAATCGCCCGGGTCTGGACAAACCATGATCCGTCCGCGAGCTGCGTGCTCAGCAGGAACTGCACTCCGCGACGGACGACGGTGTCCTTCGGCGACAACACCCCGCTCTGCAGCAGCGCGACGAGGACTTCACCGGTCGCGTAGGCATCGCTCTCGAGCGTCGGCAGCTGCGCCCAGCCACCGTCGCGGCGTTGCTCGTGCATGAGAGCCCGGCCCGCCGCCGTGATGACGCTCCTGTCGGTGTCCGTCCAGCGCAGACCCAATAGCTGGTAAACGCGCTCCTGCGTGGAGTCGGGCTGCGCCTGCTTCAGCCACGCGGCCGCGCGCGCAATGTCGGCGTCGATCCGGCTGCGCAGCTGCACCGGCGCGTAGTCCTTCAGCGCGCGAACGGCCGTGGCAGTCATCTGAATGTCGCCGTACTCGAGCGGAGGGCGGTAGGCGAAGGTCGCCCAGTGGCCGTCGGGATCCTGCTGCCGGTCGATGAATCGGGCCATCGCGTCGGTGGCGCCATCGGGCGGGTGCCGCTCGGCCGCCAGGCCGATGAGGATCGGGCTCATCGTGTCGTGCAGGCCGGGAATCCCGACGCCCTGCAGGTTTCGCTCCCGCCAGTCTTCGATGTACTCCGAAATCCTCCTGAGTTGCCGCGTCGCAATCTCCTCGTTGACGGCAAACCCGTGGCGTCGCGCCGCGGCGACTGTTTCCGCCGTCATCGAGTTGTTGTGGCACGAGACGCAGCCAGCTATGCGCAGGAAGGTCGCGTCGCTTTTCTGCAGCAACGGCAGGCTTCGCTGAATGGCCTCGGCCGGGGACGGCGCGGGCGCGAACGTCACCACCGGCAGCGGCGGGTCGTCCACTTTCGCGCCGGCCTTCAGGAGCACGTCGACCAGCGGAGACGCGCCCTGGAGACGCGCGAAGCGCAGGGCCGTCTCCCCGTGCGGACCCGTCGCGTTGACGTCCGCCCCTTTGTCGAGCAGCGCTTTCACGGCATCGACAGACTTGATATTGGAAGCCGCCGCGAGCAAAAGCATGGGGTAGCCGTTCGCCCCCCTGGCGTTGGCATCGGCACCGCGGGCGAGCAGGGACGCCGCCGAAAGCGCCGGGCCTCGCGGAGGCGCTCCCATCAGCATGAGCGGCGTCAAGACCTGCTCGGGGCGGAGCTTCGGCATGAGCGCGTCGACGCAGCCATTGCAGCGGGCGCGCATCGACAGCGCCAGCGGCAGGAAGCCCGCCGCCTGCGCGTTTGCCCCTCGGTCGAGCAGCAGACGAATCAGGTCCTCGTCGCCCAGCAGTGCCGCCTCGGTCAGTGGAGCCGTACCGTCGTTCAGACCCGGCCCCTTCTCCGAGGGGTTCGCTCCGTGGTCGAGAAGGTACGCGACGACGTCGCGGTTTCGACGGATCGTGCAGGCTGCCAGAATTGCCCTTCGCCGATTCGCGGAGATGGCGTTGACGTCGGCCCCATGCTCGACGAGCGCGCGCGTCTTCTCGAGGTCATCCACCGCCCACATCAGAGCGGTCGCCCCTGCGTCGTTGGCGATGTTCGGATCGGCGCCCGCATCGAGCAGATCCCTCACGAGCGCCACGTCACCGTAGAGGGCAGCCATCATGAGCGGCGTCGCGCCGCCGGGGCCGCGCATCCGCGACAGGTTGGCGTTGCCGCGCACGGCGTCGAGAAATGCCGAGCGATGTCCTGCACGAAGCGCGTCGAAGGCGCTCACCGCCAGCTGGTCGAGCGGCGCCGCGGGTGTCTCGCCGGACGCGCTGTCGGGCCACTCGGCGCCCTGATCGATCCAGCGCTTGATGACCTCGATCTCGGCGGCCGTGAGCCGGCCTTCGAGCGGCATCTGACGCCCGAACCGCGTGCCGATGAGCCGCAGATAGAGACGGCTGGCTTCCGCGGAGCCTGGCGCGATGACGGTGATTGTGCCGCCGACGAGTGCATCACGACGGCGGTCCAGCCGGTAGCCGTTCGACTGTTTCTCGGAACCGTGGCACTCGTAGCAGTGCTCGCTGAGGATGGGCTGGACGTCGCGCTGGAAATCGACGCGGTCTTCCGCCCGCGCGCGAAACGTGTGACCCATGGCCACGGTCACGCCGCAGACCACGAAGGCCACGAGTTGGCGCATGCCGCGTCTCATCATGGCGGAAGCCGAGCGTAGCCCCTGGTGCGCGGAAAGTAAAGACAGTCAGCCCCGGCCTCCCCGTTGAGGCCGAGGTCACTGTCCTCTGTCGCGCAGACCGGATATCATCGCCACGAGACTTGCGCGTGCCACGGCGAACCCGCTCCTCCAATGGACTCATGCCTCCGCCTCGACGCCGAACCGCACCGCTGAGCGCTCTCCTGGCGGCGATCGCGATTACTGCCGTTTTCGGACAGGCGGCGCCTCTTCCGAACAAGCCGGGATCCCTGAAGTTTGCGGCAATCGGCGACAACGGCACGGGCGATACGCCGCAGTACGACATCGCGCAGCAGATGGTCGCATTTCACGCCAGCTTCGCGTACGACCTCGTCATCATGCTCGGCGACAACATGTACGGCGGCCAATCGCCGCAGGATTTCGTCCAGAAGTTCGAAAAGCCGTACGCCGAACTGCTCGCGGCAGGTGTGAAGTTCCAGGCGTCGCTAGGCAATCACGACCGCCCGGAAAACGTGTCATACAAGTTCTACAACATGGGCGGGCAGCGGTACTACACGTACTCGCGCAACAACGTCCGCTTTTTTGTCATCGACAGCACGCAGGTGGATCCGAAACAGTTGGAGTGGCTGGAGGGCGCGCTGCGCGACGCGAAGGAAGACTGGAAGATCCCGTACTTCCATCACCCGCTCTATTCCGACGCGGCGCGCCACGGATCGTCGGTCGATCTCCGGGTCCTGCTGGAGCCGCTCTTCACGAAGTACGGCGTGAACGTCGTCTTCTCCGGCCACGATCACGTGTACGAGCGCATCAAGCCGCAGAAGGGGATCTACTACTTCGTGTCCGGCTCGGCGGGCCAGCTGCGCAAAGGCAACATGCGGCCCGACGATGAGACCGCCGCGTACTTCGACCAGGACCAGAGCTTCATGCTCCTCGAGGTGTCGGGGGATGACATGTTCTTCCAGGTGATCTCACGGACGGGCAAGACCGTCGATTCGGGTGTGATCCATCGTCAGGCGAAGGGATGATGAATCATGGCGGATGAGACCACGGGCCGGCGCCGCCGATTGTGGGGGGCTGCCGTTCCACGGCTGTCGCTGTTCGCGGCCGAGCACCTGCTGCTGCTGCCGCTCGGCGCGGCTATTGCCCTCGTGTGGGCGAACACCGGTCCGGAGAGCTATTTCCGGTTCAGCTACGCGGCTGCGTTCGTCGTCAACGACGTGGCCATGGTGTTCTTCTTCGGCCTGATGACGAAGGAGGTCGTGCAGGCGACCGCCCCGGGCGGAGTGCTGCATCCCTGGCGGCGCGCGCTGCTCCCGGTGATTGCCTCCATCGGCGTGACGCTCGTGCCCACTCTCATACACACGTACCTGGTCGCCCCCCTCGACGAGCCGATGCTGGCCTCGGCCTGGCCGGTCACGTTCGGAACGGATCTGGCGCTGGGTTACTTCGCCGCGCGGCTGATCTTCGGCAAGCACCACCCGGCGATCCCGTTCGTGATTCTGCTGGCTATCACGTGTGATGCCGCGGGGTTTGTTGCCATCGGCCTGTTCAATCCAACTCGAGACCTGCATCTGGCCGGCGGCGTGCTGGTGCTCGCGACCGCGATGAGCGTGGCGAGCGGCCTGCGGCGGGCCCGCGTGAAGTCGTTCTGGCCGTACGTCGCGGGACCGGGCGCGCTCTCGTGGTTCGGCTTGTACTGGAGCGGCCTGCACCCGGCGCTGGCGCTCTTGCCGATCCTGCCCTTTCTTCCGCAGGCCGCACGCGATCCAGGCTTCTTCGTGGACGCCTCTCCAGGATCGCGCGACACGCTGAGCCGGTTCGAGCTCTTCTGGCGATATCCGGCGCAGGCGGCCCTGTTCTTCTTCGGGCTCGTGAATGCCGGAGTGCAGTTCGGCGCGTTGGAGGAGGGCACCTGGGCGTTGCCTGTGGCCGTCCTCGTGGGGAAGCCCGTCGGCATCCTCTTCGGCGCGGGTCTCGCCGTAGTCGCAGGCCTCCATCTGCCGCATCGCGTCGGGTGGCGGGACCTGGTCGCGGTCGGTTTCATTGCCGCCATCGGCTTCAGCGTAGGACTCTTTTTTTCGACGGCGCTCCTCCCTCCGGGCCAGTTGCGATCCGAGATCAACGTGGGCGTGTTGCTGAGCCTCGCAGGCCTGCCGCTGGCATTGATCGCCGGCTGGGCTCTTGGCGTCGGCAGGTTCGCTGCCAAACAGGATTCCTGACATCGCCTCTCCGCGGCGTCACACGATCGAGCGATCAATCGTTACCGCATCGATACGTTTCCGACACGGTCGCGTGACCGGCCCGCCCTAGAGTCGTCTCCGCAAGGGGGGGCGATGGCATTTCGACGTCATGCGGCATGGAGAGCGTTGGCGGTTTTCATCTCACTGGGCGCGGCACTGGCGCCAGGCATCACCTCGGCACAATCGACGCTCGCCACCGTGAGCGGCGGCGTCACCGACCAGTCCCACGCTGCTCTGCCAGGCGCCACCGTCACGCTCACCAACACGGCAACCGGCGCGGAACGCACGGCCGTGACGGGAGGAGCCGGCGAGTTCAGCCTGCCGAACGTCGACGCGGGCACGTACGTGATGGTGGTCCGCCTCCAGGGGTTCGCCGATGCCACGCGGAATGTCGAGCTGCTCGCGCGCCAGATCGTGCGCGCCGACACCGAGCTGCAGATCGCCAGCGCGAGCGAGAAGATCGAGGTCACCGCCGTCCGTCCCGTGATCGAACGGGAGCGCTCCACGATCGACAGCTCCATCTCCGGCCAGGACATCAGCAAGCTGGCGCTGAACTTCCGCGCCACCAACAACACGAGCCCCATCGTCGTCGCGACGCTGGCGCAGGGCGTGCAGCAGGACTCGAGCGGCCAGATCTCGCTCGCCGGCGCGATGCCGTTCATGACGTCGTTCTCGGTTGACGGCATCTCGACGCAGCGCGTCCGCTACGGCGGCCCGTCGAGAGAGCTGTTCCCGTCGGTCGAGTCCATCGAGGAGTTCAAGGTGACCACCGCGAACAACAACGCGGAGTTCATGCAGGTCACCGACATCACCACGACGAGCCGCAGCGGCACGAACCAGCTTCACGGCACGGCGTTCTGGTTCAACCAGAACAGCAACCTGAGCGCGACCACGCAATTCACGCCGCGCGATGCCGGNGGCAACCCGGTCAAGCCGGACATCGAGGCCAACAGCTTCGGCCTCTCCGGCGGCGGCCCCATCGTCCGCAACCGCGCGTTCTTCTTCGGCACGTACGAGGGCGTCCGCCGGCCGAACGAGGTCACGCTCAGCCAGGTGGTCCCGCCGGACGCATGGCGCGGTGGCGACCTGTCGAGCGCCTCCGGCCCGATTCTCAATCCCGCTACCGGGCAGCCGTTCACGGGCAACCAGATCCCCGTGAATCCGACCTCCGCGAAAATCCTCGAGTCGTTCTACGCGCACCAGAACCAGTCCACCGGCGCCGCCATCAACGCGCCGAATTTCATCGTCAACGCCCCAGGGGACTACACGGTCAACGGGTTCGACGGCCGCGCCGACGCGGTGCTGACGAGCAGCCAGAAGGTCTTCGGCCGGCTCACGTGGAAGAACGTGGACGACCGGAGTCCGGGCGGCAGCGACTGGAACACGACGCAGGGCGACCACTTCAAGCGCACCGAGGTGAGGCAGATCGCGGCCTCACACAACTGGGTGCACGGTGCCTTCGTCAACGAGCTGCGCGGCGGCTGGTCGAACACGGTGGAGAAGGACAGCTACACGAACGCGCCGCAGGGCGCCGACCTGGTGCAGCAGGTCGGCCTGGTCGGCCTCGCCGGCCCGCCGGCCACGGGCGGCTTCCCACACTTCGAGTTCGAGGACGGCTCCTTCATCTCGACCGGCGGCGTGAAGCCGTTCGACATCCTTTCGCGCGTCGTGCAGGGCAGCGACACGGTCACCTGGATAAGCGGCCGGCACACCATCAAGGGCGGCGCCGATCTCCAGTACGTCGAATACAAGGATCAGATCTCGTTCTTCGACGGCGAGGAGCTCGGGCGGTACGCGTTCGACGGCGCCTTCACCGGCAATGCCTTCGCCGACTTCCTCCTGGGGATGCCGCACTTCACCGGCTACATCCTGCCCGCGCCAGATGTGAATCCGTACGCCACCTACTACTCGTTCTTCGTGCAGGACTCGTGGCGGCCCTCGCGGAAGCTCACCGTCGACGTCGGCCTCCGCTACGACCTGCGGCCGCCAATGATGGACCGCACCGACCAGCTGGGGAACTTCGACACGACGTTCCCAGGCGGCCGCGTCGTGGTGTCCGACGACGCGGGGCTTGCGATGGTGCCATCGATCGTGCGGGCGTCTGTACCGAACACGCCGTTTGTCACCGCGGCGGATGCCGGGCTGCCGAAGACGCTGCGCCACACCGACAAGAACAACTTCAATCCGCGGATCGGCTTCGCGTGGACGCCGTCCGAGTCCGGGCGCACGGTGATCCGCGGCGGGTTCGGCGTCTACACGGTGCCGCTGTACGGATCGGTGAACTACTCGATGGTGGCCACCGTGACGGCGGCTGCCCTCGGGTTCTCGAACAGCCTCTCGAATCCGTTCGTCTTCCCGAACATCTCCAGCGCGTCGTCGGCCCAGGGCGCGCTGCCACCGGGCACGCTCGACTTCCGCCGCGCCAACCAGATCGACATGCGCGATCCGCAGACGATGCAGTGGAGTGCGACGATCGAACGGGAGCTCGGGTGGCAGACCGGCCTCAGGGTCAGCTACGTGGGATCGAACACCAGGGATTTGATCTGGAGCCCGGACCTGAACCAGGTGCCGTCGAACACCGAAGGGTACGACGCGGTGAAGGGCACGCGCCCGTTCACGGACTGGAATGTCGTGACGACGCGCGCGAACGATCCGCGCTCGAACTACCACGCCATTGGCTTCGACGTGAACAAGCGGCTGTCGAATGGGCTGGCGCTGAACGCGTCCTACACGCTCGCACACCACAAGTCGGACGCCTCCGGCGCCGTGCCCACCTCGTTCGCGGCGGAGAACGGCGCGACGACGCTCGACCTGTTCCGCGGCGACTCCGACTACGGCAACGTGGCCTACACGCGGCGGCATCGCTTCGTGAGCACGTTCCTGTATGAGCTGCCCTTCGGCCGCAACCGCCACTTCGGCGGCGACATCAGCCGCGGGCTCGACATGCTGGTCGGCGGGTGGGACGTGACCGGCGTCACGCTGCTGCAGTCGGGCCCCTTCCTGACGCCGTTCTTCAGCAACGGCGATCCGTCGGGCACAGGCAGCACGGTCCGCGGGTTCACCGCGACGCAGCGGCCGGATCAGGCAGCCAACGGCACGCTCAGCAACCCGAGCGTCGACGCGTACTTCGACAAGGCCGCGTTCGTGAAGCCCGCCGACAACATCGGCCGCTTCGGCAACGCGGGCGTCGGGACCCTCGTGGGCCCGGGCACGAGCGTCTTCTCGATGACGCTGGGGAAGTCCTTCGCCACCGGCGGCGTCACGAGGCTGCGATTCGAGATGGCGTTCTCGAACCTGTTCAACATCGAGAATCTGGCCACGCCCAACATGAACATCACGTCCAGCTCGTTCGGACGCGTTACCGATACCCAGAAGGTGGATCAGGCCGGTCCGCGCACCGTGCAGTTCTCACTGCGGTATACGTGGTGACATCTGCCGCCTGACGGGAGGCCTGTCGCCACCGATGGGCCGGCGACGGGGCCCTGCACGTTGAGGTCCCGTCGCTGGATGCACCATCCTGCTCCCTGCTCGCCTCGCTCGCCCCGCCGTAGCCGCGCGGTAGTATGCTCGCCTGACTGATTCCCACAGACGAGGAGGGTGAACATGGTGAGCGTGCGAGCGGTTCTCGGCGGGTTGCTGGCCGCAGGTTTGTTGTCGGCCGCACCGGCCTACGCCCAGGACGGCGCGAAGGGCGTGGATGAAGCGTGGATAGGCGCCGTGAAGGCCGGCAATGTGGACGCCGTGGTCGCGTTGTACGCGCCGGACGCGGTCCTCTATCCCCCCGACGCCCTGGAGGCGCGCGGCACCGCCGCGATTCGCGCGAGCTACACCGAGATGCTGGGCGCGATGACGATCAACGAGGCGACGATAGACTCGCAATACCAGACGTCAGGCGATTTCTCGGTCGGGTTCGGGAAGGCGACGCTGACGATGACGCCCAAGGGTGGTGGCTCGCCGCAGATCGTGAGCGTGCGCGTCACGGCCGTGGCGCGGAAGATCGGCGGAAAGTGGCTCTACGTGGTCGACCACGCGTCGGCGCCAATGCCTCCGACTCCTCCGCCGAAGCCCTGAGGCTCTGCCGCACCTGACGCGTTAGACTGTCGCCGTGCGCAGCCGGAACGACCGGGCCGGGCTCGCAATTCACGCGGCGTTCGTCCTGTCCGCGGGCCTCTGGTGTTGCGCGGCGTCCCTCGCCGGGCAGGCCACGTTTCCGGGGAGGCTCGAGACGTATTTTGCGAAGACCCTCGGGCTGACCGCCGACGAGCGTCAGACGCTGCTGGCAGGGCAACCCCTGGCCAAGATGCTCGAGGCGGACCCCAGCAAGGAAGTGGCGGTGTTCGGCGCGATCTGGATCGCAGCGCCCCCGAGCAAGTACGTCGCCGCCCTGAAGGCCATCGAGGACTTCGAGAAGGGCGGCAACTTCATCGTCACGAAGAGGATCAGCGAACCGGCGCGGCTCGAGGACTTCGCCGCCCTCAAACTGCCAGACGACGACCTGGCCGACCTGCAATCGTGCGAGGTGGGCGACTGCGAGCTGAAACTGGGGGCGGAAGCCCTGGGGCGGGTCAGGAAAGAGGTCAACTGGAAGGCGCCCGACGCGAAGAGCCAGGTTGAACGGCTCATGCGCTCACTCGCCGTCAGCTATGTCACGGCGTATCGCGAGGGCGGAAACAACGAGCTTGCCGTGTACCGCGACGGGGAGCGCCCGACGTACATCGCAAACGAGTTCCGCGAGCTCGTGCAGGGCATGCCGGAGCTCAGCGACTACCTCCCCGGGATACGCCAGTACCTTCTCGATTTTCCCAAGCCGGATCCCCGAATCACCAGCTCGTTCCTGTACTGGCAGGAAGCGAAGTTCGGCCTCAAACCCACGATTCGCATCAACCACGTCGCCATCCAGGAGGGAGGCGACGCGATGGTTGTCGCCTCGAAGCTCCTCTACGCGAGCCACTACTTCTGGACGGCGCTCGAGCTCCGCGTGCTCGTGCCCGATCCCTCGCGCGGCGCCGGCTTCTGGTTCGTGAGCGTCAGCCGGAGCCGGTCCGACGGGCTGAGTGGTTTCACGGGGCACATCATTCGCGGGAAAGTGCGCGAGGCGGCCAGGGCGGGGCAGGAAAGCGCGCTGCTGGCCACGAAGAAGAGGCTCGAAGCACGCTGAAAACTGACGCGGGCCTGGCGCCACGGATCTGACGCAGTCGGACGACGCCCGGCTCGGTGCATAATCCGCACTCGAGGCGTGGATCATGTCCGAAGTGCGAGATGTGTCGTTCGCAATCAGGGCCGCCGAGGAGGCTGCCGGCGCAGGCGACTTCCTGACGGCTGAGCAGTATCTGAGTCGCGCCGTCGAGCTCGAGGAGGTCAGCTTCGGGCCGATGCACGCCGAGCTGGCGAGCATCCTCAACAACCTCGGCGTCGTCTACGAGCGACTCGATCGGCCCGACAAGGCGGAGGCCTGCTACCGGCGCGCGTATGCCATCGCAAAGGCCTCGCTGCCGCCGGGCGACCCGGGCATCGAGCTGAGCGCGACGAACCTTCGCGAGTTTTGCGAAGCACGCGGCATTCCGTTCGAGCCCTCCGCCTTCGCGCAGGAGGCGGCGGCGGATCAGCCCGCTTCAGCGCAGAGCGCTACGGCGGAGAAGCCCGCCGCAGAGGTCGCACCGGCACTGCCACCGCCGAGCCCGTTGCGGGCAGTCCACGAACCCGTCGTGCCCGTTCCGAAAAAGGCTCCGATGGAACCGGAGCTTCCACGTGACGCTGTGCCGGTCGAGGCGCGGGAGCCTGCCGCGCTGATGGCGCCGCGCACGCTCGCGATCTCGGCACTCGTGGTCGTCGCCGTCATCGTGGGCGTGATCTTCGTCGCGACTCGCTCATCGTCGCCGACCAGCCAGCCTGAACCCGCACCGACGCCTGCCGCTGCGGCGCGGGTGCAGGAACCGGCACCAGCACCACCGCCGGCTGTCAGCACGCCCGCGCCTGCACCGGCTCCGCAGGAATCGACGCCCGCGGCAGCGCCGCCCCAGCCGTCGCC
>Ga0065715_10001305_pt1 | contig 14452 bp, 11 predicted proteins | sample MisBulReplicate1_FD_59102 | JGI IMG/M metagenome (GOLD analysis project Ga0065715, IMG submission 59102) | Miscanthus rhizosphere microbial communities from Kellogg Biological Station, MSU, sample Bulk Soil Replicate 1 : eDNA_1 v2 (version 2) | ecosystem: Host-associated > Plants > Roots >...
TGAAGCGTACATTTCCGATTCTGAAATTCCGCATTCTATCTTTGAAATTCCGGGGGCGCTCGAGTGCGCGATTGAGTTGCGCAGTTTTTCTAAGAACGGCGGCTTCACTGGTGTCCGTTGTGGATTTACAGTGCTGCCGAAATCGGTGCTCGCGCGTACGTCAGATGGTCGTCAGCTCCCGCTGCATCCGCTTTGGCAACGTCGTTGGAGCACGAAATCGAACAGCGTTGCTTACCCGGTGCAACGCGGCGCTGAAGTGTTGTATTCCGCTGAAGGCCGTACCCAGGTTCGTCAGCTCATCGATCATTACATGGGAAATGCGAAAGTCCTTCGTGACGCCGCGGCTGATGCTAACCTCGAAGCTTTCGGAGGAGTCAACGCGCCGTACATCTGGGTGAAAACACCCGACGGAATGACAAGCTGGCAACTGTTCGACCGGATGTTGCGCGAATTGAATGTCGTCATCACTCCCGGAGCGGGTTTCGGCGCACAGGGCGAAGGTTACTTTCGCATCTCCGCCTTCAACAGCAGGGAAAACGCCGAGGAAGTAGCGCGGCGTTTGAAATCCCTGCGAAGCTCGTGACGCAGGCAATTTTGTCTGCGAACCAAATTTGCGCACGCACGATTGCTTGCGTCATCCCAGTCACGTAAAGTGCGCGAAGTTTTTCGGGGACCATCTGGCGTGCCGGAACGAAAACAAAACCTGCCACAGCTTTATCGCTTTTGTTTCCTGATGCTCGGCGACTCGCGGAAGGCACAGGAAGTTTTTCACGCGACGTTGCGTGAGGCGGCGGTGCGCGCTGCCCGCGGGGAATTGCCGAGCGAACGGTTCTGGCTGTTCCGCGACGCGCGATGGCGCTGTTTAGAAGCGACCAAAAGTGACTTGCAGCCGGAGCCGGTGCCAATGGATGAGCGCGATGTCGCTCCAAAGGCTGAATCACAAATTCAGCGTCTCGACCCAATGCAGCTGGCGATTTGGATTTCAGCTGCTCCGGATCCGCAGCGAAGTGCGCTCGCACTATTTTATCTCGACGAATTCGACTACCGCGAAATCCTCGATATCGCCGAACTGAAGCTAAGCGAGCTTTCGCGTTTTCTGGCTAAAGGCCGCCGCCAGTTGCAGGCGTGGCTCGATTCGAAATTTTCTCAATCGAGCAAGGTATGAAGCTACTGTCGTTGATGCGGCGGCATCGCTCGCTTTTGAATTGCGCTCCGATCAGCGCGCGTGCGTTGGCCGACCGTCCCATGCGCTCAGCAATATCTCGTGCGGACGGCTCCGCCGAATTTGCCGATCAACAAAATTTCGATCGCGCTGTTGCTAGCGTGGTTCGTCTTATTTCCATTCCGGCGGAGTCCGCCGAGTGGTTTTCGGAAAAAGATATGGTCCCTGTCTCGAAGCGGACTTGGAAAAGCACGCTGCGCAACCCGGCCGTTCTGGCGATCAGCTTCGCCGTCGTGGTGATCGCAGGAGTGTTCATCTTCAATTTCGTTAGCCACCTAAACGATTTCCCGGGCTCGGCGACAGCTCGCAAATTGTTGGGGGTCGCTGCTTCGACGCGACCCGTGATGCTGGATCCTGTTAGCGCTGAAGCAGGGACATTAAGCGATCTGTTTTTTATGAAACACGGCTTGGAGCATTACGATGTTCCGGAACAGTTCGCCGATTTTGGCACCATCGGTTGTCGCGTTTTTGAAGACGACGAATCACGGCGTATCGCCCAAATTTGGGTCTCAGAGAAACGCATGCAGTTCTTTCTCTTTCCCGCCGAGAGAGACACCAAGACCGGAACAGTGCTCGGATTCCCGGGCTGGCGCTATGTTCATCAGGAAGGCTGGACAGGTGCGGTGATGGAACACAGCGGCGTTTGCTTCATGGCTGCAGTCCGCGGAGGGGACAACGATTTACAGCCATATCTTTCGCGACCCAAAGAGTAGGGGAATGCCAGGGAGGAGAGTCGAACTCCCGATCAACCCCGAAAGGTTTCGGGGCTGTTCTGCTCCTGCAAATAATAAATGGTGAGGGCCGGATTCTTCTTCCGTTTCAGTGCTCGCTCGATTCTGCGCGCCTCTTCCAACGCTGCTACTCGTTTTTTTGCTACTATGGTAAGTTTCGTTCCGAGACGCTTTGTTGTTGCCGTGTGCCCGCGGAGATGTTGGGCGAAGCGCGTGTGTAGATCAACGCACGAACCAATGTAATGGCGACCGCTTGTGCCACGCAGAATGTAAACCCAAGACATTTCAGTAAAGTGCCAGGGGGGAGAGTCGAACTCCCGACCAAGGGCTTATGAGTCCCCTGCTCTACCACTGAGCTACCCTGGCGTGAAGGCAGGAAAGCTGAATCTCATCACCCTTAGTGTCAACGCGCGCGAACGCGCGACTGGCTTTGGATTATTCATACGGCTTGAGCGTTGAAGCTCAGTCCATGAGCTGGTAAGCAGAATTTCGGAATGACTAACAGCGAAACCATTCTCGAAAAACTTTTCGCACTGGGAAATTCCTACTGGCTGACGCGATTTGTCATTCTGCGATTGCTGGGATTTGTGTACGCAGTTGCATTTCTGGTCGCAGCTAACCAGCTCGTCCCGCTCATTGGCCAGCATGGGTTAACGCCGGCCACGCATTTTCTGACCGAAGTTCAAACGCAGCTCGGTTCACGAAGCGCCGGTATGTTTCGGATGCCTACTCTGTTCTGGTTCGGAATTTCCGACGCTGGATTATCGACCTTCTCCTGGGTGGGGTTCGCGCTGTCGCTCATTGTCCTCGCCGGGTACGCGAACGCAATCCTACTTGCAGTCCTTTGGGCGATGTACATGTCGATTGTTCACATCGGCCAGATTTGGTACGGCTACGGCTGGGAAATACAGCTGCTAGAGACCGGATTCTTATCGATTTTTCTTTGTCCACTGCTCGATGGCCGGCCGTTCCCCAAGTCCAGGCCGCCGATCCTGGTGATTTGGCTTTTTCGGTGGCTCGGTTTTCGCATCATGTTTGGCGCCGGTCTGATCAAATTACGCGGCGACCCCTGTTGGCGCGATCTGACGTGTCTCTACTATCACTATGAAACACAGCCCATTCCCAACCCGATCAGCCGATATCTGCATTTTGCTCCGCTTTGGTTCCACAAACTTGAAGTGCTTTGGAATCACTTCGTCGAGCTGATCGTGCCCTGGTTTTCCTTCGGCCCGCGAACGGCGCGTCACATTGCCGGCGTGCTCCTGGTCGCATTCCAGATTTTTCTCATCATCAGCGGCAATCTTTCGTTTCTCAATTATCTGACAATCATTCCTTTTCTGGCTTGCTTTGATGACAGTTTCCTTGGGCGTTTTCTGCCGGGATCAATTGTGAGACGCGCACAACGCGCGGCTCAGGATTCGCAACCGTCGCGCGTTAACAACGGCATCGCTATTGCGTTAACGATTGTGGTGATCTGGCTCAGCATACCGACGGTGCTTAATCTCGCCTCCGGTCGCCAGCTAATGAATTACTCTTATGATCCGCTTGATCTCGTGAACACTTACGGCGCATTCGGGACCGTAGGGCGCGAACGCGATGAAATTGTATTTGAGGGGACAGAAGACGCGTTGATTACTGGCGGCACACAATGGAAAGAGTACGAATTCAAAGCCAAGCCTGGTGATCCCAATCGCCGGCCGCCGTTCGTTGCGCCGTACCAACCTCGCATTGATTGGCAAATCTGGTTCGCCGCGATGTCGTCACCTTCCGAATATCCGTGGACGCTGCATTTTGTCTGGAAACTTCTGCACAATGATCGTGGCACGCTATCGCTGATCGCGAACAATCCGTTTCCCGATGCGCCACCCCATTACATTCGGGCGCGACTTTATCGTTACCAATTTGCGCCTATTGGCGACAAATCATGGTGGAAACGCGAGCCGCTGGGAGAATGGCTGCCCGCGCTCTCCGCTGACAATCCGCAGTTTCGCAAGTTGCTAGAATCGATGGATTGGCTGGATGAGTAATCGTGTAGGCAGGCTGCGCGCACCGACCGAGTGTAATCTAGCTGACTGAGATGACTCTGTTTCCTTTGTCAGGCCGAATTCTTGGAGGGCTTCAAGGATCTTCGAGCAAGCTGGGCTTCTTAGAAATTAGCTGACCAATCATTAACACCTTGCTTTAGCGCGGTGCTGTCGCTCGCCTGACGTTAAAGCCGTTTAACGGCTTACTGCATCTGCGGCTAGCGTAACACCTGGCTTAAGCCAGATGTTAATGAGACAAGGCCTCATCGAGGTCGTTGCTGAACTAAATGTCACCGCGTTGTTTCAGGTGCGCGATTGTTTCCGGCATCATGCGATGGCCGAAATGGCCTTGTCGCACGCACAACAGTTCGGAGCCGCGCCATGTTTGGTGGATGGCTTCTATTTCCGCAGGCGGAGCAATCGAATCGAATTGTCCGGCGACGAATAAAATTCGCGTGGGATCGCACACCGGACGGCCGTGCAATGGCGAGCTCAGATGAAAATGTCGCGCAACCAGAGAGCGTTCGATGTTAGCCTGGACCAGTTCGCGCCGAATACGACGCGCTGCCGGGCTTTGCCAGATGGCCTGCTCGATGTTCACGATCGGCGACATTAAGGCCACAAATCGGAAATCGCTCTCCACGAGCGTCAGCAGCGCGCCAATCCATCCGCCGTAACTAGTAGCCAGTACGCCAAACTCACTGCAGCCGTGTTCCCGCAGTAACGCCATTATTTGCCGGAGTTCGATTACGCCCTGACGTAGTCCTTCCGCGTTCCGCATTAGATCTGGTGTGATCGCCAATTCGCCATTCCAGTAGCCAGTGGGGACACGCGAAAAGTGGTATGGCAGATGAACGAAACACGCGTTCCAACCGAGTTTATTGAAATACTCTGCCCAGCGGTAATAACCGGTCGGGCTAGATGACATCAATGCATGCAGCAGAAATACGGTCGGCGCTCCGGTCCATATGCGTGCATCTGTTCGAAAAAAATCCATCCGCGCAGTGTTATTCGTTCCAAAAGCCGTTTCGATCGGGCTGCGCCACGATCGTGTTGCCATACCTAGATCGCGCATCCCATTCATCGTCGGCTTTGAAGTGGAGGCGTCGTTGCCACCGATCGCCTGCGGAGGGACATAGTATTCCTGCGGCGACAGCGGTTCGCACGCGGTAAGATACCGCTCCATCTCTTGTCGACTGTGCCCATTCAGCGGGTGGCGTCGATGAAGCCAATTAATGGATGCGCACAGAAGCGAATCGACTGTTTTTGCGCTCGCGCGCTGCAAGGTGTCATTCCGAGCGGAGCGAAGCGCAGTCGAGGAATCTCGCCGCATTGTCTTAGAGGGTTGCAACGGGATCCCTCGACTTCGCTCGGGATGACAGGCTGTTTTGCTCCTTCGCTCCTGCGGCGACTGCGGCAGATCGTCTGCAGTAAGCCGAAATTTTTCGCGCAATTCAGCGTAAAGATTTTTGAAAGCGGCAGCCAATTCGGATTCGATTCGTTCGCGCGCCTGAGATTTTTGCAACTCTGGAAAAGACGAAATCGGTTTTCCAAACGCAATCCACACCGGCGTGCGCCGGAACGGCAGCCACTGCTTTTTGGAATAAAACCGATCTGTACCGAGGATTACGCACGGCACGATGGGAACATCGGCAATCTGCGCGAGCGTGGCTGCGCCCGGCCGGAGGGGCGCGCCTTCGAGTAAAGATCGCGCACCGTCGCGAATGCCCCCCTCAGGAAAGAGGCCCACGATGCGTCCGGTCTTTAGCCGATCGATTGCGGTGCGAATCGTCTTGAGATCGGCCCGATCCCGCTCTGCCGGGAACGCATCAATTGTGCGCAGAAGAAAACCGAGCGGAGGCGGGCGAAAGAATTCCGCCATGGTCATCCAGTCGATCTTTCGTCGCAGCGAGAGCGAAATCGGAAACGGATCGAAATGACTGATGTGATTCGACGCGAGCAAAAATCCGTCGGCGTATCTTACATTCTCTCGGCCAATTATGTGAATGCGCGCGACACAGCCAAACACGAATCTCACCAACAACTTGCCAGCGTAATACACGCCCGTTTTCATCTTCCCGTTAGGAGTGTGCCGCGGCTTCGTCGCGATCGAAAAGTTATTTTTTCCGGCTGATTGAATTTTTGAACGTGGTATTGTGTTGCTGGTTCGAAACCAGTTGTCGGCCTGAGTCTATGAAACCGAGGAGTCCTTCCAAGGGCGGTAAGGAACCCTTTCCGCAGACCGACTATTTTTTTCATTCCGGTTTCGGTCAATGGCGCGGCCATTTCTGGTCTTCCGACGGAGACGATCGATCCCGATTTCGGAATCTCGTTAAACTGGGACGAGAATACCGTATGGAAGCAGCGCGAGAACGAGCAAGGGAGATGGCGGCTTTCGCCGTGATTGTTATCACCTCCGCCTGGCCAGTGGTCTATATGATTGTAACAGTGGTGAAATTGCTCAGCAAAACACGGCCGCTGAATTGATTGGCCCGCTGTTCAGCGCCTGGCTAACGGGGTTTTGGCCAGAGGAATTCGTCGCGATACTCGGGCGACTGTTCTGGAGCGAACCCGTGACGGCTGGTGTTTTCGATCACTACGCGCGGCACAAGAAAGTTTAGAAGGTAATCTTCGCCACCGGCCTTGGTGCCGCTGCCGCTCATTTTGAATCCACCAAAGGGATGGCGGCCGACGATCGCGCCGGTGCACGAGCGGTTGATGTAAAGGTTGCCAGCTTCCAAGCGGGCTTTCACTCGCTCGATGTTGTCGGGGCTGCGCGAGAAAAAGCCGCCCGTTAAGGCGTAGTCGGTTCCGTTCGCGACCGCGATCGCCTCGTCGAGATCCCGCACTTTCAACACGCTCAGCACCGGGCCAAAAATTTCTTCGCGCGCAATGCGCATGTTCGGTTTTACGTCGGTGAAAATTGTCGGCGGAATAAAGTATCCACGCGGCGGGATTTCCTTTGCCTGGTAAGCGAGTGTGGCCTCTTTTTTTCCGCTCTCGATGTATTCCAGAATGCGCTGGTAAGCAGGTTCATCAATAACAGGGCCCACCATGATGCCTGGCTGCTCGGGATTGCCGACTCGCAGACTGGCTGCGGCGGGAATTAGACGTTCCATCACGCGATCGTAATTTTCCTCGAGCAGAATCAAACGCGAGAGCGCGGAGCACTTTTGTCCCTGAAAACCGAATGCCGAATAAATTGAATACATGATCGTTTCATCAAGATCTGCGTCCGCATCGACGATCATTGCGTTTTTGCCGCCCATCTCACAAATCACTCGCTTCAATTCGCGTTGACCGGGACGGGTGATTCCGGCCGATTCCCAAATCTTCAGGCCGACTTCGCGCGAACCGGTGAATGCGATTAAGTCGACATCCTTGTGATCGACCAAATGCGCACCGACTACGGAGCCGTGCCCCGAAAGAAAATTGAGCACGCCCGGCGGAACACCGGCTTCCTCGAACACTTGCATGAGCATGGCGCCACAGACGATCGACTGCTCGGACGGTTTCATGATTACGGCGTTTCCAGTAACAACTCCGGCCGACGCCATGCCGCAGAGAATCGCGATCGGGAAATTCCACGGCGCAATTACGAATGCCACGCCGCGCGGCCAGTAATGATGATAACTTTCCTCGCCCGGCACCTGTTGCGTGAGTTTAGGCCGCCCGAGTCGCCGCATCTGCTGCGCGTAGAACGTGCAGAAATCGATCGCTTCGCGAATGTCGCCGTCAGCTTCAGACCACGGCTTGCCAACTTCGAAAACTTCGATTGCCGAGAGTTCATAACGCCTGCGCTCCAGGATTTCCGCCACGCGTTCCAGCAATCGCGCCCGCTCCTCGACAGGCGTCCATCTCCATTTTTCGAATGCAGCACGTGCAGCTTTAACGGCACGCTCTGCTTCGTCGATTCCGGCTTCGGTTCCGTAACCGACAATCTCCGTCGGCTCAGCTGGATTGACCGAAGGCGTCAAATTATCCGACCAAACCTTTTCCCCTCCGATGTATAGCGGGTACTTTTCGCCCAAGCGCTTTCGTACTTCGCGCAGTGCGCTCTGCATCTTCTCCTGGCTCTCTTTGTAAATGAAACTCACAAGCGGTGCGTTTCGGAAACTATGTCCAACTGTTGCGTTAAGTGAAGCGCCATTTTTTTGATTCGATTCACTTATCCCGTCGGAATCGCCCGCCTTCGCCGAGGCTTCGGCGGACAAGCCGGTTTCAGCTACAGCGGGCTTGATGAGCTCTCTTGGATCGCGCAGCAATTCTTTCGCCGGCACGTTCTCGGCAAATTTTGCCCGCAAAAATCCTTCGTTCGACGTGTTCTCGAGCAGGCGCCGAACCAGATAAGCCATGCCGGGCAGCAGCTCGCCGACCGGACAATATTCCCGGACGCGATATCCCATCTCGACCAGCGCGCGCTTGATCGGGCCGGCCATCCCGTAAAGCAGTTGGAATTCGAATCGGCTGCGATCAATGCCGAGCTCATCCGCGACCGCTTGCGCATGCGCGATGCTGCGAACGTTATGCGACCCAAACGCGGGCGTGACGACCGCGTTATTTTCAAAAAGCACGCGCGTAAGTTTTTCGAAATTCGCGTCGCTCTCTGGCTTTNGTTGAAAGACCGGAGGAGTTGACCCGTTCTGGCCCGANTTCGTGGTCTCGTAATCCCAATATGCGCCTTTCACCAGACGCACNGCGAAGCGCNTGCCGCGTCCTNGACCCCAGTCGATCAAATCNCGGAGGTCGCCTTCCGAGTCTTGCAAATATGCCTGGATGACAATTCCGGCATGCGGCCAATCTTTGAACTCCGGCTCGGTCAAAATGGTTTTGAATAGCTCGAGAGTCGTATTTTTGAGCGCATAACTCTCCATGTCGAAATTGATAAATGCGCCCAGCTCGCGCGCGCGGCGAAGAAGCGGCCGCAGCTTGGTGCTGAGATGCGCGATCGCATCTGCCGGAGCAGCCGGACTCATTTGCGAATAGAGGGCAGAGATTTTGACCGACAGATTTACAACCGGAAAAAGCTCCGCGTTTTTTCCGACCGGGTCGGTCCAGTCTCTTGTTTCGCGCGTCAGTTTCTCGAGCAAATCACCGTAAATCGCCGCGTATTCATCCGCCTCCACTTCGCTCACAACAGCTTCGCCCAGAACATCTACGGTGAAGCCGATTTTTTGCGCGCGCCGCTTGCGCAACGTCGCTATAACTTCATCCGAATTTCGTCCAGCAATAAACTGGCGAGCCATTTCGGAAACATTCCATCGTAGGACGGGAGCGCTTATCCACGGGACGAGGCGCGCCGCGCGAACCCCCATGCCGACGAGCGGAGAGAACCCATCATTGTTATCGCTAAAATACTCTTCGAGATGCTGGATAATCTCACTTGACCCTCGCAGCGACGGTAGAACGGCGACAAAGCGAAACAGTTGTGTCTTGAATCGCTCATCATGCATCGAAAGCGCCATCAAGCGCTGATAAAATCCCGCCTTGCTAAAAAGTCGCTCGGGATGTTTGTCGACCAGCTCAAAAATGCGCGTGCCGCGCTGTTCGATGTCGCTCTGGAGCGATCTCATTGGCGAAGGTTAGTCTGCCGCCGTGAGTTAGCAAAATGCAACGAAAAGTGATGATCTAGTGCAAAAATTGACTAGGAAACACGGTCACTCGGCAGGGCTTCTTCGAAGTACAAATGAACTGCTGAACGCAATTCGAGGAGCAAGTAGAAAAGGGATTTTGCCTGACAGATTCGGAGGCCCAGGGCTCCGCTGTCAGGCAATCTTTTGTACTGATTGTCAGGCCGCAAAACTCGCGTAATAGAGGGCGAATGCGGGCCGACACGATTCGTCACCAGTTTGCCAGCGATAACACAGCGGCAATTTGCCCCGAGGCGTGGAAAGCTTTGGAGCAGGCGAATGCGGATTACGCTCCTTCTTACGGAGAGGACGAATGGACCGCAGCGGTGTGCGAACGCATCCGGCAATTATTCGAAGTCGATTGCGATGTTTATTTTGTGTTCACCGGCACTGGGGCGAACGCGCTTGGTCTGGCCCAGGTTTGCCAACCCTTTCATGGAGTGATCTGTCACGAGCGTGCCCATATCCAGACGGACGAAGCGGGCGCCATGGAGTTTTACACCCGGGGCGCCAAATTGTTTTTAACAAAAACCCCTGACGCAAAGATTGACCTGGGCGAGGCGCGGAATCTCATCGCGCAACAGGTCGAGCTGCACGGGCACATGATGCAAGCCATTAGCATTGCACAGGCGACTGAGCTCGGAACGGTTTACACGCCGGATGAAGTTGAGACGATCGGCGCCTTTGCGCAGGCGCACAGAATGTTGCTTCATATGGACGGTGCGCGCTTTGCGAACGCCGTCGCATCCCTCGGATGCACGCCGAAAACGATCACTTGGAAAGCGGGCGTGGATGTACTCAGCTTTGGCGGAACGAAAAATGGCGTCGGCGCGGGCGAGCTGGTCATTTTTTTCGACAAGACAGCTTCGCGTGATTTCCAATATCGAGTGAAACAGGCTGGGCACCTCGGCTCAAAAATGCGCTTTCTCGCTGCGCAGTGGTTCGGGCTGTTGAACGGAGATGTCTGGTTACGAAATGCGCGGCACGCGAACGAGGCGGCGCGCGAGCTTGCGCAGCGCCTTAGAAATGAGGCAGGGGTGAAAAGCGCGCTCGCGGTGGAATCGAACGCGGTGTTCGTCCAGTTGGACGATCAAGCCAGGCGGGATTTACACGCGCGCGGCTGGCGATTTTATAAATTTGTGGAGCCGGACATTTACCGTCTGATGTGTTCGTGGTCCACCACCGACGAGGAGATTTCGATGCTGGTGCGCGATTTTGTCGCGATTAAATGATTGAACAGATCGCTCGGGCAACGATCTTACCCATGAGATGAACCTACATGAACGAGTTATGGTGTTAGGGGCAGTGTTACTCGCCGGCTGCGGAACTACGCGCAACGTGGCTGTGAGTTCATACCATGTAACGCGCGATGTGGCAGTCGGTTCTTATCGCGTCGCGACCGCGCCGGTGCATTACGCTCTCCGGCGCCATAACGAGCCAACCATGGTCGGAACGACAGATGCGATCGAATCCGATGTGACCCAGCCCGGTCATCCTGCCGTATCAACGCAGGTGGCGTCGGTACCTCAGCCACGGCGAAAGACTGAGACGCCAAGATCTCAAAAGCCGGTTAAAACAAATCAGCCTGTCGCTCATACCGACACAACACAGTCCGAACCTAAACCGGCTCCGGCGCAAGCGCCCTCCACATCGACCACGTTCCCAACTGCCAAGGCGGTGCCCGACAAGCCGGGATATGTGTTTAGTCCATTTGATTCGAGCGGCAGGTACGTTGACGTGAGCGGTTACACTCCGGGGACGAAAGTCAAAGATCCTTGGACCGACAAAATTTTTGTCGTGCCGTAAGTGACGGTGCGACGAAGCATTGAACAAGGAACGACGTGCTTGGGCAGCCGTCACTCCTTGAACCCGAGCTCCCAGAAATTGCCGCGAACGCATGCGAGTGTTACGTAATCATATGAGACTGGCCTCACGGGTTGCTCTCCCATCGCTGCTCTGCTGGCTGCTTGTTGTTGTCGCCCCACACGGCCTTGCGCAGACCTACCAGGGAAAACAGCTCGTTAGGCCAGAGCTCCTGGCCGATACAAACGCAGTCGTCCCGGGCAAGCCGTTCCAAGTGGGCTTGTTGCTGCGAATGGCCCCGGGCTGGCACACCTATTGGAAATTTTCCGGCGACGCAGGGCTGCCCACGGAAATGAAATGGAAACTGCCCCCAGGGTGGAAGGTCGGCGACATCCAGTGGCCAATTCCGCTGAAAACGAACGATCCCGGCGACATCGAAACGTACGGCTATGAAAATGAAGTCCTGCTAATGCAGGAAATCACGCCGCCAGCGAAAATCGACAGTTCGTCAGTAAACCTTTCCGCCGAAGCAAATTGGCTTGTATGCGAAAAAATCTGCATACCCGGCGGCGCAACATTGCAATTGGATCTGCCTGTAGCCTCAACGAGCCAGGCGGCGAACACGGATGTGTTCGCGCGTTATCGCCACTTGATTCCGCAAAATCTTCCGGGACCTGATGTGGCGCGCGCCGATTGGAGCCGGATTGGATCCGATCTTCATTTAAAAATTACGAGTGAAACTTTGGCGAAATATCCGGCGGTCGATTTCTTTCCGTTGCCGGGGCAGGACACGATCACCGGGCATCCCGCGGTTCAATCGCGGAGCAACACTGAGATTGCTTTTCGTATTCCGCTTGAGTCAGCGCCGAAGAATCTGTCGTCGATGGCAGGCCTGGTCGTATTTGCGCAGCAGCCGAATGGCAATGATCGCGCGGCGTGGCAGATCACGACTGGACCGGCTTTTTCTGCCAGTCGTCCGGCGCCGGCGCACGGAATTTTGATGTTCCTACTCTTTGGGTTTCTCGGGGGCCTCATTTTGAATTTGATGCCGTGCGTGTTGCCGGTGATCTCTCTGAAGATTTTTGGCTTTGTCCAGCAAGCAGGACAGAGCCGACAGAAAATCTTTCGCAGCGGTATCGCGTTCAGCGTAGGAATTTTTGCATGGTTCCTCGCGCTGGCGATGCTACTGATTGTCCTTAAAGGCGCTGGGCGTGATGTAACATGGGGCGGTTTTCAGTTCACGAATCCTTACTTCGTTCTCGTCTTGAGCCTGATTGTGCTTGTATTGGCGCTGAACCTCTTCGGCGTGTTTGAGGTTTCGTTGCCGCAATCGGTTACGCGCAATTTGCTATCGACGAGCGAGCGCAAGGATCTGCTCGGCTCGTTTTTCCAAGGCGTGTTCGCGACCGTGCTGGCCACGCCGTGCACCGCGCCATTTCTCGGCACNGCCCTCGGCTTCGCGTTTACGCAGTCAGCGGCGGTCATTCTGGCGATGTTCATTGCCATCGCTNCCGGTATGAGCGCGCCCTATNTGCTTTTGAGCGCGCAGCCTGCGTGGCTGCGCTTCCTGCCAAGGCCCGGGCCTTGGATGGTGCACGTNAAACAGTTCATGGGCTTCCTGCTGTTGGCGACGCTGCTCTTTCTGCTTTACGTGCTCGGCGCAGAACGTGGCTTGGAAGGAGCGATCTGGGCGAGCTGTTTCCTGCTTGTGATCAGCGTCGCGTGCTGGATGAAAGGCGCGTTCGTTGTGCCAACAGCGTCCGCTGTGAAAAGGATCGTCGTGCTGGCACTGATGCTCCTACTCGTGATCGGGAGCGGTCTTTATTTCATCGGCGACAAATTTCAGTCCGCAAAAATTGCTTCCACAGATTCGCAGAGCCGGGGCGACTGGCAGCCGTTCACGCCCGAACGCTTGCAAACCGAACTCGAGCAAGGCCGGACTGTCTTCGTCGATTTCACCGCCGCATGGTGCCTTACCTGCAAATTCAACGAAGCCAGCGTGCTTGAAGCTCACGATGTGCGAGAGGCGTTCCGGCGCCATGAAATTGTGAAATTGAAAGCTGATTGGACCAACGGCGATCCCGTGATCACAAAATTATTACAGCAGTTCGGTCGCCCTGGTGTTCCGCTCTACGTGCTTTATCCCGCGAAAAACGAAGAGCCGATTGTTTTTCCGGAAGTGCTCACTAAAGGCATGGTGTTGGAAAAACTCGAGACAGTCGCGCGCAGAGTCGCTTCAAAAAATTAGGAATGCCGCGGGTTTTTGTAAGTCGCGTGGTGGACGCGCCGGCTGAAAAAGTTTGGACGACGATCCGACGGTTCGACGCAGTTGCCGAATGGCTTCCGTTTGTAAAATCGAGCCCAATTGAAGATGGCGGCGACCCAACTCGGCTTGGGTGTGTGCGGATTTTGACTCAGACAGACGGAGAGGTGTTTCGCGAGGTACTCCTTGCGCTNTCGGANGCCGAACGTTTTTATTCATACACATTCGTNAGCTCGCCAGTTCCGGTGCGGGACCATCGCACCACGTTACGTGTACTGCCGATTACAGACGGCNGTCGGTCGTACGTTGAATGGTCGTCGAGGTTCGATATTGACGCGAAGAACGCAGCGCAGCTCGTCGATTTGATGAATCGGAATTTCGTTAACGGACTTCAAAATCTGGCGCGGAAATTCGGCGGATAGCAGTAGCTCGGCGCGCCCGGCGGTCGCGCCCTACCAATCCTACAGATATGTTAGTCGCGAGAATTTGAACTAACTCACAAGCCATGTTTCTAATGAAACTATGAATACTAAAATCATACTTACCCTTTTCACGTCATTCATCGCTGTCGCGGCGTTCGCCATGGAGCCGCCGCCCGTGGGCAGCGCTGCGCCAGAGTTTTCGCTTCCGGATGCCAGTGGCAAGACGCATTCGCTGTCGCAGTACAAGGGTAAATACGTCGTCCTTGAGTGGTTTAATCCCCAGTGCCCGTTCGTGAAAAAGCATTATGGCAGCAGCAACATGCAGAACCTGCAGAAAGAGTTCACGGACAAGGGTGT
>Ga0065715_10000589_pt1 | contig 14406 bp, 8 predicted proteins | sample MisBulReplicate1_FD_59102 | JGI IMG/M metagenome (GOLD analysis project Ga0065715, IMG submission 59102) | Miscanthus rhizosphere microbial communities from Kellogg Biological Station, MSU, sample Bulk Soil Replicate 1 : eDNA_1 v2 (version 2) | ecosystem: Host-associated > Plants > Roots >...
GGTCACCAGGAAGTGCGCGTCTGCGAGGCGATCGCGAAGAGCCACCGGGAGCGCCGCTGGGTGACGGTTGGCGAGTGAGCGAGCCGCTGCTGGCGTCGGTGGATCTCGGCGGGACCAGGCGCCCGCGGGCTACTGAGCGTGCAGCAGTGACGTCCAGTTCGTCACGATCTGGAGCTCCGCACGGTCAGTACGTGTGTGTCACGCCGAGGAGAGTGTCGTTCGGGTAGAGATGATCGACGTTGTCCCTGGTCACCATCTGATGCCGGACGAACACGGCGGGAGGCAGCGGCTTGTTGGCGAGGATGTCGAGGGCAAGCCGGATGATGCCTTCGCCATAATGCTCAGGGAAGTATCCCGCAGATCCGACCAGGGGCGACTGTGACTCCCGGAGTTCCGCGCGCGCGTCGGGTTCCGCGTTTTGACCGACGATGGCACACGTCGACGCTCGACCCGCTTCCTGGAACGCGCGCGCCGCACCAAGGCCGTTTCCGTCATTCGCCGCGCCGACAAGCACATACTTCGCGCGTGATTCTCTGAGGTGCTTGCGCACATGGTCGAAGGCGATTTTGAACCGGCCATCTCCGTCGATCGAAGTGACGTGCCCACTCTCGATTGCCTCTGGAACCGTCTCCTTCAGCCCGGCGACGATCCCGCTGACGCGGGCTCGCACCAGCGATCCCGCGCGCGCCAATTCGAGCAGGAGCACTTCATCCACCCGACCGTTCCAGTGACTCTTTGCCCACCGGCCAAGATAGCGCCCCGCGAGCAGTCCCGCTTCGTAGTTGTTCGCGCCGTAGTACGTTGCACCCGGGTGCGGAATGTCGATTGCGATGTACGGGATGCCAGCTTCCAGATAGAGGGCAGCGATGGCAGGCGCGATGGCCTCGTCCGTCTGGAATTCGACGACGAGATCGACTTTCTCACGCGCCAGATGCTGAGCGTTCCTGAGCGCCACCTTTGGCTGGTAGCGGTTGTCCACAACCGTCAGCTCGACATTGCTCTTGACGGCGGCGGACTGCAGGCCCTTGAGCACCTCGTCGGCGAAGGAGCTGACCGAACCTTGTGCGGCGTACGCAATGTGGTACCGTTTGCGTCGCTTCACTTCGCAGGCAAGACGGTATCGAGTGACATCCACCTTCTCCACCAGGCCGCAAAAGTGCAGCGTGTGGAGCAGCCGGAAGCAGCGTGCCTTGCTGAGCCCCGTACGGGCGACCACATCACGCAGCCGAAGCACTTCGCCACTGGAGGCGAACGCCTCCAGCACGTGTGCAGCGTGGACAACGGACTCGACGACGTAAGACCGCGGCGCCTGCGACATGTGAACGTCGGTCAGTGGGCGCGGGATGCGACGGGTTGGAGAAACTCGACGTCGATGGTCAACGTCACCACGTTGCCGGCTATGGCCTGAAACCCGGTCATTCCAAAGTCGGTACGGTCGATCGTAGTAGCGGCGGACGCGCCCATTCGAAGATGGCCGTACCCATCGTTGAGCGGCTTCGACGGACCTTCTGCCTCCAGCGTGATCTGTTTCGTGGTTCCCAGGAGGGTCAGGTCCCCAGTCACCTTCAGTTTTTCGGCACCGGCAGCCTCGACCTTCGTGGACTTGAACGTGATTTCCGGGTGCTTCTCGACATCAAAGAAATGATCGCTGCGCAAGTCGTTGTCCCGCATCTCGATTCTTGTGTCGATGGAACTTGCATCGATGACGACCACCACCGATGCATCTTTCGGGTTCGTCGGGTCGTAGCGCATCGAGCCGCTGGTTTTCCTGAACGTCCCGCGAACAGTCGAAATGCCCAGGTGCTTCACGGCAAACTGGACGGCGGTATGGGCAGGATCGATCTGCCACTCAGTCGACTGCGCACCAGCAGAAAGTGGCGCGGCAATGAGCATGACGGCGGCTATCAGCGGCTTCAACGGCCCTCCTCGACAGTAACTACATCGTGATGAGCGATGCGCCAGGCACTCGACGAGCGGCTTCGTCCTGTTGAAGCGCCCATTCCAGGTTGCGCCGGGAGATCCGAGAATGTTCCCGCGCCAGCGCTTCCGCCCGCGCTCCCGCGCGCTGTTCAATCGCCTCGGAAATCGCGCGGTGGTGCTCCATGGCGATGAACCTGATGCTCGGGTCGCGATCTGCGTCCGTGAAGACGAGCGACCCTGGAGCGGCGAACGGCAGCTTGCAGATTGTCTCCAGGGCGCGCATCAGCGCGGCGCTCTTGGCAAGGCGCCAAATCTCCGCATGAAAGCGGTCGTTCTTTTCGAGATAGCGAGCGAATGTCTCCGCCGTGATCGGTGTCTCGATGGCAGTCTGCTCGACAAGCGATTTGAGATGCGCGAGCTCCGCCGCGGATTCGAGCCGCTCGGCGGCAAACCTCGCGGCGGTGCCCTCAAGCACGCCTCGAATTTCAACGGCGTCGAGAACCTCGGCCAGCGTGAAGGAACGCACGCGAAACCCGCCTGAGGGCAGCGCATCAAGAAGGCCATCGTGCGACAGTCGCTCCAACGCCAGGCGCACAGGAGTGCGCGAAGCTCCAAGGAGCGGAACGAGACCCAACTCGGTCAGCCGCTCGCCGGCAGTGAACTCGCCCTGCAGAACGCGCTCTCGAAGCAGAAAAACGAGGCGGTCGGTCTGCCGGTCAAAGCTGCCTTCTTCGTGCGGAACTCTTGGCATTGCATGCAAACAGTAGGTCCGGCTGGATTGAAAGTCAATTATTATTGCCAATCGTCGCTTGTCTAAGACCTAAATTGCATGCAACTGGCTCGACTGTGGCCGGGCACTTGGTGGGTCGAGGAGGAACGGATGATGGCCTCGAATGACAGCCGGAACAAGCATGCCGGCACCATGAGTCGCCGCAGTTTCTGCGCGCAGATAGTGGGTGCGTCTGCGGCAACGACAGGGTGGCGGAGGAACGCGGCATTCGGGCCGGACCTGGCAGTAGAGCCGCGCGACACGGTAGTTGTGCCGACGGCTCACGGCTACGTCCGCGGCGCAAAGGCCGACGGATACATCCTCTTCAAGGGCGTTCCCTACGCCGGGTCGCCGGCAGGAATTGGACGCTTCAAGGCGGCTCCGCCACTTACGCCATGGAACGGCGTTCGTGATGCCCTGATCTACGGCCCTCAGGCGATCCAGCCGCCGGATCCGGGCTGGCCAAAGGAGTGGCAACCGGCCCTCGCGAGTGAAGAGTGCCTGTTCCTCAACGTCTGGACCCAGGGCCTCCGCGACGGTCGCAAGCGGCCCGTCATGTTCTATTCGCACGGGGGTGGCTTCGCCACCGGCAACGGTGGGGCGGAGGTGTGGCCGCAGCAACTGAGTCATGACGGCGCCGCGCTCACGAAGGCATACGACGTTGTCGTCGTGACGCACAACCATCGCCTCGGTCTTCTCGGCTATCTCTACCTCGCGGATCTGCTCGGCGAGGAGTACGCGGAGTCCGGCGCCGCAGGCATGCTCGACATCGTCGCCGGACTGCGCTGGGTGCGCGAGAACATCGCCGAGTTCGGTGGCGACCCCGACAACGTCATGGTGTGGGGCGAGTCGGGCGGTGGCGCCAAGACGGCGACGCTCACGGCGATGCCGACAGCGCAGGGGCTTTACCACAAAGCCAGCGTCGAGAGCGGGCCTACGCTGCGGCTTACGTCACGCGACGCGGCCGCAGACACCACACGGCGAGTACTCGCCAGCCTCGGATTGGGCCCAAGCGAGGCGCGACAACTTCTCACCATGCCCGCGGATCGGCTGAACTCCGTGCAGGAGCGGATGAGCGGCACAAATCCTATGGCGTTCGGGCCCGTCGTCGACGGTCACATCATTCCTGCGCATCCGTATGACCCGGTAGCGCCGGCGATGTCGGCGAAGATTCCGATGATCATCGGCTCGAACAAGGATGAGACCGTGATGTTCGTGCAGCGCGGCAGCCCGGAAGTGTTTGCCATCGACGAGGCCGGCCTACGGACGCGCCTGAAGACTGTACTTGGAGACCGCTCCGAGACCATCATCGATGTCTACAAGCGCAGTCGACCGACAGCATCGGCAACCGACCTCTACATCGCGATCACGACGGGGCAATGGTTCTGGCACAACGCCATACTGATGGCCGAGCGCAAGGCGGCGCTGCATTCCGCCCCGGTCTACATGTACTTGTTCGCGTACGAGTCGGAGGTTCCAGCGCATCCCTCAACGAGTTACCCGACGAAGGCAGCGCACGCGATGGAGATGGCATTCAAGTTCAACCATCCGGACAACAACCCGGCAGCAGGAAAGCGCCCCGAGCGTTTCAAGGCGGCGCGCAAGATGAGCCGCGCATGGGCGGCGTTCGCGAGGACCGGCAACCCGACTCACGATGAAATACCGGCCTGGCCGGCGTACGACGCGCAGACTCGCGCGACGATGTTCATCGACGCCGAGTGCCGGATTGTGAACGACCCATGGCCGGAGGAGCGGCTGGTGTGGGGTGACCAGCCGAGTCCACGCGCGTAGGACACCTCACCCCCTGGCCATGAGTACGTCGCGCTCGTATCTGCGCACTTCATCGAGCCAGGCTTCACGCGGGGGCACTCTCGAGCTCGCGCAGTAATAGTCCCAGACGGCTCCGAACGGCAGCGTCTTGCTGTCCTCAAGGAGTGCCAGCCGCCCGGTGAAATCACCTGCCTGTTCGGCGGCCTGGAGGAGGGTTACCGGTTCGAGCATTGCTGCCAGCAGCGCNTTTATNAGGTTGCGGCACCCAATCACCCAGGCCGCCACGCGATTGATGCTGGCGTCGAAGTAATCCAGCCCCAGGTGCGCGCGCGACAGAAAATTCCCTCGCACGAGCTCCTGTGCGAGGGCTGTCACGTCATCGTTCCAGGTGACGACATGATCGCTGTCCCAGCGCACGCCACGGCTGACGTGCAACAGGACTTCCGGCAGGTACATCAGCACGGCGCTGAGCTTGTCGGTCACGGACTCGGTCGGGTGATAGTGCCCCAGGTCGAGCGTATAGAGCAGGCGGCGGGAGAGCGCGTAGCCAAAGTACAGCTCGTGCGAGCCCACCGTGAAGCTCTCGAGTCCGAGACCAAACAGTTTGCCCTCGACGGCGTCCCGCGCAAGTGCCGGGTCGATGGCGTGTCGCGTGATGGCGTCGAGCGATTCGACCAGCCGCTCTCGCGGCGAGACGCGGTCGATCGGCGTGTCCTTCATCCCATCCGGTACCCAGTGGTTGACGATGGCTGGCGTACCGAGGGCTTTTCCGAAAGAGGCCGCAATGTGGCGGCAGGCGATGCCGTGGTCGATCCAAAACCGTCGAATGCCGGGATCCGGATGTGACAGCGTGAGGTTATCGGCCGCCTTCACGTGCGAGAAATACGTCGGGTTGAAGTCGAGCCCGATGCCACGCTCCCGCGCCCAATCGATCCAGCCGCGAAAATTCTCCGCGCCAATCTCGTCCCGGTCCACGGGCGAGTTGCTGAACTCGCCGTAGAACGCGTGCAGATTGAAGCGATGACGTCCGGGGATGAGACAGAACGCCTTGTCCGCATCCGCCCTCAGCTCGTCGGGCGTGCGAGCCTTCCCAGGATGGTTACCAGTCGCGGCGAGACCACCGCCCAGAGCGGTGGCCGCACGCTCGAACCCGATCACGTCGTCGCCCTGCCAGCAGTGGACCGACACGGGTACTGCGGCCACGGCGGCGAGCGCCTGCGCGACGTCGACGCCCACCTCGGCGTAGCGCTCAACCGCCAGGGCGTATGCGGCTTCTATCGTCGCTTCAGTGGCGATCGACCGTGCGCCCCCCATGACGTGTTCGTCCTCCTAGCGTGAAGCTCCGGCTGTTGGCCCCGGGGTTGTTTGGACGATCTGCAGCGGTCCAAGCAGACCTGACGGAAGTAGTGGCGAGTCCGCTTTGTAGAACACTGGAACTGTGAACGTGTACTGCTTCGGTGCGCCCGGCTGTCGATCGCCAATCATCCGATTGACCCACAGGTTCGTGACCTTCACCTCGAGCTGGTTGATGCCAACCCGTAACGCGCCGGTCGCCTCCACCCGAAATGGCTTTTTCCACGCTGTTCCAATCGGCGTTCCATTGACCGTGACTTCAGCAAGGTTCTTGACGTCTCCCAGGTCGATCCACAAGCGCGTGCCCTGGGCAAACCATTCGGCCGGCGCCTCGAGACTGCGCGAATACGCGGCTGTCCCTGAGAAGTACTTCACACCTGGCTCCGTGTGTTCGCTCCACGATTGCAGCGCGCTGAGCGTGATGCTCTCCGGCGCACCGCGGCCGGGCTGAAACCGGACGGTCCATGGCGCCTCGACGGTGGCGACCACCCGCGCCACAGGGGCCGCCACGGTCCGGGACGGGACACCGGTCGCCTTGCGGAAGACGACGAATACCGTACCCCACGGGTCGAGGTGCAGGGGCACTGTCGTGCGCTGGTTCACGATGCGATACGCCGCCGGCTCACGCAGCCCCGTGTCGGCGTGCCACACTTCTGCTTCGCGTCCACTCACGCGGAACGTCGCTTCGATGTCCTCCGCCCGATCTCGACGGTTGTTCACGTAGTAGATGTCGCCGTCAGGCAGTACGCGATGGACGAACAAGAGAGTCGTGTCGGCGGCGGTTCGTGAGTACGCGAAGTCCGGGCCCAATTGCAGCCGTGACAACACGGCGTCCAGGGGAGTGTCGCCATAGACCACACCCTGGCCCACTCGGCGTTCGCCGCCACTGGTGCCCCACAGTTCCTCGACCAATCGGCCGAAGTCGCCTTCGCTGTCGCTGAGGCTCGGGGTCGTCAGGGGCCTGGGCCCCACGACCACGGCTCCGGCATGAACGAGTTCGCTGATCCTGTGCAGGACAGGCAACGACATGCGCTGGCTGTGCGGGTCGAGCGCAAGCACCCGGTACTGCATCCCGCTTGGAGTCACGAGCAGACCGCGACTGGCGGAGACGCGGTGTATCAGCGCATCCGCGTTCACGTAGTCGAAGTTGTAGCCATTGGGGATCGGGGGCGCCTTCTGCTGGAACAGCGCAGTAATGTTGGTGTCCTCTCCGTAGAAATACGCGATGTCGGCGACGAAACGGCCTTGCTGCAGCATGAAGGAGCTTCGCGCCAGGTATTGAATCCAGGGTTGTGCCAGTTCCGCCCACGTCTCGTTGCGCGTGAACCACTGGCCGAAAGGGCCCAGGCTGAGGCCCGGGCCCTTGTCAACGAGCGGCTGGTGTACCGATGTGTGGATCACGAACCGGTTCAGCCCCATCGCGAGCTCTTTGTCTGCGGTGGGCTTGAGCGTCTCCGGTGACCAGCCCCATGGCGCCGCAGCTGCCGTCAGCGATTCAGCGGCGACGAGATTCTGGCCGTAGATGTGCGCGACCGATGCCGACTCCCTGATGTCCGCGTCGTATCCGTACGTCTCCTCGTTGACCCCAGGCCGCTGGGTCCACATCGCCGACATCGGGACATCGTTCGTCCGCTTCACCTCCATGCCGTCCCCTATGAAGGCGCGCCAGGCCTCGTGTGACTCGCCGTAGTGGCCCATTCCGCGCTGTTTGAGGAGCGTGGTGATCTGGTCGTAGTGGTACTCGGCGAGCATGTCGGAGAGCGTCCGGCGGAAGTCCCATAGGAACCGATCGGTTGCCTCGGCGCTCTCGACGACCCGTCCTGTCAGGGCAGGCAACCAGGCGTGCGGATCGTAGCCACGTCGCTTCGTGAATTCGTCGATCAAACGCTCCGTCCAGTTTTGCGCCCCGGCTTCCCAGCTGTCACTGATGAGAAATTGCAATCCGTGGGTTCCCATGAGCGTCCCAACTGCGCTCTTGTACTGATCCAGGTAGGCAGTCATGTAGCTGCGGACGTGCTCCGGATTCAGCTTGTCCACCTCGAGGCCGGTGCCTTCAGGCGACGCCGGGTGATTGGTGATGCCGAGCAATGAGTAGCCCATGCGCAGAACCAGCCAGTTACCAGCGGGGGGCGACCAGTCGAGTGTGCCGTCGGGCCTCATCTTCCCTGTGAGATCGATGACATCGGCTTTGCGGATGGCGTCTTCAGGCGCAACCGGGGACGTCGCGAGCGGCGCGAGATCGGCCAGAGGCGCAAAGGCCGCTTTCTCCTCGAACCGGTTCACGCGTGCCCCGGCATGCAGAACGAGCTCGGCGATCTCCTGCGCCTTGATCGGAGGTGGTGACGGGACGACGTCCCCGAGTCCGAAGTTGATCGGACGCGGAGTCGGGAACGATACCCTGAAGAATCGGGCGAGCACCGGCTCGAATGACACGGTGTTCTGTTCAGCGGTGCTGCGCGGCACGTTGACTATCTTTCTGAACGCTCGCCCGTCGTCGCTGGCCTCGAGATCGGGGCCGGGCGGTGGTGGCCCGAAGGGCCACTTGAGACCGGCAAATGCGACAGACACTCCGCGAATGGCCCGTGGACTCGCGAACTCGAACTGAATCCAGGCGGGTTCGCCCGACGGCTGCACGGCTAGCGACACGGACTTCATGTAGTCGCCGTCGGAAAGCAGCGTGGCGTCGATCGCACCACCGCTGGACGTGACTACTGGATTGAGGAGGGCGACTGGGACATCGCGTGCGGGAACACGGAATGCGATCACCGTAGCGTCCTCGTACAATTCCGGCCGCTTTTCCTGCACGCGACCGCTCAGCGCGGCAATCGCATCCACGCGCGGGGCGTTCTGGAACGGGCCCGTCGTCGATGGCGGCTTCGGCAGCGTCCCGGTGAATGGTCGGCCCCCCTGCACCGACGTTTCGCTCCACACCACCTTCTTCATCGCCTGGGCCGGGGTGACCCAGGGACCACCCGACTCGCTCCAGCCGGGCGATCCGGCAATCGCTTCTTCAAGACCCAACCGATCCGCCAGCTCGGTTGCATAACGGAAGGCGTCCTTCCACTCAGGAGTCATGTAGACGAGGCGCTTCTCCACGACCTGCTCACCCGACAGTGCCGCATCGAAGTTCTGGAACCCGCCAATGCCCACGCGGTGCATCCACTCGAGGTCGCGCTGGATGCCTTCTTTTGAGATGTTCCCGTTCATCCAATGCCACCACACGCGCGGACGGGCGGAGTTGGGCGGATCCGCGAAGCCACGCTCCAGAGCGTCGCCGCTGGCCTGGCCGCTGGTCTGAGCGTGGAGCTCCGCCGCCCGACGCGGGGCAAGGGTGGAGGAGGCGAGTATCAGGAGTAGACCCAGCAGACGACAAGCGCGTCGGGACATCACCATCACTCTCCTCGTTGTGCCCCGTCAGTCTCGCGACGTCCCGGGCGGAAGTTCCTGCTTCGTCACGTCCGGTCGGGGCGACCGGATCGGACCACCCTCGCCCCGCTTCTGGTCACGCAATCGCTGGAACGTCTCGAGGGCACGCTGCTGGCCCGCAGCGTTGCCCGCGCCGCCATACGCTGCCGCCAGTTGGTAGAAGCCCACATCGTCGCCTGGATCGAGTGCCGTGGCGCGTTCCAGGACAGGCACGGCGTCGCCTGGGCGGCGGAGATCGATGAGCGTACGGCCGAGCCCCACCAGGGCCTCGGCGAAGCCTGGATCGACTGATGCTGCTGCTGTGAAAGACGCCACTGCGTGATCGAGTTCTCCCGCTTTTCGTTGCAGCTCACCCAGCTCGTAGGCTGCGTTGGCGTTGCTGGGATCGCGCTGCAACTCACGCTCGAACTCCGCACGAGCCTGCGCGACCAGCGCATCGCTGCCCGACTTGGCCGACTGCGCGAGACGCACTCGACCGATGCGGTAGTGGATGCCAGGGCGATTGGGCTCCTGCGCGAGGACTTGCTCGTATTCACGGATCGCCGCGTCGAACAGCTCCTCGCTTTCATTTGCCTCGCCGGCCGCCTGGTGGAGCCAGACTGAGTCAGGTGCCACGCGCTGGAGTGTCATCGTCTGAAGGTATGCGTAGTGCGCAAACAGACGACCGGTGTGATACAGCACTTCCGGGTCGTCGCTGAAGCGGCGGCTGAGTTCGAGCGCGACGCTCACGGCCTCTGCGTCGCGACCCAGGCCCATGTACGTGCGCTGGAGGTGCAGACCGACCATTCGGGCCAGGGGCGGATCTGCCGGGCGGGAAAAGGCACGCTTGAGGCCCGGCAGCGCGGCCGCATGTTGTCCGAGCTCCGAAAGGGACATCGCGAGAAGCGCATCAAGGTTCGGCAGGCCGGGCTTCAGGGCGATGGCCCGCCGGAGTGACGGCACGGCAGCCGCGTACTTCCCCTCCTGGAAGTAGGTCACGCCCAGCTTGGCGTGCACTTCCGCGACCTGGGGCGCGCGCCGCGCCAGCTCGCCATACAGGCGCTCAGCCTCGTCGTAACGGCCGGCTGCCAACGCCCGTTCCGCCTGACTGAACTCTGCGCCAAGGCCGGCCGAGGTATCCGCTTTCTGAGTTTGTGCGTGAAGCCCGACGTCTGGGACCATCGCGGCGCAAAAGACTGCCACCCAGGCCCAGCCGACATTCTGTCGCATCGCGCCCTCCACGATTTGTGCGGCGCCCCGAGAATCTGCAGGGGCGCCGCATCATCGTACGGCATTACCGACGGAGACAGGTTGCAACACTGGCCCGCCGGCAGTCTGCGACGCGACGTCAAAACAGGAACTTCAATCCCAGCTGATTGATTCGCCCTGGCCTGGCTGAGCCTATGACTCCGAACTGTGGTGACGAGACATTGGTGTTCGGCGCATTGAACTGCGGATGGTTGAGCGCATTGAACGACTCGAGACGGAACTGGAGCCGCATGCTCTTGGGCAGAGAGAAGTTCTTGAACAGCGCCAGATCCCAGTTGTTGGTCGATGGTCCCCTCATGGTGTTCCGGCCGACCGACCCGTACTCGCCCAGCGCCGGCTGTGTGAACGCCGACGTGTTGAACCACTTCTCGGTGGTTTGATCGGAGAGGTGAGGATCGCCAACCAGATTTGCGCGATTCGTGCCGAATGTATCGAGCACACCTCCGACATCGTTTGCAGTCACCGTGATGGGGAATCCGCGCTGCCAGATATAGATGCCGTTCACCTGCCAGCCACCGACGAGGACATCCTTGACGCCCTGCGCGTCGCCCGCAAACTTCTCCCCCTTTCCGAATGGCAGGTTGTAGACGAAGCTCCCTACCAGGCGGTGATCGACGTCGAAGTCGGACAGGCCATGATCGCGCTTGGGGTCGTGGTTGTTCAGGAAGCCCTGCCATCCGTTGAAGCCAGAGGCCCCGATGCCCGCCGCGGCGGACTTGCTATCGGTGCTCTTCGCCCACGTGTACGCCAGCGTGACGAGAGCGCTGCGCGCGTGGTGCTCCAGTTTCGCGTTCAGTGCGTTGTAATTCGAGTAACCGCTCCAATCGCTGTTGATGTAGACACCGAAGTTCGGGTAGGGCTTGCGCTCCTGAACGCTGGGCTGGTCTGCAGAGTAAGGCAACGCCTGTGCGATATTGCGTCGCATGAGCAGGTTCGAGCCCTTGCTGCCCACATAGTTCAGCTCGACGATTGTGTTGCTCGTCAGCGAGCGTTGCGCGCCAAGAGACCACTGCTGCACGTACGGATCTTTCGGGTTCTCCGAGATGATCACGGCAATGAAGCTGTTGGCGGCCGGCGTGACCGGTCCCGGATTGCTGAACACCGGGAACAGCTGGTTCGTCGTCTGCAGTGGCGTCAGCTGGCCCAGCGACTGGTTGTAGGCGCCACGGCTCACGTACGGGTAGATGTCGGCGGACCCATCGATCTCGCGGCCCTCGGCTGAATCGTAGAAGATGCCGTAGCCGCCGCGCACCACGGTACGATCGTCACTGAGCGGGCGCCACGCAAAACCCAGTCGCGGCGCGAAGTCGCCCTTCGACGGATCCTTCGGATTCCTCCTCCCACAATAGCGATAGAAGCTCCCGTCGCCCACGATTCCCTTGGACACCAGCGACTGATCGGCAATGCACATGCCGCCGAGCGGGTTGGTGACATCGAGCCAGCCCATGCGGTCATTGGTCTCATACGGCGTCGTACGAAAATCCCATCGCAAGCCAAGGTTCACGGTGAGCCTGGACGACACCTTCCAGTCGTCCTGCACGTATGGCGCGAAGTACTTGAAGTTGTATTCGCGTGGATTCCCCGCAACGTCTGGCAGGCTGAAAGCGGCCGGCTGGAACACGCCCGCGCCGGAGTGGTACCCGAGGAGCATGTCGGCAACAGGGTTGCCGGTGAAGTCGCCGCTGAAGGTAAATGCACCGAGGAATTCGTTCGCGAGATCCCGATTGAGCGTCCACTGTCGGTAGTTGAATCCCGTGTTGATGGTGTGCGCCGCCTTTACCCACGTGATTGTGTCGCCGAGGTCCCACATCGGCTGATAACTCGCGGTATACACATTCGTGCCACCGCCAAGTTGCGAGTAGTTCGTCATATTGATACGGGGATACACGCGCTGCGCGTCCGAGAGATCCGTGAACACGCCAGTCAGACCGAGCGCTGTCACATCGGCCGGATCGGCGGGAAGCGAGGCGCCCTGGTTCGCGGTAGCCTTGACCCGTCCGAACCTGAAATTGTTGACGAGGTTTTGCTGCACGACCCAGGTGTGGGTCAGCTGCCAGTTGGTCGAGTCCTGCTCGAACGCTGTGTCACCCAGTTCGCTGACGCTGCCGGAGGAGATGTTGCTGAAGGTGGTCTTCGTGAAACGCCCGAACACCGTGCCGTAGTGCCCCAGGTTGTGATCAACGCGGATGGTGTATTGGTCCTGGTCTTGTGGCAGGGTGCGAATCACCTGATAGTTGCCTTGTGCCGCGTTGACGTTCGGCGTGGGCGCGAACTTCGACACCGCCAGCTGCGCGAGACGCGAGAACCGATCCTGCGGAATCGTGTTGTTCGCGAAGGGCTGACCGGTCGCCGGGTCGATGATGGTGCTCGTGAAGTGGCCCGCTAGCTCGTCGGGAGTCGGCACGTTGTAAAACGAACTGAACCCGCGCTTGATACGCACTCCCTCGTAGTTCACCAGAAAGAAGGTCTTGTTGCGAAAAACCGGACCACCAACAACGAAGCCAGGTTGCTTCTGGTCCAACTGCGGCTTGGGTGCATTGTGGGGATCGAAGACGTTTCGCGCGTCAAGGCTCTCGTTGCGGATGAAGTCGAACACCGAGCCGTGCAGTGAGTTCGTGCCCGACTTGCTGATGATGTTGACCTGGTTCGAGCTGAAGCCGTATTCGGCCGAGTACGTCGATGTCTGTTCCTTGAACTCCTGGATCGCGTCGATCGACAGAACGGCCGCCACAGTGCCCAGAGAGGTGTCGATGTTCGCCGTGCCGTCGAGCATGAAATTGTTGGAGGTGGGCCGGGCCCCCATGATGCTGATCGCGCTCCCCACGCCCTGGCGCATCGAACCCTGCTCCCCATCGGTCATGACAGCCCCGGCGCCCAGAAACAGCAGCTGGACGAAGTTACGGCCGTTGAGCGGCAGCTCGGTGACCTGCTTTTCGGAGATGACCTGCCCAATGGTCGACGTTTCGGTGTCGATATTGGCGGCGTTGGCCTTCACCTCCACCCGCTCCGCGATGTTGCCCGTCTCCAGCTGAATATCGACACGCTGGACCTGGTCCACGTTCAACTGGATGTCTGATTGAATTCCCAGCTTGAACCCGGAGAGCTCTGCAGTGACGAAATAGACGCCAACGGGCAACAACGGCACGACGTACGTGCCCTCATCGTTGGTCATGGCTTCGCGCTTCAGTCCCGTCCGCTGGTTCTCGACGGTGACTTTCACTTTCGGTAGGATGCCCCCGGTTGCATCTTTGATCGTGCCGAGGATCTGGCCCGTTGCAGTCTGCCCGCGGGCCGTTCCGGCCAGCAGGAGCACTGCAGCGACCACCGCGACAACGCGATGCGCTGTTCTCATGGTGAAACGCTGCACTCGAGATGCCGTCACGCCGACCTCCCTGGCCCTGCTCCAATCGGCCATATCTGATCAACACGGGGCGTCCAATCCATCGAGATGTTGCTGTGCTTCAACGCCGCGATGGTTCGTCAGTGACTGTGCGACTTACGTGGGGGAAGAACGCGCGGAGTCTGGGCCAGCTTGGTTGTGTCTGCAAGCGCTATCACGCGGTGGACTCTCGTTTCACATAGCGAAACGCAGCGGCGCGCCAGCCAAACGGTGTTTAACTCGCTCTTGCGGCCAGACTTATGGTGTGCTCGCGACCCGTGGGCAAGGGCGGCTTGCCAATCGCCAGACACGACAAATGTTGCGCTATGCGCAACGTCGGTCTGGAGCGGGTTGGATGGGTCCCTGCTCCACGTCAGTCCGCCTCGATCTATGACAGTGCCGCTACAATGCGCCCATGCCCGCTCGAGCCATTGAACCCTGGTGCCGTCGTCCCCTGGTCACCCTGGGCCTGGGCATCGCCGTCGCGGCCTGCGCGTGGCCCCTGGCGGTGGCGACGCCGGAAGCCAGCCTGCCGCAAAGC
>Ga0065715_10089099_pt1 | contig 14392 bp, 22 predicted proteins | sample MisBulReplicate1_FD_59102 | JGI IMG/M metagenome (GOLD analysis project Ga0065715, IMG submission 59102) | Miscanthus rhizosphere microbial communities from Kellogg Biological Station, MSU, sample Bulk Soil Replicate 1 : eDNA_1 v2 (version 2) | ecosystem: Host-associated > Plants > Roots >...
ATCAAGCACGATACTGGCGATCTCGCTGTCGTTAGCAAGTTTGTCGTGTAGCCAGTTCTCTGCTGCGGGTAGTTCATTCACTGTTGTCTCGTGCAGTATTCATCAAACGAAATCGATTTTGCTCTCACTATCGCAGGAATAACGGCGCTCGTAATCGTCGGATTCCAATTCGTACAGCACGCCGCCTTCGTTAATTCCAAGACCGTGCTTCAGTGATAATTCAGTCAGTTCGCCTAAGAATGCGTTTAACTTTTCCTCACTCATTGCCCGTCTCCTTTCACCTTCCGTACCACACCTGCTACTGGACCATGAGATTGCGTAATGGATCTTCTCACCCCAATCGTCGCCGTCGGTGGCATTCCACCGTTCAACACCGTCTCAGTTACCGCTTTCGCCTCAGCTTTGTATTGGCGCTTGGCGGATTCAAATGCAGGCAGGAACCACGGCTGCGCCTCCTGCCTGACCGTGCCGAACTCCACGAATCCCGAATAGGACTGGGGCGCAATTACCTCAACTCGCACGCTACTCGCATCGCTCACTTGCATCTCCTCTGGCTCCTTGTGCGTCGTGTCGGCCATCAATCCCGTGTCACGTGGAGCGAGTTGTTGCGCTACTGCCACGTGCGAATCAGCCGCACGATGCAAGCCGACGCCCATTGCCCGGTGCATCCGCTGACGAATCTGGGGAATGCGACTATTCAGGGTTGCTGACATCGATTACTCCGGCGACTGTGATGAGCGCCTCGAACGATTCGTCTAGTCGTTTCAACTGCGTAAACACCAACTCTCCTTTGCCGTCCCGCGGCGCGACCACGATGCGCTGGCTGGTCTGGATGGCTTGCGTGGTCGGAGTGACTCGTAAGTAGAGCTTCTGTGTCACTGCGCCTCGGGGAGCATTACCGATGACCACTTCGGCGTCATCAACTGCTTCGACCAAGCCCGGCACTGTTTCGATCGTGGCCCAGTCTTCCTTGAACCCACCATCGCCATCGTTCACTGTTGTCAATTCCTGTATCGCGCACGAGTCAGGGAGATACTGTTCAGCCAGTACCTTAGCTTGAGCAAGTAGAACCGCTGGAGTCATGCAATTACCACAGGTAATCTCAACCCGCGCAGTAGCCGCGCCACGTGAATTGGCAGGCCACTAGCATCAGTTGTCGGCGCGGTAACTGCCGTGGTCGTTGAAGACTGCTGCGTGTACTTCACCTCGACTGAGTTGCCGATCTTCAAAGAACTCACTGGCCCAACTCCGGTAGCCAGTGCGGCTGCTCCTCCAACTGCGCCCAGACTGAGTAGGTAGTAGGCCATCTCACAGGTTGCATTCAACAACGGCACGGGCATCTCAGTCTCGTCGTAGAGTCCGAGGATCAACTCGTCGTCGATGCCGAATCGCGGCCACTTCAATGCTTGTGTCAAAGTCGCCGCCCGCCCGACGTAGTCGTATTCCTCCAGCCATTGCGTCGCCGTCATCAGCGCGCGTTCCTGATCGTCAGGGACAGCATCGTCCCACGCATTCGGCAACAGGAAGTTTTCAAAGAACAGATTCGCGTACTCAAGGGTCGGGTAACAGTTCGAGTTCGCACCGCCAACTGTCGCGTCAAGTGCCATCTATTGAATTACCGTCCAGACTGGCCGCGTCGCGTCTCCCGTGTTCTCGTACAGATCGTGATTCGTAGTATCGACGACGACGTTCCCTGCGATTACTCCTTTGTAGTCGCCTTTCACCCCAGCTACGGAGTGAGTCGAGGTAGCGTCAGGAGTCAGTCCGGTGCAAGTGTCGTTGTCATAAGCGATATTCAACGTGGCGTCGTTGGCTTTCGACTCCAGTCGAGTAAGTGCGACATTTGCACCTGTGCCGCCAACTGAGAACAACGCAGTCACATCGTCATCCGCAGCCAGCGCAGTTCTCGCTTTCGCCGCCACCTGCGCCGCCGTGTCGTTCAGTGCAACCGCAACTGAGATATCCTTCGGCGAACCTGTCATTCCGGCGGCGGTCACAGTAAACTTTGCATTACCCGCAAGCGTGATCGTCCCTACTACTACCGCCGTCTCGACTTGCAGGACTCCACTCGTAGGCACGCCAGCTTTGGTCAAGACCGCGCTATAATCTTTGTATCGCGTACTCACTGAGCAGATTTCTCCTCGATGGGCTTGGGCTTAGCGGGCTCAGGCTTAGACTTAACCTTAGCTTCAACGTCAGGTGCAGTCGGCTTTGTCTCAGGTTCTACCTTAACTTCCCTCACTTCATCCTTTACTTCAACTGGCGCGTCCAGTGCTTTGAGCATCTCGGCGTACTTCACCGGAATCGTCCCGCCTCGACCAGCCAGCACAAACGCGGCCTCTTTCGGCACTTCCTCACCCTTTTTGACGACGATCACTCTCGTCTGGTCCTCATTAAGATAGAGATCCTCTTGCGCCACCATCCGGTATACGCCACGTGTGTCGTGTTTAACAATGGTTAGTCCCATTCAGTCTCCAGTTCTCATGTCTGACTGCCCACTACTGTCCAAGTCGCAACCGGACCACTCGTCGCAGTGTTGATGTAGACCGTACCCGCATCGTCTACGCCCATTTCCTTTGGCTGTGCATATCGCCCACTAGCGTTCACGCCCGGCGTAGTAGTGGCAATGGCAAGAGTGGGAGACGTACCTGTCAGGCTGTTTTTAAACACTGTCATCAGCTCGACATTTTCCTTCGCCCGCGCCGCACCAAAAGTGAGCAGGATGGTTCCGATACCCGATGTCACTGTGCCCGCACTCGCGACGCAGCCATTCGTGCCAAGCGAAGGATGTGCGTCCAGTGCGGCTTGGATATTGGCGAGCAGGGTATTGTTGGTGGCGGACCATGTGATCGGAGTAGTGTTATTTCCTTCAAAGCGGAGGATGAACGTGCCGCCTGTCGGAGTGCCGCCGATAGTCAGTGTCTGTACCTCGTCGGTCCCCGCCGTCAAAGTACCTAGATCGCGCAGCCTGTTTGGAGTTGATGCCATTGCTTGAGTCTCCCTTTAAGTTGGAGGACCAGCGTGGGCCAGTCCTCCGTTTAGCTCTCTTACGAAGCCAACCCGGTAGCCTTACAAAATGCCGACGCTCGATAAATTTCCAAGCTCTCGCGCATCTCAGCCACGATCGTCTTCTTGTTCTGAATCAACTGATCCCCGATCGTACCAACGATGATGGTAATGCCTTGTCGACGGCTGATGTGCGAGTAGAGTTGGAAGTCGCCCGTGAGTGCGGTTCCGGCTGTCATCGCGGTAGTAACAACGACCGACTTGCCGAAGATGCGCTCCGGGCCGGGATCACTCGGTGCGCCCCAGATATAGAGGCCGTCGAGGGTCTTGGCGAGGCGAATCGGCGTCCAGTTGTTCGGGTGGACCACGACTGCGGTAGGTTCGGCAAACCCCACTGTCCGCACCTTCGTCATCGCTTTGTAGATCGCGTCGATGTTCGAGTCGCCTGCCGCAGCCTGCGTCTGCACGCCAGACTTGACGAGGAAGCCGAGTATCTGCGGTGGTGTACCTGTACCTGTGAGCAGGTAGTCTTCTTCTTTCAACTGCAACATCATACTCAAGCGATTGTTGATGATGCCCTGAATGCCGGGAACGTCGTCGAGTTGCTCGGTTGTGACCGGGATGTAGACCGCGATTTTCTCGACCGGGGAACTCTGCTCGGTCCAGACCAGTTCGGCTTCAGGCTTGGGGGCACCTTCCGCTACCGCTGCTGCCGGATTCGCGTTCGTCGAAGCCGTACCCCACGTTGTCTCCTCCATGTACTTGATGGTAGTGAGGGTGGTGGCGTCGGTCGGGACGAGATCGGCTACCGTCGGGCGGCGCAGGGCGAAATTAACCGTGATATTCGTGCGGTCGTTGGGCGGCGCAAACCCCGCACTGGTCGTCATCAGCGTCTTCAGCGCGTGGTAGTCCAGCTGACTACCGATTTCCACTTGATAATGCGGCTGGCCGTCGTGCAAGCCTTTGTGCGACTTGTAAGCACCGGAGTCAGTGAACATCTCACCCAGCGACTTCATTGCGCCAGACTGCTGTACCCTGCCTTTGTCATCGACGGTAAATGGAACACTGCGCTCCACGGTGTTATTCTTCGCGTGTGCCGCCACCGTCTTTTTGAAGATGTCGTCAGCTTCCCGCAACTGCTCCCAGCGCTTGGTGGCGTCGGTAATCTCCTTGTTCTTCATGCGAGCGATTTCCAGCTCGTCCGCATCCATGTCGATCTGGCCGGATTTGGTGTGCGCTTTGAAATAAGCGTCCAGCTCGGCAATCTTGATGTCCTTGAACGCGCCCAGCTCGTTGAAGCTGAGATTCTCCCAGCGGTTAACTTCTACTGTTTCTTCAGCCATGATTGTGCGACTCCTTTAACTGTTGAAATTGGTTGTGCTGGAGCTGGATCGCTTCCTGAAGCGCGTTACGCTGATCTCTCGTCGTAACTGCCTCTTTGACCATCTTCTCGAACTCGGAGGCAAGCGCGAGTGGATGCTCGGCCAGCTTCTTCAACTGGCTGATCAACTCGTTCATCTTATCGACTCTCCGTTGCGAGAAAACGCGGCCATCTTTAACGGCGCGAAACTCCTGCTTCCTTACCAGACGGCCACTGAGCACATCGAGCGCAGTAGCAGTTTTGGTGTAGTGGGCAATCAACTCCTCAACAGCGGTCGCCACTTTGAGGGAGTGGGTGTCTAAATCGTCGTCGTAAGCAGCGCTGAGCGCATCCTCCAGCGACTTGGTAGTAAAGGGTGGTAGTTTGGATTCTTCCAGTTCTTCGATCAAACTGTCGATCGTAGCGGCTTTGATCGATTTCAACGTGACTGCGTGACTGCGATGATTGGCAGGCCGGACCGTGAGCGAAGCATCATCACCCAGCGGCCACGAGACAATCTTAGTGAAGCCACCGACGCTCTTTTTCTCGACAAGGTGCGGGGCGGAGCCGCTGGACCAACCGAGCTTGCCTAATTCAGCCAGTTGGTAGACAGCTTTCTCGTAATCGTCCCGGAGCGCAAGCTGCGTCTCGATCCATACCCCCGCATCGTCAGCGCGCATCTTTCCGCGGGCGAGCTTGCGACGCTTCAGGACTGGATCTCTGCCGTGATCGTAGTAGACCGTTGCGCTCTTGCCTTCTTCCAGATCGTAGTCAGTGTCAGCCGCAAAGAATTCCTGTTCGAGATCGGGCGAGCCTTTCAATGTGGCCGGATCAGCAAACTCCACGAGATAGCCGCCGAGCTTCCCGTTGCCCAGCGCCTTCACCGCACCGCCGTAGAAAACCAGCGCATCTGCTTCATTGTCCATCGGCGGTTTAACCTCGCTTTCAATGTCGAGATAAGTGAAGGATTTACCCTCACTTGCGTATAAAGCACGTACTTGGGCCATTGCCTGCTCGCGCGTGTCGTAGCAGTGGACGGTGGAGTTGTCTGCGAGTTTGATTACGCAAAAGCGACCATCCCTTTCTTGTACCTTCCACGGCATAAAAGTTTAATAACCTCAACCTGAAATCGTGTAAGATATTGCGAGTGTATTCGAGGTACTTTTATTTATTGTCGAGAACGTCACGTGTGACAACATTGTGCCTGCGGTTGCGCTCGACGTATTAAACAACCCCGCTTCACCCAGCGTGCCAGTTGCTTCGTCCGTGGCAAAGCTCACTTCTGCACGCCATGACGGCGGGTTGCTGGTGAGATTCGTAGTGGTAAAAGTGCCGATCGTCTTACGTCCCACCGACGCTGTGATCTCACTCCCGAGCGCCGTATCAGCAGTCGAGGGCGCAGTAGTGGACGTGCCCACTGCGATGGCGTTGATCGAGTTGGTCTGGTTTGAGAATGAACCAATCTTCTCCAGTACCCAGCGACGACCCGCGGTAACGACAGTGTTGAGGCGCATGCGCTCGCCGACGGGCTCGCCGTTGAAGGCGTTGTGGAGTTGCATCTCGATACAGCCGCGGAGATGGATGACATCGCCAACTTCCTCGGGTTGAGTGCCGTTGCCGTTAGTCTTGGTCAGTTTGCGTTTTGCCATTGATCATCTCCAAAAGAAAAACCCGCCACCTCGAACGCTATAACAGGTTCGAAATGACGGGCAGATTCAGTAGTTAACTGAGTTGCGACCCTTAGATTATCAAGTAGTATTTAGTCCCAGACGCTGCGCAACGTAGGAGTCAATCAAGCGCGCGGCGCGTCTTTCCACTAACATAAACTCCCTTAACTCCTCTTGCACGATACGGCGAACTTGTACCTCAAGCTCATCCGTCAGCCGGATTCTATCACCGATTGCCTCAGTTGCAACAGGTTTTATCAAACGGGGGATGGGTTGGGTGCTCATTATTGACCGTCAGTGTCGACGTTGGCGATCTTCGCTATGATACCCCACTGGTCCTCTTGGGCCTCCACCGCGGCCCCGAACGAGTCATAGTTAATTACGTCTTGCCACGTTGGAAAGCGGCCAAATACAATCTCACCTTTGGGCACGGCGTCAGTAACTACAACTGGGAATCCAAACAGTAATAAGCCGTTGTTGCTCACGAAACTAACCTCGCCGTCGAAATTGCCGGACTGGGCTTTACTCCACTCGTGCCGTTATCCCCTGCGCCATGTCCATTACTACCCGCAGTCGCAGTCGTAGTCGCCGGAGCAGCGGCATTCTTAGGGGGAGTCGCATCGCGCGCTTGCGTTGCCCCACCTCTCGGCACGAAATATACGTCGTCTGCCTCAGTCGCGTCCAGTCCAATTGCGCGACGGTATTCCGCACGAGTGATGCCGCCGCCTAGATAATCCTCTCGCCAGCGCTTGTGGCGACTGCTCTCGTCTTCCTGTAGTGCTTTGACATCAGCCGTGTCGTAGAAGACGTAATGGTTAGGCTGGTTATCGAAATCAGGTAGGAGGCTGTGCGTCAGCGTCTCGGCGATGTGCTTCCAGAAGGGGGCGAGGTAGTTGTTAGTGAAGCGCTTCTGACCCTGATCGACATTGTTGTAAATCGCAAATTGCCCCGCCGAACCCAGCTCCATAACAATTCCCGGAATTCCTTTGGCCGCACACAGGCGTTCCTCCGCTAGATACCGCTGCAATCGCAAATCCAGCTCCTGTGGCGAGAACTGCAACTTCTTCGGCTCAGCGTTGGTGATGATGGGCGGCGTGAACTTCTTGTCACCTGTGATCTGGGCCATGAGGAGCTTCTTGATGTTGTTGATGTCTTCTTGCCCGAGTTCGCCAGCTTTGTTGTCGATCGACAGGAAGTACCTGAACCCCGCATCGTTTGCCATCAGATTCGCGTACCAGTTGGCCGATTCGTTGTCGCCGAAGATCTCGCGGAAAATGGCAGGGGTGGACGCAAGTCCATAGCGGGGGTTGGCGGGGTCTAGGCCATTGCGGAAATGGATGACATCGGCGACAGGAATCGGCAGCCAGTCTGGGCCGCGCTGGACTTCATAGTAGGAGATGAATTCGGTGCCATCTTGGGGATAGACGGCGCGGATCGTGTTGTGCGGCTCGTACCAGAGTTCCTTAACCCTCCCTTCCTCGTTGCGTTCTTTGCGAATGTAGGCGTTGTCAGTGATTACCCAGCTGGTGGAGACTGCTTTGATCATCGTCGGGGCGTCGTAGAACGGATTGGGCCGATACCAGAGTTTGACCAGTTCGTGATCGTCGACGATGACTTCTTCGTTCCCTTGCTGCTCACGGACTTGGAGTTCGGCTTCAGACGCACTGTTGCCGACCGCTGTCACCGCTGCCATCATCAAGGACGACATAGTAAGATCGCCGACCGCGGAGGCATAGTCGCGTTCCGTGCCTTTGAAGCCGATGAGAAGTTGATTCACCGCCTGATCGAAGTCGGCCCACGTCGGAAAGACGGAGACGAGGTTGGGTGGCGAGGGCGCAGGGAAGCGCAGCGACTTCCACGCGGCGGACATTCGATCTAGGAAGTTGAAGGCCATTACATTGCTAATCTATCATGGACCATATATTTCAGTACGTGCGTTTCGTGCGGCATGGAGATTTTGAAGTTGGGATACAGCGTTCTTAGGTCGATCTTATGCTCACGGTAAGCAGCCGGATAACGAGTTAGTAACCACTGCGGGAACCAGCGTTCCTTGAAAGCATCCCACCACGTTGCAGGGTAACGAATGGTTTGCGTCTTGCCGCTTTCGCCCCAGATGTAACCACGTACTAACAGCGTCATTCGATTCTTGATGAAGTCGTCGGCAATATCCTTGCATTCAACCACTACGCCGAGCAGTTCGTTTGAGACGCTCTCAGCAATGGTAATCTTAATCTTCTCCAGTTCGATTTCGTTGAACACTATCGCTCCTTCCCCAGCACGTAGATCGTCCAGTCATCCTCTCTACCCCCTATAGTCACGATACGATTTGTCACTGCGTAACGCTTACCCTTAACCACACCGGAGAGCCAGATGACGGTATTCGCAGGATCGAGAATCGCGTCCGACTCAACCATGATGCCGCTGTCGACGATGAACTGGCTGGTCTGGATTGTGTCACCAGCGAGATAAGTGGACCAATCAAAGGGGTAGTCGAGGACGGCTTGTGGATCTTGGATGAAGGGGGTCATTGTATCTTAGTCAGCTTATGCTTAACCTCAAGCTTCCCGTTCTTGGTCTTCCCGGTTACACGATGGTGGCGAGTAACCCCCGAATACTCGTTGGCGTTCTTTGCTGTAACCCGACCGGGCAGTTTTACTTGCCGCTTCTTATGTCCATTCGTCGCCGTAACCACTCCCTCCGGCGGCTGGCCCAGACTCGGCAAGTCGGCGGGTGCTTCCCTTCGCGCCTTACAGTAAATGTTATAACCTTCGAGGGTATACTCCTGCCATTTGAAGCCCCGCTCTTTTAGCATAGCCTCCAAAGTCTGCGGCGTAAAGAAAAATTGATGAAAGTTCTCCTTGTACGTCTGAGCCCCCAGTACGACGTTCATTACATCATCATCAACCTTGTTCTGCATGATGCGCTCAGCGGCCCATTGGATATTAGGGAGAACGAGTCGTAACTCACCGTCCGGCTTGAGCACTCGCACGGCTTCGTCCATGACCTTGACGACATCGGCGCGGGAGAAATGTTCGAATACGTGGGAACTAAAACAGACATCAAATTCACCTGTAGCAAATGGTAGCTGACGCAGATCTGCGCGATAGTCAGGGTTTACGTCCTCGCGAATATCGACGGTGAGCACATCGCCTTCATCCGTCTGGTATTTGCTCTCACCACAGCCCAAGTCGAGAATTTTCTTCTGACCTTTGACTGCGGTAGTGGCGCGGCGCATCGGTGGCGAGTCAGCCGGGAGCGTAGTCGCAGTCATGGTGTTGTAATCCCAGTGTTCGCATAGAACCGCGCCGTCAGCGTAGATCTTGAATCCCGCATCTCTTACCAGTTTTGAAAACCACAAGTCTTCCGTCCATACTTCAGCCTTTGTATTGCCGTCCCAGTAAGGACTGAGATCGTCAACTGTTTTGAACCACGGCTTCGGGAGATGTTTGAAAACTTCAGTCTTAATTAATGTGCAGCCCATCGCAATGCCGTCAACCTCGAACAGTTCTCCTGCCTTCCAGTCAAAGTATGGACCAGCGCCCATGCCGCGAAATACCATTGGCATCGCGGGCGGGGATTTGTGACAGTAGATGCCGCCGACGACCATTGCTTCCGGTCGGTTCTCGGCTTGGTAGATGAGTTGCCGCAGGGTATGGCCCGGCGCAACGACATCTTCATCAAGCGTGAACAAAAATTTTGCCTTGTTCGCGATGGCCTGCTCGGCGAAATAGTTACGCGCATCCGCAATCGGCGCTTTCCACGTGTGACAGGTGATGACGTTGTAGCACATCGGCGGGTGGAGTGCCGCGTAGCCGAACGCCCACTGCGGCACGATGGGCCGACCGCTGAGTGGGATGCCAATCATTAGACCAGTGAACATAGGGTAGTGTCCGCTCATGCAACCTCTTTCTTGGTAGATGTATTCATGCGCATTCCTTCTTAATGAAGTCGATCATCTCACTCGTCAGCTTCATACTCTTTGGAGACCGTCCCTGTAACACCGCGATGCAATCCTTGATGCCCTGATGGAATTCTGCTTCTGTGACAGGCCGCACTTGATGGTTCTCGATCACTCGGGGCAGTGCGTCCTTCTCCACTGCACCAAGATAGATTAAGTCCACTGGCAAACCTGTCTCGTCACGTACGCGGGCCAAGTCGAACCAATACTTCAGTGCTTGTCGCCACTGATCCATCTACAACTCCTCGTAATCCCGCTTCAGCACCGCTCGCGTGGTCGTATATTCCTCACCGCTGCGCTCGGTGCGAATGAGGAACAGATCGTCAGGTTCATCCGAGGAGGGATCAACCAAGCACCGTACCAGCACTACCGCAGGATTGCGCAAGTAGCGCTTCGTACAGGAGTGGTTAAGTTGCGCGAGTTGGCCGCAGAGAGCGCAGTTGAGAGCGATGGTGATGCCGTCAGTTTGTCCGATATGATCGCTAAACAGATCCGTTGGGGTTCGCACTATCTCTCCTCTCCATCGCCCGTCGATAAGCATGGATGAACATGATCGCGCTATCGTCCGATTCCATCTGCGGCATGGCGAGCAGGCGATCCACGATAGCGTGCGCTTTGTCCGCGTTGTCAGGATGATGCTCGTTGATGTCAGCGACGATCATCTCTCGCAGTTGAGCGCGGGCGGTACTCATTAGGATTCTGAGATTGCAAACTGCTCAACATCAACGTTACGAATAAGATCAGCTATGACCTCAGCGCCGCGCGCCTCCTCTATCGTTGTTGACCGTTGCCCGCTGAACTCGTCCGCTTGATTTAAGACTTCTTGACGAAAACGCTCCAATGCGCGTATTACAAGCAATTTATCAGTAACTGTGCCACTCATTCGATTACGTCAGACCTGTCGTTCAGGCTCTCGTCATATGGATTGTGAACCAGTAAATCGCAGAACGCATCATCGACTAGTTCCAGCTCCGGCTCGCAGCGACAGGACGTATCTTCATCATGTGGCTCGAAGTCGCCAATCGGCATGATGTGGACGATTGATTGGTCCGGTCTTTTCACTACTCGCCACGTCATTCGATCCTCGTCGTTCGCAGCGGCGTTGCTCATCGAGTTTCAGAAGAAAGTATGGTCAGCCGTGTCGTATCCAAGCACCTGACGAAACTCTCCTCGGGTGATGACGCCAGCCTGATAGTCCATTGAAGGATCACAAGCAACCTTAACCTGCTTAACACTCTCTAGCAGTTCTGGACCGCTGCGATGGAGATACGGGTTCGCTGCTCCACAACCAGCACAAGTCTCATCTTTTAAGTATCGACCACAGTGCTCACAGTTCATTTTTGATTACTCAACCTTCGTCGTCCGGTCACTCGGCGGCACCACAATTCCAGCTCGCTTCACTGGCTTTGTCACCCTCGCGCGGGATGGTACTACAATATGTCGTTTAGCGCTAGGGGTGTAAGGGAAGCGTAGGTCGAAGTAGTGGTCGGTGAGAGTGATGAGGTCAGTGAACTGGAGCGTGAGCCGGAGTTCGTTATTGAGGGAAAGCGCGATTACATCGGCAAGTTGCAGCGCATCGCTCAGCACTTCATCCAAGTCCGGCCCGCGCAAGTCGAACGCAACGCTGTCCGAGATGACGAGCGTGTCCTCGAACTCGACAAATCCAGCGCTGAACTTGGCAAGCGAGTCGGTGAGTGATAGCGCGTCGGTGAGTTGCAACTGTCCCGCGCTGAACAGGGAGATCGCGTCAGTCAGGACTGGTCCATTATCGCTGATAATGAGGGCTAAACCAGTGGTTTGAGTGACCGAATCGGCCAATAATGCGACATTATCAGTGAAGGTGAGCAAGTAGGTGAGAGAGGTGGATTCAGCATCGCTCAGCGAGATCGTATCGACGATTGCCAGTTCATGGCCCAGCCGAAGCTGAACACTGTCGCTGAGCGTGAAGGAATCTGACAACGAGGCGCGATAGCTGAGCGTCACATCCTGCGCGTCGGTGAGTGAGACTGCATCACTCAGCGCGAGGCGGAGTTCAGTGCTGAGTGAGATCGAGTCGGTCAAGACGAGGGAATCGCTGACGGATAGCTCGTAGCTGAGCCGTGCGGTGCTGGAGTCGGTCAGAACAAGCGCATCTGACGTAGGAATCTCGTAACCCAGCCGCAACTGGACCGCATCACTCAGGTTGAACGCATCATTCAGTGGTTGCAAGTGGTCTAAAGTGGCGGCAAGGGAGTCGGTAAGAGAGAGTGAGTCACTCAACGACGCGCGGAATTCCTCCTGCAACGAGATCGAGTCGTCGAGCGTGGCTGCGTCATCCACAACTGCGAGCAAATAACCCAGTTCAAGCGCAACTTCATCACCGAGGTTCGCCAGCGCGTCCGTTACCCCCACTTCGCGCAACGGCCCCTGCGGCGCACTGGTGAGGATGTCGTCCATGTAGAGGTTGGTGTCGTCGGTAAGGACTAGCCCGTAGCCGAGCTGGGTGGAGTCAGCCAGCGCGAGAGTGTCACTGAAGTTGAACGTCTCACCCACAGTCGCAACAAGCGCATCGTCCAGTACGTCGAGAGAGTCACTGAAGGTTAGTTGCTGGTCTAACTGGTGCGTCTCTGCGTCTGAGAGACTGAGCGAATCACTGAGTTGCGCATTGTGGCCCAGTAGCGAGGACTGGCTGTCGGCGAGATTGAGCGCATCGTCGAATTCAAGTAACTGCTCAAACTGAAGCGAGACTGAATCGCTGAGATTGGCAACAGCGTCCGAGAGCGTTAGTCCAAGTCCGAGCGATGCTGCGTCTGTCAGCGTAAGCACGTCGGCGAGTGAGAGCAATTGGCCCAGTTCTTCACCCGCACTGTCACTGAGCGAGACTGCATCAGCTACGTCCTCCCCGTAGCCGAGTACTATTACAGCGTTGTCAGTGAAGGTTAACGACTCACTAAAGTCGAGCAGGTGATGAAACTGGACTGAAATCGAGTCGTCGAAAACTGCCGCGCTGTCTGCCAGTGCTAGTCCGATGCCGAGGGAGAGAGCGTCGCTGAGCGAGACAGTCTCGGCAAAAGAGAGCAGGTGGGTTAGCTCGCTGCGGGCTGCGTCATTCAGGGAGAAGCTGTCAGTTGCGTTCTGTTCATAGCCCAGTACCGTAAGTTCATCGTCCGAGAGAGAGAGGATGTCGGAGAACTGCGCGAGGTGGGCCATGCGGAGGGTAGATGCGTCGGTGAGGATGATTGTGTCAGCGAATTGCGCAAGCTGACTGAGTTCGCTGGTGTGAGAATCAGCGAGGGAGAGCGCGTCCGTGGTGCTGAGTTCGTAGCTTAGGATTAGTGAGAAGCTATCGGTGAAGGTGAGCGAGTCCGAAGTGGCGATGAATTGCGCTAGCTGTAACTCGACTGAGTCAGCAAGCGAGTTCGTGTCGTCCGCAAGTGTAAGTGGGTAGCCGAGCGTGTGGGTCTCGTTGTCGGCGAGCGAGAACGCATCGCTGAATGATTGCAGGTGGTCTAGTTGTACACTCGTACTGTCATCCAAGCTGAGCTGATCATCCAGCTCAAACTGGAACTCCGCCGTGACTTCGTGGAGTTGCTGTGTACTGGAGTCGTCGAGGCTGTCAATTGAATCAGACAGGGTGAGTTGCTGGCCTAGCTGGATAACACAAGCATCGGTCAGCGTCAGTGAATCGTCGACAAGCAGCCCGTAACCAAGTGCCGATGAATCGCTAAGTGTTATCGATTCGGGGATTGCTAAGCCGTAGCCGATTGCGAATGGGGCTGGCTGCGCGCTCGCGTCGGCCAGCGCGAAGGCAAGGTGAGAGATGGTCGTTCTGCCGCTGTCTTCAGGAACTCCCAGTTTCAGGTTCAGGATGCCTGAGGCGATAGTCACCCTGACTGCGACGTTGTTCGCAGGCCAGTCGGCTTCACTCCAGACGTTGCCAGCCGCGTCAACGAAGTCGCCCGTAGCAGCGGTGAGGGAACTGAGCACGAATCGGCTGGTGGTGTTGTCCTGAACTTCCGCGTAACCATTCACGACAGTGGAATTCTTGTCGCCGATGGCGAGGGTGATGAAGTAGTCGCCGGGGTCGAGGAAGACGCGGAAATTGACGCGCCGGGAGATGGCGTGCAGGATCTGATGTGAACCTGACAAACGTACGTCAACACTCTCGTAATGATGAGCGTCGTCCGGGCCGATATCGTTGTAACCAAAAGTAATCCCTGCGCGGGTAACGGGATAATCCTCGTCGAGAATGACGTAGGTTTGATTCGGCCCATCCACTACCCAATCGGCCAGCTCACGGAAGTTGAAGCCGAGCGCGGTAAACGGTAAAGAGTCGGATAAACTGAACGAATCAGAGAAGCTATTCTGTATGCCGAGGGTATAAGCGAGGTCGTCGGCGAGATCCGGCAGGGAGTCAGTAAG
>Ga0065715_10000494_pt1 | contig 14375 bp, 10 predicted proteins | sample MisBulReplicate1_FD_59102 | JGI IMG/M metagenome (GOLD analysis project Ga0065715, IMG submission 59102) | Miscanthus rhizosphere microbial communities from Kellogg Biological Station, MSU, sample Bulk Soil Replicate 1 : eDNA_1 v2 (version 2) | ecosystem: Host-associated > Plants > Roots >...
CCAACATCTGACTGGCCGCCGCCACATTCTGGTTTGACAAGGTATGTGTCTTTGAGATATATGCCATAAACATATATGCCATTACAAGCTTCTCTCGATCGCGAGTTAAAGAAGGGCAGCGCGGAGTTGATGATTCTTTCGCTGCTCGAATACCGCCCGCGCCACGGTTATGAAATTGGACAGCTCATCGAATTGCGGTCGCGCGGCGCGGTGCGATTCAATGTGGCGTCGCTCTACCCTCTGCTGTATCGGCTGGAAAAACGCAACTGGATCCGCGGTCGCTGGATTGAAAAAGCCGGGCAACGTCGCCGCCGCTATTACCGCCTTACGCCAGCGGGCAAAAAGACGCTGGCGAAGCAACGCAGTGGCTGGATCGAATTTGTCGAAGCGATCAGCCTCATCACGGGGGTAAAACATGCCTGATTTCAAAGTCGAAATCAGAGCGCGGTTGGCGGAGCTCAGGCTGCCTCCAGTGCGCGAAGCAGAAATCGTTGAAGAGCTCTCGCAACATCTCGCCGAGCAATACGAAGAGGCGATGACGCGCGGTGCGTCTGAAGAGGAAGCGCGCCAGCGTGTTTCCGAAGAACTGAGTGCGCCTGATTTGCTCGAGCGCGAACTCGAATATGTGGAATCTCCCGCTCGAGGAAACAATGTCGCTCCGGGCATTGAAACTAAAGGCAATATGCTTGCGGATCTCGCACAAGACCTGCGTTATGGTCTGCGCACACTCCTGAAAAATCCGGGATTCACTGTCGTCGCTGTCAGCGCTCTCGCCCTCGGCATCGGCGCTAACGGCGCGATCTTCAGTGTCGTGAACGCCGTCTTATTGCGGCCGCTCCCCTTCAAAAACCCCGACCAACTGGTGATGGTATGGGAGAATGCTACGCACCTTGGTTTTCCGAAAAACACTCCGGCGCCGCCTAACTTCCTCGATTGGCAGAGGCAAAACAGCGTCTTCACTGGAATGGCAGCGATGGTCGAGCGCAGCTTCAACCTGACGGGTGTTGGCGAACCAGAGCGCCTTGATGGTCGTCGCGTCTCGGCGAACCTCTTCGACGTGTTAGCCGTGCCGCCGCTGATTGGGCGCACATTCGTGCCGGATGACGACCGCCGTGGCACGCATGTCGTTCTTCTGAGCTACCCGCTCTGGCAACGCCGCTTCGGTTCCGATCCGAGCATCATTGGCCGGGCCGTTACGTTGAATGGCGAGAATTACACAGTGATCGGCGTGATACAGCGAGGGGTGCACCTGCCAGGCTATGGCAACTGGAATGACGAGCTGTGGGTACCGATCAATTTTACAAACGAGGAAATAACAGAGCGCGGTAATCATTTTCTCGACGTGATCGCGCGAATCAAACCCGGCATCACGCTTAAGCAGGCGCAAGCTGAGATGGAGACGATTGCGGCGCGGCTCGCCAAAGAATATCCAAGATATAACACGCAGATCGGCGCCACTGTGACGCCGCTGCACGAGGAAATAGTCGGTGATATCAAACCTGCGTTGCTCGTTCTGCTCGGAGCGGTCGGTTTTGTCCTTGTCATTGCCTGCGCCAATGTTGCTAATTTGCTGCTCGCTCGCGCTGCTGTGCGAGAAAAGGAGATCGCATTGCGACTCGCGCTCGGTGCCAGCCGTTCCCGCCTGACACGTCAGTTTCTAACCGAAAGCGTATTGCTCGCCTTGCTCGGCGGNGGCTTNGGTTTGCTCCTTGCTTTGGCAGGAATCCGCGTGCTGAAGACGTTTNTTCCTGCAACCATTTCGCNGACACAGACGATCAACATTGACGCGAAGGTGGTCGTGTTTACCGCGTTGATCGCGCTTTTGACCGGAATTGTATTCGGCCTCGCCCCGGCGATGCATGCATTGCATTCCAATCTAAACGTTTCGTTGAAAGAAGGCGGCCGTGATTCGGCCGCAACCAGCAAAGGAAATCGCCTCCGCAATCTGCTCGTTATCGGCGAAGTCGCCGTCTCTTTCATACTTCTCATTGGCGCTGGATTGCTCATCAACAGTTTTCTGCACTTACGAAACCTCGATCCCGGATTTCGTGCCGATCATCTGCTTACGATGAGAGTAGACCTGTCGGTACTGAAGTATCAGGACGGGGAATGGCGCTCAGCGTTCTTCGATGAAGTGTTGCGCCGCGTCCGCGCTCTGCCCGGTGTGCAATCAGCAGCTGCCGCAGGAAATCTGCCGCTAACTTACAACGGCGATTCGATGAGTATTGCGGTGGAAGGAATTCCCGATCCGCCGCCGGCACAGTGGCCCGACGTAATCTACCGCGTGATTGGGCCTGGCTATTTCACCACAATGGGAATTCCAATGGTTCGTGGTCGCGATTTCACCGATCAAGACAGAACAGATTCAAAAAAGGTGGTCGTGATTAGTGAGAAAACCGCGCATCACTACTGGCCGGGACAAGACCCCATCGGCAAACGGCTGAAGCCGGGCGCGACGACCTCAGACGCGCCCTGGCGAGAGGTCATCGGCGTTGTAAAGGATGTCCGGCAAAACGACTTCATCGCAGAGCCTAAAATGCAAATGTATTTTGTTCATCGGCAGCTGAAGGAGCTGGCAGCAAATTCAATCGTTGTCCGGACAAGCGTGGAGCCAATGAGTCTCGCCACCTCAGTTCGCAACGCGATTTGGGCCGTGGACAAGGACCAACCAGTCGCCAACATCGACACGATGGATCACATTGTGTCAGAGGCAATCGCCAGGCAGCGGTTCAGCATGCTCTTGTTAGGTAGCTTTGCCGGTTTGGCATTGGTGCTGGCGGCTGTGGGAATTTACGGGGTGATGAGTTATTCGGTCGCGCAACGCAGGCATGAGATGGGCATTCGCATCGCGCTCGGCGCCCAGCGAGCAGACGTGCTGAGACTGACGATGAAGCAAGGATTGAAGCTGGTTGGCCTGGGATTACTGATCGGGCTGGCTAGTGCATTCGTGCTCACCCGAGTAATGGCGAGTCTGTTGTTCGGAATCAGCGCCACCGACCCAGCCACGTTCGCAAGTATTTGCGTGGTCATGGTAGGCGTGGCGGCGCTTGCCAATTACATCCCAGCGCTGCGTGCGACAAAAGTCGATCCGATTGTCGCACTCCAGGCGCAGTAACAACGGCTAAAATCCGCGAAAGCGGTTTGCTCACCGATCTATTAGGGGTAGAGCGGGCGTTGAGAATGTGCCCCCTGCAGAGTGCGACGATTGCTCGATAATAAGATTTACGGCACCCGAAAAAGCTTTCCTGTGTATGGATCTTTCACAGCGGTCCCGGGAGCAAAAGCGCTGACATCGACATAATTTCCTTCGGGCAAATAAGGACTTGTGACCATGCCTTTCCGGTTTGGGACCGGAATTCCATACGGCAAATCTCCTTTTGCTTTTTCCGCAGGCGCAGCCGAAGCCGGCAACAGAGTGGCAGCAGGCTTCTCTTCCTTCTCAGGTTTTACTGGCCCTTCGGCCGGAGTCGGCGACGGCTCAGCAACTTTTGATTCTCGAGAAGCAGTTCGCCGCCAAGTCCGCGTCGTCTTCCTGGTTTGTTGGGGAGACGGTTGAGGCTGGAAAGCCTTGGAGACTGATTGGCCAACTTTTTTGAAAAAATCTCCTACCGGGTCCGCGTTTGCCCACTGTCCGCTGACAAAAAAGAGCGCAACCATTAAAACGCAAATCCAGCGCAAACGACCAAGGCGATAAATTAAGTTTTCAGCGCTCAATGTGAAGCCGTGATTGTCCGCCAGGATTGCACTCTAAGAGAAGAATATTTTGCGCGTTCGTGTCGATTTCTCTACGTCGCGTTTCTGGAGCAGCGATTTGATGTCCTCATGCGAATAAGGCACCTTGGCTCAAACAACTCACTGAGCCGCTACGCATCTTCGAAGATCCGCTTCGCAATCGCGGTAGAGTCGGCACTTAAACCTTGGCGCGGCGGAAGAGCATTTCGACGCTAAAGCGCGGCGAGGCGGAATTTCAAATGCCGTAAATTTTGAGGTTTTGCCGCTCAGCCCTGCGGCGCCAACTACAAGACCGATATGGCACCCCGCCCTATGCTGTGAGCAGCTGCTGAAACTCTTTCGCAGCGTCCCGGGAAAGCCAACGGTTGATTTCGCAACGTTTCACCGGGCCGTTATGGCGAATGGTGTGACGCAGCAGGCGCGAGATGTAATTGAATGCCACAGTGTGATTGGTCTTCATCAGGGCTTGAAACGCATCGCCGTCTCGCTTCGCGTTGCGGATACCGTGCGGCGCAACCAGATCGCGCAGATCCTGACCGAACCCCATCGAGTTTGCACTCACCTGAAACGGACCGGCTGAAATCGTATCGGGTGAGTTCTCATCAGGATTCGTCGTGTCGCGACCCGTATTCCATTTCCACGACGACTCGAAGCCAGCCAGCACACGCATCACCTCGAGCATGCCAGCCTTTCGGTAGAGAATATCGTTGAAGGGGCCAAGGTCCTTCTTCACGCTCGCATACACGTCCGTCTCCTGAGTCTGCTTATCTACAAAAATATCCGCTGAAGCCGTTTTCCCCCAGGCGACAAGCTCTTGCAGAAAGTCAACAGGCGGAATCCCCCTGTTCAATACCTTCACCCGTGTCTTAACGAACTTTCCGGCCGGTGTCGGTGGTCCCGCAGCAGGTTTTTTCGCCGCTTTCGGTGAGGCCTTGGGTTGTCTCGCCGGGGCAGCCGGCATGAGACGTTCATCAAGCTTCTTGATCGTATCGGGCCCCACCCGTCCATCCACATCAATATTAGCCGACGCTTGGAATGCTTTAACCGCCGCCTTGGTTTTCTCGCCAAAGAAACCCTTGAACCGACCGGAGCTGCCGAGATTGATTGTAAATCCCAGTTGATTGAGAGCATCTTGGACGGGACCGATACCTTCCACACGGTCACCAGTAGCGTCTAGAACGAGACGTCCATTTGCCACTGCTTCGAGTGTGTTATTGCCTTTTAACAAATCGGACTTTAGCACGGCGTTAGCGGGCGGCAGTACACCACGCCTTTTAGTAGCGATGTTTGTGCCCGTGGGTTTTAGTTTAGTCGGCGGCCATGGCGGGGCGGTGACGGGCGCGCCGGTCAAAATACTTCCCACAGCTTCAGCGACGGCTCGCGCGTGGTCGGCCTCCGTGTCGCCGCGGACGCAATCTACGCCTGTGTCACCCTGGCTGGATGGCTTGTAGATATGTCCGATTGACAGACCGATTAGAGAATTTTCGTCAGTAGTCGCTGCCTCCAGGACTTTAGCAATCTTCCGCGCGAGCGTTTGCACGTTGCCCTTTTTATGAATCCAACCAGCCTGGTTCGCGGCCGGGTTGGTGACAAACAACGGCTCGATGAGTATTGCGGGATTCGTGTAATGCCGGATGAAGCTGGCGCGGTTTCCAAGGACCGCTTCCTTTAACGGCTCATCGCCATGAAACGGCAGGCCAAGGCTGCTAAACGTGTCCAGAATGGCTTGTCCCAGCGCCTTGGCCTTGGCGTCGCCCGGCTTGTACCAAACCTCGCCTCCCTTGGCATCCGGACCATTGCCATTGAAGTGAAAGTCTATAGTTACCGCGCAGCCGCGCTTCGCAGCTTGATCCTGACGGTCATTTACATTCGCATAGTCTCCCGTTAGCCAGGTGATTTGTCGCATGATAAGTGAGTTGATGAGTTGATTGGTTCAGCAAGAAAAAAAAGCGGCCCTGATGCACGTGAAGCAGCGCGACGCACACATTTGCGTCAAGCTAAGGGGTAAGGATGGTTCCGCGTTCCGCGAAGATCTAATATCCAGAAAAACAATGTTTCTCGCCTTTGGCAACGGCTGCTCGAAGAAGCGCAAACCCGAGCAAGCGCAGGCATTTTTGCTTGGGTGATTCATCCCAAGTAGCACTACACGCGTCCTAGCAACCGCGCGGACACTCAGAGCTGGTTTTCGCTCCTTGTTTTGCATTCCCTTGGGGAGTTCTTACGGAGCAACGCCCAGTCAAACGCCGCTGACGACGGTTGGTCAAGCTTTTTCTGGTTCGCTCTGATCCTAGAAATCACCTCGGCGCACCTCAAGAAAACGGGACTAACCAACCTGATTGGCTCGTGGTCGCTGCTAGACGTTAAGGGCAGCGCATTGGTCTTGTCACAGTTTACGCTTTATGGCGATGCGCGCGCTCAGCGCAGGTGAAGGCGGGTCACTTCTTAAGTCGATTGCTATCGCCTGCGCTCGCCGCCAAAACCGCTAATCAAAATGATCGTGTTCATCAGATGAAATGACTAGCATCGTGGCAATGTTAAAAACCATCCCATTTCTTGTCGTGCTCGCGACTGCCAGCTTTGGTCAAAATGCGGCGAACGATGAAGCGGAGGTCTGGAATTTGGAGAAAGCGTATTGGGAATACGTGAAAAGCGACGACTTGGAAAAGTATCGCGCGCTCTGGCATAAAGACTTCGTTGGTTGGCCCTATGTCAGTTCAGCGCCTCTGCGGAAAGATCACATCACCGATTGGATCACGATGAACACGTCGAAAGGCGTGAAGCTGGAGTCGTACTCAATTGAGCAATTGGCGATTCAAGTGACCGGTGACATCGCAATCAACTACTACCGAATCAAACTTAACTGGGCCACGAGCGAAGGAGTCGAAGCCAGGAAGGACGCGTTTCGGATCACGCATACCTGGATCCGCACCCACGGCACCTGGCAGATTCTTGGCGGCATGTCCGCGCCCGTGGACGCAGAAGGCAAGTAGTCACTTATTGCTGGTCACTCGTTATAGATCACTTGTCACTATGCCTGCGGTTGTATTTCTTCGTGCAGTGAATGTGGGTGGCGCTAACCGATGCCAACCAGCCGTCATCGCCAAACAGTTGGCCAGGTTCGGTATCATTAATATCGGCGCGGTCGGCACCTTTGTTGTGCGCGAAGATGTAGGCGAATCGACTCTGCGAACCGCGATTGCTCGGAAACTGTCGTTCAAATGCGAGATCATGATTTGTCCCGCGCGCGACATCATCAGGCTCGCCTCAAAAGATCCGTTTGCGCGACAACCGTCGGCCCCAAACATCACGCGGTTCGTGAATGTATTGCACAAGCCACTTCGCAAGCCCCCTCCTCTTCCTTTAAGTCTCCCCTCGCCCGATGAGTGGTTGCTAAAGATCATTGCGATCCAAGGCAGATTCGTCCTGGGCATGTACCATCGCCAGATGAAGGCGATCAGCTACCTCGGCAAGATCGAGAAGCTTTTCGGCGTGCCCGCAACCACGCGCAATTGGAACACGATCGAAAAAGTCGTGAAAATTCTGAAAGCCAGTCGCTAACGAAATCAGGAAGTCAGGAATCGAAGGAAATTACTTCCTGCTTTTGATCGGGAAGCTACGGCGGCCACACAACTGACTCTCGCGAACGCGATTGAGCTAGCCCTTGCATCATCAATCGCGCCTTGATCGCGTAGGTTCACGCCGTTTTCGAGACCACTCACGACATTCTTTTGGAAGTGTGCTCGTTTGAGCGTTGCGTTTTATATAATCTGCGTGAGTCGTCATGGGTAATCTCAAGATAAACTGGCGCAGGGCAGTACTTCTCTTCGTGGCGTGGACACTAGAAACGCCGCGTTGAACTCCTTCGCGCGAAACAATACAATCGCGTCGGGTACCCCAAATTTATTATGCCGCACACACCTCTCGCTAAACTCCTTCGCCACGCCGCGTCGACAGCAGCCCAATCCGACAGGCGCGACACCCCGGCAAATGATTTCGCCATGTCGCGTCGTGAGTTTGTTCGCACGATTTCGGCGGCTACCGCCGGACTCGCATTGCCGTCGTCGATGTTCGGCACAACACGAGTAGCAACGAGCGCGCGAGTCATTGTAGTCGGAGCGGGTTTGGCTGGGCTGACGTGTGCTTATCGTTTGAAGAGACGCGGCATCATCGCCACAATTTATGAAGCAAACACGCGCTTGGGCGGCCGTTGTTGGACCCGCCGCGATGATTTCGCGCACGGACACATTGCAGAGCACGGCGGCGAACTCATCGATCAGGGGCATACAACGATTCGGCAGCTCGCACAGGAGCTTGGTCTGCCGCTGGATAATTTGCTCGCTGCGGAACCAAACGGTTCAACGATCTTCCTCTACTTTGATGGCGTTGCCTACTCGTATCGCGATGCCGTCCGTGATTTGAAGCGAATATGGCAACCGCTTCATCGCGATCTCATCGAAGCTGGCTATCCCACGCTTTATAACAACTACACGGCGCGCGGAGCACAGCTCGATCAGATGTCAGTCAGCGACTGGATCAATCAGACCGTTCCCGGCGGCTTGAGCTCGCCTCTTGGCCAGTTGCTCCAGGTGGCTTACACAATTGAGTACGGCGCCGAATGCGAAGTCCAGAGCGCGCTCAATCTAATCTATCTGCTCGGATACAACAGCCCCGGCCAGTTCACTCTTTTCGGCCACTCCAACGAAAAATATCATGTCCGTGGCGGAAACGATCGGATTGTGACGCGCCTCGCCGGTTTTTTAGATTCGCAGATCGTCACGGGTCATGCCCTCGTGGCGCTGCGCCGAAATCCCGCTGGCACTTACACACTCACGTTTCAAGTCGATAATCAATCTACTGATGTAACGACCGACCACGTGGTGCTGGCATTGCCATTCTCGATCTTGAAGAACTCGGTCGATCTCACACAAGCCGGATTCAGCGAGCTAAAAATGATCGCGATCCAGGAACTGGCAATGGGTTCCAACTCGAAGCTCAACCTCCAGTTCGACTCTCGCCCGTGGGGTGCGCTCCGCTGCAACGGGGAGACTTACTCCGACCGTGGTTATCAAGCCACCTGGGATGTTACACGCGCCCAGCCCGGGACCGCAGGGATCCTCGTTGATTACACCGGCGGTCAGGTCGCCGATACTTTTGCCACCGGCACTCCCGAGGAGCACGCTGCAGAGTTCCTCGCCCAGATTGAGCCGGTGCTGCCTGGCTTGAGCTCGCAATGGAATGGGCGCGCCACAGTGGATTGGTGGGCGGGGAATCCTTACAGCCGCGGCAGCTACAGCTACTGGCAGGTCGGTCAATATACTCGCTTCGCCGGCATCGAACGTCAACCGGAAGGCGCGGTGCATTTCTGCGGCGAACACACTTCCATCGACGCTCAGGGTTATCTGGAAGGCGCGGTGGAAACGGGCGAGCGAGCTGCGGATGAGGTCATCGAGCTTTTGCGCTGAGTCACAGTTATCCCTCCCCTGGTCACTTCTAAAATGCGCTCGGTAATTTTTCTTCGCGCCGTCAACGTCGGTGGCGAGAATCAATGCCGACCGGCGAACGAAGTCGTCGAGAAATATTTTGGTACTCCCGCCACGACACGCAATTGGAACACGATCGAAAAAGTCGCAAAAATTCTGCGCGACGCCTAGCAACGGACTGTCCGCGCTCCTTCGCCCTCTGATTTCTACTTCTCGCTTTTCTCTAGCTCCGCGCCCCAGACAGTCCCCGTATATTTTCCCACGTGATATGCGACGCGAATCCGGTCGCCCTCCTTTAGCTTGTCGAAATGGGATTGATCCGTTTGGACATTGAACGTCCGACCGTCAGAAATCGTTCGGACCTTGACTCGCCATTGTTCGTCCTTCAGCGCGCGCGGATCGCGACTGGTGCCGCGCACCTCCGGCTTCATGACATATCCATCGACTGTGATCTCGTCATCGCGGATTTCGCGGATCTCTTCCTTGGCGCTCGCAGTGCTCGATGCATCTTCAGCACTCTTTTCCGCAGTTGGTGGGGCAGCCGCGATATATTCTTTCGTCAGCACAATCGCTTCTCCACTCCGCCGTTCACATCCAGCAAGGCTGGCAATCACGAGTACACCAAGCACGAATCGCAACACGATTTACGATGTGAACTGTTGCTGAGATCTTGTCGACCGTATACTTCGACTTTCCGTCAGAGTCCTGTCAGCGCTTCCAGCGTCTCCGGATATCGAGCGCCTTGTACGTTGATTTCCGACGCCGCCGCGTAGATCTCGCGAAGATCTTCCGACGTAAGCTCGATTGAAACCGCCCCAATATTTTCTTCGAGGCGATGCAGTTTTGTCGTGCCCGGGATCGGCACAATCCACGGCTTCTGGGCGAGCAACCACGCGAGCGCTATCTGAGCAGGTGTGGCTTTCTTGCGGTTCGCGATTTCGCCTAACAAGTCGACCAGCGCCCTGTTTGCCTTCCGAGCCTCGGCTGTAAACCGCGGAAGCGTGTTACGAAAATCGGTGCTGTCGAAGGTGGTGGTTTCATTCATTTTGCCTGTGAGAAATCCCCTGCCCAGCGGACTAAATGGAACGAAGCCGATTCCAAGCTCTTCACACGCTGGGATTACTTCCTCTTGGGACTTTCTCCACCACAACGAGTACTCGTTCTGGAGCGCGGCGACGGGTTGAACTGCGTGTGCGCGGCGGATCGTTTGCACTCCCGCCTCGGAAAGACCGAAGTGCTTCACCTTGCCTTGTTGGATCAGTTCCTTCACTGTCCCGGCAACATCTTCGATCGGCACGCTGGCATCGACCCGATGTTGGTAGAACAAATCGATCACATCCGTCTTGAGTCGTTTGAGTGAAGCTTCAGCAACTCTCTTGATGTGCTCTGGACGGCTGTCCGTACCGATGGAGCGACCGCTCTTCGGATCGAGTTTGAATCCAAACTTCGTTGCGATCACAACTCGATCGCGAAACGGAGCGAGGCCTTCGCCCACGAGTTCCTCGTTCGTGAATGGGCCATAAGCTTCGGCTGTATCGAAAAATGTGACGCTGCGTTCCACTGCTGCGCGAAGCAGCGCGATCATCTCCTGTTTATTTTTCGGCGGCCCGTAACCAAAGCTCATTCCCATGCAACCCAGTCCGATCGCCGACACTTCCAATCCGCTCTTTCCAAGTTTTCGCTTTTTCATTGAGTAACCTCTGGAAAATTCATCAGGGCGTGATCATCACCTTAATCGCTTCCCGATCATTCATCGCGCGGTAACCATCCGGTACGCCACTAAGATCGACAGTACGATCGAATACGCGGCCGGGCTCGATCTTGCCCTCAAGAACATCCGGCAACAGGTCTTCAATATAAGCACGCACCGGAGCCGGCCCGCCGCCCACCGTTACATTGTTATAAAAGGCAGGCTCGGATCCCGGAATCGTCTGCTCCTGCGGAACGCCGACACGTCCCACTGCGCCACCAGGACGAGCGATGCTGATAGCGGTATTTACCGCTTGCTCAAGGCCGACGCATTCCAGCACGGAATGCACGCCTTGGCCACCGGTCAGTTCGCGAACTCGCTCCACGGCCGCTTCGCCTCGCTCACTCACGACGTCTGTCGCGCCGAAATCTTTCGCGAGTGCAATGCGATCATCATGGCGTCCCAGAATAACAATCTGTTCAGCGCCCAGTCGTTTTGCAGCAATGACACCGCACAATCCGACGGCTCCATCGCCGACAACCGCCACACTCTTTCCTGGTGTCACCCGCGCGATAACCGCGGCGTGATGTCCGGTGCCCATCACGTCGGAAAGTGTGAGTAACGATGCCATAAGCGCGTGGTCTGCCTGCGCGCCGACCGGAAAGAGAGTTCCATCTGCCCATGGAATCCGCACCGCTTCAGCCTGCGCTCCGGCAACCTCTGTGGTGCCAAAAAATCCGCCATGAATGCACGACGTTTGAAGCCCGTCGTGGCAATACGCGCACGTGCCGTCGGAAAACGCGAACGGCATGATAACGAAATCACCGCGCTTAATCGTCCGAACGTCTGTGCCGACGTCTTCAACCACACCCATTGCTTCATGCCCCATCACGCGACCGATGTCGCTGCGTTCCATTTTTTGATAAGGCCACAAATCGCTCCCGCACACGCACGCGCGAGTGACACGAATGAGAGCGTCAGTCGGCTGGATGATTTGCGGATCGGGCACGTTCTCGATCCGAACGTCGCCAGCTTTATACATGACAGTTGCGCGCAAAATAATTTACCTCCTGTTACGCTCGGCTTGAGACCAAATACGAACTCTGGAAATTTATTTTCTTCCCCTGCTCTCAACCATCAACTTCTCGCGTGCCGGCGCAGGCTCGTACCGTGTTGTTCCCTGAAATCTTAGCGCCTCTCAGATTCGGCGCTATTACGCATGTGAGAGATTTTTCGGTATCCCAAAAGAGAGAATCTAAACGCGGGAACGATTCGTCTATCTGACTTCTTAATTCTACGTGCCCTGGCTTACGGTTCTGTGGTCTTACTGTCCATCCCAGGAAAGTCCCTTGGTGAACATCCTCACTTCGCTGCCTCCATTCTCCGGCTTNACGAAAATCGTTAGCGATGCCTGGCCGCGCTTTCGCTTAAGGATCGAGGATTGCGGNTGAACCATATCCCTGCCGTCGTTAGTCCAGCCTTGCGCCTTGAGATTTGCGGCGAGCTCCTTGCAGACGTTTTTGACGCTGGAACTGCTCTTGAAGACAACATGCTCGACCAGCGCCTTGTAATCGACCTCAGTCGCATCTTTGGTGAGCGCGAGATCCTTCACATTCAATCCCGCTGCCTTCGGCTGAGCAACGGCATCATCGTCAAAATCTTCATCATCATCATCGTCTTCATCCGAGTCCGCCGTCGCGGGTTTCTTAGGAGACTCGGTGGTCGCCGGCTTTTCCTCCTTCTTCGACTCGGGCGCCTGAAACTCCTTCGGGATCTCGCCCAGCGGAGCGACAAACTTGATTTTTACCTCCCACGTCTCGCCAAACGTATCGACCTGCCCGTCGGTGGTGAGTTCGCCTTCCACCTTGCCATTCTCGAAAGTGAAATCATTCGTGTGAATCGAGCCAATCGAGCTGAAGCCCTGCCTCTTATGCGCGTTGTGAACCACCTGGCAGCCAAAAATTTCACCATCATCGTGGAGCGACATGATCAATGCGCTGCCAAATCTGCCGAACGCAGCGTTGAGGTCGGGCTTCTTATCTTTGGAATGATCTTTTTCAGTAAACACCAGGTCCATGCTGGGCTTATCACCGAATGGCTCGCGCCAATGTGCCGACACATACGTCAGCTTCGCCTCTTTGCCGTTTCCCTTGAAGACGCCGGTTACCAAGGGCTTCACGTTCGCGGCGGGGCCAGGTTTTTTGACGATCGATGCCGGGGGCGAGTCGCCCGCCTTGAGCAGCGCCACATCGAAACTCGCGTCGAAGCCACTGGAAAACATTTGGTCGGTCTCATTCGGCTGGCTGGCTCTGCCAATCACCCGACCGTCCTGCAGCTTGAGTTCCCCGGTCGCGCTGCCGCTGCGACGGCCGAACATCGTGCCCCCCGCCGCCGCGCTCCAATATTTGAATGCTCCCGTTTTCAAGAACACCAGCCTGAGGAAGGGCCTTTTGAAATTGGGATCGTTACCTCCCTTTTCTGATTCTCTCGCTTCCTTCAGAGCCTCGCTCGAAACCGCCTGGCCGCTGAGGACCACTGCGATTGCCGGCTCATCGCTGATTGTCGTCTCGTACGCGACGGCGTGCTTCAGTGGATAGTTCTTTTTATCCAGCATTAGCGTCCCCTCGCCTGCCTTGGGTGTCCCCTGCTGTCCAAAGAGCATCACCGCGCCCATACCGCTTAACACTGCAACCAGACACGTGAATTTTTTGATCATATGACGTGCTCCTGCGTTTGGCGTTGGAGACCGCTCCAACGTTGAGATCTCAGCAGAAAAACACGGAATTACCAAGGATGTTCGAATAGCAAATGAAGCTTTGAATCGGCGGCTCCTGGCGCCACGTGTCCTCGCCTACTCGCATCGCAGCGACACAATGGGATCGATATTCATCGCGCGTCGCGCAGCAATTCCACAGGCAAGGAACGAAATAGCCGACAAGATCAGGCCAACAACAGCGAAGCTGAATGGATCACGCTCGTTCACCCCGTACATCTGACTAGCCAGGAGCCTTGCCAGAGCCAGAGCGATTGCGAAACCGGCAATTATCCCGGCGATGAGAAGGACAGCGCCTTCTTTGAAAATCATCCCAAGGATCGTTGCCCGCGTTGCACCGAGCGCGAGACGCACGCCGATCTCGCGGTTTCGCTGTTGAATTCCATAGGCAATGACGGCGTACAATCCGGCCGCGGCAAGAAAAAGCGCCGCTGCCGCAAATGAACTGACCAGCAACAGACTAACACGCCGCGCAGCGAGCGCGGCCGCGACGGCTTCACTCATCGGCCGCACCGCGCCGACCGCGACGTTCGGATCGACATTTTGTATGGTGTCGCGCAGAAGTCGTTCGAGTCCCGCCGCTCCGCCGGAGGTCTTGACTACCCAATAGGCGCTGTTTCGCAGCCATGGCACTCCATCTTTTGGCATCTGCCGGAGTGGCAGGTAAATGTCGGCTTTCGCAGGCGTCTCCAAATTCGTT
>Ga0065715_10000647_pt1 | contig 14365 bp, 17 predicted proteins | sample MisBulReplicate1_FD_59102 | JGI IMG/M metagenome (GOLD analysis project Ga0065715, IMG submission 59102) | Miscanthus rhizosphere microbial communities from Kellogg Biological Station, MSU, sample Bulk Soil Replicate 1 : eDNA_1 v2 (version 2) | ecosystem: Host-associated > Plants > Roots >...
TTTCATCCATGAAAGAGTTCACTCTCACGCCGCTTGAGTTCACCAGAGGACGCCAAATCCACTCGCCCGCGCCGGTTAAAATGGACAGCCCGTCCGAGTCATGCACTTCAGGCCGCCAGTCATTGGCCAAACGCCGATCATTCTTCCCGTAGTGATACATACTCGTTAGCGGCGCAATACCGACACGCTCGATGGGTTTTCGCGGATAAAGCGCGGCATCTACCTCCATCCCAGTCGTCGGTCCCGGGGCGATTTCGAAGCGATAAGCTCCGGTTACGCTCGGCGAATCCAGCTGCGCATAGACGGTCAGGCGATTGGAATTCTCAGTTGGCGGTTCGAGCCAAAAATCCGTGAAGATCGGAAACTCTTCGCCGTGATCGAGGGCGGTATCGATCGCTAGCCCGCGCGCCGACAAACCATATTGGTGCATATCGGTGCCCACGGCGCGGAAATAACTCGCGCCGAGGAACGCCGCTACGTCCCTTGTCCAATCGGTGTGATAGTGCAATCGAAAACCGGCAAAACCGAGATCTTTTTTCAATGATCGCGCTTGAACGCCTGCTTTCGTAAGATCGAACATTGCGGGATCATACTCGATCTCATGGGCAGCGCCGTTCACGACTTCAGCCAAACGCACCCGATCTTTGAAAAGCGGAGTTCGATGGAAGAACTGAACGCGAAAGCGGCTTGGCTTCGCGTACCAAAGCGACCGAGTGGAACGGAAACGAATGGCCTGCACCCCATCCCAACTGAGGTGGGCGAGCGATTCAGGCAAGTCGCGATCGGGCGCATGATAGGATTGCCCTGCCAATGCCCGCGCGTGGCCCTTGAGCACCGCATAGTCGAATCGACCCAGCTGGGGACCACTCTCCGCAGTCTTGGGCCAACTCTCAAGAGATAAAAGTCCGCCGGTCAGAATGACGGCACGTTTTAAAAACCCGCGACGATTCATGATGGAGGGTTTGGAAGAATCGGCCGGCCGCGAAACTTTCGGGTGAGGAGCCGCCGAGTGAGTATTTACAAATTATTGTGTTAGAAGATGGCTCACACCCAGCCGAAATACAACAACAGACGCAGAGCGAAAAACGTATAGCAACCGGCCATGACATCATCGAGCACGATACCAACTCCGCCAGGCAACTGTTCCAATCGGTTGATGGGAAATGGTTTGGTTATATCGAAGAAGCGAAAAAGCAAAAAGCTCCAGAAGAGAACCGTCCACCGGAAAGGAGCAAGAAAGTTCCCCACCAGGAAACCGACGATTTCATCGATGACAATGATCTGCGGATCTTTCTGTCCTAAAATTGCCGCGCCTCGTGTCGATGACCAGATCGCGCACAGCACTGACACGACAACGATAGCGCTCGCGAGCGGAAATTTCTCCGCGGCCAACCGATTCAGCGCAATCGAGAGCGGCACGGCAACGAGAGTACCGACGGTTCCGGGAAGGCGGGGAACATATCCCGCGCCTCCGCCGGTAACGCAAAATAGCACTGCTCTGCGCCAAACCGTATTTATTTCGCCCACCCTTCACGATCCGCCTGCTCAAACACTTCTGCCAGAATCGCCACCACGCCGTCGATGGTTCCTTCATCGATCGTCATCGCGGGCTGAATTCGCACCCGCGGTGTATAGGTCATGGTCAAAAGACCGCGCCTGAGGCATTCGTCAAAAATTCTCCGGCACGAGACCTTTGATAGTGGCTCCTTCGTGTTTTTATCGGAAACGAGATCCATGCCGATGAACAGGCCGGCGCCGCGCACATGCCCCACAAATGAAAATCTTTCCACCCAATCCGCAATTCGTTTGAGAAAGTATTCACCGACTCGCTGGCAATTTTCCACGAGCGCCTCATCGTCGATAATCCCGAGACACGCGCTCGCCGCGGCCGCCGCCAGTGGGTTTCCACCATAGCTCGATGAAGACCCGGAGGGATCGGACCATGGCTTTGCGCTGGCGATTTCATCGGTGGAGATAATTCCACTGATCGGGAATCCGCCGCCGAACTGCTTGCCGATCGTAATGATGTCCGCTTCCACTCCCGAGTGCCATGCACTCCAGTATTCACCGGTGCGGCCGAAGCCGGTAATCATTTCATCAACGATCAGCAAGGCATCGAACTCGCGGGCGACTTCTTTGATCGCCGGCAAAAATTCTTTGGGTGGAATCACGTTACCCGCCGTGCCCTGCATCGGCTCGATCAGGAAAGCGGCGACTTTGCCGCTGCTGTTTTGCTTCACCTGCCGCCGGGTCGCTTCGACACACGCAAGCCCGCACGATGGATAGTCGAGTTTGAGAGGACAGCGATAACAATCGGCATACGGCGCGATGTGACAGCCCGGCAGCATCGGTCCGAAGCCGTTTTTGAAATCGGATCCCATGAGCGACAGAACCCCCATGGTTTTGCCGTGAAAGCCGCCGCTGAAGCTGACGAACTCATATTTTCCCGTATGAGACTTGGCAAGCCGAAGCGCCGACTCGACCGCTTCGGCCCCGCTTGAGTAGAGCTGCACGCGGTGCAGCGCGGGACCGGGACGGTGCTCCGCCAGCTGTTCGAACAGCTTGACGCGCGGTTCGCTCGTAAAACTGCCGACGCTGCTCGTTTGAACTTGCGTTTGAATTGCCTGAACGTATGCGGGGTGGCTGTGACCGAGCGCGTTTACGCCGATACCGCCGATAATATCTATAAAGGTGTTGCCGTCGACATCGGTAATTGCGCTGCCGTGCGCTTCTTTCACTGCGATGCCGGCGAGCAGAGCAAAATTTTGCAGTCCGGGAGCCAGATGCTGATCTTCACGTTGGCGCAAGCTTTTACTCAAAGGTCCCGGGATGGCCGTTTTGATTGTGGCTTTTTGTTGTCGCGGTTGCCGGATTGGATTTTTCATTGAGCGTAAGTGTGCCGCCGAAAGACGAATCGGCGATGCAGTGGAAAATTGAACAGAAGCCCGACCAAAATAGCGGTGATCAACTTAGAGAGGGCATAATAGATACCGAAGTCTTCGGTCAGCAGGTAAACTCCCGCACTGTTGAGCATCAGACTTCCGGCCGAAACCGCGGCGTAACGAAGCACCTGTCCGTGAATTGCACCGTCCTTGGCGGCAAAGCTCCAATGCCGGCCGAGAAAAAAATTGAGCACAGCTCCCAGAAAAGCGCCTGTCGCGGTCGCCGCAACGTACCAAACCCGACAGACCTCGACCAGGAATATCAATGAACCGAAATCGACAATCGTCGCCGAGATAGCGGCGATCTGCGAACGACGCAAGGAAACCATCAAAGGTAGTTGTAAACGACCTCGCATACCGCACGGCATTAGAGTCCGATGTCGGCGGAATGCTGTGTCACCTGCGCCTCTGAGGTTTGCATCGGCTTTTTTTCATCGGTACCCGCGTAAACCTCGACCGGCTTGACATCGCGCCGGTGAAGCGCCTTGGTGATCAGCCAAAACCGCTCGATGGCAGAGAAATTGGCAAGAACCGCTACCATGGCCAATGCTAGCACCATGGGGTAAGCCAACGGAGTGGCAAATTCCGGCGTGCTCTCGAACCAGGCAATGCTCGGCCCGGACAAGGCAGCGCCCGCCGTCAGATAGACCGCGCGTTCAGGCCGCCGCATCAGACCGTTTGGGGGTTCGATCTGGAGCGCTTCGGCCTTCGTGGTGGAGTAGCTGACCATGAAGCTCCCGAGCAGCGCCATCAGCGTCAGTAGTTGTAACGCTGGTTGCTCACGGTAATAGATGGCCAAACCCGCCAAAAAAAAGAACTCGACGTAGCGGTCGATTGCGGCGTCGAGAACCTCGCCCGCGTCCGAAGCGACGCCGGAAAGCCGCGCCACCATGCCGTCCACAGAATCAAGCAAACCACAAATCGTGGCGCACATCGCGCCGAAGCCGAAATGCCCTCGCGCCAGAAACAGCCCTGCCAAAGCGCCAAATCCAAAAGAGATCCAGGAAACCTGGTTTGGGCTGACGTGGAGTGAAGCGAGCGCTCGAGCCACTGGCGAGAGAATCCAGTAGCCAATCTCCATTGCGGCTTTACTGAGCAAACGACTACCCCCCTGCCGATCGATTCGATCGAAGTGAGCGCGTCCTTTGACCAGCACTCGCACTCCGTAGGTGGTCACCAAAAATAAAACCACCAGCGCCACTGCTAAGGTGTATTTCAACTCAGGATTCATCTGACTTCTCGAGGCATCTCCGCCGCCGAAGGAATCGGTAGTTGGCGTGATCCTTCACGGGCTGACCGGTAAGCGGTATTGATGGCTTCGATGCATAACAGCGCCTCCTGGGCGTCTTGGCCCGCAAACTCGCCGCCATTGATCGCCTTTCGAAACTCATCAAACAGGGAATTGAACCAACCTGCATGGCTGGCATCCTCCCAGCACGAGCGAATCAATTTTTTTTCGCACTTTTCAGTGATGATGGGAACATGCCCATTGCGGTTGGTTTCGATCGTGAGCGCATCATCCTCCATTGTAATGACACCGTCCTCACCTTCGATCACGTAGTTGATTCGTCTGACGCCCGCTGTCCACGTAAGATAGATACGAGCAACACCGGTCGGAAAATCCAACACTGCCGTAAACTCGTCTTCAGTGTCATATCGTCCGGAGTCGACGTTGTTTATCGTCGCCGCCACCGACGTCGGATAGGAGCCGAGCCAATCGAAGGTCAAATACAAACTGTGGCTACCGTGATCCATAGCAATGCCGCCGCCGCTGTAGCGGCTCTCCCGGCGCCAATGCGAGTTCCATTCCTTCACACCTTTTGCATGAGTGTTCCGGTAGGTATTGAGTGCCACCGAACGAACTCGTCCGATTCGACCGCTTTGAATAATTTCGCCAATCGCCTTGATCATCGGCGCATGCTTGTAATTGTGACAGGGAAAGATCACCCGTTGCACTTGCCTGGCATGATTGAGCAGAGCGCGAGCCTCGGCCGTCGTACAGGTCAAAGGCTTCTCGCACAAAACGTGCACGCCACGGGAGAGGGCCGCGTGAGCAATAGCGGCGTGATCGTGAGGCGGGGTCGCGATATCCACGAAATCGAGATGCGCCGATTCCGATTTCAAGAGATCGCGATAATCACAATAGATGTGAGCTTCCGGGAGCACAGCCTGGGCCGAGGTTCTGCGGCTCACGGAAACGTCGGCGAGGGCGACGATTTCCACGTCGTTTTGGGTTCGGTTCCGCTCTAAATAACCGGGAATGTGTCCTTTACTTGCGACAAAACCATACCCGATGATGGCGCCTCGTAGCTGTTTTTTCTTCATGCAGATGTGGCTTGACGTAGAGTACCGAGAACGCTACTTAACCTTATTTTAGTGGGATCTATGGTTCTTCAAAGACGTTAAGCCCTCATCGTTTCTTCCGCTGTTCACTGCCGACGCCATATCCTCCTACTCGCGGCATACTTTGAAATCGGCATAATCTCCTTCTGCGACGCTTTGCGTATCATCCGAGTCGGTCAAAATGGAGATGCCTACGGGGTTGAGTAGTTTTTGCGCACTGAAGCGTCTTCGATAATCCACCGCTACATTAATGCGCTCTTCGACCCATTGATCGCGATTGGCCGGAGCACCATGCTCGAGGACCTTGACGGCCTTGCCGCCTCTCTCGAATTCCAAGCCTTTGGATAACTGCTCACTCCAAATATACTTTAGTGATCCGGCTCCCTTTGTAAGGTACAGTCGCGAGAGCGAAATCCGATCCGTCCATCCGAGCTGTCCTTTAACCGCGCGTTCGCATACAGTTACGTCGTCGGGAGGACAAAAGCCAACATAGACGCCGAGGACGCTGTCATCCTTTCCGTTCTGTTCGTCCGCCCCTCGGGGAAAAACCCGGGGCCGCCACTTCCAACTCAAAATCGGATATTCCTCGATATTCCATTTGACGGGCCGGTCAGCCTCGCTGCCATTGCCGGAGGACTTTCCATCGGTAGCTCTGGCGCGAACGAAAAACATGTCCCCGTCTTTGGCGAGCACATAGACATTTTTTCCGGCCTCCTCTCGCGGTTTCCAACCGGCTGGAAAACTATTGGGCTTCGAACCGGAAAAATCTTCCAAGACGGTGCATTCCTGCGCCTGAGATAAACCGGCGAAACTCATCAGTATTACACCAGCCGAAACGGCAACCTGCTTCCACCGCATATTCAGAAGACTTTGCATGATGTAGGCGAGCAATACAATCTCCAATGACCGCTTGCTTTTATGATATCGTGTCATTTTTGGGACCCCGCCGGAAGTCCCCTCTTGTGATCACCGGGTCGTGCGCCCGCGTTAAGCCGCTTCCGCGAATATTTGCATTCGGATACTCTGGCTGACTGACAGGTCTCTTTAGTTTTGAATTTATTTTTCATCCGTCAATGTCCTTAACGTCGCGGCTCATTCGTCATATGACTGAATGAGGCTCAGCAAAAAGCTATGGATGAGGAGGAATTATGAGTAGTGTTCGGGTTCTGGTAGGCACACGCAAGGGCGCATTCATTCTGACTGCCGATGCCAAGCGCACGGATTGGAAAATTAGCGGCCCGCACTTTGCCGGCTGGGAAATTTATCATTTAAAAGGATCCGCGGTTGATCCGAACCGCTTGTACGCTTCGCAATCGAGCGGCTGGTTCGGCCAGATCATTCAACGCTCGGATGATGGCGGAAAAACGTGGCACCAACCCGGAACCCCTGAAGGAGAATCGACCAGAACGCCCGAGGGAATGCCCAAAGCTGAGAGTAATAAGTTTGTTTATGATACGTCTTCTGAGACCGGCAAACCCTTGACGACGCACCAGTGGTACGACGGCACACCGCATCCGTGGGAGTTCAAGCGCGTTTGGCATCTCGAACCTTCGCTCACGGATCCGGACATAGTCTACGCCGGCGTCGAAGATGCCGCATTGTTTCGTTCCAGCGACGGGGGACGGACATGGCACGAGCTTGCCGGGCTGCGCGGTCACGGTTCCGGGCCTCACTGGCAACCCGGCGCAGGCGGCATGTGCCTGCATAGCATTATCGTCGATCCGACTAATCCGGGTCGTATTTTCATCGCGATCTCGTCGGCCGGTGCATTTCGTACTGAGGATGGCGGCAAAACATGGCAGCCTATCAACCGCGGCCTTAATTCGCAGTACATTCCCAATCCAACGGCGGAGGTCGGGCACTGCGTCCATCACATTGCCATGCATCCTGCACGACCCGGCATATTGTTTATGCAGAAACATTGGGATGTTATGCGGAGCGATGATGCCGGTGAATCTTGGCATGAGATCAGCGGTAACCTGCCCACCGATTTCGGCTTTGTCATTGACGTCCATGCGCACGAGCCGAATACTGTCTACGTCGTGCCGATCAAAAGCGATTCGGAGCATTTTCCGCTCGACGGTAAATTGCGCGTCTATCGAAGCCGCACGGGGGGAAATGATTGGGAGCCGCTTACCAAAGGTCTACCACAGAATGACTGTTACGTGAACGTGCTTCGCGATGCCATGGCGGTGGACTCGCTTGAGCAATGCGGTGTCTACTTCGGTACCACGGGCGGGCAGGTTTACGCTTCGGCTGATGCGGGCGACACCTGGACTGCGATTGTCCGAGATCTTCCGCCGGTGGTGTCGGTGGAAGCTCAAACAGTGCCATGATCCGCGTGACTCTCCCGCCTCATTTGCGTAAACTTGCGCATGTTGATGGCGAAGTACTGCTTACGGTCAGCGGTGAAATTACCCAGCGCACCGTGCTCGATGCGCTCGAGGCGCGCTACCCGATGCTCTGCGGCACCGTTCGTGATCAAACGACCCACAGGCGCCGCGCATTCGTGCGCTTTTTTGCTTGTAGCCAGGATCTTTCGCACGAATCTCCGGACGCGCCGCTGCCAAATGAGATTGCGACAGGCGCCGAGCCATTCATGATCGTAGGAGCGATCGCCGGCGGGTAGATGAGGCAACTTGCAGGTTTTTGCGTCGACCGAGATTCACTGTGGCCGAATCAAACACGGATAACATTCAGGCCCCGGCAAAACGCGTCGTGCTCATCAGCCGTGACATCGATGCGCCGCGGGAACGGGTATTTCAAGCATGGATCGATCCAAGTCAAATGGCGCGATGGTGGGGACCCAGTCATTTCACCATTCCGGTTTGCGAGGCCGATGCACGCCCGGAAGGCGCGCTTAAGATCGTAATGCGCGGCCCCGACGGCGTCGACTATCCAATGACCGGGAATTTTCAGGCCGTCGTCAAACCCGAACGCATCTCCTTCAGCACGATTGCACGCGATGAGGCAAGTAATCCCTTGCTCGAAGCGCTGACGGTCGTTACCTTCGACGAGATCGGCAGAAGAACACGGATCACGGTGCAAGCGAGCGCGGTCGGGCTTGCATCCGTCGCAGCAAAGATGCTGGACGGAATGGAAGCGGGCTGGAGACAGAGTTTGGACAAACTTGCGGATTTCCTCGCGAGTGGAACGACCCCATAGCGTAATTTTTTGGGCAAAGCTTTTGCGCGCCCTTTTTATTGGTCATTTTCTATAGAGGGCGGCAATGACGGCGCCGCGCGGGAGAGTATCATGAATATGGTTCTCTGGATTGTTCAAACCCTGCTCGCGCTGCTCTTTTTATTCACGGGTGGGATGAAGCTCATCATGCCGATCGAAGAAATGACGCAGCAGATACCCATGCCCGGGTTGTTTCTCCGTTTCATCGGGGTCTGCGAAGTGCTTGGCGGCCTCGGCTTGGTTCTGCCTTGGCTGCTAGGCATTCGTCCGGGGCTGACACCCCTCGCTGCCGCCGGACTCGTAATCATTATGATCGGTGCCACAGCGACTACGATCATGACAGGCCAAATCGCTATCTCGCTCGTGCCATTGGCGGTTGGAATTCTCTGCTTGTTCGTGGCCTACGGCCGCTGGCGACTTGTGCCGCGGCGCGAGCTCAGCTGACAGCGAAGTTCACTACGGAAAAATTCCAGCGCCAAAAAAAAATTTTTCTATCGCTAGAGTAAGCGAGGAGAGCTCAAGTGAAATATCGAGGAAGCTGCCATTGCGGCAACATCGCTTTCGAAGTGGAAGGTCTCATCGACAAAGCGATGGCCTGTAATTGTTCGATCTGTTCGCGCAAAGGATCGCTATTGTGGTTCGTGCCGCGCGCGCAATTGACCGTCCATGCGACCGATGCAAACATCGGCACCTATGAGTTTAACAAACACGTAATCCGCCATCGTTTTTGCCGAACCTGTGGCATTCATCCTTATGCCGAAGGGATCGATCCCAACGGTCAAGCGATAGCTGCGATCAACATTCGTTGCCTGGATGGAGTAGACCTCCAGGCGATACCTGTCGAGCAATTTGACGGACGAGCTTTGTAACAGAAACCGTATTGATTCACTGTATAGCTCACTCCAACTCCTGTCATACCTGCGCTTACCAAGCACATTGCAAATCTAAGACACCGCCGAGCTGCTCTTATTACTAGTTTCAGGACGGAAATTGCAGCGCTCATTGGATTAAATTCACACAAATACGACGGCAACGATCCAGAACTATGCTCAACCCGCTTTTCCCTTCAGCATCTAATATTCTCGCTCTCGTTGTAACGATTATCTGACATCCGTCAGATTTTTGTGGGTCACCACAGACATAAAATGCGCGCATAAGTGCTTTTGGCCGGTGTTCCAAACCGGAACTCACATCAGCTCCGTATCGCCCTCGGCTGACGCGAATTGGGCGCGCTTCTTGCACAATTCCCTGGGTTATTTTCATGAGTCAAGAAAGCATTGACGGAGGAGAAATGGAAATACCAAGAGATCTAGCAATTGAGAGACGTCAGCGAAGTGGCGCGCAATTTTCAGAACCGGTTGAGAGGCGAGGCGACTGGAATGAGGGATCACTGACAAACGTCGCGCGCAGCGCCTGGGACCAACAACAGCTCAGCGTTCTGATCGACGGAAACGAAAAAACCGTCGCGTGCGGGCTCGGCTGGTTTAGCATTGGGCTCGGGCTAGCGGAAGTGTTGGCGCCGAGAACCCTCGAGCGCGTTCTTGGCATCAAACATCATGGATTTTTGCTGCGCGTAATGGGATTGCGCGAAATTGCTTCTGGCGTGGGAATCTTGACCGGACGGCGTCCGTCAGGCTGGCTGTGGGCACGCGCCGGCGGAGATGTGATCGATATCGCCGCGCTCGGCATGGCACTTAATTCTGATACGGCGAAACCGGCCAATATCGGACTGGCTTGCGCGGCGGTCGCTGGCATCACGGTTTTAGACATCCGCTGTGCCCAAGAGCTTAGCCGAAACAATGATGCTGCGCTTAGCGCGCGCACGATAGAGGTGAGAAATTCGATCCAAATCAACTGTTCACCAGCTGCGGTTTACAAATTCTGGCGTAATTTTCAAAACCTGCCCAGATTCATGGGCAATATCGAGTCTGTCGACACGCTGAGCGATAACCGCTCGCACTGGTGCGTCAGAGGCCCTGCGGGCAAGCGCATCGAGTGGGATGCTGAAATTACCGAAGAAGAAGAGAATCGGCTGATTGCCTGGCATTCGCTCACAGGAGCGCAAGTCGAAAACTACGGTTCGGTCCGGTTCGAAACGGCTCCGGGCGGACGCGGGACGTATGTCAAAGTCCACCTTCAATACAGCCCGCCCGCGGGCATTGTCGGAGCTAGGGTGGCTAAGCTTTTCGGTCGTGAGCCGCAGCAACAAATTCATGAGGATTTGCACCACCTAAAACAAATCATGGAAACCGGAGAAATCATCACGACCAAGGGCCAGCCCGCCGGTCGCGCGCGCGGAACTTCCTGGAAATATGACCAGGCGGTTAGACGGCAGGTCAATTCGAGATCGGAGTACCAAACTTCCGCCGCGTAATAAGAAGGAGAATCCCATGAAAGCAAACTGCTGGTATGGCAAAAAGGACGTTCAAGTTGTCGACGTCTCCGAACCGGAGATTCTCAACAATCGTGACGCCGTAATCAAGATCACCTCTACTGCGATCTGTGGCTCAGATTTGCATCTTTACAACGGCTTCGTGCCAACCATGGAAAAGGGCGATATTCTGGGCCACGAATTTATGGGCGAAGTCGTCGAGGTCGGGAGCGAAGTTCACAATCTGAAGGCAGGCGATAGGGTAGTCGCTTCGTTCCCGATCTCGTGTGGGAAGTGCTTTTTTTGTCAAAGAGAGCTTTTTTCTCTTTGTGAGAATTCCAACCCCAACGCTTGGATGGCGCAAAAGCTCTTCGGCCATTCGCCCGCGGGAATTTACGGCTATACCCACATGCTCGGCGGCTTCGCCGGTGGACAGGCGGAATACGCGCGTGTGCCCTTTGCCGATGTGGGCACGGTAAAAATTCCCGACGGCTTGAGCGACGAACAAGTTTTATTTTTGTCGGATATCTTTCCGACCGGTTATATGGCCGCGGAGAACTGCAACATTCAGCCCGGTGATACCATCGCTGTTTGGGGTTGCGGGCCAGTGGCACAATTCGCAATGAAAAGCGCCTACTTGCTTGGAGCGGAGCGGGTGATCGGCATCGATCGGTTTCCTTACCGCTTGCTAATCGCGCGCGAAAAAGTCGGAGCGGAGGTGCTGAATTACGAGGAATGCGACGTCTACGATTCGCTGATGGAGATGACCGGCGGGCTTGGCCCCGATGCCTGCATCGACGCAGTGGGTATGGAAGCACATGTGCCGGGAGTGATTGGCGCCTACGATCGCGTAAAGCAATCGTTGATGTTGGAAAGCGATCGGCCCCACGCATTTCGCCAAGCAATCATGGCTTGTCGCAAAGGCGGAACTGTCTCGGTTCCCGGGGTCTATGGCGGTTTCGACGATAAAATCCCGCTCGGTTCTCTCATGAACAAGGGGCTCACCGTCAAAACTGGACAAACACACGTGCAGCGCTATTTCGCACCGCTACTCGAGAGAATTCAAAACGACGATATCGATCCCAGCTTTGTCATCACTCACCGGCTATCGCTCGAGGAGGCACCCAGGGGCTACGAGATGTTTTTGAACAAGGACGATGATTGTCTGAAGGTCGTGCTAAAACCGTGAAGGTTTATCACCGGCAGTTTGCGAGCCGCCCAAACCCATGACACATGGAATGCTGTGGCCAGCGCATCAGTGTTGATCGTCGGCGGCGGCCTTGCGGGGCTCGCTGCCGCCTACCACCTCCAACGGCGCGGCTATAGCGCCACCATCGTCGAAGCACGCGATCGCGTTGGCGGTCGGGTATGGACTTGGCGTGACGGATTGGGTGGGATGCACGCGGAAGCCGGCGGTGACCTGATCGACCACGACCAGGAAGAGATCAGGAAACTAATCCATGAATTTCGCCTCGACGAAACCCGCATTCTGCGTCAAGGTTTTTTTCACTACCGGCGTGGCAGGACACCACAGCGCCGGCTGCGCGCTTCGTCCACCGGCTGGCGTCTCACCGGTCAGGCACTCGAGCCGCTAATCCACTTGTATAAATTGAACGGAGAAGAATGGAAGGGACCAATAGCCACTGCCATCGCGATGCAAAGCGTTGCCGAGTGGGTGGCTCGAGACGGTAAAGCTCACTTGAAGCGGATATCGCGAAAACCTGCAGCAGATGCAGCGGAGATCGATGCGACGGCCGTTTGCATGCGCAATTTTTTTCTCGGCGATCCTGATGAGCTGTCGTTGTTGGCCTATGTCGAGCAGTTTGCCGCCGACAACGATCCCGCCAAGCGCACCATGTATCGGGTTCGCGTGGTAACGATCGTTTTGTCGAGAGGATCGCAGGCGCGCTGCGCGCTCCCGTGCTCCTCCGGCACATCGCTCGACGCATCGTTCAAAAGAAACATGCCGCTCAGTTGACGGTCGAAAATTCGCGCGGTCGGCGCAGCACGCTCAGCGCAAACTACTGCATTGTCACCGTGCCCGCGCCCTTGGCGTCAGCAATCGAGTATGCACCGCCGCTTCCCGAGCGTCAGCGCCATGCACTCACACGGCTCCGCTACGGACGCGCGACAAAGACCCTTCTACAACTCGACCGACACTTCTGGCGCAGATCGAGACGACCGCGTGCCTGCGCCACCGATCTCGAGATCGGTGCGGTATGGGACGGCAGCGAAGATCAGCCCGATCGTCGCGGCATCTTGACGCTGCTCGCTGGCGGCAGCGCCAGTGACGCGACCAAGGCTCTGCTGGCCACCGAAGGCGCGCGCGGTTTGGCGGAACGCCTCTCGTTCTTTGGCATTGGTGCCGCTCGTCTGATCGCCTACCACAGCATCAGCTGGGAGGACGATCCATGGGCGCGCGGTGGTTATGCTTTGTTCGATCCAGCGTTTCCACCGGCGGAGCGCCAAATCTTGGCCCTCCCGTACAAGCGAGTGTTCTTTGCCGGTGAGCATACCAGCACGAAATGGCAGGGATATATGAACGGCGCGATCGAGAGCGGCTTTCGCGCAGCCGAAGAAGTGTTTGCGACGGCACAGTTCTCGACTGCTCCATTCTAGAAACTGNTGTTCGTTCGTGGTTGTCGGGGTATCTGTCGGCGCGGTATCTTAAGATTGATAAGGTTAAACAAGGGAGGCAATGACAATGCCAGGTAAAACCGATTTCACACCTGAGGAATGGAAAAAAATCGTCGCGGCTGCTCCCATGGTGGGACTGGCGGTGACATGCGCAAGCCCGAATGGTCCATGGGGAGTAATGAAAGAGATGTTGTCGATGGGTATGGCGATGGCGGAAATGCTGCAAAAGGGTAGCTCCAATCCGCTCATCGCCGATCTCGCCGCTGATCTCAAAGCCCGCCAGACCAAACCCGAGCCGCCACGGGATTTAAAAGATCCCGAGCAGTGTAAGGACGCGGCGCTGCAACATATCAAAGCAGTGAACGAGCTTCTCGACAGTAAGGGAAAAGGTCCGGAAGCGGATGAGTTCAAGCGCTGGCTTTTGACGGTCGGCCAGCGAGTTGCCGAAGCCGCTAACGAAGGCGGTCTATTCGGATTCGGTGGTGAGCGAGTCTCCGACGCGGAAAAGAATGTTCTGCGGCAAATCTCCTTCGCTTTAGACCAACCCGTGACCTGATTCCGAGTGCCATTTTTTAGGCGGCGAGCGGAAAACATTCACCGAGTCGTCATTGCTTTGCTGGATCATAGCCCAAGATTGAGGCGAGCCAGCGCTCCACTTCGGCCACTTTCATGCCTTTTCGCGCGGCATACGACTCCACCTGGTCTCTTCCGATCGAGCTGACAGCGAAATACCGCGCTTCTTGATGCGCGAAGTAGACCCCGCAAACCGCGGCCGTGGGATACATGGCATAGCTCTCGGTCAGCGTGATTCCCGTCGCGCCTCCGACATCGAGCAAATCGAAGATGAGCGGCTTCTCGGTATGGTCGGGCTGAGCGGGATAACCTGGCG
>Ga0065715_10000503_pt1 | contig 14351 bp, 9 predicted proteins | sample MisBulReplicate1_FD_59102 | JGI IMG/M metagenome (GOLD analysis project Ga0065715, IMG submission 59102) | Miscanthus rhizosphere microbial communities from Kellogg Biological Station, MSU, sample Bulk Soil Replicate 1 : eDNA_1 v2 (version 2) | ecosystem: Host-associated > Plants > Roots >...
AATTACAAGCGCTTGTAAGCGATGTATGCCAACATTGCCAACTGTTTTACCTTTCCATCCGCTGCGTTCAATCAGCCAGCCTGCAGGCACCTTAATCAAGCCTGCTGCGGAACCAGGGAATGATACGATATCCGGGTATTGCTCTTTGAGTGCTGCAAATTGTTTCTCAGGAATCTCCGGATTCTTAAAAAAGCTTCCTGCATTCCCGAGCTGTGCAGGGTTGGGCAACTTACTTCTTCGTATTTCTACAACCGCTCTGCTGACATCGCGGATGTTGGGATTGGTAACACCTTTTTCGTCTAATATTTGTTGTATCGCTCCATAGGATGTATTTACCGATGCCTGCTTTTTTAAGCGGAAGGCAACAAAGGTAATGACATACTTTCCTTTGTATATTTTTTTAAATACGCTATCTCTATAACCAAATTCACATTCTGTATTTGTGAAGCGTTTTTTTGAACCTGTTTCAATTTCAATACATTCAACCGATTCAATGGTATCTTTCACTTCAACGCCATAGGCACCGATGTTTTGAATAGGAGAGGCGCCTACGGTTCCTGGAATTAAAGAGAGATTTTCAATGCCTGCCCAGCCCTTGTTTACGCAATGAATTACGAACTCGTGCCATACTTCACCAGCTCCGCATTTCACCAGTACAGAATCTGCAGTTTCTTCTAATACCTGAATGCCCAGAATTTCGTTTTTCAGAACAATACCTTTTACATCTTGAGTAAAAAGTAAATTACTTCCGCCGCCTAAAATTAAGAGAGCGAGTTTCTGTTTTTTTGATTCTTCCAGCAGTTCGATTAATTCTTTGTCAGATTTAAAAATGGAAAACTTTTCTGCCGTAGCCGGTATAGAAAAAGTGTTGTATTTTTTTAAGTTTTTATTCGATTCGATAACAGCCTTCATTAATATACAAAATTCTTGGGATACAAACTTCAGCAATTCCATCCGAACCGTCAAATTCTTTCCTTACATATTGATTTTTGCAGAAATTATAAGATTTATTGCCCTTTATGGAACTTTTTTTATTTGTAATAATTCTAAATTAAATTGTTCATATGTTTTAAATATTTGTAAAATTAAGTAAATCAAGTTTTTGCATTATTACGAACCTTAGAATCGGGCTTTATTGCAATTGGAGGCAGAAAAAATGTTTGAATAATCGGATTCGCATGATAGATTTGTAAGTCTTTTAGGCAAACTATGGCCAAAATTTCGGAAAAAACAGTGTTAAACATGTCCAGATTACCTATTCTGATGAGTAGAATTTCGAGATCAATCCTTACGTTGGTAGTATTCTCTTTTGTAACCTTATCTCCCTCATTTGCAGATGATTCGATTCCAGCAGCAGCAGCTCCAGCAGCAACTCCAGCACTAGATGGCAAAGGAGAACAATTATTCAAGGAAAATTGTAAATCATGCCACAAAGTTCATGAAGAATCAGTAGGACCTGCATTGTCAGGTGTTTCTAAACGTAGATCTGCTGATTGGTTACATTCATGGGTAAAAAACAATGCGGTATTTAGAGCAAGCGGTGATAAAGATGCCGTAGCTATTTACGAAAAGTACAAAAAAGCAGAAATGACTGCTTTCCCTACTTTAGCAAACGAAGACATCGATGCAATTATTGCATACGTTGAGTCTGTTCCGGTTCCGGTTGCAGAAGTTGCTAAAGGACCTGAAGGTGCAGCTACTGGTGGCGGTGGCGGAGAATACGACACAGTTATCTTAGGATTAATTGTTGTTGTTCTTGTTTTAGTACTGGTAGCAATGTTCATTTTCCTTGCAGTAATTAAGCGTTACTTAAAAGAAAAAGAAGCAGGCTTAAGTGCTGAAGACAAAGAATTAGTAAATCAGAAATTCGATGTTAAAGCATTTTTAAAGAGCAAAGGATTCATAACAATCGTAGTATTGGTACTTGTTTCTGTTACTGTAAGAACGTGTTGGATCGGTGCTCAGGAAGTAGCGGTTGAGCAAAATTACGCTCCGGTACAACCAATTGCTTTCTCACATAAATTACACGCAGGTGATAACCAAATCAACTGTAACTATTGCCACACGGGTGCATACAAAGGCAAGCAATCAAACATTCCTTCTTTAAACATCTGTATGAATTGCCATACATATATTAAGAAGGGTCCTAAGTTCGGTGAATCTGAAATTAAAAAATTAACCGATGCGTATGCAGCAGGTACACCAATCAAATGGGTACGTGTTCACAACCTACCTGATTTAGCATACTTCAACCACTCACAACACACTCAGGTTGCTGGTCTTGAATGTCAAAAATGTCACGGTCCAATTGAAGAAATGGAAGTTGTTAAACAATATTCTAACTTAACAATGGGCTGGTGTATCAACTGTCACAGAGAAACTGCTGTGAACAGTAAAGACAACGCGTACTACGATCGTTTGTTGAAAGTACACGAAGAGTCTAAGAAAAAGACTGATATGACTGCTGAAGAAATGGGCGGTTTAGATTGTTCAAAATGTCACTATTAATAAGAAAGTTCGAAAGCCTAGTTATTCATAAATATGAAAGATAATAACAAAGTATTTTGGAAAGGTGTTGAAGAGTTGGGCAACAGCCCGGAATTCGTAAAGAATGCTCAAAATGAATTTCCAGAATTCCTTCCTCTAAAGAATTCTTCTGAAGAATCAAACGGAACGGATAGAAGAGATTTCTTAAAGCTTTTGGGCTTTAGTGTTGCAGCTGTTTCTCTTGCTGCTTGTGAAGCTCCCGTTAAAAAAGCGATTCCATATTTAAATAAACCTGAAGATATTGAGCCAGGTATTGCAAACTATTATGCTTCTACTTTTGTAGATGGCGGTGAGTATTGCAGTGTATTGGTGAAAACACGTGAAGGTCGTCCGATTAAAATTGAAGGTAACAGACTTTCAAGCATAACAAAAGGCGGTACGAACGGTCGTGTTCAAGCTTCAGTATTAAGTTTATATGATACAGCTCGTATTCAAGGTCCGCTTGTTAAAGGCAAACCTGCTACATGGGCTGATTTAGATAAACAAGTTGCAGACAAATTATCTTCTGTAGCAGCATCTGGCGGTAGCATCCGAATTGTTTCTAACACAATTTTGAGCCCTACAACGAAGAAAGCAATTGCAGAATTTAAAGCAAAATATCCTACGACAGAACACGTTCAATACGATGCGAATTCTTCTTACGGTATTTTGAAAGCAAACCATACTTCATTTGGTTCAGCCGTTATTCCTTCATATGATTTCAGCAAAGCTGAAGTAATTGTTGGTTTTGGTGCGGACTTCTTAGGTACATGGATTTCACCGATTGAATTTGTTTCTCAATATGCAGATACACGTAGACTTGGTAAAAACAAGAAAACGATGAGTCAGCATTTTCAGTTTGAAACAGCTCTATCGTTAACAGGTAGTAACGCTGATTACAGACAACCAATTAAACCTTCTCAAGAAGGTTTGTTTGTAGCAGAATTATATAATAAGATTGTTGCTGCGAGAGTAGGAACACCATCTATTAAAAATGATATTTTAGATAAAGCTGCTGCAGCTTTATTAAATCATAGAGGTAAATCATTAGTAGTTTCTGGTTCGAATGATGTTAATGTTCAGATTTTAGTAAATGAAATCAACTTAGCATTAGGTAACTATGGTACTACGCTTTCATTAGCAACTCCTTCTTTCCAAAAGCANGGNAATGATGAAGCAATCAATACATTCATTGANGAAGTAGTAGCTGGAAAAGTTAGTGCNGTATTCTTCTATGGTGCAAACCCTGTGTTTGATCATGCAAGAGGTNCTGAATTAGCAAAAGCATTACCATCTCTTCCTTTATCTGTTTCTTTTGCTGACAGAGCAGATGAAACAGCTTCACTTTTACAATTCGTTGCTCCGGATCACCATTATCTAGAGGCTTGGAGTGATGCAGAACCAAAAGCTGGTTTCTATTCATTAGGACAACCTGCAATTTCTCCAATCTTTAAAACAAGATCTGCGCAAGAATCACTTCTTTCATGGTCTGGAAATTCAGTTGATTATTATACTTATTTAAAATCAAACTGGGCAACAACTATTTTAGCAGGTGCTTCATGGGATCAGGCATTACAAGATGGTGTTTTTGAACCTAAGACATATGTTGGTACTGAAGTTACAACGTCAACGTTTGATCGTTCTTCTGTTGAAGCTGGAATTAACAAAAACTACTCTGCGAATACTTCAGGTTTAGAATTAAAATTATACGAGAAAATAGGTTTGGGAACTGGTTCTCAAGCGAACAATCCTTGGTTACAAGAATTGCCGGATCCTATTTCTAAAGCAACGTGGGACAATTATGTAGCGGTATCTGCTAGCTATGCTTCTAAGAACTCTTTAGAGCAAGGTGATCTAGTTACTGTTAAGTCTGCTGCTGCAAAGTATTCAGTTGATCTTCCGATCTTGATTCAACCAGGACAAGCTGGCAATACAATCTCTATAGCAATTGGCTATGGTAGAACAAATGCTGGTAAGTGTGGTAATGAAATTGGTAAGAATGTTTATCCATTCGCACGTTTTGTAGATGGTTCTGTATTGGACTTTGTAACGGATATTACAATCACTGCATTAGGTGGCGACAAGTATAAACTTGCTCAAACACAAACACAACATACGTTAATGGCTCGTCCGATTATTCAGGATGCGTTGTTATCAGAATATATTAAAGATCCTTCAGCAGGTAGATTCATACCAAAGGTTTCAACACCGGATGGCAAAGTAGCTCCTGCATTGGTAGATATCTGGAAAGATCAACATCATCAGCCAAATCACCTTTGGAGCATGTCTATTGACTTGAACACGTGTTTAGGTTGTGGTGCATGTGTGATTGCTTGTCAAGCGGAAAATAACGTTCCGGTTGTAGGTAAAAAAGAGGTTATGAATGCGCGTGAGATGCACTGGATTCGTATCGATAGATACTACAGTTCAGATGCTGAACCTACTGAAACAGGTAAGTACTTCACGAATGATAAAGAAGGTATCGGATATGGTACGTTAGAAGTTGCTTCTGAAAACCCTCAGGTTACGTTCCAGCCAATGATGTGTCAGCATTGTAACCACGCTCCGTGTGAAACGGTTTGTCCGGTTGCTGCAACAACACACAGTTCTGAAGGCTTAAACCAAATGACTTATAACCGTTGTATCGGTACTCGTTACTGTGCAAACAACTGTCCATATAAAGTACGTCGTTTCAACTGGTTCAAATACTTCGATAACGAAGAGAAATTTGATAAGAACGTTGCAATGAATACTTCATTGGGTCGTATGGTATTGAACCCGGATGTTACAGTACGTTCTCGTGGTGTAATGGAAAAATGTTCATTCTGTGTTCAGAAAATACAAGAAGGTAAACTTAAAGCGAAGAAAGAAAAACGTCACATCGTAGATGGTGAAGTTACTACAGCTTGTGCTGCAGCTTGTGCTTCAGGTGCAATCTTATTTGGTGATTTAAGAGACGTTGAAGGTAAAGTTTACCAAGAGCGTAACGTGAACAATCCAGAGCGTACATACACAGTTCTTGAAGAATTGAATGTGCAGCCGAATGTTACCTATTTGACAAAAATCAGAAATATTTCTAAAGCCTAATTTAATCGAGATTTAAGATTATGCAAGTTACTTCTTCGGTAAGGCCGCCGTTGGTTACAAACGGAAAAACAAAACAAGACGTTACCAACGATATTTGTAGACAAGTAGAAGGTGCGCCTTCTACAGCGTGGAAAATATCATTTGCGATGGCATTAATCACTTTATTCTATGGTGGATATTGCCTTTGGACAACATGGTATGAAGGTATTGGTATGTGGGGTTTGAACAAGACAATTGGTTGGTCTTGGGATATCACAAACTTCGTGTGGTGGGTAGGTATTGGTCACGCCGGTACATTGATCTCTGCCGTATTATTATTGTTCCGCCAGAAATGGAGAACGTCTATTAACCGTGCAGCTGAGGCGATGACAATCTTTGCCGTTATCTGTGCTGCTACGTTCATTATTGCTCACATGGGTCGTCCGTGGGTTGGTCACTGGGTATTACCTTTCCCAAACAACAACGGTTCATTATGGCAAAACTTTAACTCAGCCTTGATGTGGGACGTGTTCGCGATCTCAACATACTTCACTGTTTCATTGGTATTCTGGTATGTAGGTTTGATTCCTGATTTCGCAACAATCCGTGAAAGAGCTACTGGTGTTCGTCGTAAAATATACGGTGCATTAAGTATGAACTGGGACGGTTCTGCTAAAACATGGTCTCGTTACGAAGCAGTATCTTTAGTATTAGCAGGTGTTTCTACACCACTTGTACTTTCTGTACACACAATCGTATCTATGGACTTTGCAACATCACTTATTCCAGGATGGCATACAACAATTTTCCCTCCGTACTTCGTTGCGGGTGCGATCTTCTCTGGTTTTGCAATGGTATTAACATTGATGTTGGTTGCAAGAACATTATTCAATCTTGAAGATTATATCACAATCAACCACATCGAATCAATGAATAAAATCATTGTATTGACTGGTTCAGTTGTAGGTATCGCATACATCACAGAATTCTTCATTGCTTGGTACTCTGGTGTACCATATGAAAAATACGCATTCATCAACCGTGCATTCGGTCCATATTGGTGGGCATATGCATCTATGATGACATGTAACGTAATTTCCCCTCAATTATTCTGGTTCAAAAAAGTACGTACAAGTATCGCATGGACATTTGGTTTATCGATCATTGTAAACATCGGTATGTGGTTTGAACGTTTTGTTATTATCTGTACATCGTTACATAGAGATTTCTTGCCTTCTTCATGGGCAATGTTCTCTCCAACGTTATACGATGTAGGGGATTACTTATTCACGTTTGGATTATTCTTTACATGTTTCTTATTATTCGCGAAATATTTCCCGGTAATAAACATGGCTGAAGTTAAAACGATTATTGATTCATCTTCTGAAAAGAAATAACCTGAGTCCTGAATACTTTAAATAATATGGAAAAAGGAAAGAATTTTGTAATTGGCGTATACGATGAAGAAGCAGTATTGATGACTGCTGTTGACAAGATACGTTCAAAAGGAGTAAAGATACATGAAGTGTATACTCCATATCCTGTACACGGATTAGATAACGCATTAGGTTATAGCTATTCGAATTTACCGATCGCTGGTTTCTTGTTCGGTATCTGCGGAACTATTACTGCATTGACAATGATGATTTGGATGTTAGGCTTTGATTGGCCTATGGATATCGGTGGTAAACCACACATTCCACTTCCTGCATTTATTCCGATTACGTTTGAGTTGACTGTACTGTTTTGTGCGTTAGGTATGACTGGTACATTCTTCGTAGCAAGTAATTTGAATCCTTGGTCAACACCTAATATGTTTGATCCAAGAACGACAGACGATAAGTTTGTTATTGCTTTTGATTTAGCATCAAACAAACAAGATTCAGCTCAGCTGAAATCAATACTTTCAGAAACAGGAGCTTCTGAAGTGACCACAAAATCATTGGAAAACTAAGAAAGGCTTCATATACTATGACAATGAAAACCTTCAATATAGCAGCAGCAATCGTTTTTGCCGCAACCGTTTCATCGTGTAACCACAACTTTGATCAGATACCTGTTCACGAAACTCCTAATGTGGAGTACGCTCCGAACATGTATGTTTCTGAAGCTTACGAGCCAGTAACAGTGGTTGAAGATTCAGTAAATCACCCGGAAGCATACAATGTGATGCCATACAACAATGGTACTAACTTACGTTTGCCAGTTGCCGGAACAATTAAGCGTGGCGCAATGCCATATCATATTGCTAAAGATTCTTTAGCGTATGCAAATGCAACACTTGTTTCTCCAATTCAGCCAACGGAAGATGTTTTAGCAGAAGGACAAGTATTGTTTGATCGTTTTTGTTCTCACTGCCATGGTAAAGGTGGAGAAGGAGATGGCCCTGTAAATGAAAAATTACAAGGTGTAGCGAATTTGAAATCAGGTACACTTAAGGCTGTTAACGCTGGACATATATTCCATGTTATTACTCATGGAAAAGGAAGAATGCTTCAGCATGCTTCTCAATTGGAACCTTTAGAGAGATGGAAGATTTCACTTTATGTGAAAGAAGTTCTACAAAAAAAATAACTATTTAGAACGAAGGTAGATTTATGGCACATCATCACAATACTTCAGTTAACCTTGACGAAAAGTTTGTATTCTCTTCGGAGATAAAGAAAAAACTATTTATTTTAATAGGAGTAGGGGTAATACTTACAATCATAGGTGTTTTCCTTGCAAAATATCAAGAAGATCATAAACATGGTGCAGAACACGCAAGTGCTGTAGCTGCATCATTAGTTGCAGAACATGAAGCTGGTCATGCTACAGAAGCTCATGCTCATAGCGATGCTGCTGCTCACGGTCACGGTGAAGAAGCTCATGCAGAACATGGCGCACATCATGATTCTAAGCCAGTTTGGGCTTTACGTTTGATCAAAGATTTGTGGCAAAACAATATCTTCTTTGCAGGTATCGCTGCAATGGGTATTTTCTTTGTTGCATTTAACTATGTTGCTTGGGCTGGATGGTCTGCAGGTGTTCAACGAATCCCTTCCGCATTTGGTAACTATCTTTGGGTAGCTGGTCCACTTACAATCATTTTATTCCTTGCTTTTGGTCATGATTTATTCCACTGGACGCATGAGAACTTATACGATCCAACAGATAAAGAACATTACGATGAGTTGCTTGATGGTAAAAAAGCATTCTTAAATACACCTTTCTTTATTGTACGTACCATAATTTACTTTGGTTTATGGTTATTCAGCTGGACTACACTTCGTAAATATCAGAAGAACGAAGACCTTGCTGCAGATACAAAATGGTGGCATAAAAGTGTTGTTACATCAGCATTCTTCTTGATCTTCTTTGGTGTTACATCTTCAATGAGTGCTTGGGATTGGGCGATGTCAATGGACCCTCACTTCTTCAGTACAATGTTCGGTTGGTATGTATTTGCTAGCTGGTTTGTAACTGCTTTAGCATTCATCACATTGATCATCGTGATTCTTAAAGACAATGGTTATTTGTCTATCATTAACGAGAACCACTTACACGATTTAGGTAAATTCATCTTTGCATTCTCTATTTTCTGGACGTATATCTGGTTTGAACAATTCTTATTGATCTACTATGCAAACATTCCTGAAGAAGTTGGCTATTTTGTTCAACGTTTGAAATCAGATGCATATACACCGATATTCTTCTTAACATTGTTCTTAAACTTCTTCTTCCCGTTCCTTGTATTGATGACAAGAGGTGCGAAAAGATTGAGCATTATGTTGAAGATTGTTTGTGTGGTTGTAATATTGGGTCACTGGTTTGACTTCTTTATGATCACTACACCTCCTGTATTAGGTCAGAATGGTGGCTTAGATGGTATCTTCTTATTCCTTGAATTAGGATTGGGTATGGTCTTCGTAGGTGTTTTCTTATTCATGGTTTTAACTGCTTTAGCTAAGTTGAACTTGATTGCGAAAAATCACCCAATGATTGAAGAAAGTGTTCATCATGATGTATTTTAATTAAGCCATTACAAAACTCTGTATATAAAATGACTTCTGTAATTATAACTGTAGCAATTGCCCTGATTCTATCAATACTTTATTTGATATTTAGAATCGGTGTATTAACAAATGTGATGAAAGGCCGTTACCAAAAAGTTGTTGGTATTGGTAACACGGTAAACGCGTTTCTTTTCATCGTCGTATTTGTAGTGGGTACTTTAGCCTTCTATTTATCTTTCATGTCTGCTCGTCAGTACTTCTTACCTGAAGCTGCTTCTGAGCACGGTGTTAGAACGGATTTATTGTTCTGGGTAATCATGGCAGTATTAACATTAGCATTCCTTGTTACGCATGCTGTGTTGTATTTCTTCCCATACATGTACCGTTTCAAAGAAGGCAACAAAGCATTCTTCTATCCTGACAACCATACAATCGAACGTATCTGGACAATTATTCCTGCAATCATCATGGCTGGTTTCGTTGTGTACGGATACAAAGAGTGGAGTGCAATCACTGCACCAGCTCCTCAAGGTTCTGAAGTAATTGAAATCATGGGTAAACAATTTGCATGGCAAGTAAGATACCCTGGTGCTGATGGTAAATTAGGTAAATATCACTACAGAAAAATTGATGCTACAAATGAATTCGGTATCGATTTCAATGACTCTGCTAGCTTTGACGATTTTATTCCAATGGAATTACACTTACCAAAAGGTAAAAATGTTCAATTGAAAATTCGTGCTCGTGATGTAATTCACTCTGTATTCTTACCACACTTCCGTGTTAAAATGGATGCTGTACCAGGTATGCCTACAACGTTTTGGTTTACACCAACCATTTCTACTGCTGAAATGCGTGTGAAATTAAACAAGCCTGAATTCAATTATGAATTAGCTTGTACTGAAGTTTGCGGTCGTGGTCACTATGCGATGCGTTTCTTAGTAATTGTTGATGAGCCTGCTGAATACGAAAAGTGGAAAGCATCTCAAAAATCATGGGCATCTTTAAATGCTGAGTATGTTTCTACAAAAGCTCCTCAAGCATTAAAGGATTTATATCTAAAGGATTTCTTGCCTACTGCTGCAGCTCCTGTAGAAGTAGTTACAGATTCTCTAGCTGTACCAGCTGCGGATACTACATTAGTTGACGCTCATGCTTCAATAAAGTAAGAATCAACCCTTACTTAACTTAATTAGAATTAATAACAATTTATCATAAATACTATGTCGGCTGTTAATATGTCACATTCTGGTGCTGATGCACATGCACACGATGAACATGATCACCACGAATTACCTTGGATTCGTCAGTATGTATTCAGTGAAGATCATAAGTACATCGCTAAGCAATATTTAGTATCAGGTATTATCTGGGCTATCATTGGTGGTTTGCTTTCTGTATTATTCCGTATTCAATTAGGTTTCCCGGATGCTGATTTATCTTGGTTAAAACCATTGTTGGGTGAGTGGATTCAAAATGGCAAATTAGATCCTGAGTTCTATCTTGCTTTAGTTACAATGCACGGTACCATCATGGTATTCTTTGTATTGACAGCTGGTTTGAGCGGTACATTCAGTAACTTCTTGATTCCTCTTCAAATTGGTGCACGTGATATGGCATCTGGTTTCTTGAACATGGTTTCATACTGGTTGTTCTTCTTATCAAGTGTTGTAATGATGATCTCTTTGTTCATCAAAACAGGTCCGGCATCAGGTGGTTGGGTAGTATATCCGCCATTGAGTGCATTGCCACAAGCAGTAAACGGTTCAGGTTTAGGTATGACATTGTGGTTGGTTGCAATGGTATTCTTCGTTGCTTCAACGTTGTTAGGTGGTTTGAACTATGTAACTACAATCATTAACCTTAGAACAAAAGGTATGTCGTTCACACGTCTGCCATTAACGATCTGGGCATTCTTCATTACAGCAATCATCGGTATCTTATCATTCCCGGTATTGGTTTCAGCTGTATTGCTTTTAATATTTGATAGAGGTTTTGGTACAAGTTTCTTCTTGTCTGAAATTTATATCGGTGGTGAAGCATTGCACAACGAAGGCGGTAGCCCTGTATTGTTCCAACACTTATTCTGGTTCTTAGGTCACCCTGAGGTGTACATCGTAATTATCCCAGCATTGGGTATTACATCTGAAATTGTTGCTACAAATTCTCGTAAGCCAATCTTCGGTTACAAAGCCATGATTTTCTCTATCGTAGCAATTGCATTCTTATCCTTCATTGTATGGGCTCACCATATGTTCGTTTCGGGTATGAATCCATTCCTTGGTTCGATCTTCATGTTCTTGACCTTGATCATTGCTGTACCATCAGCGGTTAAAGGTTTCAACTACATCGCAACATTATGGAAAGGTAACATCATCTTTACTCCTGCAATGTTGTTCTCTATCGGTTTGGTTTCTTTCTTCCTTTCTGGTGGTTTAACAGGTATTGTATTAGGTAACTCTGCTGCAGATATTCAATTACACGATACATACTTTGTAGTAGCTCACTTTCACATTGTAATGGGTTCTGCTTCGTTCTTCGGTATGTTGGCAGGTGTGTATCACTGGTTCCCTAAAATGTTTGGTAGAATGATGGATGAGCGTTTAGGTTATGTTCACTTCTGGTTAACATTCTTAGGTGTATACTTGATCTTCTTCCCAATGCACTACATCGGTATTGCAGGTTTCCCAAGACGTTATTATTCTTGGACTGGCTTTGATGCATTCAATACATTCACAGACTTAAATCAGTTTATCAGTATTGCTGCAATCATTGTATTCATTGCTCAGTTCATCTTCATCTTTAACTTCTTCTATAGCATGTTTAAAGGTAGAGTTGCAACATTGAATCCTTGGAAGTCTAACACATTAGAGTGGACTACACCATTGAATCCTGGACATGGTAACTGGCCTGGAGCAATTCCACATGTATATCGTTGGCCATATGATTACAGTAAGCCAGGTGCAGCGGATGATTTCATCCCACAAACAGTACCTTTCTCTGCAACTCCTGAGTCTAACTTCCCTCACGAAAAAGACGAAAACTAAAATACTCAAAAGACTGACCTTCTGGTCGGTCTTTTTGTTAATATTCTTATCCAAAAGCGCTAGTCTAGATTTTTTATAGTCTCACTAAACCTTTTGGATTTTTTTATTCTTATACCATTACCGTAATAGAAAATGTATACGAATCAAATTAACCGTTTCTACACCATTGTACTTGTAACATTGATCAGTATCTATCTGGTAATTCTTGCCGGAGGAATTGTACGTAGCACAGGGTCGGGGATGGGGTGTCCGCATTGGCCGAAATGTTTTGACTCGTATGTACCACCTCTTCAGGAATCAGATCTGCCTGCGAACTACAAGGAAGAATTTAAAGTACAAGGTCACCCGGCAGAATTTAATGTATACAAAACATGGACAGAATACGGCAACAGGCTTATTGGCGCCATTGCTGGTTTGATTGTCGTGTATCAGTGTATTTATGCCATTCGATTTATAAAATCAAAACCGAAATTCTTTTGGTTCTCTTTCTTATTGGCAATCTTAATGGGCTCACAAGGTTTGTTAGGTGCTAAACTTGTATCTTCTTTCTTAGCTCCCTTATTGATCACGCTGCACATGGCTGTGGCATTGATTATCATGGGTATTTTGATCTGGTTGTTGATAGCAGTGAAGCTTGAAAAAGATTCCTTGGATACTGCAGCAACAGAAGCGTCTAAAGCACTTTCAAAAAACTATTCCCGCATTATGTGGGTGTTTATTTTACTTACGTCTATACAGATATTTTTGGGTACAGAAGTTCGTGAAGAAATTGACATCATTTCGTATGCACTCGATTATCAGTTTAAAGACACATGGATAGAGCGTATCGGCAGTGTATTTATCGTGCATCGCAGTTATTCCATACTCTTAACATTGGCAACAGCGTATTTTATGTTTGTGCTTTACAAGAAGCGCTTCGATCATCCGATTGCATTTACGTATATGACCGCCATAAGTGCCATTATGGGCGCTGAAATTGTAGCGGGGATCACCTTAGCCTACTTTGCCATACCGGCCTGGATGCAGCCTATACATTTGTTGTTAGCGACATTATTATTAGGTGCTCAATTAGCATTTGTTTTTAGGTTTATGATAGGACAAAACAGAAGGAGTGTGTAACTTGCGTACCCAAAATATACATATCGATCAGTCATTGACTTCACTTATTCAAGCATATTTCAAATTAACGAAGTTTCGATTAACTTCAACGGTTGCTTTTTCCTCAGGNATGGGGTATATCTTAGCAGAACGTGGACANGTTGATTGGTTGAACCTAATGCTATTTTTAGCAGGAGGTTTTTGTATTACNGTATCGGCGAATATNATTAATCAGATCATCGAACGCGATTCGGATAAGTTGATGAAGCGTACCGAAGCGAGACCCTTGCCATTAGGCACGATTGGGGTTAAGCAAGCCATTATAACATCTGTACTGTTCGTTATTGCAGGTACGGTTATTTTAGCCTTGTATAGCACGTTAAATGCATTGATCTTATCGTTGGTATCCCTTGTAATCTATTCATTCATTTATACACCCTTAAAAACGGTTTCTCCTATAGCTGCATTTATCGGAGCCTTCCCGGGAGCCTTTCCGCCTATGATCGGTTGGCTGGCTGTAACCGGAGAATATGGCTGGGAGCCGGGTGTGTTGTTTGCAATACAATTCCTATGGCAATTCCCGCATTTCTGGGCGATTGCATGGGTACTGGATGACGAA
>Ga0065715_10000750_pt1 | contig 14344 bp, 13 predicted proteins | sample MisBulReplicate1_FD_59102 | JGI IMG/M metagenome (GOLD analysis project Ga0065715, IMG submission 59102) | Miscanthus rhizosphere microbial communities from Kellogg Biological Station, MSU, sample Bulk Soil Replicate 1 : eDNA_1 v2 (version 2) | ecosystem: Host-associated > Plants > Roots >...
GCGGTCTTGTTCATCTGCCGGGTGATGCGCTCCTCGAGCGCCTTGTCCTTGTCCTTGCCTCCTTTGCCTTGCTCGGCCTCCTTGCCCTGCTCGGCCTTACCCTGCTCGCCCTTCTTGCCCTGCTCGCCCGTCTTGCCCTGCTCGCCCTTCTTGCCCTCGTCCCCCGGCCCGTCGTCGTCATACAGGCGGCGCGGGTAGTACTCGATGCGGAGCACCTGGCGGCCTTCGTAGGTCTCAGGACCGACGAACGCGTAGTGGCCGGGCTCGAACTTGAAGCGCATGAAGTAGGCCGCGGAGACGAACTGCGGCTCTCGCGTGGACTTGAGAATCGAATCGAGCGAGCCGGGGTTGTCCGTATCGGGCGCAGGGGCTCCCTGCAGGACGGCCGCCGATTTCGCGGCGTCCGATTTCTGGCGATCCTTCTCCTGGCCGATCCATTCCTGCTCGGCCTTCCGGCGGTCCTCCTCACCGAGCGTCACGCCGTCGAACTTCACCGGGCTGCGGACGAAGACCCCGTCGCGGATGTACCACTCGTACTCGCGGTCCATCGCGAACAGCCGGATCCGTCCCGGCCCGAGGAAGTCGGCCGTCTCGCGCTCGTCCAGGACGTATTGCTGCAGCTTCCGCCAGTTGTCGTCGCGCCGGGCCAGCACCTGCGCCATGAACTGGTCGAGGTCGTTGCCGGCCTGTCGGCATTCCGAGGGCGCCACCGAGAGGCAGAGGGCCACCGGCACGAAGAGGGCGACGGGTTTGAGGAGAGACAGGTTGAGGGCCATCAACGACTCACGGCGGGCGGGCGCTGGCGTGCCCGTTCGGGTTGGACGAGAGACGCCCGGCCGGAGTTCCACAAATGGAACTATGGACCTATCGACCTGTGGACCTATATCCTCCCGCCATGAACCGACGCAGCTTCCTGAAGGCGGCCGGCGCGACGCTGGCCCTGGGCTCCGTCCCCCGCTACGCAGAGGCCCTGGCCGACACCCACAAGCGCGTCGGACTCATCGGCACCGGCTGGTACGGCAAGGCCGACCTCTTCCGCCTGATCCAGGTAGCGCCAGTGGAAGTCGTCTCGCTGTGCGACGCCGACAAGCGGATGCTGGCCGATGCCGCCTCCCAGGTCGCGTCACGCCAGGTTTCGAAGAAAACGCCGCGCACCTTTTCGGACTACCGCGAGATGCTCCGCCAGAAGGACCTCGACATCGTCCTCATCGCCACGCCCGATCACTGGCACGCGCTGCCGATGATCGAGGCGGCGAAGGCGGGCGCCGACATCTACGTGCAGAAGCCGATCAGCATCGACGTCGCCGAAGGGCAGGCGATGCTGGCCGCCGCGCGCAAGTATCAGCGCGTCGTGCAGGTAGGCATGCAGCGCAGGAGCACGCCACACCTCATCACCGCGCGCGACCGCATCGTCCGTGAAGGCAAGCTCGGGAAGGTCGCGTACGTCGAGATCTACTGCTACTACCACATGCGCGCCAGCGAGAACCCGCCGGACATCGCGGCGCCAGACTACCTTGACTACGAGATGTGGACCGGGCCCGCGCCGATGCGGCCCTACAACGCGCTCGTTCACCCTCGCGGCTGGCGCGCGTTCATGGAATACAGCAACGGCATCGTCGGCGACATGTGCGTGCACATGCTCGACATGGTGCGCTGGATGCTGGACCTGGGCATGCCGACGCGCGTCAGCTCGTCGGGCGGCATTCTCGTCGACAAGGCGAGCAAGGCGAACACCACCGACACGCAGGAGGCGACGTTCGACTATCCGGAGATGAAGGTCGTCTGGACGCACCGCTCGTGGGGAGACCCGCCCGATCCGAAATATCCGTGGGGCGCCACGATCTACGGCGACAAGGGCACGCTCAAGGCCAGCGTGTACGGCTACGACTTCATCCCGGCCGGCGGCGGAGCGCCGATTCACGAAGACGTGCGATACGAGCTCGAGCAGTATCCGGAAGACAAGACGGAAAAGGATCTCGAGCGGCACGTGGCGCCGGCGATTCGCGGGCACATGAAGAACCTGCTGCAGTGCATAGAGACGCGCGAGCGCCCGGTGTCCGACATCGAGCAGGGCTACATCTCGACGACGGCGTGCATCCTGGCCAACCTGTCGCAGAAGCTCGGGCGATCGCTGACGTGGGACCACGCGCGCGGGGTCGTCGGCGGCGACGACGAGGCCAACGCGCTGCTGAAGCGTCCGTATCGCGGCCCCTGGGTGCACCCGGAGGCGATGAGTATCTAGGAGTGGCCGAGCTGAAGCTCGGTCCTGCGAATACATGCGGTGACCACGTTGTGATTTACGTAGGCCGAACTTTAGTTCGGCCATCAAGCGCATTTTGAGCGAGGTTCCATGGCGACACGACGCACGTTTCTAAAGGGAATCGCCACCGCCACGCTGGCAACGGCCGCGTCGAGCCGCCGCGTGCTGGGCGCGAACGATCGCGTGCGCGTCGGATTCATCGGCATCGGCCTGATCGGCACGCGCCACCTGCTGGACTTCCAGGCGCAGCCGGATTGCGAGGTCGCCGGCATCTCGGAGCTCTCGGACGAGCGGATGGACTTCGGCGTCGCGAAAGCCGGCAACAACCCGGCGCGCTTCCCCGACTTCCGTCGCATGCTCGAGCGCTCCGACATCGACGCCATCGTGGTCTCGACACCGGACCACTGGCACGCGCTGCTGACGATCATGTCGTGCGCCGCCGGCAAGGACGTCTACGTGGAGAAGCCGCTGACATACGCGCTCCGCGAAGGCGACTGGATGGCCGAGGCCGCGCGGGCGAACAAGCGCGTCGTGCAGGTGGGCACGCAGCAGCGGTCAGGCGTGCACTATCAGCGGGCGCGCACGCTGCTCCGCGAAGGCAAGCTCGGAGATATCCGAGGCGCGCGCTCGGGTTCGTTTCGCAACATCGTGCCCGGCTTCACGCAGCCCGTGGGAAAGCCCCTCTCGGCGGCGCAGTGGGACATGTGGCTTGGCCCGGCGCCCGCGATTCCGTACGATCCCGCGCGCTGCCTCTATCACTTCCGCTGGTTCAACGACTACTCCGGCGGCCAGACCACGAACCTGCTTGCGCACGAGATCGACGTCGTCCAGTGGGTGACGGGCGCGGCGCCCGTGCGGGTCGCCGCGTTCGCCCAGCGCAAGTCGCTGACGGGCTTCGGCGAGACACCGGACGTCTTCGAAGCGATCTTCGAGTACCCGGACTTCCTGGTGAACTGGTCGAGCCGCGAGGTGTCCGCTGGCGGGCGCGGCAACGGGCTCGAATTCTATGGGACGAAGGGCACACTGACGATCAACCGCAAGGGGTTCGAGATCGTGCCCGACCGCGCCCTGACGCCGGAGTCGCAGATTCCGAGCTTCACCGAGCCGGCCCGCTCGGAAGACAACGCGCCTTTCAGGACCGAAGCGGTGAAGGACGAAGGCTACGATCAGGTGCGCGACCAATTCCGCCCCCACGTCCGCAACTTCCTGGACTCCGTGAAGAGCCGACAGGCACCGGTGTCCGATCTCGAAGGCGGACACCAGACCGCCGTCGCGTGTCACCTGGCGAACATCGCCGCACGAGTGGGGCGCGTCGTGCACTGGGACGCGAAGGNACAGACGATCGTCGGCGATCCGGAAGCCTCGGCTCTCCTGACNCGCCCCTATCGCGCGCCGTGGGATCGCGAGCTGAAGGCGATCGTGCCGTCGGCATGAGCGTCATGCTGACCCGACGCGCCCTGCTCAACTCGATGGCGCTCGCCGCGGCGGCGCCGTTCGTCCGTCTGGCTGGAGATGGCCCGCGCATGTGCCTTGCCTACACGTCGTTCGCCGTGCGGATGCTTCAGGGGAAAGACATCCTGAAGTCGAATGCCGCGGCACTGACCGCCGATCAGTTCCTGGACCTGTGCGTGAAGTTCGGCGCGCGCGGGGCGCAGCTCGACTGGTCGCAAATCGAGTCGCGCGAAGCGTCCGCGCTCGCGAAGCTCAAGGCCCGCGTCGAGCGCGACGGCCTGGCGCTCGAGCTCTCGGTGCCGTCCTCGTGCCTCGAAACGCCTGCCGCTTACGACGAGATGGCCTCGACGGCATCGGTCCTCGGCGTGAAGCGCGTTCGGATCGCGTTGTTGTACGGACGCCGCTACGAGACGTTCAAGACGCGCGAGGAGTGGACCACGTGGCGCGCGAAATGGTTCGCGACGCTACCCGCGATGAAGGGCGCCATCGAAGCCCATCCCGTTCTCGTGGGCATCGAGAATCACAAGGATTTTCACGCGGCCGAGCTCGTCGAGCTGCTGCAGCGCGTCGGCAGCGCGAAGATCGGCTGCTGCGTGGACTTCGGCAACAACCTCTCGCTGCTGGAAGATCCGATGGATACCATCCGGACACTGGCGCCCTACACGGTCACGACGCACCTCAAGGACATGGCCGTCAAGCCGACAGCCGACGGCTTCGACCTCTCGGAGGTGGCGCTTGGAGAGGGACTGTTGCCGCTCCGGGCGATGATCGACGAATTGACACGGCACCGGCCGGATGTCGATCTCTGTCTCGAGATGATCACGCGCGATCCGCTGCGGGTGCCGTACAAGACGGACGGCTACTGGATCGCGATGGATCGCGCGGCCGTGGACGTTGCCCGCTTCGAGCGGGAGATACTCGGCAAGCCGTCGACACGCGACTTGCCGCGCATCACGGGCCTGGCGCCGGCGGATCAGGTCGCGCTCGAAGACGAACTGGTCCGCCGGTCGATGGCATACGCGCGCACATCGCTCCGGCTCTGATGCCGTTACTTGGACCTTCACCCTCAATGTCATTCGGCAATCGACAATGTCCACAGTCCTCGACCACTTCAAACTGACCAACAGGCGCGCCCTGGTAACGGGGGGCGCGCGCGGCCTCGGTCGTGTGATGGCCGACGCGCTGGCGGAGGCCGGTGCTGATGTCGCGATTACCAGCCGCACCTTGGCGAGCGCGCGGGATGCCGCCGCGGAGATCGCGCTTGCGACGGGCCGGAAGGTCGTCGGCCTCGACGCGGACGTCAGCCGCGCGAGCGACATCACGCGGCTGGTTGATCAAGCAGATGAGGCGCTCGGCGGGATCGACATCCTCGTCAACAACGCCGGCGTCAATATCCGCGGGGCGAGCGATGCGCTGGCAGAGGCAGACTGGGACACGGTAATCGACACGAACCTGAAGGGACCGTTCCTCTGTGCGCGCGCGTTCGGCCCGCGCATGGCCGCGCGCGGCTGGGGGCGCATCGTCAACCTGGGATCCATCCTGAGCGTGATCGCGCTGCCCGGCCGCGCGCCCTACGCGGCGTCGAAGGCCGGTGTCGCGAACCTCACGCGCGTGCTGGGGCTGGAGTGGGCGGCCCAGGGCGTGACGGTGAACGCAATCTGTCCCGGGCCGTTCGGTACCGAGATGAACCGGCCGCTGCTGAACGACCCCGAGAAATACGCCGCCTTCGTCGCGAAGATCCCGATGGGCCGCTGGGGCGAGCTGCACGAGATCAAGGGCGCGGCGGTGTTTCTCGCCTCCGACGCTTCCTCGTTCGTCACCGGCAGTCTGCTCTTCGTCGACGGCGGCTGGACTGCCCAGTAAATCGGGCGCCCCGTAAATCGGGGACTGTCCCCAAATGGGTTGCGTGTTCAGATTTGGAACACGAGCGTCAACTGGAGTTGACTATTGCGCCGGCGCTGACGCCTCCACGGCGTCGTCGTAGTAGTGCGTGATCGGCTTGCGCTCGTCGTCGTCGCGCGACATGCCGCCTTCCATCTTCGTCTGCACCATCAGCTCGCGGTGATCGGAGACGAGGCTGTAGCTCTGAGTGAACTTCATTCCCCCATCCATCGACGTCTCGATCGTCAGCGCGCCCNCCTCCCACTTGCTCTTCGTCTCGACGGTGCCGTTGTCGAACTGGTGCTTCTCCTTCTTCCCGTCGACCTTGTACTTCTTCACGCGGCCGTCGGCATCGGTGAACGAGACGATCTCGCCGTCGACGCTGATGTTGAGCCGCGTCGGCGGCGTCAGCAGCTCGCGCGCCAGGTTTCGCCGGCGCTGCATCTCAGCGCGCTGCTCGTCGCTCATCTGGCCGCCGCCCCCCATTCCGCCGCCGCGCATGCCGCCCATTCCGCCGCCGTAGCCACCGCCGCCGCCGCCGTACCCGCCGTGCCGATGCCCACCGCCGCCCTGGTCGTCAGGCATCCCCGCGCTCCTGCCTGGCCGATCGCCGATATCGTGGTTCAGCGTCCACGCGCCTTCAATCTTCGGCCGCTCCGTGGCCGGCGCCTGGGCAGCGCCCACCGCGCCCCCTGCCGCGAGGGCGAGCGCAAGGGCCGACCCGAGCGCGGTGTCCAACATTGCCGTTCGCATGACAGCCTCCTCGAACACCTTACCGCTGAATTGAAGGCCCGGGTGGCCGGGCCAGGGCAAGCCACCCGGGAATGAAGGATTACGTGCCGGTGATGCCTGACCGCGTGGGGCGTCCTGGCGTACGCCCGGCGTCAACGGCTCGCACTGATTAGGACGTCGCGCGGGCCGGCTGGCCGGGCCCATTGCGTAAAGAATTCTGAAAAGGACCTAGGCGGTGACGGCCGGATCGACGCAGAACAGATAGCCGACGCCCCGGACGGTCCGGATGAGGGCCGCGCGATCGGCCAGCTTGCGACGCAGGCGGCTGATGTGGACGTCGAGCGATCGATCGAGGCTCGACGGCTCGCGCTGGCAGACCACCGCCATGAGCTCGTCGCGCGGGACGATGCGCCCGGCGTGGCGGACAAGATACTCGAGGATCTCGTATTCGGTGGACGTCGCGGCGATGACGTCGCCGTTCACGTGGACCTCGCGCGTGCCGGTCTCGAGCATCACGCCGCTGGCCTCGAGCCGTTCGGGCTTGGCGAGCGCGGCGCGTCCCGTGCGGCGGAGCACCGCACGGATGCGGGCGAGCAGTTCCTCGATGCCGAAGGGTTTCGCGAGGTAGTCGTCGGCGCCGGCGTCGAGCCCCGTCACGCGATCAGTTTCGTCACCGCGCGCCGTCAGCATGATGATCGGCACGTGGCTGCGCCGACGTACTTGTCGCAGCAGCTCGAAGCCGTCGAGCCCGGGAAGCCGAACGTCGAGGAGCACCAGGTCGTGGCCGCCTTCGAGCGCCTGACGCAAGCCGATGTAGCCGTTGTGCACGGCGTCGAGGCGCATGCCGTAGTACGGCAGCACCTGCCCCATCACTCCACACAAGCTCTCGTCATCGTCGATGAGCAGCACGGAGAGCGACGGTTGATCGAAAGCTGCAGGCTCCGACGCGACTGAAGCGTGGCTGGCCACGAGTTCGATTGTGCCGCAGTTCGTACGCGTATTGCGGCACTTAACAATCTTTTAACAACCGACAACCTTTCTTAAGGACGCGCTCGGCGAGTGCGCTCGTAGGATTTCTCTCACCAGCAGATTCGCAGCGTGCGCCGCGCTCGCCGCACTCACAGACGAAGCGCCCCGCTGCCACCGAGCTCGGCCGTGGTTTTCGTGGGAGGGTTGTCCGCTGCACGCCCGGCAGCAGGCATCCTCCCCACGGCCGGGGTTGCCCCACCCAACTCAACATCGATGCCCCGCCTGTGATCGATGCCCGTCTAGATCTCAACAAGGATCTTTCCGACGCTTTCAGGTCGTTCGGCCCAACGTTTGAACATGGCTGGTACGTCATCGAGGAGCACACGGTTCGTGACGAGCGCCAGCGGATCAATCCGGCCCGACTCGAACAGCGCGATGACCTCGGCGAACTCGTCGGTCGCGTTGCGCGATCCCAGGATGTCTACTTCCTTCGCGACGATTTGCCGCGCCTCGAGCGCGATGTCGCCCTTCACCCAGCCGATGTAGACAATGCGGCCGCAGGCGGCAACGAGATCGAGCGCGAGCCGATACGTCGCCGGCTTGCCGACCGCCTCGATGACCACGTCGGGCCCTTCCCCTCCGGTGAGCGCCCGGATGTGGGCCGCGGCCTCCGCGTCGGTGCTGATGACGGTGTGTCGAGCGCCAAGCGCGGTGGCCTGCGCCAGCTTGTCCGGGTCCACGTCCATCGCGATGACGTTCGCGCCGCGCCCCGCGGCTGCCGCGACGGCTCCAGCGCCGACGCCACCGCATCCCATCACGAGCACGGCGTCGTCCTGGACAACTCGCGCACGCCGGACCGCGTGCATGCCGATGCAGAACGGCTCGACCAGCGCGAGGTGATCGAGCGACAGCGAGGCCGACGTGAAGAGCCGGTCCGCGGATACGACGGCGAACTCGGCGAGCGCTCCCTCGCGCTGGACGCCGAGCGTCTGGTTGTTGCGGCAGGCGTTCGGCCTCGCATGCCGGCATGCCGCGCAGGCGCCGCAGTGCTTGTACGGGCTGAGCGTCACGGCCGCACCCGCAGGCCAGCCGGCAACGCCGTCGCCGATCGCCTCGATGATGCCGGCGATCTCGTGGCCAATCACACGGGGATAGGTGACGAGGGGGTTCTTTCCGAGAAACGTGCTCAGGTCCGTCCCGCACAGGCCCGCGCGCTTCACGCGCACCAGCGCCTCGCCGGCGCCGGGAACTGGGCGTGCCCGTTCGACCACGCGCGCCGAGCCGGGAGCGTCGATGGCCAGGGCGCGCATCAGCTGACCGGCCCGTTGGTCCGCCTGCGGCGCAGCAGGTCCACGATCTCGTCGAGCGCGCGCGTGAGCGAGACGTTTATTGCGCCGCGCTCCTCGTCGGTGAGCGCGCTCATCAGGCTGTGCATGGACGCCGTCCGGCTCGTGAGGCCGAGCGACAGCCGCCACTGGGCCGTGTCGTCGAGAAAGCGATCGCGTTCGATCACCATGGCAGGTCGATTGTAGGTGGGAAGCACGATTCTGTGGTATCCCTCCCGGTCGGAGCCGCCCATGACCACGAGCTTCAGTCGTCGCACCTTCCTTCAGGCCGCCGCTGGCGTCGCAGGCGCTGGCGCCTCGCGATCCGGCCAACCCGCCGCAGCGCAACAGGGCGCGGGCACCGCATCGGGGTCCCTGACCTGCCCGGGTTTCTTTGACCTGCAAGTCAATGGCTTCGCAGGCGTGGACTTCAACGATCCGGCGCTTACGGCCTCGCAAGTGGCCGAGGCCGCCGGGAAGATGCAGGCCACGGGCGTCACGCAGTTCCTCGCGACGCTCATCTCGCAGCCGCTCGCCCACTTCGCGCCGTGCGCGAGGACCCTCGTGCGATCCGGGGTACCCGCCCTGGCGGGGCTGCACATGGAGGGCCCCTACATCTCGCCCGAGGATGGGGCGCGCGGGGCCCACCGACGTGAGGACATCGAGCCGCCCTCCGTGGACGACTTCGCGCGCCGGCAGGAGGCAGCCGAGGGCCACATCAAGATCGTGACCATCGCACCCGAGGTCGAGGGCGCGATGACGCTGATCGACTACATGGTCAAACACGGTGTTCGCGTCTCGATCGGCCACACCGCGGCGCCACCGGCGGCGATCCGCGAGGCCATCGCACGCGGCGCGACGCTCTCCACGCATCTCGGCAACGGGTGCGCGGCAATGCTGCCCCGCCATCCCAACTTCGTCTGGGAGCAGCTTGCGGCCGACGAGCTCGTCGCCGGCTTCATCGTCGATGGCCATCACCTCCCGCCTGCGACGGTGAAGGCGATGATGCGCGCGAAGACGCCAGGGCGGTCGATTCTCGTGACCGACGCCATCATCGCGGCCGGCCAGCCTCCTGGCGACTACATGTTGGGCGACGTGCGCGTCCACGTCGACGACACTGGCCGCGTCGGGCTCCCCAACTCGCCCTATCTCGCGGGTTCCGCGCTTGCGCTCGATCGTGCGGTCGGCAACACCGTCCGATTCACCGGCCTGCCGCTCGACCAGGTGCTGCCGATGGCGTCCACACAGCCGGCAGCCGCCGTCGGCATGAGGCCGCGCGGAGAGATCGACGCCGAGTGGGATGCGGCGACCGGGAGGTTCACCGTGAAGCGAGTGCGCGTCTAAGGGCACATGCAGCGGACACCTGTGGGGCAGAACTTCAGTTCTGCCCTTCACGCTCGACTGTTCGTGCTCGCGCTGTGCACCTCGCACATCGCTGCGCAGGCGAGACAATTCCCGGCCCAGGTTGTCGCCGTGCACGACGGCGACACGATCACCGTGCGCAGCGCAACGGAAACCCTGAAAGTGCGCGTGGCGGGCGTGGATTGCCCCGAGATCGGCCAGCCGTGGTCGTCGCGCGCGAAGCAGTTCACGTCGCAGCTCGTGTTCGGCAAGACGGTCACAATAGAGATTCACGGTACCGATCAATACGGCCGCATGATCGGACGCGTTTCCGTCGGCACTCGCGATCTCGGCGAGGAGTTGCTGCGTGCGGGAATGGCATGGCGGTACGAGCGTGGAATTTCCGATCAGCATCTCGCCGACGCCGAGCGTGCCGCACGTCAGGCGCGCGCAGGGCTGTGGGCCGACGCGTCACCGGTTCCGCCATGGCAATGGCGCCACGAGCGCCAGGGTGAGACGGGTTCCAGCAATTCGACCGGGTCGACCTCGAGCGGGTCGCGGGCTGCCCAAGTGGACGTCCGCGATGCGCGCGGCCCCTTCCACGGCAACGTCCACTCGCACGTCTACCATCGTGCAGGCTGTCCGAACTACAACTGCAAGAGCTGCGAAGAAACGTTCCTGACGACGGTATCGGCCGAGGAAGCCGGCTACACGCCCGCAGGCGACTGCCTCCGGGCACCGTGAGCCCGCACGCTCGCATCCTGCGCACTCCTTTGTGGCGGCGGGGCTCTAGCCCCGCGACACGCGGCCCTGAAGGCCGCCTCCACATCGTCACCAGGAGGTTCCGATGCGCGCAGGATTCGCCGCTCTGTTGATGCTCGTCCTGACGGCCACTCTCGCTCACTCGCAACCCACCGCCGCCCCGCCCGTGCACAAGAACCACGCAATCACCTGGACGGCAGTTGGCGCCGGCGCCGGGTTCGCGCTCGGGACGCTCGCCGGGCTGGGCATGTTCGACGATGCGATCAACAGCGACCGGAAGGTGTGGACAACCGCGGTCGGGTCGGCGGCGGCTGGTGGCGTGGTGGCCTTCCTGCTGTCACTGCCGCACAAGGCAGCCAGGCATGCGGCGCCGGCCGGGTTGACCGATGTCGAGGTGCGCGCGCTGGCAGCATCCGCCCGATTTCAGAGAACCACGCCTTCTCCTTGACTACTTAGGAGAGACGGCTTATTCTCCTAACCGCATTAGGAGAACGGATGCCTCCTCGCGCCGAGCTGCTTCCTGGAACGCTGGACCTCCTGATTCTCAAGGCGGTGTCGCTCGGCCCGCTCCACGGGTACGGCGTGCTCCTGCGGATCGAGCAGATCACGGACGGGGCGCTGCTGGTTGAACAGGGTGCCCTCTACCCGGCGCTCTTCCGCCTGGAGCACAAGGGGTGGCTCTCGAGCGAGTGGGGCGTCTCGGACAACAACCGGCGTGCGAAGTTCTACCAGCTCACCGCGGCGGGCCGTCGCCAGCTGAAATCGGAGGCCGAAGGCTGGCAGCGGCTGGTGGACGCCATGGCCTCGGCGCTCGGTGCGAGGCGCGAGGAGGCCTGACCATGTGGGCGCGACTGCGATCCAGGGCTCGCGCGCTCCTCGGCCGGCGGCGCTTCGAGGACGACCTCGCCGACGAGCTCGCGTTCCACCTCCAGGCACGGACCGATCACTGGATCGCGCAGGGCATGAACCGGAGTGAGGCGGCGCGCCGCGCGCGGCTGGAGTTCGGATCGCCCGACAAGCACGCCGAGGCGTGCCGTGAGTCGCGCGGGCTGCGTCTGGTCGACGAGCTCGCCGCCGATCTCCGCTACGGACTCCGCCAGCTCCGGCGCGCGCCCGCCTTCACGCTGGTCGCCACGCTCACGCTCGCGTTGGCCATCGGCGCCAACGCCGCGATCTTCAGTCTCGTGGACGCGGTCCTGATCAAGACGCTCCCCGTCGCCGAGCCGCAGCAGTTGCGGCAGCTGTCGTGGGTCGCGGCGCGCAACGACACCACCTCGCTCTGGAACGGCATCTGGTACAACGGCAACTCCACGCTCCGTGGGCCGTCTGAGCTGGCCGGCACATCGTTCTCGTACCTCACCTGCGACGCCATCCGGCGGAACACCATCTCGTTCAGCAACGTGCTTTGCCTCGGCCACATCGAGCAGGTCAACCTCAGCGTCGGCGGCCGGGCCATGCTCGGACGCGGACAGCTCGTGTCGGGCAACTTCTTCAGAGGCCTGCCGCTCGGGGTCCACATCGGCCGCCCGATCGGGCCCGACGATGACCGAACGGGACAGGCGCCGGTGGCCGTGCTTGGTTACGGGTTCTGGGAGCGGGCGCTTGGCGGTGATGCCGGCGTGCTCGGCCGGTCGCTGACCGTCAACGGCGTGGCCGTCACCATCGTCGGCGTCGCCGCCCGCGGATTCACCGGCCTTCAGCCCGGTGAAGTGACGGACGTCTTCCTCCCGCTCGTGCCACTCCAGCCGGCGTTCTACAGCGAGCCGGACATGCTGGCGAGCCAGCGGTACTGGAACTGGCTGGTCGTCGGCCGCCTGAAGGCGGGCGCCGAACCCGAGCACGCCCGTCAGGAAAGCCAGCAACTGCTCCGGCAGGAGCTGAGGGCGCGACCAACTTCGGCCACTCCGCTCGACATGCCGCGGCTCGAGATCGCGGAGTTCGACCACGGCTTCGATCGACTGCGAGAGTCATTCGGCAAACCGCTTCGCGTACTCGGACTGATCGTCGGCGCCGTGCTGCTGATTGCGTGCGCCAACATCGCCGGCCTGCTGCTGACGCGCGCGAGCGCGCGGCAACGCGAGTTCGCCACGCGGTTGTCGCTCGGTGCCGGGCGGGGACGGCTGGTCCGCCAGGTGCTGACCGAGAGCGCCCTGCTCGTCGGGCTTGGCGGCGCGGTGGGGCTGGCGCTCGCCTTCGCGCTTCGGCACGCGCTACCTGCGGCGCTCAACGAATCGCCAGACCCGCTGATGCTCGACATGTCCGCGGATGTCTGGCTGATTGTCTACTCCGGCGCGATCTGCGCCTTCACGGCGCTCGCGTGCGGCGTCCTTCCCGCGCTCCGCGCTCCACGCGTGGGACTGCGGCCGGCGATTGCACGCGCGGCATCGGCGAACACCACGGCGGCCCCCCGCTTCTGGACAGGCAAGGCGCTCGTGGCGGTTCAGGTGACCATCTCGCTGCTGCTCCTCGTGGGAGCAGGACTCTTCGTGCGGACCTTGTCGAACCTGCGCGGCGAGGCTCTCGGTTTCCGGGCCGATCACCTGCTGCTGTTCGAGATGAACGGGACGCTCAACGGCTACAAGGATGACCGGCTCCAGCGCCTGTACGACGAGGTCTACGCGGGCGTCGCCGCCATTCCCGGCGTGACGAGCGCGTCGGTGTCGCGATGGGGATTGCTGAGCGGCAACGCCACCTCCGACGGCGTGACCGTACCGGGGAAGAAGGATGCGATCCACACGGCGGTGCACAACGTCTTCCCCGGCTATTTCAAGACGATGGGGGTGGCGCTGCTGCTGGGACGCGACATCGGGGACACCGACACCGCGACGGCGCCGCTCGTCGCCGTCGTGAACCGGTCGCTGACCGTGAAGGCCTTCGGCGCGGAGCCTGCCGTCGGCCGCACGCTGCAGCTCGGCGACAAGACTGTCACGATCGTCGGCCTGGCCGCCGACGTCCGGTTCGACGACATCCGCGCACAGCCCCAGCCGACGATCTACATACCATTCCGGCAGCACGGGCAGCACGTCGCGACGTTCGCGCTCCGCACGGCCGCCAATCCGGCGGACCTGATCCCGGTAGTCGAGAAGGCCGTCGCGCGAATCGCGCCGGAGGTCCCGCCGTACAACGTGCGCACGCAGGAGCAGCAGATCGAGGACGCCGTCCGTCGCGAGCGGCTGTTCGCGTCGCTGGTCTCGGGCTTTGCAGTGGTCGGGGCCCTGCTCGCCTGCCTCGGGATCTACGGGACGCTGGCGTATTCGGTGGCGCGTCGCACGTCCGAGATCGGGCTCCGCGTCGCGCTCGGTGCGCGGAGTGCGAGCGTCGTCTGGCTGATTCTGCGCGAGTCCGTCTGGCCGGTCGTCGCGGGTCTTGTGGCGGGCCTCGCCGGCGCACTGGCGCTCACCCGCCTGATCGAGAGCATGCTGTTCGGCCTGACGCCGCAGGACCCGATCACCTACGGCATTGCCGCCGCCCTGCTCCTTGCGAGCGCGATCGTCGCCGCGTGGATCCCCTCCCGCCGTGCCGCGCAGCTGGATCCGATGACGGTTCTCCGCTGCGAATGACGTCACGGCCGAACTGAAGTTCGGCCCTACGACTGCCAGCGTGTCGACGCCTTAGTGGCCGA
>Ga0065715_10000832_pt1 | contig 14328 bp, 7 predicted proteins | sample MisBulReplicate1_FD_59102 | JGI IMG/M metagenome (GOLD analysis project Ga0065715, IMG submission 59102) | Miscanthus rhizosphere microbial communities from Kellogg Biological Station, MSU, sample Bulk Soil Replicate 1 : eDNA_1 v2 (version 2) | ecosystem: Host-associated > Plants > Roots >...
CCGAACAGGTTCGACATGTGGTCCGCGGCGCGCGTGGTGCCGAGCATCGTGATGAGCCAGGTCGACGTGGGCGGCTCCTCGGCGTTCCTGCAATCAGGACCGACGGTCCGTGGCAGCAATGGCGAAAACGGATATTTCATTGACGGCATGGACGTCAGCAATATCGAAGGCAACGGTTCGGGCACGGCCTTCTTTCTGGATCCGTTTGCGTTTCAGGAAATGAACCTCCAGGTGGGCGCCGCGGGCAGCGCGTCGAGAGACCGTGGCGGTCTGGTCTTCAACATGATCACGCGCACCGGCACCAACGCGTTTCACGGCGGTGCCCAGTACGCCGCCTCTGGCGGCAGGCTGAATGCCGATAATCTGTCGGCAGACCTGCGGACACAGCTCCTGGCCTCGGTGCCGGCGGTCGTGCTCGCGGCGAATCCAAACTTCAGACCGGCCTCTCGCATCGTGGACATTTCCGATTCCGGCGCGTGGCTGTCTGGTCCGATCATTCGAGACAGGCTGTGGTTCTCGCTCACGGAAAAATACGACATTCTGAATCAGTACATTGTCGGCAGCTATAACCCGAACGGCGGGCAGGTGTTGGAGGACAACCTCAAATGGACGCTCTCGGAGAAGGTCGCGTGGCAGATGACCAAGAGCGCTCAACTGAGTTACTTCAACAACCTCCAGTACCGTCGAGTGGGACATCGGCCCATCACCGGGACGTTCTCCGACAGCAACTCGCGTGCGCTGAACAGCAAATATCCCGACTGGCATCAGGTGAAATTCACGACTCCGTGGCGCCGTAATGTGGTGATCGACGCGTCATACAGCCGGCTTCGTTACGACGATGTCTGGATGCCCGAACCAGAGGTCGCCGCGGGCACGGTGTCGCGCTATGAAACGACAACCGACGCCTATACGGACGCGCAGCCGACCTATCCCGACTGGAACGACTTCAGGGATCAGCTGTTCGCCAGCATGAGCATCTTCACCGGACGGCACGACATTACGACCGGCTATCAGTTCAGAATCGTGCGGCAGAAGGGGAAGAACATCTCCACGTCGGGCATGCGGGCGAATTTCACCAACAGTATTCCCGTGTCGGTGAACACCTACAACGTGCCGATCATGAACGACTTCTCGGGCCCGGTGCAGTACGAGGTCGTGGACCACACCAACGCGTTTTATGTGCAGGATAAGTGGAAGCCCACCAAGAAGCTTGTCGTGGATCTGGGCCTCCGTTTCGAGACCGATCTCGGAACTGTGGCGCCATCGTGCTCGGGGACAAACATGTTCGTCGAGGCGAGGTGTTTCGGGGAGATCAAAGGCGTTCCGCGTTTCAAGACCGTCGTACCGCGGATGTCGGCCGTGTACGATTTGAGGGGCGACGGAAGGACGGCGCTCAAATTCGCGGCGAACCGCTATACCAGGCCGGTCGCCCTGGACAATGGGCTGCGAGTGATTCCGGCGGTCGTTGCCAGCGACACACGAGCGTGGACGGTATGTGCGGCGGGCCAGACGTCGGGATGCGATCTCAACCGAGACCTCAAGCCACAGACGAACGAGCTCGGGCCCTCGAACGGTTATAACTTCGGGGTCTCGAACACATGGGCGCCGGGCCTGAAGCCGGCCTATTCAACCGAGTACTCCGTTGAACTACAGCATCAGCTTCCCGGCAACCTCGTCGCTTCGGGCGGTTATACGTACCGCGCGCAGCGGAGACAGTTTGGCGTCCGAAACACGTTGGTGCCGCCAAGCGCCTACAGCCCGCTGACGGTTGTTGAGGCCGCGAGCGGAAAGGAAGTCACCGTCTACAACCAGTCGGCGGCGACCAGAGGCTTGTTCAACAACGTCTGGTCGAACGAGCCGGAATTGGACGTCGACTATCAGGGCGTCGAGATCTCGCTGAACAAACGCATGAGCAACGGCTGGTCGCTGATGAGCGGTGCCAACTTCGGCAAGGCGAGAGGCACGGTGATCACCGGCGATCTGAACAATCCGAATTCCCCCCAATTCAGAAAGGGAGCTTTTGGAAACGATGTGCCGTGGGCGTACCGGGTGTCGGGTGTCGTTGAGCTGCCGTATCGCATTTCCGGCAGCGCGACGACGTCCTACTATGCGGGATTTCCCGAACTCACTACGGTGACCGTGAACTCGAGGACGGCGGTGTTGACGCAGGCGAGTCAATCGGTGATCGTCTCCGAGCGCGGGACCACGCGTTTCCCGAACGTGTTCCAGCTCGACGCCAGCCTTCGCCGGCCGATCAGGTTTCAGAACACGACCCTGGAGCCACGGATTGATTTCTACAACCTGACCAACGAATCCTCTGTGCAGAGGCGCGTCACCGTGCTTGGTCCAGCATATGCGCGGCCGAGCGACGTCCAGCGCGGGCGGTTGATCAAGTTTGGGATGATGGTGGAGTTCTAGCGCGCATTTCAATCGCGCGGCGAGTCGGTCGACGTGATTCGCCGCGCGAGCTCGACTCGGCGGAAAACTGCGTCTATCGCCCGGCGACCGCGTACGCGATGCGAGAATCGCTACGCCAGACTCGCCGCCGGCCCCAGGCTAGCGATGCAGTTTTCCACGACGGAGTACCTCGCCTCGCTCGCAATCGCTCGTCGAATCACGTCGACCGACTTGCCGTCTATAGAGGACTCTTCGCCGTTTTCGGCCACACGACGCCTTGCTCTGGCTTCGTCACTGGCCCCATGCCTTTGTACGTGAACTTCTGCAGGCGCTGGCCGTGCTGCGTCTCGACGGTATAAATGTTCCCCTTCGAATCGGTCGCGATGTTGTGCACCGCGTAGAATTGCCCCGGCTGTCGCCCGCCATCACCGAAGGCCGTCAGGACTTCGAGCGAGTCCCGTAAGACGACAAGAATCTTATTGTTCGATCCGTCCGCGACATACATATAGGTCTGCTGCGGATCGGGCGAGAACGCCACGTCAAACGTCGTCCCGAATCCCTTCGTTCTCTTCGCGAAGAAGGCTTCCTTCACGAATGTGCCGTCCTTTTTGAACACCTGGAGCCGATCGTTCGGGCGGTCGCAGACATACACCAGCCCGTCGGTCGAGAGATGCACGCAATGCACGGCCTGACGGAACTGCTGCGCAACTGGCGCATCAGGATTGTAGGGACCGAGATCGGCGTCATCGGGCTTGTGGCCGTAGGCGCCCCAATGCCGCTTGTACTTACCCGAATCGGCGTCGAAGACGATCACGCGCCTGTTTCCGTACCCGTCCGAGACATACGCTTCGTTGGCGGCCGGATCGACAAAAACCTCGGTAGCCATGTTGACGTTCTGCACGTCGTTGCTGTCTTGTTTCTGATTCGGACGCCCGATTTGCAGCAGGAATTTCCCTCCACGCGAGAACTTCAAGACCTGGGACGCACCTTTACCATTGCCCGCAATCCATACGTTGTTCTTGTGATCGAAGCTGATGCCGTGCGGCGAGTCGAGCCAGTCGTAGCCAGGCCCAGGGCCGCCCCAGTGACCAAGCAGGTTGCCGCCCTGATCGAACTCGAGGACTGGCGGAGCCGCAAAGCAGCATGACCCGGCAACGCCCGCTTCACCGAACTGTTCACCGGGGCTGAGCTTGTTCGATTGCTGAACCATCCAGATGTGATCCTGGGCGTCGACCGTGACGCCAGTCGCCCATCCGAGGACCCAATGATTTGGCAACGGCTTCGGCCACATCGGGTCAACTTCGAACTGCGGCGCCTGGACGCCGGCAGCAGCAACCGTCGCGTTCTTCTCGAGGATCACCGAACCTGCTGCGAGCGCAGCAATGATTGCGAGCAAGGCCGTGCCAATGGCAAAACGCCGGTTCATAGCGTGCCTCTCTGTGTCAGACCGAGGTGGCGGCGCGANGGGTGCGCAGATATTACTACGGGCGATCCAGAGCGGCCCAAGATCCATTGCACGCCCGGATCGGCAGGTGATATCCTATTGAACTACCAACTAATAGGAACAAACATGCCGATTCGAGGCAGTCTCACGGTGTCCCGCTGGGTTGCAGCGACGGTCTTGGCAGTGGGCTCTGTAGGTACCTCAGGGGCCCAGCAACCGCCCGGCAACACACCAGCATCCACTGATGCGCCTTATCGCGCGCTGGTGAACACGTACTGCCTGTCATGTCATAACAACCGAACGAAAGCCGGCTCCCTCGAGCTCACCTCCATCAACACAGCAGACCTCAACGACCACTGGGAAACCTGGGAAAAAGTTGTCCGCAAGCTTCGCGCTCATCAGATGCCGCCACCAGCTGCGCGGCAACCCGATGAGGCCGCTCGCGCGACCGCGCTGGCGTCACTCGAGGCCTCGCTCGATAAGCTCTCCGCGACGACACCGAATCCGGGCCGGACGGACACGTTCCGGCGCATGACCAGGACGGAATATCGGAACGCGATTCGGGATCTGCTGGCGCTGGACTTCGACGCAAGCGCTGTGTTGCCGAACGATTCATCCAGCTACGGTTTTGACAACGTGACCGTCGGCAATCTTTCGCCGACCTTGCTGGAAAGCTATGTGTCGGCGGCGGAGAAGATCAGCCGCCTGGCCGTCGGAGGGCCAAGCCTTTCTCCGGGCGGTGCCACCGTCCGCCTTCGACCGGACCTGACGCAGGAGAAACATGTTGAAGGGCTTCCGATCGGTACGCGCGGCGGCACGCTGGTTCCGCACACGTTCCCGCTCGACGGCGAGTACGAAATCACGATTCGGCTGGCTCGCGATCGCAACGAAAATATCGAAGGGCTCACCGAGCCTCACCAGCTCGACCTGCTGCTCGATGGCGAACGGCTGAAGTTGTTCACGGTGGAGCCTGCACCGATCAAGGAAGACGAGCTGGCGAAGTATCAGCCGTCGCACGACACCCTGGATGGCCACCTCAAGATTCGCGTGCCAGTGACGGCCGGTCCCCATACGCTCGGCGTCACGTTCGCCAAGAAACCGACGCTGCTGCTCGAAACCGCTCGTCAGCCCTACGAGGCACATTTCAATTACTACCGGCATCCGCGCATCACACCGGCGGTGTACGAAATCTCGATCGTCGGTCCGTATAACGCGGTAGGTGCGGGCGACACCCCGAGCCGGCACCGCGTGTTTACGTGCAAGCCCGCCCGGAAGCAGGACGAAGACAGCTGCGCCAAGCGCATTTTGTCGACGCTGACGCGCCGCGCATACCGTCGTCCTGTAACTGATGAGGATCTGAAGAGGCCGCTCGAGCTGTACCGCACGGCGAAGACCAGTGATGGATTCGAAGCGGGCATCGAGATGGGGCTGGCCGCGGTGCTCTCGAGCCCCGAGTTCCTGTTCCGCATCGAACGGGATCCGGCGAGCGCAGCGTCCGGCACTCCGTATCAGCTCAGCGATCTGGAGCTGGCGTCGCGGCTATCCTTCTTCCTCTGGAGCAGCATTCCAGACGACGAGTTGCTGGATGTTGCGGCGAAGGGCGATCTCGACAAGCCCGCCGTGCTCGAGCGCGAAGTGCGGCGCATGCTCGCCGACCCGCGATCGCGGAACCTCGTGACCAACTTCGCCTCGCAGTGGCTGCACCTGCGCAACCTCGACTCGATTACGCCGGACATGCGCATCTTTCCGGACTTCGACGACAACCTGCGGCAAGCGTTCCGCGAGGAAACCGAGCTGCTGGTCGACAGCGTCATTCGAGAAAACCGCAGCGTGCTCGACTTGCTTCGCGCGAACTACACGTTCCTGAACGAGCGTCTGGCGAAGCATTACGGCATTCCGAATATTTACGGCAGCCGGTTCCGTCGCGTTTCTTTCGAGGAGGACACGACGCGCGGCGGGCTGCTTCGCCAGGGCAGCATCCTGATGGTGACGTCCTATCCGACGCGCACCTCCCCGGTGATCCGGGGGAAGTGGATTCTGGACAATCTCCTCGGCGTGCCTCCGCCGCCTCCGCCGCCGAACGTTCCGGCGCTCGAAAAAACGCAGGTCGCAGGAAAACGCGTTGTGACGATTCGCGAGCGTCTGGCCGAACACCGCGCCAATGCGGCGTGCGCGGGATGTCATCGGCTGATGGATCCGATCGGCTTCGCGCTCGAGAACTACGATGCTGTCGGACGCTGGCGGACCGTCGACGCGAACATGCCGATCGATGCCTCGGCCACGCTCTTTGACGGCAGCTCTATCAGTGGTGTCGCCGGCCTGCAGGCAGCGATCCTGAAGAACCCCGACCTCTTCGTCTCGACCCTCGCCGAGAAGCTTCTGACGTTTGCAACAGGCCGNGGCGTCGCGTACTACGACGCGCCGGCCGTCCGTAAGATTGTGCGCGAGGCTGGCGCGGACGACTTCCGTTTCTCGTCGCTCGTCATGGGTATCGTGAACAGCACGCCATTTAGGATGAGGAAATCCGCATCATGATCATTTTCAAAAAGGCTCTGCCGCGTCGAACGTTTCTGCGAGGCATGGGCGCCACCGTGGCGCTGCCGCTGCTCGACGCGATGATCCCGTCGATGACCGCCCTGGCCCAGACGCCGGCCAATCCGGTGCGGCGTCTCGGGTTCGTCTACATCCCGATGGGATCGACGATCTCCAGCTGGACGCCTCCGGGAGAAGCCGGTGTCCTCACGGAGTTCTCCAGCACGCTCAGCCCATTGACGCCGGTGATGAAACACGTGACGGTCGTCAGCAACATGGAGCTGAAGAACGCCTACCCGGGGACGCACGCCACATCGAACGCGGCGTTCCTGAGCGCGGCGAAAGCGAAGTGGACCGAGAGCAGCGACTACTTCCTCGGCACGACGGTCGATCAGATCGCCGCCAAGCAGATGGGCCAGGACACGCAACTGCCGTCGCTGGAGCTGGCGATGGATTTGATGGAAGTCGTCGGTCAATGCGACAACGGCTACGCCTGCGTATACCAGAACAATCTGTCATGGTCGTCGCCGACGACCCCGCTGCCGGCCGAGGCGCACCCGCGAGTGGTGTTCGAGCGCCTGTTCGGCGAAGGGGGCACCTCTCCCGAGCGGCGCGCTGCGCTCACCAGACGGGCCAGCCTGCTCGACTGGGTTCGCGACGATATCGCGCGGCTGCAGCGCCAGCTCGGCGCCGACGATCGCACCAAAGTCAGCCAGTATCTCGACAGCGTCCGCGAAGTGGAACGCCGGATTCAGAAGGCGGAGGCGCAGACGCTCGACAGTCCGCTGCCCGATCTCGACCGTCCGGTCGGCGTACCGGCCGCATACGCGGACCACGCGAAATTGATGTTCGATCTTCAAGTGCTCGCGCTGCAGGGCGATGTCACCAGGGTCATCACCTTCCAGTTGGCGCGCGAAACGAGCAACCGGACCTACTCGGAGATCGGCGTGCCCGACGCGCACCACCCGACGTCGCATCATGGGGGCGATCCCGAAAAGCTCGCGAAGATTGCCAAGATCAACCAGTTCCATGTATCCCTGTTCGGCTACTTCCTCGAGAAGCTGGCCTCGGTCGCCGATGGCGATGGGACGCTTCTCGACCATTCTCTGTACTTGTACGGCAGCGGAATGGGGAATCCCAACATCCACGACCACGTCAACCTCCCGATCCTCGTCGCGGGCGGTGGGGGCGGCAAGGTTCGCGGCGGACGCCACATCAAGTACGCAGAACCGGCGCCGCTGGCGAATCTGCATCTGACCCTGCTCGACAGAGTCGGCGTGCGGCTCGATTCGTTCGCCGACAGCACGGGAAAGATCGATACGTTGTTCAATCCCGTTGGCCTGGCAGGCTGAGGTGAATCAGATGACGCGTCACACGCTTATCGGTGGTGGGCTGATCTTCGGGCTGCTTGCCGGCGCGGCGCTGCACGCCGCTGCCGCCGACGCGCCGCTTGCCAACGCGGTGCAGCAGATGGATCGCGCGACCGTTCGCCGTCTGCTCGAGCGGCCGACCGACGTGAACGCCTCGCAGCCCGATGGGATGACCGCGCTGCACTGGGCTGCCTACCAGGACGATTCCGAGCTGGTGGATCGGCTGCTGAAGGCCGGCGCCAATGTGCGCGCAACGAACCGGTACGGTGTAACGCCTCTTTCTCTCGCGTGCACGAACGGCAACGTGGCGATGGTCGAGAAACTGCTCGAGGCAGGTGCCGACCCCAATGCGGCGCTTCCCGAGGGCGAAACGGTCCTGATGACCGCCGCACGCACGGGCAAAGTCGGCGCGGTCCGCGCGCTGATCGCACGCGGCGCCAACGTGCACGCGAAGGAAAGCCGTGGCGGTCAGACTGCGTTGATGTGGGCCGCGGCGGAAGGTCATGTCGAGGTGCTGGAGGCACTCATTGGGGCCGGGGCCGATTTCAAAACTCCGCTGGACTCGGGCTTCACACCGCTTCTGTTCGCCGTGCGCGAAGGGCGTATCGGCGCGGTGAAGACGCTGCTGAAAGCGGGCGCCAACGTCAACGATGTCGTGCAGGTGAAGATCAAGCCGAAGCTCAACCCTGAGGGAGCGGACGCACTGCGTTCTGGCGCCACGCCGCTGCTCGTCGCGGTGACGAACGCGCATTTCGAGCTGGCTGCGCAGCTATTGGACGCCGGCGCAAATCCCAATGCCGACCCGCTTGGCTACACGCCGCTTCACGCGGTCATCAAGGTCCGCAAACCGGGTGCCGGCGATAACGATCCCGCGCCCGACGGGTCTGGCACGATGACCAGCCTGCAATTCGTGAAGCAGTTCGTCGCGCATGGCGGCAACGTGAATGCCCGGATGACCAAGCGTGCGAACCTGACCAATACCCGTTTCAGCGAGATTGGCGCGACGCCGTTCCTGCTGGCGGCCGTCACCGCCGATGCCGAGCTGATGCGGACCCTCAAAGAGCTGGGCGCCGATCCGTTAGCGACGAACAACGATCGCACCACGGCGCTCATGGCGGCGGCGGGCGTCGGGGCTCGCTCGCCAGGCGAGGACGCCGGTACCGAGGAAGAAGTGATCGAGGCGATGGAGCTCGCGCTGTCGTTCGGCGCCGACATCAACGCGGTCGACAGCCACGGTGAGACCGCGATGCACGGCGCCGCATACAAGAACCTTCCGGGTGCCGTGAAGTTCCTCGCCGACAAGGGCGCCAGGATCGATGTGTGGAACAGGAAGAACGAGTTTGGCTGGACGCCGCTGACGATTGCGCGCGGCTACAGATTCGGCAACTTCAAACCGTCGCCCGTCACCATCGAGGCCGTCGAGAAGGTGATGCTCTCCGCCGGCATCACGCCACCGAGCGAGAAAGAGGAAAACGCGACGGGGTTCGATATTTACGCGCCCAAGCCGCCGGCTCCCAAGCCGCGCGTGCCCTGAACGACTTCTGCTTCTGCGTCCTGTCGCTTCTTCTCGGCCGCACGTTCGGCTTTCAGCCGCTCCAGCTCTACTTCTGAGTGGTCGGTAAACTTCATCGCTTCGGCGAGCATCGTGTGGCCGGCTTGCTCGGCAATCAGCTTGTGCATCGACTGGCAGATGCGCCTATAGGCTGGATGGCCTTGCGGCGCCGTGCGCAGCTCGATGAGGTGCATCGCCTCACGTGCATTCAGCTCCATGTAGAAACGAATGCGGTAGGCCATCGACACGGCGTAAGGCGCAATCGCGGCGAGGCCCGCGCGCCGCAGCGCATCGTGCAGCTCCGCCGACGCGTCCATCACGTCGGTCCAGTCGCGGTGGGCACCCGCGATTTCGATCGCGTCGGGCTCGACGTAGCCGTGAAGCGCACCGAGCGGCTGCCATTCGAGCGTGAGCAGCCGGTGGCGCTGGAGATCGCGAAACGCGCCGTAGTCGGCGAGGATGTCGAAGCGATATGCCGTCCGCTCGAAGGCGCGGCCCGGCTTGTGGCGGCGGTTGCCGCGCGTGCCGACGTACGCCCGAAGCACGTTCGCTCGCTCGTCGTTCGTCATGCGTCTGGCGACGGCGAGTAATTGATCGTCGGGAAAATCGGAGACTGCGTAGAGCGCGGCTGCCACAATTTTGATCTCGCCGTCGGGATCGAAATCGGTGAGCGCCACCTCCGGCCGCTCTGCGGGATTTTCGTCAGCCAGCAGATTCGACGCCACTTGTTCGGCCGCCGCCTTCGTGTCGGCAAGATATTGCGTCCACCGGCCGCCGCGATCGGGTTGGTCGACACGGGTGAGGAACGCCGGAATCACTTTGCGCAGCTCGGTCAGCATCTGATCGGCGTAATGCTGCGACTCGGCGAGCGGATTGGCGCGCATCCGAAGCAGCAACGCTTCATAGGCCTGGCCGGTGCCGAACAGCCCGACGTTGGACTGCACGGCGGCCGGCAGCAGTCCTCGCAGCGTATCGAGGGCCTTCGCGCGAATCGCCGCGCGGTAGACGCCGTCGCTGTCGGCGGGGTCTTTTGGAAACCGCGCGCGGAAATGCTCCTGCATCGGCTCGATCCAGCGCGCGTAGGTCTCGAACGTGCGATCGAGCGTCGTCTTGAACTGTGACAAAAGCGGCGTGCCCTCGAGCTCGCTCGGGACGTGGTACTTCCACTGCCCGCCAGGCCGATCCGTGTACGGCACGTAGCGGGTCGACTGCTCGAGGTAGGCCATCAGCCGGCCCCACTCGATCACCTTCGTGAGAATATTGGAGACGCCTTCGCACGCCAGATGCACGCCTCCGAGCTGCGCCACCGAGTCGTCGCCGTACTCCGAAAACACGCGCGCGTACAGCTTTTCTGCCCGCTCGACCCCGACCTGGCTCTCCGCGACGGCCGATGGCGGCACGTCGCCGCGAAATTCATCGAGAAACAGCCGCCGCAGCGATTTCGCCGATCGCGAGTAGCGCGCAAACAGCGCGCCCTTCACCGTTTCTGGCAGATTTGTGAGCGCGAAGACCGGTCCCGTCAGGTTGGAAAAGTACGGCGCAAGGGCCTGCTGCTCGTCAGGAGTGAATTCGGACACGGCGTCAGACTACACTAATCAGGCACATGTCGGCGTTTCGATTTCGTCTTCAAATTCAGGCGCGGTTCCGCGATTGCGATATGTTCGGCCACGTGAACAACGCCGTGTACTTCACGTACATGGAAGAAGCGCGGTGGGCGTACTGGCGGCAGTTGACCGGCGACTTTCCGCAGGGCAATCTGCCGGGTCTGATTCTTGCGCGCGCCGAATGCGATTTCATCCGGCCCATTCGCGCCGGCGAGCGGATCGATGTCTGGCTCGGCACGACGAAAATCGGTCGAACGAGCGTGGCGATGGATTGCGAGATGCTCGACGACACGGGCGAAGTGGTGGCCAAAGGGAAAACGGTAATGGTGGCTTACGACTACGCGGCGGTCAAGCCACTGCCGGTCCCGGACTGGTGCCGGGCCAAGCTCGAAGAGTATGAAGGCCGGAACCTGAGCCGGGGGTAAGTCAATCCTTGAAGAATTGTTGATTGAGGGATTGGTGATTGGAGATTGATTGTTGAGTATCGGATTGAAGATTGAAGATTTATTGAAGATTGAAGCGACAATGAATCACCCAATCACCAATCTCGCAATCAACAATCAATCTCTCAATCTCCAATCCCAAAATCTCCAATTCCCATGTCTCCAATTCCCGTATCTGCAACCGCCCTACCTCGCATGCGTCTGTTAACCCTCATCAGCTGGCCGTACCTCCGCAAGCACGCCGTCCGCTCGATGCTCACCGTCGTGGGCATCATCCTTGGTGTGGCCGTGTTCGTCGCGATGCACACCGCCAATCAGGCGGTGTTCTTTGCGTTCGAGCGCACGGTGGATCGGATTGCCGGGAGTGCACAACTACAGGTGTCGGCGGGCGAAGGTGGATTCGAGGAGGAAGTGCTCGAAGCCGTGCAGAACGCCCCAGAGGTCGCTGTCGCGGTCCCGGTGATTGAGGCGCCGGCGGCGACACGGCCGGCCGGGCAGGGCAACGTCCTCATCCTCGGCGTCGACATGACCGGGGATCAAAGCCTCCGCGACTACGATTTCGAAAGCGGTGACGAAGCCGTTGTCGACGATCCCCTCATGTTCCTGGCGCAGCCCGACTCCATCATCATCACGAAAGAGTTCTCCGGCCGGAATCGCCTCTCGACCGGCGACAAGCTGACGCTCTCGACCATGGTCGGCGACAAGGCGTTTACGGTTCGCGGCGTCATGCGCTCGGGAGGCCTGACCAGCGCATTCGGTGGCAACCTGATTGTCATGGACATCTACGCGGCGCAGCGGGTGTTTGGGCGGGGCCGCCGTTTCGATCGCATCGATCTGAAGCTGAAGGACGGCGTATCCATCGACGCCGGCCGCGCGGCTCTTCGAAAAACTCTTGGCGTCGGCTTCGATGTCGAGCAACCGTCGGCGCGAGGCCAGCAGCTCGAATCGACACTCGCGGTGTATGCCATCTCGATGAACATCTCCAGCGTCTTCGCGTTGTTCATCGGTATGTTCATCATTTACAACTCGTTTTCCATAGCCGTCACTCAGCGCCGCTCGGAGATCGGCATCCTGCGTGCGCTCGGTGCGCCTCGACATCAAATCAGGAACCTCTTTCTGGTGGAGAGCGCCGTCAGCGGCCTGATCGGCTCCATGCTGGGCATCATCCTCGGCATTATCGGGGCACGCGCGATGGTGGGCACGATCTCCGGCATGCTCGAGGGCATCTACGGAGTCGCGGAGCGTGCCGAGGAGGTGTCCGCCGATCCGAGGCTGCTAGGCAGTGCGCTCGTCATCGGCGTGTGCACGAGCATGATGGCGGCATGGCTGCCCGCGCGGAACGCATCGCGCGTCGATCCCGTGCAAGCGCTGCAGAAGGGGAAGTCGCAGGTGTTGACCGCCGGCGAGAACCGGGTGCGCCGGGCGACGGCGGCTGCGTTGATGGTCCTTGCGGTGGCGTGCTTGTGGCTCGGCTCGGTGTTGTTCTATGCCGGTTACGTGCTCGTGATTGTCGCCTCGCTGCTGCTGGTGCCAACGTTGGCGTTATGGTCGGCGCGCGGCCTTCGCCCGGTGCTGAAGTGGCTGCGACCGGTCGAAGGGGCGCTGGCCGCCGACAGCCTGATCCAATCGCCGCGCCGGACGTCTGGGGCGGTTGCCGCGCTGATGCTCTCGCTCGGCCAGGTGATCGGCCTCGGCGGCGTTGGCCGCGAGAGCTATAACTCGATCGTCGACTGGCTCGACACGGCGCTGAACCCCGATCTTTTCGTGTCCGGCTCACAGAATCTTTCCGATCGGACATTTCGATTCCCGGAGTCCATCGGCAAAGAGATTGCCGCCATCGACGGCGTCAGCGATGTGCAGTCGGTTCGAAGCATGCGTACCAACGTGCGAGGGACGCCGGTGCTGCTGGTCGTGGTCAACATGCCCAGCTTCGAGCAGCACGGCCATCGCGCCATGGTGTCGCAGGATCCTCGCGGAATGTATCCGCTCGCGAAAACTGGTCAGGGCGTGATCGTATCGGACAACTTCGCCCGGCTTCAGCGGACGACGCTGGGGCGCACAGTCGATCTCGCCAGTCCAGACGGTCTCGTCAGTTTGCCAATTGTCGGCATCGTCACGGATTGGTCCGATCAGCAAGGCGCGGTGTTTCTTGACAGGTCGGTGTACGAGAGACACTGGAAAGACGACACGGCCAACGTGTTTCGCGTGTACGTCAGGCCAGGTGTCGATCCGCAGGCCGTTCGACAGCGCATTACCGAGCGTCTTGCGCCAGCTCAGCCGCGCCTGCTCGTGTTGACGAACAAAGAAGTGCGCGACTGGGTGCTGCAGCTGACCGGTCAATGGCTGCAACTTACCTACAGCCAGGTCTTCATTGCAGTTATTGTGGCCATTCTCGGGATCGTCAACACGCTCACGGTGTCGATCATCGACAGGAAGCGTGAGATTGGCGTGCTGCGCGCTGTAGGCGGGTCTCGGCGGCAGATCCGTCAAACCGTCTGGATGGAAGCGGTGGCGATTGGCCTCGTCGGACTCGTGCTCGGAGTGCTCTTCGGCGCGGCCAATCTGTATTTCATGCTGCAGATCACCGGGAGAGATCTCTCGGGCATGTACCTGCCGTACCGATTCCCATTCGATCTGGTTGTCATGCTGCTTCCGACGATTCTCGCCGCCGCGCTGTTCTCGGCCTTGTGGCCCGCGGAATCAGCCGTGCGCATGTCGCTCGTGGAGGCGCTGGAATACGAGTAAGTCGTCGGCCATCGTCGATCGGCCATCGTCGATCGTCACAGCTGGATTGGTGTAGTGGCAGACGCTGTAGCATATGGTCATGGCAGAAACCTGGAAGCTGACAGGGAAGGTGCTCGTCGCATGCAATTGCGACTGGGGTTGCCCGTGCAATTTCAACGCCCGGCCGACAACCGGCAAGTGCGAGGGCGGGTGGACGTGGCACGTCGAGCAGGGCGCGTACGGCGACGTGAAACTGGACGGG
>Ga0065715_10000322_pt1 | contig 14327 bp, 11 predicted proteins | sample MisBulReplicate1_FD_59102 | JGI IMG/M metagenome (GOLD analysis project Ga0065715, IMG submission 59102) | Miscanthus rhizosphere microbial communities from Kellogg Biological Station, MSU, sample Bulk Soil Replicate 1 : eDNA_1 v2 (version 2) | ecosystem: Host-associated > Plants > Roots >...
TTATCTACCTCTACGGATGCTGCGATTGACCCCAGCATTATAACCATGATATAGATCTTCTTTAGTCTCTGGATTTCTACTTCTTTTGGTATCAGAGCCGGCATTTGTGCCATATTAGTCGAAGTATGTTTCGTGGATGTACTATAATAACACAATGTAAGTATTATAGCAATATTTTTCGTAGTAATATCACAAAAATGTGAAATGCAACTGCACAATGTTGATATTGTGAATTATTTAATATAGAAATTACATACAATAATAGATAAGCAATAATGATAATCATAAGTGATATACATAATTCTGGTTACAGAGATTAACTTCCATTTTATTTTCGGACCCAATGCCAGCTACACGTGATTATACCGTAAAGGTCGAATCAAGCCTTGTTTTTATTAACTACTGAAGTGACACTAAATGTTCAATCTTGATTCTATTGAAGGGTTCTAAACCTTCCACGCTTCATAATTATTTGTTGAAAATGTATCCGAAAAGCTTTACAGGAATTTTGTCAGGTTTTACAATTCAAATTATGGTGTGAGTATACATAAAATATAAATCACAAGATTTGGTCAAAAAGTCTGGAGTAAAGCAATGAAATCAAAATGCATGTTATTTCTGATATTATTGCCTCTTATTCATGTATTATTATCAGGTTCAATTTCGAAAGTGGCTTTTGGTAGTGATGCTTCAGGAAGTGTGTCTGGAGATATCAGTTGTACAAATGGTTCTGCATCATTCCAGAGCAATCTTTCCTTCTCCGCATTCATGAGTGCAGCTCCAGTTTATGGAAATTGGGAGATCACATCTGACAACGGCTCAAGTTCTAGAACGCTTTATACTGCAGGGTACTTTAATGGAGGCAATTTAGGGGACCAGGTTTTTGATCTGGAGGGCACAGAAACATCTGATGATCTATGTGCCACACAGATCCCATCAGCGATTACCCTTAGCGGAGTATGTGGGCCGACGGGGACATTGCAAATCAACTCTAATAATGGCTGGACGGGGGAATTTCGGGGAAATATTGAGTGTACTGGATGAAAGTAAAAAGATATACTTCTAACTAGAAGACAAGAGCAAACATATTTTGATCCATACTATCCGCTTCACGACGCATTAAATTTAGAAGATATTCATGTCCGTACATATTTCACAGTAAAATATGTTTATTCTTGTTCATTGTACGATAATGCGTTATTACGTTAGAGTTCTATGAAACAAAATGCTGAATCAAAATTTCTTTCGTGTGTTTTTATGCCTTCCATTTCATGTTCTTCTGTTGAATTATGTACTCTGCTTCTTAAATGAATACTCCATCATAAACACTAAAACTCACCATAATACCATTAATGTTTCGCAAATTAGAAACATCTGTCTGCTTACCTATACCAATTTCTTCAGCCTTAGTAATTTTCGTATAAAATCTCATAATAGTACCCTGTAATTATTTTTGGTAGAGAACAAATTCCTAATCTGCAAAAATGGAGAATGATGTAGTGTATCTAGATGAGGTATATCTTGTCGATAATGTTTCTAATATTTGGGAGGGTGGAGATTTCAGTTTCAACATCTTTTTATGTCTGACAAATAATTGATAAAATTAATTGCCTAAAGGAAGGATTGTAGTTATAGAAGGCATGGATAAGGCCGGAAAAACGACACAATCCAGAGTCCTTGCAACTGCACTTAGAAATAAAGGAAAATTATGTGCTTCATTAGATTTTCCAGATTATTCTACGCCTATCGGGAGAGAGATAAAGTCTTTTCTCGACGGAAAGCGTGACTATCCAGATGAAACAAAACTTATGCTACTCTCAGCAAATAGATGGGAAAGAAAAGAGACCATTGACAGAATGTTATCCAATGGAACTATTTTGGTTATGAACAGATATTATCATTCAAACCTCGCATATGGGGTATCAAAGAATTTGGAATTAGATTGGCTTATGACCCTGGATAGAGGACTACCAAAGGAAGACCTATGTATCGTGCTTGAAATTCGACCTACCATTTCAGAATCAAGATCCAAACACGCGGGAGATCTTTTTGAAAACGATAAAGATCTTTTGAAGAACGTTTATAAAAATTATAGAAAACTCGCCAAACTTTTTAATTGGAAGATCATAAATGGCGAAAGATCAAAGGAAGAAGTAAGTAGGGATATACTTAACATGGTATTGAAATTTGTCAAGATTTAATTGCATCATGGGGCCAGAAGTACGTTCGATGAAATATGTTGGTGAAATTACCGATCCTGTTCATAAATATATTCAATTTACAGAGCTGGAAAGGGATCTTATCGACACTCCGACTTTTCAGAGATTAAGACGGATAAAGCAATTGGCGGGCGCACATCTTGTTTATCCTTCTGCTCAGCACTCTCGATTTGAACATTCACTAGGTGCAATGCACGTTGCGGGATTGGCAGGAGAACATCTTCTGTCATTAAATATGTTGCCTAATCCTGACTGTATTCAAGAATTGCGTGTTTCCTCACTCCTGCATGACGTAGGCCATGGTCCTTTTTCTCATTTATCTGAAGAGGTGATCAAGATTAAAACTGATAAAGACCATGAAACAATAGGCGGGGAAATAATACGTCAAACTGAAATTGATGACATACTAAACTATTATGGCTATTCGTCGAAACGCATAAGTGAACTTTCATCTGGACAGTCCAGTTCAAGGTTCATGAACGAGATCATGGTCGGAAGTCTGTCTGCAGACATGATGGACTATCTCCCGCGCGATAGTTTATTTACTGGGGCAGAGTATGGTAGGATTGATTATAATAGAATCATAAATTCGTTTAGGGTTCTAGATGGATCAAGAATTGGTCTACATCGTTCTGCACTGTACTCCTTCGAATCTATGTTAATATCGCGGTACGAGATGTTCAAGGCAGTATATTTTCACAAGACGGTTAGATCAGCCGAAGTCATGTTACTCCACTCAATCTTGTTAGCATACGATTCCATCGATTTCAATGTTGCCAGCTTAGATAATTATCTCAGTTTAACCGATGAAACTATTCTCATAAGAATCCTTGCCTCCAAGGGAAACCAGCTGGCAAGGCAGTTAGCAAGTAATTATTTGAAGAGAAAATTACTAAAATGCGTTTACGAGAGGTTTATTCAAAAGAAGGAGCGGCTGAGGGATAAATTGAACTGGAACAAAATAACTGACGTAAGTTCAAAAATAGCGGAAATTGCGAAAGTAAAAAGCGATCGTGTGTTTATAGATGTGTCGGGTATTTCTTCAGTTCCACTCGCTCCGAACAAACAGGAAATGAGGTCGATATTGTTAGTTGGGGAAGAGGAAGCATTAAAAACACCAGTATCACAATTGCCACTGATTAATTCCATATCGGGTCATTTGGATATGCTTAGAGTCTATACTGATGAAGAGAACAGAAAGAAGGTAACAATTGCTGCCAGAAAGGTATTTGGAGCAGAAGGATCAATTTGTGATGGTTTCTGACATGTCAAATCGCGAAAAGGATATGGTCGTAATAAAATTAAGCGGGAGTTTATTCAATCTCGACACTACAGTATCCACTCTCAAAAATTACGCTGAACTTCTATTAGAGGTAGAACATAAAGTTCGACTCATAGTCGTTGCAGGAGGTGGGAAAATTGCTCGACATTACATAAATTTGGCGAGATCCCTGGGCTCGGATGAGTCGACGTTAGATATGCTGGGAATAAATGTATCACGCCTGAATGCTATGCTGCTCGTAACAGCATTAGGGAATGGAACTTATCCTCAAATTCCTGAAACACTGGAAGAAGTTGCAACAGCCTCTCAGTTTAACAAAATAGTGATAACAGGTGGCCTCTATCCAGGCCAGAGTACCAATGCAACCTCCGCTCTTATATGCGAAAAAGTAAAAGCAAGTAGATTCATCAATGCTACCGATGTCGCTGGCATATATGACTCCGATCCTAATAAGAACTCCAATGCTAAACTATATTCGGACATATCCGTAGCACAATGTATGCGATTGCTTGGCAATGAAAAAAGTCAAGCCGGAACTTACGAACTCATGGATATCATAGCACTAAAAGTAATAGAACGATCTAGAATTCCCACAGTAGTCACGGAAGCTAACATAACTACACTCAAAGATGTCATTCTAAACATATCTTCGATTGGAACAAGAATCACAGAATGACACTAGAATAAGATTTATGCTGAGATATTGGAGTACAGTCACGTGATTACATTATCAAATATTGATGCCAATTATGAAATTCGAATGCCACATGCAAAAAGGATTCCATATTTGCTTTCATATTGGATCTTTGGTAGATTGAATCTATGATATGATGTTAACCATCAGATTAAATATCCTAGATATTCCAATCCAACCAAATCTCCGGAAGAAAATATGAACTCTAATAACAACAAGACTTAAAGAATTCTTTTTACATATGTTCACGATACAGTCTTGATTTCTCCATTGTATTCAGCAAATCCGTCATTCACCATCTGAAGATATATCTCCTTTGCCTTCTCTACTGGAAGAGGTTTCGATTGGGCCTTAGCGTATCCATCAATATCACATAAGAATAACATCGCCTGATTTTCTCTTACAATTTTTGCCAATAACATTTCATCGCCCACTGGTGCAAATCCATTTTGGTCTTGTTTGATAGTGTACGTTAACATGGCAAAACCGGTGTAATCAAATAGCTTCATCTGAGCCATTCTAGACCTTTCGTGCCCGATGTGTGATGCCTTATGATATTGCACGGAGCAATTAATTCCTTTGACCGTCTATAAGCCTTTCAGGCATTTTGCCAAATGTGATCCTCCTAAATAAGAAATCCATTGACGAAATAGTCACCTTATTCATTGTTGACATTTTTACCAAACAGATACAATGGAGAAATCATATTTTATCTATTTCCATTAACAGGCTTATGACATTTCCATCATATTCATGCATTCCTTGAAAATAATGAAGCCTATCAATTATCATGGAAGGTTATAAGAGCCCATCATGGAGTTTGATAAAAAGATTCATTTTCGAATTAGAGCTTTGATTGATAATGAGTGATCTGCATATGCCAAAAACTTCCATTGTTATGCTCAAAACCCATCACTCAAGACTATGACAAGATATAAGAGCAATCAATCGACCAATGTGTACTTTTCCTAATTATTAACGCTAGTAAATTACTAACTAAAAGAACACTGCTAAAAAGCAAGAAAATGATGATCCAATTGATTTTTCTTAGCCTCGGATAGGACTTTGCACGTCGAGATAGTAAACTCTTGTCTGGGCCCAGAAAGCTAATTTCATTCAAATATCCAAGTGATCCGAATTTTCAGTCAAAGATTTTTGAACTGGTACCGACAATGCGGTCAATCTTCTGTACGAAGCTTAAGCAAGACATTTTCGACCACGACATCTCTAGTCCTGATTTACTTACCAAATTCTAATTTCTAAGGGTATCTGCAAATATTTATTATAGAAGAATTATTAGTACGTTGCTTGGCGCAAGGTTCACTTCTTGAAACTAAGAAGACAAAAAATGACTACTGGCTGGAGTTACCGGAAAATACTAGAGCAATGCTGGTGTCTGCTATATATTCTGGAGAGGATCAAAAGGTTTATCTGAAATTCTATGTTCCGAGTTTAGATTCAATTTGTTTTTGGCCGGATGCAACCAAACATAAGCCTTATTGCTATACGAAAATAGAGTACAAGACAACTCTTGAGCAAATAATTAGTAACGATAAGAGATTTTCGATGGCATTAGAAAATAAGACAGACCTAATAAATGATAGAGATATTCAAGTACTGAAAATTACTGCTCCTGATCCACTGTCAATTGGAGGAACAGAGAATAGCATTCGTGAAAAATTGACGGCCTGGGAAGCCGACATAAAATACCACGAGAATTATCTTTATGATTCAAGGTTAATTCCAGGTAGTTATTATATTAGAATTGGTAACAAAATAATTGAAGAACGATATGAAATTTCTAAGACTGTTGAAGAGGCCTTAAAAAATCTCTTATGGGATCGAATGATGGATGGCGCCAAAGAAGCAGGCAACGACAAGTACAGAAAATACATTACGGAATGGGCCAATCTCCTTAATCAACCCATACCAAGTATGAAACGTATTGCAGTCGACATTGAAGTAGATTCAGAGGAAGGCAGGATTCCCAATCCAAGGGAACATGACAGAAAGATTACTGCCGTCGGACTAGTATCAAGTGATGGTCTGAGGAAGGTGCTTATTTTACAAAAGGATGATTCTCGTGAAGATACTAGTATGCTGACGCCCGCGGTAGAGATATGTAAAACAGAGAAGGAACTACTTCAAAAAGCATTTAGTATTATTTGGTCGTATCCAATTGTATTAACATTTAATGGAGATGACTTTGACCTGCCTTATCTGTACACTCGAGCACAAGATTCCAGAATTGATCCTGTTTCTAATTCTCCGATACCCAAAGAAGAAATACCAATTTTGATCAGACGTGAATCATTCATTAAAAAAGGTATTCAAGCGGATCCTGTGCAACTCAAACATGGTATACATATAGACCTCTTCAGGACGTTTCAGAACAGATCCATTCAAATATATGCGTTCAGCCATAAATATTCAGAGTTCAGACTTGGGGCAATTTCTGAAGCGCTCTTGAACGATGGCAAAATCGATTTCGATGGAAACATAAGTGAGCTCTCGATTGAGAAATTGGCTGAATATTGTCTAAAAGATGCTGACCTGACATTTAGGCTCACCAGCTTTAATGATGATCTTCTCATGAAACTTCTAGTTGCAATCGCGAGGATCTCCAGATTATCCATAGAAGACGTTTCACGATTTGGTGTGAATCAATGGATAAGAGGTATGTTGTATTTTGAGCATAGGAAGATTAATGCACTTATCCCCCGTCGCGATGAACTTTTGACGAAGGGGCAGGCTTCTACAACGGCAATAATCAAAGAAAAAAAATATCGTGGCGGCCTTGTCGTTGAACCAACTGCAGGGATACACTTTAATGTTGTAGTGGTCGACTTCGCGAGTCTTTACCCTAGTATAATAAAAGTTCACAATCTGTCATACGAAACTGTAAATTGTCCTCATTTGGAATGTCAGAATGATCCTGCCCAAAATATACCTAACACTAATCATTGGATCTGCAAAAAAAGGAGAGGCATTACATCTCTATTGATAGGATCATTACGAGATCTACGAGTCGGGTATTACAAACAACTATCAAAAGATAAGTCTCTCGCTTATGATGAGAGGCAGCTTTATGTCGTAGTAAGCCAGGCCATAAAAGTCATCCTTAACGCAAGCTATGGAGTCATGGGCGCAGAAATATTTCCACTGTACTGCTTGCCTGTGGCTGACGCAACTGCTGCTATCGGCAGGGATACTACAACTAAAACTATCCAGAAGTGCCAAGAGATAGGAATAGAAGTAGTATATGGCGATACGGACTCTTTGTTTTTGAAAGATCCAACTGAAGGAAGGGTTGAAGAGGTTTCCAAATGGGCACGAGTCAATCTGGGTATTGATCTCGAACTAGACAAGGAATATCGTTATGTAGTTTTTAGCGATTTGAAAAAGAATTACCTCGGAGTACTAAAAGACGGTACGGTTGATGTAAAGGGACTAACGGGAAAAAAATCCCACACTCCTCCGTTTATAAGAAGAGCATTCTATCAAGTTCTTGACATTTTGAGTAACGTAAATACTGCTTCTGATTTTACTTCAGCAAAAGTGAAGATAATAGAAGTTATCAAAGAAAATGCATTGAAACTCGAAGCTAACGAAATCCCACTTCCGGATCTCACTTTTAATGTGATGGTAAACAAATCTCCAGAAAAATACGGAATTAAATTAGCCGACAATTTCAAGAATTTTTCGATAGATGGAACCGGGAATGATATTCCTTCATTCAAGGGATTACCTCAGCATATCAAGGCTGCGAAGTTATTGAGTGGCAGTGGCAAGGAAGTAAAGGTTGGACATATTATCTCATATGTTAAAACAAAGACTACAGACGGTGTTAAGCCTGTGGAGTTGGCTAGCTTCAATGAAATAGATAAAGAAAAATATCTTGAAGCCATAGAGTCAACATTTGACCAGTTACTTTCTGTGTTGAACGTGAATTTTAAATCTATCATTGGCAAGCCTAGACAGGCGAATCTAGACGAGCTTTTTTGGAAAAGATCCTAGCTATCGGCAACAAGACGTAATTCTAACTATTTCTAAGATAACGAATTTAAATGAAAAGAACACCCATCTATTCATATTTTGCACACTCTTCTTAATGCAATTGAAACTTTGTTTAGGATACCCGAAAAAACTGTTGCTAAGGCATCTTTCGGGGACTTGGATATTGGCGTTACATTCGAACAGTCGGATGTCATCATGTTGGGAATCCCACTAGAAGAAACTACTTCCTTTGGGAAAGGTACCGCAAGAGGACCGGAGGCAATTAGGACTACTTCTGCTCATCAGATTGAAACATTTGTATTTGAAGAGAAGGTCGATATTAAAAACCTGATAAAAATCTTAGATATAGGAGATTTGATTATTCCTAGGAAGATTGGGGGTTCTCACAATATTCCTCTTATTATGTCATATCTAGATCAAAATCTTACCAGCATTATTAGACAATTAAGAGACTGCAACAAAATTCCCATATCTCTTGGAGGAGAACATACTATATCATATTTTTGCTATAAAGGTCTTTCAAATCACAAACCACTCTTAATTCATTTCGATGCTCATAGGGATCTCAAATCAGAATATAACGGAAACAGGTTATGCCACACTACGCCATTTTTTAGGCTGATCGAAGAAGGCCATGTCACAGGTAATGACATTATACAGATAGGGATAAGACAGGCTGACGAGGTAGAAGATCAATTTGCACATGACAATGGCGTGATAACGTTTGATGCCTGGGAAGTGAACAATAATATCGAATATGTCATCTCGAGTTTATCGGAACTGACGAAAAATAGAAAAATTTACATATCATTCGATATAGATGTATATGACATTCAATATGTTCCTTGTACAGGAACGCCAGAACCTTTCGGTCTGAATCCGTTTGACATAGTAGAGATTTTTAAAGGCATACACGAAACTGCCAATCTAGTTGGTATGGATATGGTTGAAGTTTCGTTAAGAAATAACGATTATCGCGAAGGCACTTTAGCTACCCAGACTCTTCTTCGATTATTGACTAGAAAATTTCTGCACACACGACATTAATTCGTTCGAGCCTGCTAGAATCCTCAATAAAAAGCAAACCACTATGCCCATCGCGCTCTTTCATTTTCTCGGTCGTCTTTGGTTGCCTTTTTCCACTCTTTATAATGCTGCCTACAAAGATATGCTCTTTTGTTCGATGTGTTTATGACAAGATCACCTGCCATACTTGCTTTGCTACTACTGATCGATCTCTCTGCAGAATTATCACAGCCTTGGACACTACAGTGTACTCCCTTCTCTACTCTTCCCATCTATGAGAACTAGTACAAAGTTGGTGTATAAAAAGATGATCTAATATAGAATCGTATTGCGTCCAACTCACCAACTCACAAAATAATTTGAAATATGTAAAATATTCCTATCTCAATTTTACTGCATTAGATCCGCATACACAATCTTATTGTAGGATTTGATTCTATTTTATGGGCGATATAATCTGACTGTACGTATTTATTTGTAATCCAGAAATATCCTAAATGCGCAGAAATTGGGATCATCATATATTTATATTCACATTTAGGAACGCTACTGATCTAAGGTAAAGAGGAAAGCCAGTCACCACGCGTAGGATTGTAGTTCATGATTGTTGCTTGATTTAACATCTACCATGAAGTGGCAACTAATTCATTATTTTAGGACGTCGAGAAAGGTGAGATGGCAAATTTAATGGGAGATAAGGTTTGTCAACGATTTGTGATTCTACCATTTTGATAATCTCTTCAAGTGAGACATGATGCTGACTTTTGTTCACCCTGTCACGCAAAACAAGTTGATTGCTCTTAACTTCATTGTCACCAATGACTAGGCTGTAGTATATCCATTCCGTTTCAGAATCCCTAATTTTTTTCCCCACCGACTCATCCCTGTCATCTATGTCGACTCTAATCTGATTTTTTGTAAGCTCGATGAATAGCTGTTCACAAAAGTCAATATGAGTCGAGGAGACTGGAATTAGCCTTACCTGTGTGTGGGTGAGCCATAACGGGAGAAACGGTACCTTACCCAATTTTGAATAGCGTGCAGCCTTTTCAAGAAGGGCGTATATCACTCTTTCAACGGCTCCACTAGGGGAATTATGCAAAATTATCGGAAATTTCTTTGTATTGTCTTCGTCAACAAATTGGATGTTGTACCTCTCTCCATTTTCTACATCGATCTGATCTGTCGAAAGTGCTGCGGCCTTACCAATGTTGTCGATAAAATTGAATTCCCACTTCAATGTGAAGTAGAAAAAACGCTCCGGCCAAATTTCAACAAGTACGGGTCTCCCAAATTTACTTACCAACTGTTCAATGAAATTTTTATTTTCTTCATAAAATTGACTTGTAAATCTGATTGCCATCTCAACATCTTCACTCGGAGAAATTCCTAATTCGTTCAGAACTCGAAGCGATAAATCGAATCTTTTCAGAAATTCCTGTTTTGTCTGGTTTAAGTCCTTGCAAAGTGCATGACAATCAGGCATACTAAACGCCCTTAATCGCCGCAATCCCACCAGTTCACCGCTCTTTTCTCTCCTGAAAGAATACCTGGTCAGTTCGTACAGACGCAAGGGTAGGTTTTTGTAAGAAATTTGAAAGTCCTTTGCCATCAAGAATTGACCGAAACAAGCAGCAAATCTTAAAAAAAGTTGTCTGTTATCGGAGAATACGTTATATTGTCTGGCTGGAAACCGGTTAAAGTAGCTCTGTAATGTGGGATGTTGAGAATCATACATAATGGGCGTTTCTACCTCCATACCGCCATATTCTGATATCCTGCGACTAATGTGTGACTCTAATAGAGACTTCATCAATTTTCCTTTGGGATAGAACCTCATATTGCCGCTATCAGATGCAGGTTCATAGTCCGCAATTCCTAATTTTTTCATCAATTTGACGTGAGGCGGGATTTCATCAACTATTCTCTTTTTTGAGAATTCATAGTCTGCCAAGGTTTTAAGATTAGACTGATCCTTATTAAAGGAATATTCTGCAAAAGGGACTAAATGGCCTCCTACTTCTAGAATATGCCAAGAAGATCTAACAGTTTCTTCCGCCTTTAGTGCAGTTGATTCATCATTGCCTGACTTGTCAGGGCTTTTTGACAGTTTGAATTGGCCTGTTATTGTTCTAGCATTTTCGGCCAATGGATGACCTTTAACCTTAATGTTAAAAGACTTGGTCCAACCAAATGGTGCTCTTGCTACAATTGGAAAAAATTTTCGAACCCCCATTTCTAGAGATTGGAGAATTTGTAGAGCTACCTTGGGCGAAGCCAAATTCGAACTTAGATGTGCATACGGATAGATTAAGACTTGATCGCACTTTACGAGGTCTCCATATTTTCTTATTTCGGTAGATGAATCTGATGCTGTATTTTCATCATCTTCACTCTCGACAGCAGTTAGTACGACTATCACATCATCCATCCTTTTTTTAGCGATAGGAATTCCCTCTTCAGCTAACTGGATTTCTTTAGAAATGGGTTCATATTCGACAAAATCGGCATGGAGGAAAAGCATTCGCATTATCGGTCAGTCAACTATGGGGTTTGCACAAATTAAATACTTTTGGAAAATCTAAGGAGAATTAATTAATTCATGGAAACTAAAATACACGGGCCCAGAAACCCATTGATCAGACCCTTGTTTAGTAATTAATAGTTTGATCGTATGTCTATGTACTTGAATTCAGGAGTAAGCTTAAGACCTGTATAAGGATACTTTGAATTGTCAAGATCACCGGTCATGTTCTGCTGGAACACGGAAAGGCTTTGTGTAGCGTTGAGTGCAAGAGTCAACCTTTCGCGTGAACGAGAGTTGCCGTCTAATATGTTTAGGAAGCCCTTGTCAATGATCATTATGTACTTGTCAGTCTTGAAGGGGACATTACTGTAGTAACTACTCCCTACAAATTGTTTATCAAAAATAAATTCTGGAATCCAAAAATACTCTGGGTTACCGCTGACAGTTATCCTTTCGCCTGCAGACTGAATATTAGAGTTACTGGAATTAGTAGTTTTGGCATCTGGGAGTTTTTGAACTAGGAATGCCAGAGCTTGATAATAGGTCGAATTCATATCAATTGATATTATCATGCTTGTGCTGATCAATCCAAAGAGACCAATTGCAGAAATCCTGATAAATGGTAACACATTACGGACACTTTGATTTGCCGACCGATTTCCGATTTCTGCAATCAAGCGTCCTCCTGCTATGCAGAGGGGAGGAAGGAGAGAAATGAGGTGGAATGATGAAACATAACCAATCAATTGAAGGAAGATAAAAATGGGAAATGTCCAAATCATGAGAAAATAGTCTCGTTTAAATACCGAGTATATGATTCCGCCAATGCCGATCACGAAAAATATAGGATCAACTTGGAACAATGTGTTCAAGGCATTTATTAGAGGACGACTCTCTCGATCTGTCTGATATAAAATTCCATCTACCCAATTATTCAAGTCTCCTACTGCCGCAGCATGTATGGGCCAAAGGGCTGGAATTAATATAGTTGGTATTATCCACAACAGGACATATCGAAGACGCCTGGTGTTAGAATATGTAATGAACACAACCAATGGAATTGTAGTGAATGCAGGAACCTTCGTGAAAATGGCCAGTCCCATAAATATGCCAGAAACAATTATGGCTATCTTCTTGTGCTGCTTCATATCAGCTGAATAAATGACTAGCATTATTGAAGTCAAGATAAATGGAAGCTGTATGGATTCAAGGAATACTCTTCTAGTCATCCAGGTGAACGGCATAACCGCAAAAAGAATCGAAGCTGCTAGTGCGACTATATTGCCATACCTTCGCTGTGAAATTTTGTAAATAAGGAATGTATCTACTATGGCGAGAATTCCCATCAGCAATCTGGGAATCATGAAAAATTCTTGAATAGATTTCCCATCAATGGTTTCTTTGATCAAAAAATCGGGATAGCTTATAATTTTGAATATTCCTGCCAGAAATATCTGCCCAAAATATGGTGCCAAATATCTATTCTGAGGTTGCAGCCCTTGGCCGCTTTCGGTTGAAACCGCCTTTCTAAGGTAATGCCCTTCATCTACGTGTTGTGAGGGAAACCCGGCTGGATTCCATAAATGAGTGTAGGCGGAAAGCAAAAGGGGAATAGCAACAAAGACAATGGGCCATAACTTGCTTTTCTTTTTTAGTGATAGTTGTGTAGTCAATGCCTGTGCCCTTCGTCAGCTTCTAGATCATTATCATTCGGAAATAAATCTTCTGGAATATATTGAAATTCAATAATGAGAAAAAGAAATGACTTGCTGGCTCAGTTATGATATTCGATTGAGAGAAATTTGGCACTAAGCCTAACTTATCGTCCATAGGTAGCATTTATGGCATTCTTGAGTATATCATAATACTGAGTTGGTTTCAGAGAACCGTTTGGTTCTGCGATCACGAGGTTGAAATTATCGACTCTATGCGAACGGAAATTCCAATACCAAAATGCCCATCCATATACCTTAACTTCGTTAAACTTGTTGAGAATAAGAGACGTGTCCGCTGGTGTAATATTACTAGTTTGAGGATTTATCTCAAAAACCACATCTCCCTCTTCATTAACAGTAAGGTCTCTGTCAACATTATTCCATTCTCCAACATAGATAGGTACGCCTGCTATTTGTCCAGTGTTTACAAACATCTTAAGTCGTTGTTCTTGATAGCTTCCAGGTTTGGGTAAGCCATACAAGCTGAACTTGAAAACAACGTTTGTCTTGTCACTTGGGGTCATTTTTGCAAGGTTTGTAGCGTTTACCCCAATGGGGCTCTTTAGATCAACTGGAATAGTCATGCTGAAGACAATGTCCTTTGCAGTTACGGTCCTGAGCTGATCTGTTATGAATGAATTGAATGCACCTATTTTTTCCCATTGGTCAGAGCTATGTACTTGAGGTTCACTTAAGATCTCATAGCCAACAGTGCTGGCGTGAGAGTCTACGGTATCTACAACTTTCTTTAGAAATTGATCTAACAGCGTCCATCCGTCGGTACCATTCAAATCTGTTATCTGTCTATTCCACCAGTTCCCCCACCAGGTAGAGGCTGTAGGGTATT